>Ga0302326_10024556_pt1 | contig 12247 bp, 9 predicted proteins | sample Palsa_T0_3_FD_202264 | JGI IMG/M metagenome (GOLD analysis project Ga0302326, IMG submission 202264) | Peat permafrost microbial communities from Stordalen Mire near Abisko, Sweden - Palsa_T0_3 | ecosystem: Environmental > Terrestrial > Soil > Palsa > Peat permafrost | place: Sweden: Abisko...
TGAATTACCGCACCCTACTGTACCCCCTCCTGATTCCGGCGCTGCAAACCGCTGCACAGCCCCCGGCTTCCTTGTCATCCCTGCACGCCGTGACCATCCGCCTCCGGCACCAGATCAGCCCTCCGGCCGGCCCTGACGCCTGTTTCAGCCACTTTGAAGTGCTCGACGAACGGGCCGACACCTGCCGCATCGGCGTCCATACCAGCGTCCCCGATTTCGGCCGGAACCATGATCGCCAGCTCGTCTTTGACCACTCTACGGCCAGCGAGATCGCCGCCTACCTAAACCACCGCGTCGCCCGTGCGGGCGCTCCCTATACCGCCCTGGTCATCCTGCGCACTCTCTGGCTGTCCGATGCCAACTATATCCGCGAGGAACTGGTCCGTAACCCCATTTTAAGGTTTGAACGGACCCATATCCACCTCAAAGCTGAAATCTATGCCATCCGCAATGGTCGCTATATACCCGTCCTGCGGTTCGATACCCTCCAGATCGCCTGGAAAAAACCCCTTTACCAGGAAAAATCGACCTATTACGAATGGGGACAAAACCTCGTTCTTCTGATGAACGAGCTGGCAGACAGCGCTTCCAGGGTGGCCACCCGAAAAGAAAACGGCCCCTGGGTCGCACTGGAAGATATCCGGCAATTTAACGCCGCCCGTTTTGACGCCCCCATCGCCGAGACCACCCCGGCTCGCGGCGTCTACGCCAATTTTGAAGAATTTCGCAACAATACCCCTTCCATCCAGGATTTCGAGATCAAAATGGAGAACAACGAACACCTGCTCTATATCAGGGAATCCGGTAAAACCTACTATTCCCACGATGCCTGGGGCTATTGTGACGGGAAAGATATCTATGTGATGCGGGACGGGATCCTTTGCCCCGCCTGGCAAGAAGGAAAGGCGTTCTATATTCCCGCCGGAGCAACTGCCGGAAGCACCCTGACCATCACCCGGAACCACGATTATAAACAACGCAGCATCTATTCCATCGACATGGATACAGGAGATATTTATTGAAGACCCGATTCAAGCGTGAAATACCCTAACCCATCATGAAAACCCCCATCCTATTTTTCTGTTCCCTTTCCCTGGCCATCTCCGCCAGCCCTCAATCTAACATTTCCGCCAGCGCTCAATCTAACATCTCCGCCAGCCCTCAGTCTAATGTCTCCGCCGGCGCACAGCCAAAAAAGAGGACTGCCTTATCAGCCGCCGGCCTGTCTCCCCTTCCAAAGCTGACCATCCGGCTCAACGACCCCCGCGAGCCGGTCCCCCCGCCATCCTCCGACGCCTTCAGACCCTTTAGCTATTTTGAAGTGATCGACGAACGTCCCGACACAACCAGGATTGGCGTCCATGGCAATTTACCCATGCATAGCCATGAATTCGACCGGCAGCTCGTCTTCCCCGGTTCGGCAACGCAGGAACTTGGCCGCTACCTCAACCGGCATTTTACCCACCCGGATGCCCCCGATACGGTCCTGGTCGTTCTGCGTCAGCTGTGGCTGTCCGATACCGATCCCTATCTTGCCGCCACCAATCCCTATCGGCCGGCCAGCTATTCCGAGCGAACAGGAAACACCCATATCCGGTTAAAAGCGGAAGTGTACGTATGCAGAGACCACCATTATCTCCCGCTCCTGCGGATCGATACGCTGCAGGCTACCGGGAACGTCACGTACAACTCGGTTAAATGCACCTATGTCAGTTGGGAAAAAGATCTGGCACTCCTGCTCGGTGATCTGACGGAAAATGCCGCCCTGGCCGCTGCCAGTAAGGAAAGCTCCGGCAAATGGATCACCCGGGACGACATTCGCCGTTTCAACCAATCCCGTTTCAATATTCCCATTTTTAATACCCCGGCACTCACGCGGGGCGTCTATGCCAGTTTTGAAGAATTCAGGGACAACGCCCCCTCTATCCAGGATTTCGAAGTAAAAACGGACAACGGCGGCCTCGCCATTTATCTTAAAAGCAGCGACGGAGGCTCTTATTATACCCACAATGCCTGGGGCTATTGCGATGGCAGACAGATTTTCCTGATGCGGGGCGGATTGCTGCAACCGCTCCGAAAGGCGGGTAACTCTTTCTGTTTTTATGGAACAGAACCGGATGATCTTGCCCCCGTGCCTGGAAGTTTTGGCGGCCATAACGAACGTCATTGCCTCTATATCATTGACATGGACACCGGCGAGATCTATTAACTTCGTCGGCGAACTTCGTCAGGGCTTCGTTCCTCGCCCTTCCTCGTTCCTATCCTTCGCTCCGCTCGGATACGTCCCTCGTTTCTTCTCGTTCTTACCCTTCGCTGCGCTCGGGTATCTTTGCGATTTTTTCATAGCTGGTGACCAGCCCCTTGATCAGCGAAGAGCTGAAACCTTTATGCTCCATTTCATTCAAACCGGCGATCGTACAACCCTTGGGTGTCGTCACCTTGTCTATTTCCTGCTCGGGATGGGTCCCTCTTTTCAACAAGAGATCCGCCGCTCCCTTTACCGTCTGGGCGGCAATCAGGGTGGCCGTGGCTGCATCAAAACCAATTTCTATTCCCCCCTGGATATTGGCCCGGATATAACGCATGGCAAACGCCGTTCCACAAGCTCCCAGCACCGTCGCAGCATCCATCAGCTTCTCCTCGATCCGCACCGTCTTTCCCAATTGGCCAAAAATATCAAAGACATATTGCAGACGCTCCTCGTTCACATTCCGGGCAGCAACACAGGTCATGCTCTCCTGGATGGCGATAGCCGTATTCGGCATCGCCCGTACCACCGGTATTTTGGTTCCGATCTGGACGCCGATCTGATCGATCGTAATCCCCGTTACTACCGATACCAACACATGCTTGTCCGCCTTGAACTCATCCTTCAGCGACCGGAGTATCTCATTCACCTGGAAAGGCTTGACCGCCAGGATCACCAGGTCGGCATATCGGACCGCTTCCTCATTCTTGTCGCTCACCAACACGCCATTCCTCTCCAACTCACCAAGGGTTTGAATGTTCCGCTTCGTGATAAGAATATGCTTGGGCAGCACAAATTCGCTCCGGATAAGACCTTCCGCAATGGCTGTCCCCAGGTTGCCCCCGCCGATAATCGCGATCTTTTTATTCATAAAATGCTCCTTTAGCCAGATAATTCCGAACATAATCATCCACGCCCTCTTCCAGCGTAAAAAAATTCTCCTTGTACCCCGCCTCTCTCAGCTTCTGCATGTTGGCTTCGGTAAAATACTGGTATTTGTCCCTTATGTCTTCCGGCATATCGATATATCGGATATTCGCCGCCAGGTCCAACCCGCCATAAGTCGCCTTCACCAGATCTTCAAAAGACCGGGCGATACCCGTGCCCAGATTGTAGATCCCCGACGCCGGCCGGTGCTCCATCAGCCAATAGCAGATCCGGAGAACGTCCTTGACATAAACGAAATCCCGCAGCTGCTGACCGTCCTTATAATCCGGGCGATGGGACCGGAATAGCTTCACTTCCCCATCCCGCCGGATCTGGTGGAAGGAATGAAAGATCACGCTGGCCATCCGCCCTTTATGATATTCATTAGGCCCGTATACATTGAAAAATTTCAGCCCCGCCCAGAACGGCGGCTGACCGGACTGCTGCAGCGCCCATTTATCGAACTCATTCTTCGAGATCCCATAAGCATTCAATGGCCGGAGAGAAGGGATCACGTCATGCCGGTCGTCATAGCCCAGTTCCCCCGCACCATAGGTAGCCGCCGAAGAAGCATAGACCAACGGCACCTCGTTCGCCGTGCAATAGGTCCATATTTTTTTGCTGTACTCGACATTCAGCCGCTCATGCACTGAATAGTCGAATTCCGTCGTATCCGTCCTCGCCCCGATGTGAAACACGAAGCCAACCCTTGGCCGGTTCTCCGCCAACCAGTCAAAAAATGAATCCCGCTCCACCTGGAAACTATATTTTTTCCCCTCCAGGTTGGGCGCCTTGTCCGCCCGGTCGAACTCATCCACCAGGATAAGATCCGTATAGCCCTTTCCATTCAGATAGCCTGCGAGGTCGCTCCCGATAAAGCCCGCCGCACCCGTAACAACTATATATTCTCTGTTGTCCATATTACTCTAATTCCACTTCTTTAGCCAGATAATCCGCCAGACTATTGTCATATTTCTCTTTCCATTCGCCTACCATTCCCCAATCCATCCCATCCACTTCGACCGATCCGCCGGTTACAAATCCCAGTTCGACAACCGGAAAAGAACCAAGCGCCTGTTTGAACGCCGTCACCTGGCCTGGCCCAACACTCACCACTACCCGGCTCTGCGATTCGCCAAACCAATAAGCATCCTTGCGGATTTCCGGGTCACCCGCGACGACATCGAATCCCAGGTCCCGCGGAAAGGCCGACTCAGCCAGCGTCACAAACAAGCCGCCTTCGCTGACATCATGGGCCGAACGGACCAGCCGCCGGCCGATCAGCCCCGCCAACTTCTGCTGCAGCAATACCTCCTCCTCGATATCGAACCGTGGCGCCGGACTGAATTCAACACCCCGGATCTTGTGCAGATATTCAGAAGAATTGATATCGTCGCTCGCAACACCCAGCAGGAACAGCAGATCCCCCTCTTCCTTGAAATCCAGGGTCATCTTATCCTTTACATTCTCCAGCAGCCCTACCATCCCGATGGTCGGCGTCGGATACACGGCCCCGTCAGGGTTCTGGTTATAGAAGCTGACATTACCCCCCGTCACCGGCGTGTCGAAACGGCGGCAGGCATCACCCATCCCCTTGATGGCATGGACGAACTGGTAGTAGACTTCCGGATTATACGGGTTTCCAAAATTCAGACAATTGGTGACGCCCAGCGGCTGTCCCCCGCTGCAAACGATATTCCGGGCTGATTCAGCCACCGCGATCATCGCCCCGATATACGGATCGGCATAGACATACCGGCTGTTACAGTCCGTCGTCATCGCCAGCGCCTTGCCACCAGCGCCTTTGGCCAATACCACCGCCGCATCGCTGGGCTGGTTGGTAGAAGAGTTGGCCGCACCGACCGTACTGTCATATTGTACGGCCACCCATTTTTTGGAGGCAATATTCGGCAGAGCGATCAACTGCTCCGCCACAGACCGCAGGTCATCGGGCACATCGATCGTGCCCGGATCGAAAGCCCTTATTTTTTTCAGATAGGCCGGTTCGCTATAAGGACGGTCATACTGCGGCGCTCCGCCGCCCAACACCAGCTCATAGGCCGGGATCTCGGCTTCCAGCTCCCCATGCATATAGAATCTCAGCAGCCCGTCATCCGTCACCTCGCCGATGGGAGAGGCCGGCAGATCCCATTTTTCAAAAATACGGACGACTTCCTGCTCCCTTCCTTTTTGCACGACCATCAACATCCGCTCCTGGCTTTCGCTCAGCAGCAGCTCCCAGGCCTTCATGTTTTCCTGACGGGCGGGTACCTTGTCGAGGTCGATCCGCATCCCGGCCTCTCCTTTAGCGCTCATTTCAGCGGTGGAGCAGATGATGCCGGCGGCGCCCATATCCTGCATCCCGACAACAGCACCGGTTTTTATCACTTCCAGACAGGCTTCCAGCAGCTTCTTTTCCTGGAAAGGATCACCTACCTGTACAGCCGGCAGTTCTTTCGTGCTTTCCCCCGTGATATTCGCGGAAGCAAACGAAGCGCCGCCGATGCCATCCTTACCCGTGGCGCTGCCGACAAAGATGACCGGATTGCCAACGCCCTTCGCCGTAGCGGAAATCGTCTCTCCGTTCTTCAGGATGCCAACGCTCATCGCGTTCACCAGCGGATTCGTATGATAGCATTCTTCAAAATAAATTTCACCACCCACCGTCGGCACGCCAAAACAATTCCCGTAATGACCGATGCCATGCACGACACCGGCCAGCAGATGTTGCGTTTTGGCTTCCTTCAGGTTGCCAAAGCGCAGGGAATTCAGGGAGGCGATAGGTCTTGCCCCCATCGTAAAAATATCGCGGTGGATCCCCCCTACCCCGGTTGCAGCCCCCTGGAAGGGTTCGATAGCGGAGGGGTGATTATGCGATTCAATTTTGAAGACTACCCCGTAGCCGCCACCTATATCCATCAGCCCTGCATTCTCTTCCCCGGCCTTTACAAGCATCTTTTTGCCTTCCCGGGGGAGCGTCTTCAGCCATTTGATCGAGTTTTTATAACTGCAGTGCTCGCTCCACATGGCGCTGAAGGCACATAGTTCTGTAAAATTTGGAGTACGGCCTAGCTTTTGTTGGATCGATCCGAATTCTTCAGCTGTCAATCGAAGCTCTTCGGCCGTTTTTGCGGTAATTTCCATGGCCGCAAAAGTACGACGACCTGCCCAATTGTCGCCCCTTATAGCCGGATTTTCTTCCCCCAAACTCCAGATTTTGTATAAGTCAATGCGAATTGGTAGGTTTGCTGGCTATGGCCTCAAAACAAAGTATTGCTTTTGTAGCGAATACCAGTTGGAGTATCTACAAATTCAGACTTTACCTTATTGAGAAACTCCTGGAAAAAGGATTCGTCGTTTTTGTGCTGGCCCCGCGCGATTCCTATACCACACAATTCGAGCATCTCCCCGGATTGGTCTACCTGGAATTAAGCCATTTCAGAGGTAAAAGCATTTCCCCGCTGCAGGACTTGCTGCTCTATAAGGAATTATTGCAGCACTACCGGACCCTGCAGCCGGAAATCATCTTTCACTATACCATCAAAGCCAATATTTTCGGTACCCTGGCCGCCGCAAAAGCCGGCATCCCTGCCATTAGTGTCGTCACAGGACTGGGCTATGCTTTTTCCGGGAGCAGCTTCCTCAAGTCCATCGCCAGGATTCTGTACCGGAACGCCTTGCGAAAAAACAGGGAGGTATGGTTCCTCAATGAAGACGACTGTCTCGTCTTCACAAAGGATCGACTGGTCGACCCGAACCGGACCTTTGTATTGCCGGGAGAAGGCGTGGATGCCGACAGCTTCTTCGCCGCTCCCTTCGAACCGGGAAAAAAGACGGTTACCTTCCTCCTCATCGGACGGATCATCCGCCACAAGGGGATTCATGAGTTCGTTCAGGCAGCGGGGTTGTTGCAGCAGCAGGGCCTCGCCGTCCGATGCCAGTTGCTGGGCATATTCGACGACAACAACCCGGTGGCTATCTCCCGACAGCAAGTGGCGGAATGGGAACGCCGCGGCATCCTCACCTATCTGGGTCATACCGACAAGGTGTCCCCCGTCATCGGGCAGGCAGATTGCATCGTCCTTCCTTCCTACCGCGAAGGGCTGCCGTTGAGCCTGCTTGAAGGAGCCAGCATGGCCAAAGCGTTGATCGCCGCCGATACCCCGGGATGCCGTACCCTCATCGAAGAGGGGATTAATGGATACCTCTGCCGGGAAAAGGACGGCGCCGATCTCGCACGAAAAATGACCGAATATTATCATCTGCCGGCGGCGGCTAAACGACAGATGGGAATGGCGGGAAGAGATAAAGTGCTGAAGAGCTTCACCCGCGAACGCATCGCCGGCATCTATCTGGACAAAATAAATTCCCTCCATGAACCTGCTGCTATTTATAGCATATAGTCTGCTTTGCGGCTACGGGATCCTGAAAATCCCCTTCTTCCGGAAAAGCGGGATCCGGCCCTTATGGCTGCTGCTGCTCTTTGCCGGCCATGTGCTCATCGGCTGTATCCACAATGTCATCGCCTACCGGTATTTCCCGGAACATGGCGATATCTGGAATTATTTCAGGCTCAGCTTCCTGTACCGGCATCGGCTGCTATCCGAATTTCATCTCTTCCTCGCCGATAATTCCACCTGGACCTATATTACCCACAATGGGATCATCTATATCCAGATGTTGCTCGATTGGTTCTCCTTTGACAACATGTATATTAATACCCTGCTGTTTGCTTTCCCCGTCTTCCTGGGAAATGTTGCTCTTTTCCGGGTCTTCCGCCGCCGCTTCCCGGACGATAGCCTGGCCGCGACGTCTGTCTTTTGGCTGCCCTCCGTCCTGTTCTGGACGTCCTGCATTTACCGCGAAGGAATGCTCTATATGCTGCTGGGATTTCTGTTCTACCACCTTGACCGCCTGTTCGTACGATCAACCCGTCGCCCCCTCTGCTACGCCATCGCCCTTTTTCTCCTCATCGCCTATTTCCGCATCGCCGTTGCCATTATCCTCATCCCGGCCCTGTTTGTCTGGTGGGGGGTCCCATATCGTCTTTCCCGCCCCGCCCGCCGGGCCTTCAGCGCAACCCTCATCCTATTATTTATCCTCACTCTATCCATTCCCGGCCTCCGCGATCCGTTGTTGCGGTCCGTTACCACCGAACAAGCTTCCTTCCAGGTACTGGAAGGCCATTCCCGGCTCCCTTTGCCTGCCCTCGACGGCACCCTGGCCAGTGTCTGGCAAACCTTCCCCACCGCCATCCGCAACGGCTTCTTCGAACCCCTCCCCGGATCGGGCGGCCAACCCATCTATCTCGCCTTTTCCATTGAGCTGTTGCTTATCTGGGGAATCATCATACTGGCTGCCGTTCGCTCCCTCCGGCCTTCCACTCCGGGCCGGAGTCCGGCCCGGAACCCCAAATCTAATTGGGGCGAATTCGCCCCAATTAACCCGAACACGCCGGACGACACATCCCCCTCGCGCGCCGAAGCTTCCGCGAAAGCAAACCCCGCTTTCTCCATCGCCTGCCTCCTCTTTGCCCTGGCCGGCATGCTCAGCATCGGCTTCTTTGTCCCCTTCGCCGGAACCATCGTCCGCTACCGTAGCATCTATCTCCCCTTCCTACTGGCCCCTTTCCTGCACTATTTACGCAGTTTCCCCCTCTTCCAAACGCTAAATCGCTGGCTTGCCAATAGATTATAAATTTTAATATAGCAAAAAACCTTGCAAAAATCAGGGTCAAATAGCCTAAAAAGCCGCCTTTCCCTGTTTTTTTATTGCTAATTTTTCATTTTTGACCACCGGTATCCAAAAAATTGTTTAATATCTTGCAATCCTTTAGTTTCGCTTTAAATTTTACCAGCATGTCATCATTAAGATTTAAAGCTATTGACAATCTAACCACCACAACCGAGAGCATGATACCAGGTGCCGCTAAAATTACCGCCATCTTCGGCGAGAATGTTTTTACGTTGAAAACCGCCCGTGAATACCTGAGTGATGAAGCTTATAAAAGTTTGCTGGCGTCTATCAGAAGCGGCAAAAAGATCGATCGGGCCGTTGCCAATCAGATCGCTTCGGGAATGCGTCAATGGGCCGAAGGAAAAGGGGTTACCCACTTTACCCACTGGTTCCAGCCGCTAACCGGTACGACCGCAGAAAAGCATGATTCCTTTTTTACCATAAAGAGCGATGGCACTGCCATCGAAGAATTTGACGGCGCCGCATTGATCCAGCAGGAGCCCGATGCGTCATCATTTCCCAGCGGCGGTCTGAGAGCAACCTTCGAAGCCCGCGGCTATACGGCCTGGGATCCCTCCTCTCCTGCATTCGTTATGGAGATCGGAGCAGGTAAAACACTTTGTATCCCTACCATCTTCGTTTCCTATACCGGCGAATCCCTGGATTACAAGGCGCCGCTCCTGAAGGCGCTTGCCTCCCTCGACAAGGCCGCTGTAGAGGTTTGCCATTACTTTGATAAGAACGTGACCAAGGTAACGGCTACCCTGGGCTGGGAACAGGAATATTTCGTCGTCGACGAAGGTTTGTTCAATGCCCGTCCCGACCTGGTCATGAGCGGACGGACCGTCTTCGGTCACGCCCCCGCCAAAGGCCAGCAGTTGGAAGACCATTATTTTGGCAGCATCCCCGAAAGAGTGTATGCCTTCATGCGCGACTACGAACAGGAAGCCTATAAATTGGGAATTCCTCTCCGTACCCGTCATAATGAAGTCGCTCCGGCTCAGTTCGAGTGCGCCCCTATCTTTGAAGAAGTCAGCGTAGCCGTAGACCATAATATTTTGCTCATGGATATCATGGACCGCGTTGCCCGCCGTCATAAGCTTCGGGTGCTGCTCCATGAAAAGCCCTTTGCCGGCATCAACGGCAGCGGCAAGCACAACAACTGGAGCATGGCCACCGACACCGGCGTCAATCTCCTCGCTCCCGGCAAGACACCGAAGACCAACCTGATGTTCCTGACCTTCTTCGTCAACACCATCAAGGCCGTACACGATTATTCCGACGTGCTACGCGCTTCCATTGCCGGTGCCGGCAACGACTTCCGCCTGGGAGCCAACGAGGCGCCCCCAGCCATCATCTCCGTTTTCATCGGCGAATACCTGAGCAAGGTCCTGGCCGATGTAAAGGAAAGAGTGGGTGAAAAGTTCGACGAGCAGGACGAAGCCATCCTGAAGCTGGATCTCCACCGCAGCATTCCCGAACTCCTCCTGGATAATACAGACCGAAACCGGACCTCCCCCTTTGCCTTCACCGGCAACAAATTCGAGTTCCGCGCCGTCGGCTCCAGCGCCAACTGCGCCAATGCGATGATCACCGTGAATACCATCCTCGCGGAGACGCTGAAGAAATTCAAAAAAGACGTAGACGCGCTGATCGAAAAAGGAGATAAAAAAGAGATCGCGATCATGCACGTCATCCGCGAGGCGGTCGTCAGCAGCGAAAAAGTGCTGTTCGAAGGCGACGGCTATAGCGATGAATGGCATCACGAAGCCGAAAGACGCGGCCTGCCAAACGTCCGCACTACTCCGCTGGCCCTCGATGCCATGGTCACCGAAAAAGCCAAGCACCTGTTCGAGACCAATGGCGTCTACACGCATATCGAACTGGAAGCGCGTCATGAAATCGAACTCGAAAAATATGTGAAACGTGTCCAGATCGAAGCCCGCATCATGGGCGAGCTGGCCACCAGCCACGTCCTGCCCCCTGCCATCAAATACCAGAATATCCTGATCCAGAACATCAAGGGATTGAAAGAGATCGGCCTCCCGGTCAGCGCTTATACCAATCAGCAGCAGATCCTGGAAAAGATCTCCCAGCATATCTCCAAGGTCAGTGAGCTGGTAGGAAAGATGATCGAGGCCCGGAAGATTGCCAATAACGTCACCGATACCCGCACCAAGGCCATCGAATACAATAGCCAGGTGAAGGAGCCCTTCTTCGACGAGATCCGCTATCATGTCGACAAGCTGGAACTTCTCTGCGACGACAAGGAATGGGTTTTGTCCAAGTACCGCGAATTGCTGTTCTTACGCTAAAATAATCGCAACGCAAAAATGCCCTCTACGGCGGGCTATTTTTATTCTTTACATCCTCCGCTACAGAACTTCGTTTGGTTACTAACGCAGCCTAACCGGGGCCAATATCTATCCTTCGGACGACCGACCTCCGGTCGGTCAGGTCATTCTTTCGCTAACCCATTTTTCCGCAATCTCCAACTGGTGCCGCACCGTCAGATGCGAGTTATCCAGCACGACAGCATCTTCCGCCTGCCGCAGGGGGCTGATTTCCCGGTGCGAGTCGATATAATCCCGCATGGAAAGGTTATGTTTTACCTCTTCCAGGGTGATATTGGGGTTCTTCTCGTATAATTCCTTAAACCGGCGCTGCACCCGGACCGCTTCATCCGCCGTCATAAAGATCTTCAGCTCGGCATGGGGGAACACAACGGTGCCGATATCCCTTCCGTCCATCACTATGCCTTTGTTCCTGCCCATTTCCTGTTGTCTTGATACCGCGAAATCCCGCACCGCTTTAATCGCGGCCACTTCACTGACCTTCTCGGCGACAACCAGATCCCGGATCACGTATTCGACGTTTTCACCATTGAGCCACATCTCCGTCTGCCCGTTCTTGTGGTTGCTGACAAATTCCACCTTAATTTTCTTAAGCGCATCGTCGACAGCCGCGGGATGGGTCCAGTCCACATGATGGCGGATAAAATAAAGCGTGATCGCCCGGTACATCGCTCCGCTGTCGATATACACATAATTCAGCTCTTTGGCCAATTGCCTGGCCAGGGTGCTCTTCCCGCAAGAGCTCCACCCGTCGATAGTAATAATGATTTTTTTATCGTGCTTCATTCCACCACAAAAATGCAAAAAAAAGGCCGCTTCAAAGCGAAAATCCATCTAACGAACGAAGCCGCCCTCATGGGCGGCTCCTATTCGTTTTTGTATAATGAACGTGTGTGAACTTAGAGCTTCGTACCCTTCATTTCACTCGGGTACACTCGGTTAAGCCTCCGACTTTTCCTTCGCCTTTTCCTTCAGGGAAAAC
>Ga0302326_10024557_pt1 | contig 12247 bp, 6 predicted proteins | sample Palsa_T0_3_FD_202264 | JGI IMG/M metagenome (GOLD analysis project Ga0302326, IMG submission 202264) | Peat permafrost microbial communities from Stordalen Mire near Abisko, Sweden - Palsa_T0_3 | ecosystem: Environmental > Terrestrial > Soil > Palsa > Peat permafrost | place: Sweden: Abisko...
CACGAAGGAAACGTGCGCCCCCCGGCGCTTGGCTGCAGAGGGCTGCGACTGTGGCCAAATGTGCAATCTTCTCCGAATTGAACGTGAATACCAAAAGCCGGTTGGTGCCGCGCTTGGCTCGCCGTTACGAATTCGCACAGGGTACGTATTGATGTATCGTCACCTGTATAGACTAACGGGGTTTTGCCATGGCGAGGCTTAACAATTCATTGGACGCAGCTGATGCGGACAACACGGGCTCCCCATATTCGGCCGGTCCAATCCTTCGTGCGTTCGACGCGATCGCGGCGAATGCTGGCGACCCGAAGGAAATAGCGGGCAAGCAGTTTCAATACATCATGCAACAGATAGAAGGCGACGCGCTTCCATTCTTCCAGGAGCTGCGCGATGACCGACCGATCACGCAGAGCTTGATGGCGACGCTGGTAGCTCGTTTCCGGGATGTGGAGGAAATACTTCATCGCGAGAAGATATTTTCCGTGAGCCCTTACCTGCCGCGTATGATGGGCGTAATCGGGCCCTTCGTTCTGAGCCAAGACATCACGCCGAGATACGATCACGATATCTCGGTCATGCGCCTTGTGGTGCGGCGGGAAGATGTGCCGCGGGTGAAGGACGTCGTCTCGCGCCACGCCGCCCAGATCGTTGGCGAACTGTTCCGGGGAGGCGGTCCGGCGGATATCGTCCAGACGCTCAGCCGAAAGGTTCCGGTGAGGCTAGCGGATGAGTATTATGGGTTTTCTGCCCCGCAAGATGAGCAGATGATGGCTTGGGCCCGCGCAGGCTTCCGAGAGTTCTTTGACAACCTGCTCGATGCCCCTGAGATGCGAGTGCCGGCAGTTGCGGCGGGCGCCGACATGCGCCAACGTCTCGACGCGCTTCTGGCGCAGCGCCGCGCCTCGGCCGCCGCGGACAAGGACGATGTTATGGGCCGCCTTTTGCGCTTGCAGCATGCGGGCGAGGTTGCAGGTCTCGACGACGATGCCGTGCGCCGGACGTTGATGGGCTTGGTGATTGGCATGGTGGAGACCACCTCCCAAGCTGCAATTCAGGCTTTGTTGGTGTTGTTCTCCAAGCCCGATGCGCTGGCTCGCGCCGCAGCCGCAGCTAGCGACGACGCCGATGATGCGCTCTCGGACTTGGTCTTCGAAGCCCTCCGCTTCCGTCCGATCAATCCGATGGTCGTCCGCGTGGTCAACGAGGACTATCGCCTCGCTGCCGGCGAGCCGCACGAGACGCTGATCCGCAAGGGTACGACCGTCTTCGCGCTGACTTGGTCGGCTATGTTCGACCCTCGCGTGCTGGATGCGCCGGAGGAGTTCCAGCCCGGTCGGCCCGACTACCATTACCTGCACTTCGCGACAGGCCTGCATGCCTGCTTCGGCAGATACATCAGCCGGATTCAAATCCCGCAGATACTGAAGCCGTTGCTAAAGCTGAAAGGTCTGCGCCCGGCGGGCGCGCCGCAGTTCGACGGCACTTTTCCGGATGCTTTGATGGTCACGGCCGAGGCCTGACGCGCCGAATTCCCGGGGTCAGTAGGTCTTGAGGTATTCAAGAAGAGCCATGCGTTCGGACTCGGACAGATTAGTGCCCCAGATGTGGCCGCCATTTCGATTTCCGTAATCGGTCAGCGTCGTGTCGACGAGACAGTCCTGCGGGCTGCAGTCGGTGCTGACGACGAAGCCGACTTTCACAGGGTCGTAGTCGCGCGCGCCGAGCGCAAACGTCTTCGGCCGCTGTTCCGGGGGCAGCAGCAGGTCGTACAGCGTCGGGACCGATCCGTTGTGCAGATAAGGCGCCGCGGCCCAGATCCCGTATAGGGGCCTCGCAGCGTAGGGCCCGTACGGCGGCTGAGTATCGAGCAGCGTGTCGCGCCAAACGTCGCCTCCGCGTTGCTCGAAATCCTCCATCACCCGCTGCTGCGCCTCATCGATCCCGGCCGCCTCGTAGGCCTTTTGCTTGATGCCGTCCACCGCCACTTTAACGGTCTCGGCAAAGGAATAGCCGGAGAAAGCCTCGCCAGGTTTCACGAGGGCGCAGTCCTTGAGCAGTTGCGAGTCCGCCGCGGTGTATGACGCTGGGGCGACTGTGAGCGCGCCGATTTCCGGGACCGGGCAGGAGATCCTAAGCGCCGCTGTCGGGTCTGTTCCAACCTTCTCAGGACTCATTCCGCGGAGCCGGATGAGGCCAGTCTCAGTGCGTTGATCGCCGCCGTACTCGTGGCACCCAGCGCATTGCTTTTTGAATATGTCTTTACCTGCCACCGCGAGGTCGGACTTGATCTCGCCGAAGATCGCGGCTGGCCATTTTGGCGGATCGATGTAGTAGGCCAGCCACTCGAGCTCGTGCATATTCTTCGCCGGGACGGAGGTCTCGAACAGAGAAGCACTCTTTGGATCGAGTACGACGGTAGCGCCCGCGCCGAGGGTTTCAGTAAAATTGCGCTCCATCACCGTGTTGGTGTTGATGGTCCATTCGATCCAGTCATAGTCCTTGAATCCCAAGACCCGCGGGAAGTTCTGGGGCTTATCGCGATAGGACTCGACCGGCGCCGGCGGTGAAGCTTTGAGCGACCAGAGCCATGGGAACTTCACTGGCGCATCTAGCTTCACCATGTTCGCGGTGTTGACCTTGAAACCTCCGCCTTCGTCCGCCTTGCGCAGGCGGGTGAAAATGAAGTTGCGAGTGCCATCGAACGCGTCCAGGCGACCGAAGCCAGACGTCGGATGCTCCTTATCCCGCTGGTCCTTGGCGACGTTAATGACGTCGATCAGTTCGAGCCGCGCGTTGAGTCGGTCGCGGTGCAGCAGCACGTTCGCGCCGTAGTAGACAAGAGTCGCCGGGCGGACGAGCGGCGCGGCGATCCCGTAGCGTTGAAAGTCCTGCCTACCCAGGCGCTTGAACGCGCGCCACAGCTTGTCTGGATGACTCGGCGTGCTGGCCGTCACGGCGTCAATGGCGTCCGAGTAGAAGAGCTGCAGATTGAACATGTTCGGGGCGCCGTCGACGCGCACCGCTTTGCCGTCATGGTGCAGTTCACCAACGTGGCAGGCCGCGCAGTTGATTCCGACGAAGTCCGCGCCAAACGTGAACGGGTTGGACGCGACGGTCAGGCCCACAGGCAGCCCGTCGTCGCGCCCGGGGTCGGGCAGCAGGCCATAGCGCTTGAGGTTCTCGGCGAATGGCTTGGTGGAGTCCGCCGCGTCGATGGCGGTCAGCACGAACCAAGGCATGATCTCCGAGCCCTGCGAGGTGTGGTAGAAGCTTTCTCTCTGCGCGGGAGTCAGCCCATTGCTGTAGTCCGTGACAATCGACGGATCCGGGCGGTCGAACTTGACCTCCATTGTGTCGTCGAGCACGCCGCTGATCATCGGAATGGAGTACACCACGGCCGCTAGAAGATAGACGCCCACGAGCACATAGAGCAGAAGGCGCACGAGCCTCATAATGGTCTCCGCCTAATTACACCTGAACAGAAGAACTTTCAGTGCCCCCCACAGCGCCTTCAAATCGTACTGGCCCTGATACACGGGAGGAGGCGCGCGACCCCGCTTGAGCAGAGTTCGAACCGCCTCCCACGCCGTGCGGGCCGAATACTCGATAGTGAACGTCACGTCTCGCTCAACCTCGACATACTGACCAATGAATCCGAGGTTGGTGGCCCCTTCCGGAACCACGGGCGGCCTGTCGCCGCGCCTGCGCGGCATCCAGATGTTGTTCACGTAAGGCATGTCGCAGGGGATGCAGATTGACGACGTCATGATTGCGCCTAAATGCTTATCGAATCGCAGTTGCCGCAACACCTCTTCGAGAATCTCGGCGCCGGTGCAGTCAGCCATGCGCTTCGGGACAAAATCGCCGATGCGCTCCGGATACAAGCCGTAGCCCCACCAAACATACGTGCTGTTAGGCTGGTTGCGGATTTCGGGCTGGAGGAAAATCGAGAGCGACAGCATCCAGCCAGAGTCTTTCAAAGTTACGAGCCCGCCCGTTCCCGGCTCGTTGCCTGTCAGCTTCGTCACTAAGTCGATGAATTCAGTCCCCGTCGTGGTGACAGTGAACGTTACCCAGCGCCTTTCGGGCGCTTCTGCCGCGTCGAAGAACACCTCAGGATGGCCGAATTCCTTTCGCCCTTGCGCGAGGCGCTTCCACAGCGCCCAAGACCGCCCACTTCCTGTCGCGTGTGGCGCGGCGGCCATCGATCCTGCCGCAAGGTCGGCGGCCTGCGATCCGGTCGTCACCAACACGATATCGTCTGAGGCGACGGCGACCGAAGTCGCGACGCCGTCCCGTTGGTAGTCGAGCCGGTTGACGGTCATGCGGCCCGGCGAGGACGCCAAGCCAATATCGGATACAAAGGCGCCAGTAAGGAAGTTTACGCCGCGAGGGTGCAGCCAGGCGACCAACGGTTCGATGAACGTCTCGTACTGGTTCAAGGGCGTCCGCAGGATTTTCGCCATGTCCGACAGATGTGGCAACAAGCGTAAAGTGCGGTTGATGTAGCGCCGAAATTCCGTCGCGCTGTGCTGCGGCAGCGATCCCATGATCGTCGAAAACAGCAACCAGAATTCGGTCGAGAAGAACCGCGCGGAAAAATACTCCTGGATGCGCCGTCCGTCCAGCTTCGCTTCGGGCGTCAGCGAGAGCCGAGCGAGGGCGAGACCGTCGCACAGAGTCAAACCCAAGTGCGGTCCGTGTACGATGTTGCCGTTGCGGTCGATGAGGTGCGCCCGGTCAAAGAACGGGTGGTCCTGATTGAATGTGAAAAATTCGTCTTTGACGGAAATAGCTGGATTGTTGACCGAGGGGATCACCGCAAGTAGGTCGAACGCGCAGCGGAATTCCGAGTCAAAGACGGATCCGGGCAGATTGTAGCCGCCTGTCGCGCTGCCGCACAGAAAGAACCCGCCGCCCATCTTGTTACTGGCCTCGTAGATCGTGATGTCCGCGCCGGGCACGTCAGCGTTTCGGATGAGATACGCGGCCGCCGCCAGACCGCCGAACCCTCCGCCCACTATATGCGCTTTCATCTCCCGCTCCCTGGTCTTCGGTCTTTCTGAAAAACCGCTGGCCTCTCGTTATCCGCTGCCCATCCCACTGAGCCAAACGACGGGACCAACAGCCGACCGTCGCCGCTTATCGATGCGGGACTACACCGATTGAATTCCGTCAGCTTCCATGCAGAACACAGCCTCGCAGTATGATCGGATCGAAATTAGCGAACTTGACCAACTCTGCGCGCCGTCGGCCGCCTAACCTCACCCTAGCAATTGTCCGTCCCGTCAATTGGACGGCGTGCTTCAGTGCCATTCCGTCCCCCCTAGTTGTTGACGAATTCACACGTGGGATATTCGATCACAGCAATGAGTGCAGTGACCGAGATCACACAACGTAACCTTTGAGAGGGGCCAGGGGTCTGCATCCACGAAAAGTCAGACGCGACTGCTGGATTGGGTGGAACAAGCCAATTTGCTCGCTTAATGCTCGTCGGGACTCCGGATCCTAAAGCGAGGCAGCGTCATCTCGGCCGTGCTCCCAAGCCAGCTAGCTTTTGCGGGTTGGCCGGGGTTGCTTCTGACATACTCCCCCGCGCGTTTGTGCTCCCGCTGCGTTCGTTCCTATGGGCTACACTGGCCGTCCGAAGACGACAAGCTTATGCCTGCCGAGCTGTCTGATCTGGCCACCGCGCTCGCGTCGGCCGCGTGTGCTTCTAGGCCGTAGTCGCGTACAATCCCGACGAGATCATGGCGGAGATCGTCCGCCAAGCGTCTCGTTGAGCACCTTGGGCGATCGAGCTTCGTCGTCCTGAAATACCCGCATGAGATCGCCGGGGGCGGCGCTGGGGCGGAGCTTCTAATGGCTGACCCGCGATCGGCCGCCGTATGGGAAGGCCTAAGGCAGGGTCACTGCCATCGCTGCCCCGCCCGAGTTCATCCGCCATCTTAGAATTGTGTCTCAGTAATTTCCTTAAGGCGCTCACGATCTGGCTCCCGTTGCGCGAACTAGACCTGGTTTCCCGTGGCCGCCACCCCATGAAAATCCGATGACGATAGCCCCTCTGCGCCTAGGTAGGTCCATCGGCGACAAGTGTGATCGGGATCACAGACCGTACCAAATTAAGACTATACAACGGGTGCTTGGGAGCAATCACACGCCCGAAGCGCCTTGGTGTCGCAAGCACGGCGAAGGGACTACCTAACAAAGCCCTCGAACATTTTTCGAAAGCGTCGGCGGACATGAGCTGGGGGTTACAGGGGCTTTGGGTCTGGCGCATTCTCGTCGCGTCTCGTGTCAGCGCGCTGAGTGTCGCGGCCGGAGTGCTTCTCTTCCTAATGGCCCCGCCGGCTCGAGACCTTTTCGCCGATCTTTCCTTCGGCGCTTTGCCCTATGAGTGGTACGCTTGGCTCTATTGGGGGTCCTTCTTCGCGTACCTCGTCTTCCTGTGGGCATTCCCGGTCCACTACGCGGCTAGGAGGATGCTTCGCAAGAGAGAGTGGATGTTTGCGTGCCGGGCTCGAGCGGAGATCGATCCGCAAACGGTCGACGACGTCCACGTACAACTCCACTGGTGGATTAAAGCAGTTCCGCGAATCCTCGCGATGGTTCCATTCGCTGGAGTCCTCGTTGGGCTTTGGCGCGCCCACGCGGTCGTCGCGACGACGCTTGCGCTTCCTTCCGCGCAAGAGGCAGCCACGCAAATTCGCATCCTCGGCGTGCTCGACCTTGTGATTGGTGGGCTTTTTCTCTGGTTTTTAGTGCAGAGGGACGTTCTGACAATAAGGATGTCGTATCGCCTTTCCGAAGGCCTTGCCTTTGGGTCCGCTGCGATCATCACCCTGTTCTTCATCGCTGCTGTGGCTTTGCCCTTTTTCGTCGCCGACGTCGCGCCTCGAGCAAGCATCATCCCAGTCCTGCTCGGCAGCTTCATCTTTGGGGCAACCTATGTCGCGTGGGTTGGACATAGGGTTTGCATTCCAGTTCTCACGCTCTCAGTAGTTGCGGCCCTGACCGTCACCAGCTTCAACGCGCATTTCAACGATGTGAGGACGGTTGTTAGCGCCTCTGACAACTACGCCCGTCGACAGATCGATATTGATGACGCGGTCGCAAAATGGAGGAAGGCGAATTGCGACAGCGATAGCTGCCCGCCTGCCTTAATTGTCGCAGCGGAAGGAGGCGCGAGCCGGGCGGCCTTCGCAGCGGCGACCGCCATAGGCGAGCTGATCGACGAATCGGCCAAACTGCCGGATGCTGGCGATCGGGCAATCGCTCCAGGGAGACGTATCTTCGCAATATCAGGCGTATCAGGCGGGTCGTTCGCAGCAGCGACCGTCAGAGCAGCGCTTGCCGACTCGCTTGGACGCGGGCAGGGCGCGCCGCCGTGCCAACGACCGGCGACCGGCTGGTTCAGAAGGGACACTCCTGCGGTACAGACCAGTTGGCGCGCCTGCCTTCAGGCCCTCGTCGCGGGTGATTACCTCACCCCAGCTTTTGTTGGTTTGGCTTTCCGTGACAACTTCTCTCCACCAGCGCCGTTCGTGGGAGGTTCGCTCCTTTTCTCGGACGACCGCGCCGTTCTCATCGAGCGGGCCTGGGAACGGCACTACGACCACGTTGTCAGGGGAGATGTGCCCGAATTCACGCAGCAAGCTTTAGAAGATCTGACGCTGACCGCGGACGAACCCAACGCGGGTTTGCGCCGCAAGTTCGGCTTTGTCTCCGACCAGACGGATCCTCAGGGGAGTTGGTTTCCGCTCCTTTTGTTAAACGGGACATCTGTCGGCTCCGGGATCAGGATCGTCACCTCCGACCTTGTTTCGACGCGCGCGGCGCATATAAGCGCGGAACAGGGTAAGGCGGATAAAAATCGATTCGGCCGGTTCTCGATATACCCGGCCGCATCCGATACATTCGAGATTCTATCGAAACCATGTCCAAGGCAAAGCACGATCGACCATTCCTGCTCCGCCGCGCATGACGGGGAGGCGGACAGGGCGAACGCGCGCAGCGGACCAGACATTCGGATGTCGACCGCCGCAATGCTATCGGCGCGCTTCCCGATCATTTCGCCTGCGGGCACGCTGCGCTCCGAGGGCGACGAGAACGACGGCGACCGTGTTGTTGATGGCGGCTATTTTGAAAACGCGGGCCTGACGACAGCGATGGATGTGGCGCGGGAGGTTCGCCGTCTCGGCGTAGTGCCTCTCGTTCTCTGGGTCCAGAATGGCCCTACGGCCGATGACGGAGATCCTGCTTCGCCTTCGAACGGTGCCAAGCCGCCGCCCGTCCCGTTTCCCCCGCGAGGCGCCAGTGCGCCCGATCTGAACAATGCCAATCCTCCCATCTGGGAGCAGATATTCGGCATTGTTCTGACGCCCGTCGTGGCGCTGACCGATACACGCGAGGGTCACGGCGTTGAGGCGGCGTCCGCGGCCCAGCGCGAACTTTGGGAGTTGAACGACGACGTCAAGCCCGATGCCGCGACGCCCGGCGAAAATGCGCCCCCTGGCGAAAGCTATTTTACCTTCGGGATGTACGAAACACCTGATTTCGGGACGAATCCGGAAGAGCAGCTTACAGAGCCCTGCGCTCGTCTCGCGGAGGCTTGGAAAGGCCACCGCGATGGCTCGATCAGCGAAGTGTCGATGAGCTGGTGGCTTTCCCAGTCCGTGCAGGCAGAACTTGACCTGCAAGTCTGTGACAGGCGCAACCGAAAGACATTTGCCGACCTAATGACGCGACTGGCGCAACATTGCCCTCTGAAGGCGCGTTATTTGGTCGAGGAGGAGCAGCCTGCCGCTTCCAATTCGGAGCCGAAACGGTGCGCGCCCCAGTAATGAGCAGGTCTACGCAGCGCCCGCTCGCCTCCAAAGCACTCAGGGCTCATCCGCTAGTACAATGCACTATTTGGCTGCACCAACCATGTTCGGGGCGTGGTGATGGGCCCGGCTGGTTTCGTTGAACGCTGCATGTTGACGGTGCTCGCGGTCGACACGGTCGACTCGACCAGCCATGTGGCCGATGTCGATCCGGATCAGGCGCGGGAGCTTCTGGATCGCATCTTCGACCATGTTAACCACGCGGTTGATGAGGCGGGCGGGCTGCTCGTCAGCTATTCAGGAGACGGCGGCATCGCGGTGTTTGGCTGGCCGAGTTCACTTGAAAACCATGCCGACAGGGCTTGCGAAGCGGCATGGCGAATTCAAGAGCTCGCCTCCCTGTCGAAGCCGCTCCGCAGCGCCGACGGCCAGCCAGTGCAATTTCGCGTGGGCCTTCATAGTGGCCTCGTGAGCTTGCGCTCAATGAAGCGCGACGTCCGGGCCGGAATTAGTGCCGTAGGAGGCACGGTACATCTTGCGGCCGCTCTACAAAAATGCGCTCGCCCGGACCGGATTCTGCTGAGTTCAAAGACCGCAAGCCTCTGCAGGTCCGGGCCGCAATTGGCACCGTATGACGGCGTCCATGACGTACAAAAGGTCCGACTCAAAGCTTACGAACTCACGACGCTTTCTGCACCCATTTCGTCGGGAAGCGCGTTACGCAACGACCACGTTCCATTCGTTGGGCGCGAGATCGAACGACGAATACTGAGGGAAACGCTAACAGAGGGACGGTGCGGCGCAATCGCGTTGCTCGGCGAGCCTGGCATCGGCAAGACTAGGCTCGCCTCGACCGCCATCGAAGATGCGAGTCTGAAAGGAATGCGCGTGCTGACCGTCAGCGGCGACAACCAGAAGTGCGCGACGCCGTACTCGGCCATCCGAACGCTCATCTTGCAGAGCCTGTCGCTTAAGTTCGACTCGTCCGACGATGAGATCCTCCGGGCCTTATTGGAGGCTGGAGTCGGCAAGATGAAGCCGGCTGCGGCGGCCGCCGTTCTCCCACGGCGCCGCTCCGAGCGTCCGAAGGCCCGGTCCTTCACGCGGACACAAGTTGCGCGCGAGCTTCTTAAGACTTTCCAAGCTTTGCAGAGCGATACACCCACGCTTGTCGTCATTGACGATCTGCAATTGCTCGATCCCGAAAGTGTCCTGTGCCTTCGCTTTATTGGAAAGGCGAAAGCAGGACTACGTTGGTCGCTGCTGGTCACAAGTCGGCCGGAAGCGGTGGTGCTTGCCCGAAGTCTTACTGACACGCTTCTCAATGTCGTGCCAATGCAGCGCGCGGACATGATCGAGCTTGCCCGCAAGCTTTGGGGGGGCGCGATGCCGAGACCGAATGTGGTCGAGAAAGTACTGGATCGGGCGGATGGCGTCCCGTTCGTCCTAGAGCAGATCGCCCTTTCTGACGAGATGAAAGACACGGATTGGGAGAGCGCCATTCCAGATTCCGTCCGCTCGATTATTCACGCCCGCCTGAATCACTTATCACCCCAAACCAAGGCATTTGCACAGGCGCTCAGCATTCTGGGGGAGGAGGTCGATGTGGACTTGGCGTCACGGACATTCGGAATGGAGAGCCAAACCTTGCTGCGCCGCCGGTCGGAGCTGGAGCGTCTGAGTATTGTTCATCCCCCGATCGCAAACTCGATCCGTTTCCGCCACGCGATCGTTGCCGAGGCCTGCGCCGAGACAGTCCCCATCGCGCGGCGTCAACAGATTCACCGAGCGGCGATGGAGGCGATCCTCGCGACTCCTGGCACCGAAGGCGATTACGAACGCCTCGCTTTTCACGCCGAGGGCGCAGGCAATGACCAAAGGGCGGTGGAATATCTATGGCTTGCAGCCCTGAACGCACGACGCTCGTCGGCGAGCGGGTCGCTTAACCTGATACTCAGGCGCGCGATTGCTTGCATTGAGCGTATCGGCGAACCGGCCGAAACGAAATTCGTCGACTTCGTCCTGATGGCTTTTGGTTCGCTTGTTCAGCTCGGCGAGTTCCGAAGTCTCGGCGGCCACCTTCCGCGGGCTTTGGAGCTGGCTCGTAGACAAAACCGGAAAGGTAAGGTCGGCGCAGCCCTCTGCCACATGAGCTTGGCCAGTTGGTTCGATGCCCGATACGCCGAGGGCCGTGAACAGTCTGAGCGCGCGCTTGAGATCGCCGTCGAACTCAAGAGTCTGCCGCTGATCTTCGCGGCCAAATTCAGCCTCGCGAGCGCGCTCTATGGGTTGGGCGCGGTCGAACGGGCAATAGCCGTGCAACGCGACCTTTGCGACATGCTGACAGGCGAATTGGAGACGGCCCGACTAGGAGCGGCCGGCATTCCCGGCTCGATCGTCCGCACCTATCTCTGCTATTTCCTGGCCGACATCGGAGAATATTCAGAGGGATTGACCCTAGTCGAGCGCGCCATTGACATCGCAAGGGCGCAGGGAGACCTATATTCGGAACTGCTCGCGCTGCTCGCCAGGGGCCGAAGCCTCGTGAGGCTCAAGCGTCATTCGGAGGCAGTCGCATGCTTCGAACATAGCGTCGAGCTGATCGACCAGAACGGCTACGACGCGATACTGCCACACATCCTGGGGCTACAAGCGAGCGCGCTCGCCAGGAGTGGTGAAGCCGCGCGCGCGGTGCGGGATGTGGAAGCGTGGCTGAACAGCGAACGAGATGACCGGGCGGGTCGTCTGGAACTCTATTATCTCAACGCCGGCTACGCAGAAGCGTTGGCCGCCGCGGGCGACAATGGGCGGGGGCTTATGATCGCCGATCGTGCGGTCGAAATAAGCCGCAGCGTGTCCAATCCCTGTCTTATGGCGAATGGCCTCGGCTTGCGCGCCCGCCTACGCGTTCTTGCTGGCGACGCGTCGGGCTCGGAGAGCGACCGGACAGAGCAGCGATTCCTCTGCGAGCGGTATGGAATAGTCGCGGAAACCTGAACTCGCTCCAACGGGTCCTCGGCTCTGTGAGATTTTGAGGCCCGTCGGCGGAAAAGGGAGGATCGTTTGCCGGTCGCGCTCGCCTAGCCGGCCAACGATCCCGGGCGTAAAACAGCGTCGAGGCACCGACCACGAAGACCCCCAAGCCGGCACGACCGCCGTCGAACAGAGGCGGGGCATATCGTCTAACGGTCGCTCTATCGCACCTCAGCTTTGAATGGATAGTCTTCCCGCGCTGATATAGTCGATTCTGGTTTTAAGACCGCTATTACTTTGTCTAGCAGGCCGTTGAAAAAGTCTCTGGCCAGCGGACTCGCCATGTGATTCCTTCGCCTTGCAGCTTGGCGGAGGGACCTGATGCGGGGCGGGGATGAGCGGTCGGGGTCGCTGTTCAGCTATGTCGATCTGGAAGCGCGGGTCGGCAAGGA
>Ga0302326_10024559_pt1 | contig 12246 bp, 9 predicted proteins | sample Palsa_T0_3_FD_202264 | JGI IMG/M metagenome (GOLD analysis project Ga0302326, IMG submission 202264) | Peat permafrost microbial communities from Stordalen Mire near Abisko, Sweden - Palsa_T0_3 | ecosystem: Environmental > Terrestrial > Soil > Palsa > Peat permafrost | place: Sweden: Abisko...
AGGTGGAGGTCGCCCGTGGTGTAGGGAGGGCCGTCGTGAAGCACGAAAAGCGGCGCGTCGGCGCGCGCTTCCAGAATGCGCTCATAAATGCCCTGCTCGGTCCATTTTGCCAATTGCACCGGCTCCCGCTGAGGCAATTGCGCCTTCATCGGGAAGTCCGTGCGCGGCAGATTGAGCGTGTCTTTTAATTTATATGGTTTTGTCATCCGTCGGTTCCGGCGGTATGGGCGAGTAGAGCCGCCGGTCGCCTTATCAATGTGAATGTTTATGTTACAATGAATTTGAAAGCGTGTCAGCCGCCCGTGGAAGACATCCTTTTTCCGGCTCCCGAATCTAATAGTATGATCGTTCGTCTAATTGTGGTTGTGTGGCTATGCGCGGAACACTAATCGAACCCGAAACAGAAGAGCGCCCGGCGCCCGCGACGCGGTCCTCCGGTGGCAGGTGGCAGTTCGTGCAGCAGGACCAGACCCCCGCTTTGTCCGCGTTCTGGTCCAATCTGAAGGATTTCCTCACCGAAAGGCCCGTGAAAATCCAGGGCAATGTGGAGTCGGGCTTTATTCCCGAAAAGGTATTCCAGCATAGCTGGTGGGATAACCTGAAGGACTTTTTCCACCCGATTCCCGCCGAACTGCGCCGCGAAACCGACGGCACCATGATCCTCGAATGGAAGCCGTGGTATTGGCGCATGTGGCAGAACGTCCGCGACGCCGTTTCGCCGCCCAGGCTGCCGCCCCTTGAACTTACCAGCCAGCCCGTGGCCGTCCGGGAACTGTGGAGCAAGGATCCCTACTCAAAGAGTACGCAAACTATTTCATTGCTGGTTCATGCGGTGGTTATTTTGCTGATTGTCGGGCCGATTCTGCACCACGTGGTGCAGCAACAGAACGCAGCGAAGAATGCAGTTCTCCTGACACCGATTGACATATCGCCCTACACCGCCAAGCTGCCGAAGGGCGCGAAGAAGGCCGGTGGTGGCGGCGGAGGCGGCGAACACAATCCCATTCCCGCTTCACGCGGCAAGCTGCCGAAATTCTCGACCATGCAATTTACTCCGCCGGAGGTGAAGCCGCCTCTGAATCCCAAACTGGCCATGACGCCCACTGTTCTGGGCCCGCCTGATCTCCATCTGCCCAGTCCTAATATGGCGAACTGGGGCGATCCACTGGCGAAGACATCTACCGATTCCAGCGGCCCCGGCTCCGGCGGAGGCATCGGCTCCGGCAGCGGCGGCGGCGTCGGGAGCGGCAATGGCGGCGGTGTGGGTCCGGGCGAAGGATGGGGAACCGGCGGCGGCGCACCCATGGCCGGAACCAACGGCTATGGCGAGATCTCCTGCTTGTATTGCCCCGAGCCGCAATTTTCCGACGACGCCGTCAAGGTAAAGTTTCAGGGGACGGTTACCCTTCGGGTGGTTGTGAGTGCGGCAGGCATTCCCACCGGAATTCGAGTGATTAAGGGCCTCGGGATGGGACTGGATGAGAAAACCGTTGCCGCCGTCAGGAACTGGCGATTTAAGCCATCCACAGGCCCGAATGGCCGGCCGGCCGCGGCAACCGTGGACATCGAAGTGTCATTCCGCCTCCTCTAATCGCAGCCCCGCCGCGCGGTAAACAAGCGTAGAATCAGAGGCACGCCCCGCAAAGCAAGAAGCGGTCGCCATGAATCGCTTATATAAGGGTTTCGCCGCAATCGCAATTCTCGCCGCTGCTATGGCCGTGTGCGCGTCCGCGCCCAATGCTGGCAGCGAGCATTTCGTCATCGTCAATAACAACGACGCTTATCCTGTAGGAATGCAAGGAAACGACTACGCCACGGTTTTGCGGCTCGAAGGGACGAGACAAAACCCGTTGCTGATGCAGACGGCTTTGCTGAACAGCGGCGAGCCGAGCATTTTGCAAGGGTCGTACACGCCGACGGTGCAGATCGTGAGAATCGGTTCCGGCACGTGCGTATTCATGGCGGATTCCGCTGGGCCGCAGGCTACCACGCCGAACGAAATCACGTCATTCAAGTATCCGTCCATGAAGCCGGTGGGCAACTTCAGCGACAGCAACGCATCCAGTTCGGAGTTGGGAATCCTCATCGCGGCTCGCGGGAATTATTTATTTGCCGCATACGACGGCTACCAGACAGAAAGCTATCTGGCTACCTGGGAGATTAATCCGGACTGCACGCTGACGCTGCTGGGAACGTACCCGGTTCCTTATCTTCAGATGACCGATCTGGCCACTACGCCGAATGGGCAAACCCTTGTGTTGTCGGAATTCGACAGCGAATTCTGCTGCGTGGATTCGTTTTCCGTGGGCGCAGGCGGCGTGCTCAACGAGCATGGACCGTACGGCATAGTGAATGCGGAAGGCGGAGGGGGGATAGACATCACCGCCGATGGCGCATTTGCGATCCTGGCCGCGGAACCCATCTGCAACCCGAAGTGCTACAACCAGATCAATGTGTTCGCCATCAATACGGACGGATCGCTGGGTACGCAATATGTTTTCGGCGGGGACGGCAGCCTGGGGCCAGATAGCGGCGGCGGGTGGCCGTGGCTCAGCCCCAACGCGAAGTTTCTTTTCGAGACCGGCGAAGGACTTACGACGCTTAACTTCTCTGAGACTCCCCTCAACGTCACCTATAGCGGCTGCCACACCAAGCTGAAAATCCCTGTCGGCGCGGACAGCCTGTTTCCCACCTCCCTGGCGACGACTGCGACCTCAGGCTCTGGGGAAGGACTCTACGTCGCGGATTTAGGGCTGGCGGAGACATACTATGTCCCCGCCGTGGCGATTCTTGCGATCAACCCGTCTTCCGGGTGCACGACCGAGATCAGTAAATCGCCTTTTTTGATTCCCGATCCGAATTCCTATCTGACCTCGCTCGTGGCGTGGCCGCCGCGGCCATTCTGACGGCGCGGCACTCTCCTCACTCCTTGTGGCAATTCCGTTCCGATTTCCCTAGACTGCCACAGTGGCGCCACTTTCTCTCTGGCTTGGATTCAGCGCGATCATCCTGGTAATTTTGGCCGGCGAGAGGTGGCAGACGGCGCGGCGGGCGCATCCGCTTTCGCTGAAGGAAGCCGGAGCGTGGAGCGCCGTGTGGGTCTGCTTCGCGCTGGCGTTCGGAGTGTTCGTGTGGCGCCGCTTCGGCGGCGCGGCGGGATGGGAATTTCTCACCGCTTACGTGGCCGAAAAATCCCTCAGCCTGGATAATCTCTTCGTCTTTCTGCTGGTCTTCCGCTATTTTGGAGTGCCGCTGCGTTCCCAGCCGCGCATCCTGCAATGGGGAGTGCTGGGGGCGCTGCTCTTCCGCATGGCCCTGATTCTGGCGGGAACGGCGCTGCTGGCTCATTTCCACTGGGTGCTGGAACTCTTCGGCGTGTTCTTGATCTTCGCGGCGATTTCGTTCCTGCGCGGAGGCCCGGCGAAAAATCCGCGCGCGTCCAACAGCGTCCTCCGCTGGGTGAGCCGCGTGGTGCCGGTCACGCCGGAACTGCACGGCGAGCATTTTATAGCACGGGTGAATGGCGCACGGCGCGCCACTCCGCTGCTATTGGCGCTGCTGAGCGTGGAAATCGCCGACCTGATCTTCGCGGTGGATTCCATCCCCGCGGCGTTCGCCATCACGCACAATCCGTTTATTATTTTCTCGGCCAACGCCTGCGCGATTCTGGGACTGCGCGCGTTGTATTTTCTCGTGGCCGGATGGCTGCCGCGCCTGCGCTATCTGGAACAAGGTCTGGGCGTGCTGCTGTTGTTTCTGGGTGCCAAGATGCTGGCGGCGCGCTGGGTCAACATCTCAATTCCCTTTTCCCTGCTGGGAATTTGCGGCATACTCTCGCTGACCATTTTGTTCTCGCTCATCGGCGGGAGGCGGCCCAAATCTGAACCATGACGCGCCGCGTAGAATGCCGCAAGGAGCGAAGAGGAGGATCGTCAGCGTGTCCACGGATTCAGCAAAAGTAACGGACCTTATAGGGCATCTAGGGGATACGGATGAATCGCGCCGCAAGGCCGCCGCCTCGAGCCTCTTCACTCTTGGGGCGAATTTGGCCTGGCCGCTGGCCGATGCATGGATGGCCGACGCGGAATTGGCCGCGCTCTTCGTCACCGAGCGCTATGGCGATCCGCGGACGACTTACCCGGAAACCACCGTCGGCGTGGCTGTTTCTCCCGGCAACTTCATGCGCATTCGCGCCGCGCATGGAGACCCCGCCGAAGCCGGCGTGCCTCCCGACCAGGATGCGCGCGAAATCGAACTGCATCCCGCGGCCGGCGTGCGACTGGACATTCTGACCTCGCGGAATCCCGGCGGGACGGGCGCGCTGGCCCGTTTTTTGCAGCGCAATGGCGAAGGAATTCAGCAGGTGGAATTTCGCGTCCGCGACGCCGCCCGCGCCCAGGAATTATTGCGCGCGAAATTCCGTTTGACTCCCGTGTATCCCACCGCGCGCCCCGGAGCCAACGGCACGGTGGTAAACTTCTTCCTGCTGCCCGCATCGGGAGGCGAGAAAGTCCTGGTGGAACTCTTCGAGGTTCCGCAACCCCTATAGGCCGCTGCGGGCAGCCTATGTATCGTGCGGATTCATATGCCTAACGCTAAGGGCACTGGCGGGTGGTGAGCTGGAACCCCGGAACGGCGGACTGGCTGAAATTGAAGCTGTCGAGCATATCGTTTGCCGTCGCATCATTGTTGGTTAGCGACTGGACACCGAAGACCGTCTCGATAAACCGGAAAATAGAGCCGAATTGGTACTGCGTATGGGTGATGGTACCGCAGTTCACCGAGCATTGCGGGACCTGCTTCGAGTAGGGAGAAATGACCAGAAGAGGAACGCGGATTCCCAGCCCCTCTCCGCTGGTCTGCATGGGATAAACGTGATCGTACCAGCCCCCGAAGTCATCCCAAACCAGGAAGATCACAGTGGAATTCCAGTTCGGCCCTTGCATGATCGCGTTGATCTGCTCGACCGTCCAGTTCTCGCCCGCGCAGGTGCTCTCCGGGGGATGCTCGCTGGTTTTGAGCGTGGGGGTCAGCCACGTGACAACAGGCAGGGTCGTGTTAGACGCGTCATTGACGAATTGAGTGTTTGGAAATACGTTGTTCTGCCAATACTGCGAATTGAATATCTGGTTGATTGGACGGAACATGGCCCAGACGTAACCCAGATCGGTGCTGACAGCCGCGTACGACGCCCAGGAATCCTGGGCCTCATTCAATACGTCCGCCATGGAGGTGATATTGAAGCATGGATAGCTGGTGCTTAGTTGGCCATTCGCGCTCAGGACAGGCACGTTGATGCCCGTGGGTGCATCGCATCCCCACTCGGTCCTGACGTCGTTCGCTTCGGGGTTGGTTATAGCCGGAGATTGAGCGGCGGCAAAATAAACATGCGCGGGAAAACTGTTGGCGTGCATGCCTGAAAAGTTGGCATCGGCGAGCACAAAGTTCTGGGCATAGGTCCAGTAGTTGGGAAGATCCGACTGCTGCAACTGGGTCATGGAAAGCTCGTCGCCGTGCTCATTAGCGCCGTTAATCAGGTCAAACCGATCCATCCGGCCGCCGTCCATGGCCCCCAAACCTGCATTCCAGTCATGGACGATGTCGCGCGGAGAACTGTCCGGCGTATGGCCCAGGTTGATGACTTGTCCGGTGTGGAGTGTCCCTTGCGTGGCGCCGTTCGCGCCCGGATAGGTCCCGAACATATTGTCGAAGGAACGGTTCTCCTTGATGATGATCACCACGTGGGAGATAACACTCGTCGCGTTCGGACCCAGCGGAGTGCCGCAGGCTTCATTGGAATTGGCGCTTTGCGTCGAACCCTCCACGGATACGACCACATAGTAGTAAGAAGTTCCGTCGGTGAGGCCCGAATCGGTATACGTGGTTCCCCCGGCATTGCCGATTTGGGTATATGGCCCGCCCGCTGTCGCGGAGCGCATGATGTTATAGGACGAGGCGCCTGACGCCGCAGTCCAGTTGAGCTCAACATGGCCATTGCTTCCCGTGGCATACACACTGGTGGGAGCGAAGAGAGTTGCGTTGGAGACGGTTACCATCGCGCTGGCAAAATTAGAATTCGCCGAAACCGTGGCTATACCCGGGGAGACTCCGGTGACCAGCCCTTTGGAGTTGCCTTTGTTGCTCACAGTGGCAATGGATGTCTCAACCACCGCCCAATTCAGGGAATTGGTGACGTCCTGCAAGTTGCCGTCGTAGAACCACGCAGTAGCCTTATATTGCACAGTGTGTCTTGGTGCGATGGTGGCTCCGGACGGCAGAATGAACGTACCGATCTGGGGGTTGGAAGGAAACCGCCCCTGCCCCTTCAGGGATTCAAACGTGGCGGAGATCGTTGTGATGCCTTTTTTATAGGCGGTTATCAGGCCCTCCCCATTTACGGAGAGTACAGAGCCGGATGACGTCGTCCAGGTGGCCAGATTCGTGACATCCCGAGTGCTGCCGTCACTGTATTTGGCGGTCGCGGCAAGCTGCATGGACGTACCCAGGGCAATCTCGGCAATTCCCGGAGTAATTTCCACGGAGACAAGGGGCGCCTGCGGTGCGGGCGACGTGGCCGCAATGGCCGGGGCACTTTGTGAATACCCAGCCCCGCAAAATAGGAGCGCCAAAATTGCTGTAACCACAGCCCGCTGATGTCGCATGCAGTCTCCAGTCCCGCCGCCAAGGTCACAAAAACGAATCGGGGCGTTGCGGGATTGCCTACCGATATCCTCTGTTCCGGGAGGCGGTCCTCCCACTATCTTAACAGTCAATAATTACGAAATTTTCAGCGTTCGCCCCCGAGAGAGCACTTTCTTATACATCGAAATCAGTGCCAGCCGCAATGAAATTTTGTTGCCGAGGCACCCTATGCAGCCTAGGCGTTACTGGTACTTTAGTTGGGCGACGTAGCCGCTCCCGATCTCGCCCGAATCGAAATTCGTGCCGTCGAAAACCATTTCAGGCAGAATGGGATGCTGTCGTTGGGCGCGTTTCATAGACATGGATACGGGATCGACAAGATTATCACCGGAAGCGGCAGGCAAAGGGGAGTCGCCAGCCCAGTCGAGCGGCCTGATGGCGCTGATGCGGCGCGGCGTGCGCGGCCAGGGCACGGGCAAATTCGCAGTGCTCGTGGCCGTGGGCATTTTCCTCAGCCGCATCGCGGGATTGATTCGCGACCGCGTGTTTGCGCACTACTTCGGCAATTCCGACGCCGCCGACGCGTTCAAAGCGGCGTTCCGCATTCCGAATTTTCTTCAGAATCTCTTCGGCGAGGGAGTCCTTTCGGCGTCGTTTATTCCCGTCTACGCGGCGCTGCTGGCGCGGAAAGACGAAAGGGAAGCGCGCCGGGTGGCGCTGGCGATTGCGTCGCTCCTGATGCTGGTGACTTCCCTGCTGGTGCTGGCCGGCGTGCTGGCTACGCCCTGGTTGATTGATGCCATTGCTCCGGGCTTCCACGGGCCCAAGCGCGAGCTGACCATCCATTTGGTGCGAATTTTCTTTCCGGGCGCGGGCTTGCTGGTTTTTTCGGCGTGGTGCCTGGGAATCTTGAACAGTCACCGGAAATTTTTTGTGTCCTACACCGCGCCGGTGGCCTGGAACGCGGCGATTATCGCCACGCTGCTTTTTTTCGGGCGGCACATGGCGCAATTTCCGCTGGCTGCCACCGTAGCCTGGGGCGCGGTGGCCGGCAGCGCGCTGCAACTGGGCGTGCAGCTTCCGACAGTCCTTCGGCTGCTCGGAGAATTCCGCCTGCGACTCGGCTGGCGCACGGAGCACGTCGCAATCGTAGTGCGCAATTTCACGCCGGTGTTTATCAGCAGGGGCGTGGTGCAAATTAGTGCTTACGTGGATGCTTTGCTGGCCAGCCTGCTGCCCACCGGCGCGGTGGCGGCATTGGCGTATGCCCAGACGATTTACACGCTGCCGGTGAGCCTTTTCGGCATGGCGGTCTCCGCCGCGGAATTGCCGGAAATGTCCAGCGCGATCACCTGGGACGAAGAGGCCTACGCCGCGTTGCGTGTGCGGCTGGATGCCGGGCTGAAACGCATCGCGTATTTTGTGGTGCCCTCGGCGATGGCTTTTCTCGCGCTGGGCGACGTGGTGGCGGGCGCAATTTATCAGACCGGCCGATTCACGCACGCCGACTCGATGTACGTCTGGGGAATCCTGGCCGGCGCCGGAGTGGGCCTGCTGGCGTCCACGCTCGGCAGGCTTTATTCGTCGGCATTCTACGCGCTACGCGACACGCGGACGCCGCTGCGTTTCGCCATTGTCCGCGTGGCGCTCACCACCGTGCTGGGTTACGTCGCGGCGCGGCACGTCCCGGGATGGATTGGAATTTCGCCGCGCTGGGGCGTGGCCGGACTTACCGTCACCGCTGGCATCGCCGCTTGGATCGAGTTTCTGCTATTGCGGCGCGCGCTCAACCGGCGCATCGGCCGCACCGGGCTGCCGTTTAGTTATACGGCGGGCATTTGGAGCGTGGCGGCTGCGGCGGCGGCGCTGGCTTGGGGAGTTATATTCGCCCTCGGCATATATCACGGCCATGGAGGAACGGGAATTGCCGGCGCGGCATCATATTTGGCCGCGGGCGCGCGCCATCCTGTTTACACCGGCATCGCGGTGCTGGGAACCTATGGACTGGCCTACCTGGGAGGCACGGCGGCGCTTCGCCTGCATCCCCGCTGATAGCCTCCGGCGACAGGCCCGCGCGTGCCGAGTAATCCAAGTTTGCAGGCGTTATTCCTCCGAGAACGGCCGTGGTGCATGCATCCACCCGCCTATCCCAGGTTTCCAATTTGAACCTCACCACGAACATTACAATGTCGAAACCATTCGTGGTAACTGTGCAATTGTGAACAGACACACGCGTCGTTGACCTGTAGCCTACCAACGGTTCTGTCAGTATCTGCCAGGAGGCTTTGCGGCTTGATCCGGCAACAAATTACTTGCGTTCCAAAGCCGGAGAAGCGCAGGATTGGCAACGCTAAGGCTCCAAGTCAATAATCCCGGGTTAATTTCTTTTTATAAGTGGCCGCGAGGAAGGCTGTCGCAGCGGTGTAAGTTCTTGAAATGGCCCTGCGGCTGTCGACTGTTCTCGCGGATAATTAAAAAACGTCAAACTAAAAAGGAGAGAACTTCTGATGAATCATCTAAGAATTCAAGTATTGCGTTTCGCGCTGCCGTTAATCCTGCTTGCCACAGTGGCTGCTGGTCGCGCTTTGGCAAGTACCACGAATGAGGTGGGCACCTGCATGGCCGGCTTCACGCAATTTTCGACAATTCAAGCTGCGATCAACGCCAGCCCGTCGGGATCTACAATCATCATCTGCCCGGGCGTCTATCCGGAGCAGCCGGTGATTACCGAACCGCTCACTCTGAAGGGCGTGACGGCGAGCGGCAGCTCCGCTGCCACTATCATTCCGCCGCCCGGCGGTCTCCTCACAAATGCCACCGACCTGGATAGCGGCTATCCCGTGGCGGCTCAGGTCCTGGTGCTAAATAGCACGGGTGTGAACATCAGTTTTCTCACCGTGGATGGAAACGGCAACAATCTCAGCGGGTGCGGCGCGCCTGACCTAGTCGGATTTTTCTATCAAAACGCTTCGGGCACGCTCAACACCGTTGTGGCACGCAACCAGATACTGCCTAATCCCGCCGATTATGGGTGCCAGAACGGCTTTGGCATTTATGTGCAAAGCAATGGAGGCACGTCCAATCTGACCGTGGAAAGCAGCAGCATCCATAACTTCCAGAAAAACGGCATCACCGCCAATGACTCGGGCACCAAGGTGAATCTCACGGGAAATAAGGTCGAGGGACAGGGGCCGTGGAATGGCGCGGCTCAAAACGGAATCCAAATCGCCTTCGGCGCGCAAGGTTCCGCGAGTACCAACATCGCCTTCGATAACATCTACATTCCCGCGACGTATGCCGGCGTCGGTATTCTCGTGTATGCATCCAGCGGCATCACCCTCACGGGGAACGATGTTGCAAGTTCCCAGCTTGGCATCTCGCTTGATAGTGATCCCACTTATGGATCCGCCGACAACGGCGTCATCACCAGTAACGCCGTCATCGGCACGCAGATTTATGACGCCATAGACGCCTGCAGCAGCAGCAACACCATCAAGGACAACCGGGTCACCGACGCCGGTGAGTCAGGAGTACACATCGACGATGAATGTACGAACAGCGGAAATAACACCGTGGCGACGAACAATACCATTTATGAATCTTGCGCCGGTATTCTTCTCGGAGGCGGGTCTGGCAACACAGTGAGTTCAAACGTGTTCGATAACGTGGCATACAACACATATCCCGGTGACGTTTGCACCTATCCGGGCCGTCCGGCAGCTCCGCACCGGCACCTCAGTCCGCAACCGGCGCGCCCCTAGTTCCGCCAACCAATTACATGCGCAGGGCAGCATCCGTGTGCTGCCCTGCACTGAATCCAGCGCCTCAACACACAAAGCGAATTCGCGCTAGGGCTTTATTGCGAAAATCACGCCGAAGCCGTCGCCGCCCGAATGGGTTGTGCCGAGAATCTCGCCCGCCGGATCGAGGAGCAGCCTGTCATCCTCTGGGAAACCACCATCGCTGCCTCCGGTAAAGGCGTAGAGAATCGTCTCGCTCCACGAGCCGTTTGCATTCGGCGCGAGTTTGAAGACGACGCCGCAGCCGTCATAATCGGGGCACGTCGGCAGATTTTCCCCGCCGCCGTCAGAAGTCGCACCGTAGAGATTGCCTACGGCATCCATGACCACGGCGGTGTAAGGCAGCTCGCCATCGACGTAGCGCGGATCGCCCAGCACGTGAATCACGGTTTCCTGATACTTTCCGGTCGAGCCGGGAGACAGCTCGAAAACTACACCGTCGCCGCGTGAATTACCGCCGCCAGCAGTGGTGCCAAAAATGTTCCCGGAGCCGTCCACCATTACGCCGGCGTACGGATTATTGCCCTTAGGATCGGAATTCAGCTCGCCGCGAAAAGCGAACAATCCTGTTTCCTTCCACTGGCCATTTTGCCGGCCCAGGCGGAAGACGGTGCCGGCATCATCGGGACCGCCGTAGTACGTGGTGCCGTAAAGATTGCCGGCGCTGTCAAACACAACGCCCGCGTAGGGGTTCTGGCCATCCGGACTTCCGCCACCGCCCTGGGGAAAAGTGTGGAGAATGGTTTCCGTCCACTGGCCGTTGCCCTGCGGCGACAATTCAAACACCGTGCCGCAGCCATTCGTGCAGAATGTGCTGTTCGTTCCGCCGCCGCCCGAATTCGTGGTGCCGTAGAGATTGCCGGCCTGGTCGAAAACGAGATTGGAATAGGGGAAGACGCCGTCATTGCCACCGCCGAAATTGTGAAGAATCGTCTCCGTCCATTCGCCGCTCTTCGTGGGAGTCAATTCAAAAACAGTACCGTTGTCGAGTGCGCTGAACTGGCTGCTGCCCAAGGTCGTGGTGCCATAAAGATTGCCTTCCGCATCGAAGACCAGACCGCCGCTGGGCGCTTCACCATCCGTGGGAAATCCCGCGAATGTGTGCAGGACGGTGAGGGTCAAGCCCCCTCCCTTGGCGCGCGACAGACGAAACACCGTGCCGCAGCCGCCGAAGAGCTCGCAGCTCACCCCTCCGGATAATGTCGTGCCGTAGAGGTTACCGTCCTTATCGGCAATCAGCCCGGCTTGCGAATAACCACCGTCCGCGCCGTCGGTGAAGCTGTAAAGGACTTTCTCCGTCCCTGCGGCGGCGGGCCGCACGGCCGCCGGCGATGCAGTCAGGAAAGAGACCGCAAGAATTCCTTGCAGCGCACGAGAAAATTTGTTGAATCTCATCGTCATGACCCTCCGGAGCGGTCGCACTAAATTTACTTCGCACGGGAAGACTCGTCAATCCCGCGCAAGGTAGCAGCGAGGGCGCGCCGGATTGTCATGGACTTGTAAAAATATTGTCACTTATCGCGCGAACAGGCGAGGGCGTGCCGGCCGGTGCGGCGGGATGAGGCTATTTCGAGGCTTGCGCCGTGGGCGAGAGTTCGAAGACCACGCCGCCTTTGTTGGGGCCGCCCGATTGCGTTGTGCCGTAGATGTTGCCCTTGCTGTCGAGGGTGAGAGCGGAGATGGGCGTCGCTCCATCCGAATCTACGAATGAATGCAGCACCGCGAACGCCCATTTACCATTTCCTTGCGGCTTCATGCCATAGACGGTTCCGCATTCGCAAGTTGGCGAACCGCCCTCCACCGT
>Ga0302326_10024562_pt1 | contig 12244 bp, 3 predicted proteins | sample Palsa_T0_3_FD_202264 | JGI IMG/M metagenome (GOLD analysis project Ga0302326, IMG submission 202264) | Peat permafrost microbial communities from Stordalen Mire near Abisko, Sweden - Palsa_T0_3 | ecosystem: Environmental > Terrestrial > Soil > Palsa > Peat permafrost | place: Sweden: Abisko...
GCGCCGCACGGCTGTTGGCGGCGAGCCCGGCCGCGCTGAGCGGAGCAACCTGCTGGGCTCCGCGGTTGACGCCGAACGTCAGTTCATTCACCCTCGAAGGGCTGAATGTGTGAATCAAAGTTCCCACGATTCCCTGAGAGGGTATCTGGTAGTTGATCGGCAACTGAGGCCAGGATGGGGACGCGAGCACAAATCCGAAGCCTCCCTCGCTTGCCTGATGGTCTTTGATTCCTCGCGCGTAAAACGTCGTGTGCGATGAAATGTTCCAGTCGATCCGCAGAAGCCGGTCGGTGCGCGGCTGATCGATCACATCCTGAAAGACGGCGTTAAAATTGTGGGTCGGATCCACAGTGTTCGGCATTGGAAAAATATTAAGCAGGGCGTGCCCCTGAGGGCTGATGAGGCTGGGCGGAACCACGTTGTTTGTGAAGGGTAGGCCTGTGATCGGATTCTTCACGATGATGAGCTGACCACCCTGATTGACGCTTTGTGAGAAGTTTCCCTGTCGCTCCAGGGTCGTGGGGAATGTCTGGTAGGAAACGCTGGTGGGAATCGTGCTTGCCAGATAGTCGTCCGACCAGAAGAAAAACAGCTTATCGCGCTTCCGGTTGAAGGACGCACCCGGAAAGATCACCGGTCCCCCGACAAAATAGCCGGGATTGTTATACCGGTAGCGCGAGCGCGGCAGGCCCTGCTGATTAGCGAAAAAATCGTTCGCGTTGAGATCTTCGTTGCGGAAGTAATAGTAAGCGCCGCCGTGAAAGTCGGCACTCCCGCTCCTGGTAACCGTGTTGATGGTGCCTCCGACACTGCGTCCGTACTCGGCCTGGTAATTTGTCTGGAGCACCTTCACTTCGGCAACTGCGTCCACGCTGGGTTCAAGAAAAGGCCCGGTCCCACCGCCCAGCGTGAGAGTGGAAATTCCGTCGATTGCGAGGTTGAGGGTCCCCTGCCGGTTGCCGTTGAAGTAAAGGCCGATGAGCGCCCGGTTTCCGGGCTCGTCGCGCGTGGCGCTGGCAGTATCGAGCACCCCGGGAAGAAGCTTGAGAGTCCCGAGATAATCGCGCCCCTTCATGCTCAGTTCCGCCAGCTGCTGAGAATCAACCAGACCGGATCGCTCGGAGCTCTCGGTATCCAGCTCGGCGTTTGTGGCTTTGACAGTTACCTCCTCGGTGTGTTCACCCACGGAAAGAGCGACCGAATTCAACACCAAATGCTGGCTCGGAGAAAGCAAAATCCCTTCCTGCCGAAATAATTTGAAGCCGCCCGCGTCGACCCTCAAGTCGAGATGCCCCGGAAGAACTTCGGTAAATTGGAAATCGCCGCCTGCGTCCGTTGTGCTCTCCCGCCGCACGCCGGTGTCTGCGTTGGTCAGAATGACGGAGGCCGAGGCAACTATCTGTCCGCTCGGATCCTGAACGCGGCCCGATACCTCGCCGGTCAGACCCTGCGCGCACAGGGAACGGTCAGCATACGCTAAAACGACGCAACTCCAGAGGACTAGACTCCGGAGACGCGATGAAAATCCTGCCCGCGAACAACCGGCGGGACGATACGATCGCAAGAGTATTCCTGGCATGGGCACAATCCTGTTCCGGGGACGTTTTCCCCGCGAAACCATTTGGGTACATGGGCGAACCTGGGTGCAAAATTGCAGAACAGAGCACTCCGCGACAAGCAAGGGTGAACGAATAGGGAGCCAATCGCTCTGATATAGAGCCTCACAGGGAGACTACATCCGCGCGGTGGAGAACAATTCAAGAACATCCAAACCTTTGTTCGGGCAGTATAACGCAACTTCCTCATCCCGCGAAATTATTCCAATTGAAATTTCTGACGGGGTTGACGTCCAATGTCGTCAATTAGCGTTTGACATTCAGCGGGAATAGCCGAATAATTACTGTCAGTCTTGTCCGGGATGCGCACGTCCCGCTGCGGTGTTGGTCGTAAGACGCTGGTCATTAAGGAGGCTAATTGAGAATAAACCCGAGACTCAGCGGAATGTTTGCGGCCCTCTGTGTGCTTATTGCGGCATCCCCGGCGTTTGCCCAGGCTCCCCGGAACGTCACGGCCGACGTGGTGGCGCTCGATCAGGCCTTCTACAACAACCGGCTGGGCGCATTTCAGGCAGGCGGTATGATTTTCGCGCTGCGAACCGATGTAGTTTCCAATAACGGCTCCAGCGCGCTGACTGCCGGTAACGTAATGTTGCGCCCGGACAAGCGCGCGCGGCCGATCGTGCTGCGAATGAACGTCGGCGATTGCCTCACCATCAAATTCCAGAATCTGCTGGCCCCTGTCCCGTCTCTCGGTATCGGCCCGGCAGTAGTTGCGCCGGGCACGCCCTTCAACCCCGCGAGCCTGAAAACCACGCCCGATCCCTCCCCGACGGCGAACAATAATTCGCAGCCCGCCACGCGCATGGCGGGCATTCACGCAATGGGGACGGAACTCAGGGAACTTCAGGCGGACGGCAGCTGGGTCGGCTCAAACCCGAATAGCCTCGCGAATCCGGGCGAATCGAAAACGTATTCGTTCTGCAGCGTTGAAGAAAATTCCTATCTGCTTTACAGCACCGGCGCCGATAACGGGATTAACAACGACTTTGGAGGGCAGTTGTCGCAAGGCCTTTTTGGAGCCATAACCGTGCAGCCGAAGTCCGCCGAGTGGTATCGCAGCCAGGTGACTCGCCAGGATCTGGACCTTGCGACATATCGCTCGAACGCTCTTGCTACCAACATGAAGCTGAAGCCGAAGATGACTGGCGGCAACCAGGATACTTTCACCGCCAACGGCCAGACCTACAAGCTTTGGGTCCTGACTACTAGCGGGCAGGGGCCGGCCGTCAATACCGAAGTCACTGAGGTCAATCAGGCGGGCGGCCCTGCGAACCAGAATGGCGGGTTCCTCAAAACGCGCGACTTTCATCCCATCGTCAACTATCAGGCGACTTATCCCCCAAACTCGACTTGGCCGAGCGGTACTCCGATTCCCGCCGGAACTCCGATCCTTGCGATCCTCAACAGCAATCGCGAGATCGTGCACAGCGATCTGACTGCCATCATTACAGGTCCGAACGCGGGACGTTTCCCGAAGAACAGCCCGGATCCGGTGTTTCTTCCCAATCCCACTATGCCCGACCGCGACGAGCCTTATCGCGAATTCGCCATCCACTATCACGACGATTTCGTGGCCACCCAGGCGTTTCCCGAATTTTCGTCTCAGGTAACGCCGGAATCTTACGCGCTCGAAGCGGCGCGGGATTTCTTCGCCATTAACTACGGCATGGGCGCAATCGGACCGGAAGTCTGGGCCAACCGCATCAGCGTCGGCCCCATGTACCAGTGCGACACGTGCAAGTTCGAAGAATTCTTTCTGAGCGCGTGGGCAGTCGGAGACCCCGCGATGGTGGTCGATTTCCCCGCCAACACGATCGATCCCAAGTTACCCGTCGTCCCCGCCGATCCAAGCTCCAATATTGCGAAAGGGCCCAAAGCGACGAAAGCGCTCTATCCCGATGACCCTTCGAACGTGTATCACAGCTACATGGGCGACCACGTCCAGTTCCGCATCCTCCATGCGGGCACGAACATCACTCACGTTCATCACCAGCATGCCCATCAGTGGCTGCACAGCCCCAACAGCGACGAGAGCGACTACCGCGACAGCCAGATGATCAGCCCCGGTGGCGCTTACACGCTGGACATGAGCTATTTCGGAAGCGGCAATCTGAACCAGACCGTAGGCGATTCCATATTTCACTGCCACTTTTATCCGCACTTCGCCCAGGGGATGTGGGCCCTGTGGCGTGTGCATGACGTGTTCGAGGAGGGTACGCTCCTCGATACGAACCAGAAGCCCGTGGCCGGCTGGAACCGCTCGCTGCCCGATGGCGAAATCCCCGAGGGCACGCCGATTCCGGCCATCGTTCCGCTGCCCACCTTGACTATGGCGCCCATGCCGGTCAGAGCACAGGTATGCCCGGTGTGGGGGCCGGCCGATTTCGTTCAGTACACGGGCAACACCTGCCCGGCGCCGCCCGCTCCTGGAGCCAAGCCGGATGGTTACCGGGCGCTCATCAGCAAAGCCGATGTCGACAACCCCGCAATCACCCAAAAGAACCCCGGCTATCCCTTCTTCATCCCAGGCGTCGCCGGGCAGCGCGCCCCGCATCCGCCGCTCGACACCGCGCCCGAGGAAGACGCCGCCGGAAATCAGATCGTGGTCAACGGCGAAAAGCAGTATCTCGATGGCGGACTCAAACGCAACATGGTGCTGCGCGAGCAGGGTAAGATCTACGAGAAACATAACGCCTGGGACTTCACCAAGGAAAACGATTCCCTGCTTGCGGTCGAAATTCCCGAAGAGGGCAGCAGTATCGAGAAGCTGGCCATGGCGGCGCACGCCGTTCGCAATCATCCGGGCGTCACTCCGGCCGGAGCGCCGGGCAGCTTCATTCTGAACGGGCAGTCCCCCAAGCCGGGTGCGCCCTATGCCGATCCCGCCGTCGACATTTTTGGCGCTGCGATTCCGAATTCGGATTGCTCGACACGCCCAAAGCCCCAGGCGGGCTGCCTGATCTACAAGGCTGCCGATATAGAGACGGATGTCGTATTAAACAAGAAGGGCTGGCATTTTCCGCAACAGCGGATGATTTCGCTTTGGGGAGACGTAAAAGCCAATCTCAACAACCAGATCCGCCCCGAGCCTTTTTTCTTCCGCGCCAACTCGGATCAGGTGATCGAATACTGGCATACCAATCTTGTGCCTGCCAATTACGAACTGGATGACTTTCAGGTCCGAACTCCCACCGACATTCTGGGGCAGCACATCCACCTGGTGAAGTTCGACGTCACATCGTCGGACGGCGCAGGGAACGGCTTTAACTATGAAGACGGCACTTACAGCCCCGAAGAGGTGGTGAATCTGATCGGCGAAATTAACAAGAGCGGGGGGCTTTTTATCCCCGACGCGAGCCGCCAGGTCATGCTGAAGGCCAAGGAGATTCCCTACTTCGCGGCTGAGTTCCCGGGTAAGTGGCCGGGCGCTCAGGCGACCATCCAGCGATGGTACGCCGACCCGATTTACGATTGCAGGAAACCCATTCAGTCCGCCAAAGCACCCCTGCCGTGCGCTGTAAACCAGGACAGGACGCTGCGCACCGTTTTCACACACGATCATTTTGGCCCGTCCACCCACCAGCAGGTCGGCCTGTATGCGGGTCTTGTCATCGAGCCGAAGGATTCGAAGTGGTTCAACTCCAGTACCGGCGATCAATTGGGAACCCGGGCTCTGGATGGCGGCCCGACAACTTACCAGGCGAACATCGTGCTTCCCGACGCCGCGAAGAGTTACCGCGAGTTCCTGCTCGAATTTCAGGACCGGCAACTGGCTTATTTGAACACCAGTATTTCCACCCCGAAGCCCTATGCCCGGTACGGTCCCGGAGAGGCGAAACCAAACCCAGGTGGCTTTTGGGGTTGGGCGGATCCTGCTAATGCAATCAATCCTCCGAACGGTCCCACGGGCGCCTGTCCTGCGCTGCCTGCGCCATGCGGTACTGTGGCCGGCGGCCCGCCCACGCCGCACCTGGTCACCAATCAGTTCCAGGAAGGCGCGTATTCCCTGAGTTACAGCAACGAGCCGCTTGTGTATCGTCTCGCGCCCGGATCCACGCCTCAGCAATCCGACCTCGGCTCCGTTTTCGTCTCCATGACCCGCGCGGACGCTTCGCTGAACATCCAGCCTCCCGCGGGCTCTCCGATCAACGTGGCCAATCCCACCGGGTTCAAATTCCCGCCGCCGCAGGATGGCGCCGATCCCACCGATCCTTACACACCCCTCCTCCGCGCCTATGAGGGAGACAACATTCAGATTCGCAACCTCGTAGGCGCACACATGAGCCCCCACGCCTTCCACATTCACGGACTGGACTGGCAGTTTGAACCATCTCTGAACTCCTCCGGTTTCCGCAGCACTCAGGGCATGGGCCTGTCCGAGCACTACGAGTTGCTGTTCCATCTGCCAGTGACCAGTCAACCCCAGAAGGCCGACTATCTGTACATCCCGACATCCGATTCCACCGGCATTCAATACGGAAACTGGGGGCTGATCAGAGGCTATAAGCAGACTCAGGCTAAACTCATTCCGCTTTCGGAAAGCCAGAACAAGGCCTTCCCGAATGGCTCGAAAGTTCCGCCTGCCGGATCTCCCGCGGCCGCGTGTCCGGCGAACGCGCCCGCGCGGAATTATCGGGTCACGGCCGTATTTGCCCGCAACGTCCTCGACGGCGCGCTGGTCTATAACAATCGCGGCGTGACAGGCTCTCCGCCCGGGACCGCCCAGATCGGCGACTGGAACGCGTTGATTTATGTTCTCGACGGCGATCTCGATGCGAATGGCAAGCTGAAACCCGGCGTGCCGCGCGAACCGCTCGTGCTCCGCGCCGCCGCCGGCGACTGCATCACCGTGCAGTTAACGAACGCCTTGCCCGCGGCGGCCCTGAACGTCGGCCTCGCCGCCGCGCCGCCCTTCGGCTCTTTCACACTCGAAACTTCGCACCAGGTTGGCCTCCATCCGCAGCTTGTTTCTTACGATGTAACAACCAGCGATGGATTTAACATCGGTTCCAATCCGCCCGTCACCATCGGTCCCGGCAGTAAGACCACCTACACCTGGTATGCGGGTACAATGGGCCGCGACGCCACCGGCAAGCCGGTGTACACTCCGATGGAATACGGCGCGATCAATCTGGCGCCGGCCGACCCGCTGATGCAGCACAATTTCGGTTTGGTCGGTGGCTTGATCATAGAACCCCAGGGTTCCACGTGGCAGACCGACGACAACTCCCGCGCCTCCGGTACCGTGACCAAAGCCGACAAGACGACATTCCGCGAGTCGGTGGTTGTCGTTCAGGACGATCTCGCTGCACTCCGCACCAGCAACTCCACGGTTCTCACCTCAACCGGCGCAGTCCCGCCGACGGAGGCCGCTCCTACGGGATTCAGCCGTGGCCTCAACTATCGCACCGAACCGTTGCCTTATCGCTACGCCAACCCCAATTACCTCGATAACGATCCCGCTCTTTCGCCTGTCGGCGCAGCGCGCGCCGTTTCCGATTCTCTGGTCTCCGCGGACCCTCAGACGCCGGTGCTACCCGCCGAAGCCGGCAAGCCTCTGCGGCTCCGCATGCTCCACCCCGCCGGCCTCAACGAGCAGGTCTTCGAACTGCACGGCCACGCCTGGCAGGAGGAACCCTATTCGACCGGTTCCACGCGTATTGTCGATAACAACAAACTTTCACAATGGACCGGGTCGCGCGATACCTTCGGGCCCAACGCTTCGTTCGATGTCGTTCTCGCCCATGCCGGCGGCGCCAACGCCGTTTCCGGCGACTATCTGTTCCGGACCTTCATGGGAACCGATTTCCTCAACGGCATGTGGGGCCTGGTGCGCGTCGGACCGCCCGGCAAAGACATCGTGACGATCACCGAGTATTGCGCCCCGCCCTCCGTCACCCCGTTCACCATCGCAGGCGTCAATACGGTCAACCCCGCGAATCATCACATGGCCACGAACGTGACCATCACGGCGGCCGGACTGACCATACCTCCCGTGCCCGTCGATCCAATGTCAGGTCGTTGGCAGTACCAAAGCGCCTCTGTGACTGCCTTGCCCGCATCCATCACCATCGTGTCTCAGCAGGGCGGAGCGGTTAAGGCGAGCGCACAGTCCTGCCCGCTGATCCAGACTTTAACGGCGACGCCGTCTCCCGCGAAGCAGAAGCCCGAACCGGTCGACCGTTTCAGGCCCGAGCCCAAAGTGGAGAAGCCGAAATAATCAAGTCCGGGCGTGTTTGTCGGGTTTTTTTGCCATTGTGGAAGTTTTCGTATCTCGGACTTTCACAGCAAGTCTAAAATAACAAGGTGTGAAGCTTCTATTTTGCGGCGCCGCGATGTTTTTCTCCGCATTAATCGCCGTCGCCCAGCAGGTTTCCGCACCATTGTCGCGGGCAATGACTGAGAGCGGAACCAGCGTTCAGGTAACCGTGGACCACGTGGATCCCGCGAAGAGCGCTTCCGATCCTCTGCTTGAATTCGAAAACGTCACCGTACGTTTTCGTTTCTCGGACATGTCGTCCGGTTCGCCCATTGCGGGCGCATCCCCCGCCGCCTGGATCGACCGGCTCCGCGACGGCGCGACAACGACGCCCGACCAGTGCGCGGGCAAAATCAAGCGGTTCGCCGAAGGCAGCACCTTCAGCCGCACTTCCCTCGACCTGACATCCTATTACGTCGTCATCATGAACGCCGATGCCACTCTGACCGTTGTCGATCCCCGGTTCGGCTATGGCGATACCCGGCTGCTCGCCATGGTTTCGCTCGACGCTCCTGGAGAAGACTGGGTGCTTACGGCCGACGGTAAGAAGCTCTTCGTGTCGCTGCCGGGGGCTGATGAAGTGGTTGCGGTGGACACCGCCGCGTGGAAAGTCGCTTCGACTGTTGCCATACCACGGGCTGCCCGGGTCAAGCTGCAGCCGGATGAAGCCTATCTGTGGGTCTCTTATCGCGGGGACGATAAAGACTCTGGTGTCACCGTAATCCGCGCACGGGACTTAAAGGCCATCGCCCGCATATCGACCGGCCCCGGCGATCACCAGATCGCATTCACTGCCGATAATTCGCTTGCCTTCGTAACCAACCCCGACAATGGCTCCGTCTCGGTAATCGACATCCGGGAACTCAAAAGGGTCAGGGACATTCCCGTCGGCGTCAAGCCGGCTTCCATAGCCTATTCGGATCTCGCGAAAGCCGCTTACGTCGCAAATGAAGGCGATGGCGATATTGTCGCCATAGACGCCCGCGATCAAACCGTCATCGCACGAATCGAAGCCGCCCCGGGTCTGGGACAAATCCGCTTCGCTCCGGGCGGACGTTTCGCCCTGGCTGTGAATCCGGCTAACGACCGGATATACGTCATCGACGCGGCCTCCAACCGCATCGTCCAGCAGGGCAAACTCGACAAAGGCCCCGATCAGATTGCCTTCACGAACAAACAGGCCCACATCCGCCATCGCGGCAGCGACGCCGTTCTCATGATCGCTCTCGAATCTCTCGGTGTGCCCGGCGCGGAAATCTCGGTCGCGGATTTTTCCGGCGGCCGCCATCCCCCCGGCGCCATGTCCCGCCCCAGTCCGGCGGATGGCATCGTGCAGGCTTCCGGCGAGAATGGAGTTCTGGTCGCCAATCCCGGTGACAAGTCCGTGTACTTTTACATGGAAGGCATGGCGGCGGCGATGGGCAATTTCAGCGACTACGGCCGCGAGCCCCGCGCCGTTCTTTCGGTGGATCGCAGTCTCCGTGAGCGTACCCCCGGCGTCTATGAGACCACCGCGACACTGCCGGGCGCCGGTTCCTACGATCTCGCCCTGCTTCTCGATCGCCCGCGTCTCGTCTCCTGTTTCGATCTCACCATCGCGCCGGACCCGCGTTTTGCACAATCGAGGCTTCCGAAACTCTCTGTCGAACCGCGCGTTTCTCCCGCCGCGGCCACCGGACAACCGGCTCGCCTGGCATTTCGGATCACGTTCGCCGATAACGGGAAGCCGGATACCGAAGTCAAAGACGTTGTGATTCTCATGGCGGGATCTGCCTGGCAGCGGCGTCAGGTGGCCGCGCACGACGGCGATGGCGTCTATTACGCCGACTTCACCGTTCCCGCTCCGGGAGTCTATACCGTACTAATGAGTTCCGATTCGAGCGGGCTGACCTGGGCGCAGTACGCGACCATCCGGGTCGGCGGCAAATGACGGAGATCATTCAGGGCCTCTGGATTGGGGGACGGTTATCGGCGATGGAGCGGCTTTGTATCTCGTCGTTCCTGCACCACGGTCACCCGTTCCATCTTTATGTCTATCAGGACACGGAGGGAATTCCGCCCGGGACCGTAGTTCTCGACGGCGAATCGATTCTGCCGCGTTCGCGCATCTTTACTTATCGGGAACATGATACCTACGCGGGCTTCGCGAATTTCTTCCGCTATCGGCTGCTGCTCGAGAAAGGAGGCTGGTTTGTCGACGCCGACACTATTTGTTTAAAGCCCTTCGATTTCGGCGACGAGTATGTATTTTCCAGTGAAGGTATCAACGGCCGGCAGCAGGTCAATCTGGGAGCCGTGAAAGCGCCTCCCGGCAGTCCCGTGATGCGATACGCATGGGAAGCCTGCGAGCGGATGAACACCGGCGAACTGAAATGGAGCCAGTGCGGCCCTTCGCTCGCCGGGCAGGCCATTGAAGTCTGCTCGCTTCGCCAGTTCGTCAAGCCGCCCGCGGCGTTCTGTCCGGTTCATTTCTCTGTGTGGGAAGAAATGCTTGACCCGGATTCCGCCTTGACTTTTGACGAAACCACTTACGCCGTTCACTTATGGAATGAGTTATGGAGAAGGTCCAGCCGCGATAAGGATGCAACTTACCCCGATGGCTGTCTTTATGAACGGCTGAAACGCCGCTACCTCATGTAAAGAAAGCTCATGCGCTCGAAGAACGGCCGGTGCTGGCCGATCGCCTGAATGAACTCCGCGATCAGTTCGCCGCTGTAATTGCGCGCCTTAAGATAATCTTCGGCCCCGGGCTTCCAGTTATCCTCCTGCGTGGAATCGCATTCGAGACAAAACGAGACGAGGGAATCGAAGTCGCGGTGCCGCGCGATGAACTCCGGGTAGAACAGGTTCTGCATCTCACTGTTTGAATCGAGCTGATGGCCCGTTTTTTTATAAGCCTCGCGCAAACTCTCCTCCAGCGCCCTTAGTCCTGCGTCGCTGACGTCGGTATTTGTCCGGTAAATACCCTGCAATGCGTCGGCATCTCCCGGTATAGTATCGCCTCCTAAAGCCCCCCCGAGAACGTGTACCTGATCCCGGAGCATCCCGGGAATCTCGCGCGAGGGCCAGAGGTACCGATAACGGCTACCGGCCATTGTGAGGTCGTCGTGATCCATGAAAATAATTCGTATTTGCCAGTCTCCATCTTTCCAGACGCTTCGCAGGCCGACATTGCGCTGCACGAAGGATTCGCCGTCGGAAAAACCTCGCAGAGCCAGCAGCGTTCCCCAGCATTGGCCGGTCTGGCGCATTACCGACAAGTAGTTTGCATCCGCGCGCATACGGTTCTCCGGCACCTGAAACGCCGCGTCGACGTATTGTCGGTAATTGACGAAGGGCTCCGCCGGGGTTCGCAGCTCGCCGAGGATTTCTTCGAGTATCGAATCGGCCAGCCAACGCGCGTCACATCTGAGATAACCGCGGCCGAGGCCTCCGAAATAGTGTTCGGGCCCGGTGCTCGAAAGATAAACCGCGATGCGGTCGAGCCGGAACGAACTGCTTCCAGTGATAATGGCCTGCTGCGGAAGGGCCTGGCCGATGAACTGAAGTGTCAATCCCGCCTCACCCTCATAGGAGGCGCGGGCCACGCCCGTGTCACCGGGAAATTCCTTCACGCAAATGCGCATCGCCCGGCGCGTTTCCTCGAATCCGTCGCCGAATTGTTCCCGATCGGTCAGGTAATCCAGGATATGAGTCTCGGCTGCCCCGTGGCTCACCGTAACCACCGATGCCGTTGCGACTGTCCGCGAGCATGGGGCGTCGATTCCATGCACCAGCCGGTAAATTTCACAGAAAAGATTGGCGGAAGACGCTTCCCGCCGTCCCAGCCAGCCGAGCGATCCGCCAAACAGACGATGGCTGACCGGGGCTTCCTTGCCGTTGCGTTCAGCAATTACATCCAATCGGCGTATCCCGCGAGTGCCGGCGCGCTTGATCTCGAACTCGATTTCGCTGCCTGGCGGCTTAATTACGGCTACGGCGGAGGTGAGCGGGTATTCCACCAGCGCGTTCAGCTCCGAGCTGCATTGCTCGGAGACCCAATAGATCCTGCTGTCGGCGCAAAGTCGCGCCAGAATTTCGGCTTCGTACGGCGGCAAGTTCCGCGCCGCGCCTTCGATCGTTACAGCCCTCGTTCCGCGGCTGATGTCAAGTTTGCGCTCGATTTCATCCACAACTTCCTTTGCTTCGAATAAATAACGCGCGAGTGTCAGCTTTGAGATGTCTCGCGCGGCGCGAAAGAAATAGCCCCATTCCACCGGATCGCAATTGGACCGGCACACTACGTTGTGGACACCGGCCCGCCGGCCAAGACGTTTGCGCAGTTCGAGAATAAAGGTGCGCGGAGCCCTGGAGCAAAATCCCTCCT
>Ga0302326_10024563_pt1 | contig 12243 bp, 10 predicted proteins | sample Palsa_T0_3_FD_202264 | JGI IMG/M metagenome (GOLD analysis project Ga0302326, IMG submission 202264) | Peat permafrost microbial communities from Stordalen Mire near Abisko, Sweden - Palsa_T0_3 | ecosystem: Environmental > Terrestrial > Soil > Palsa > Peat permafrost | place: Sweden: Abisko...
TCCGCAACTATTTGAAGCAAAGGCAGTTGTCACCCATTTGGTGAAGTACGCCGCAGTTGAAAATCTAAGCAGGTCTAGGACTTGCCGACCGCGCTGACGGTCTACCGCCGTTTTTAGGTTAAGAAATGTGAAGTTATATGATGCAATCCAGGGCCGGCGCCAGCCGTGAGCGCATTGAGACGTCTCTCCCGACAATCACGTCACCAGACTGCACGAAGCGTCGATCACCGCCGATCCAAACCGAGCCGGCACACGTGCTCGTCACAGATCCGAGCGGGTTCGCGCGACCGGTCGACTCGCCCATCGACGAGGCTCGGCAGGCATCGCGGGCCGAAGTCCGGGAGACGTTGAAGCAAGCTGGTGCGACCTTAAGATGAGTTAGACCGCCCGGCACTAAAGGTCACGCCGCCCAGGGTCGATCGCGCTCCCTCTGGGCCGCCTGCGAGACAGCGGCCGCATGCCCATAAGATTCTTCGCACAAGCTGGCAATTGGAGTTATACTAAGTGTAACGAAGGCTTACTAACCTAGGGAATTACCTCCAGTACTCCGATTAGCAACCGATTAGCCAAAGATAGGGTTGCTCAGCTTTTCATAAGTTGTTTTACTCGAATCTGTGGGGCAACGCCTCACTCTGGAATAGACACCGAAATGAACACTCTCGAATTTCCCACCACCACTAAAACTCTAAGACAGCGGCTCAGCGAAGGGCGCATTCCGGTCCAGGATGGGCTGCGTTACGCAGCGCTTCTCGCCGAGGCATTGCGCAAACTGCACGACGATGGACGCGTGCACGGATCGGTAACGCCCGATGCGGTTGCCTTGACGGCTGAGGGCCTCGACCTGCTTCCAGCCGTTCCCGGAATTGTCCGGGTCACGGCTTACACCGCGCCGGAAGTGGCCGCCGAACACAAGCCTGCCGACGCGCGCAGCGACATTTTCTCGTTCGGCGCCGTTGTGTTTGAAATGCTTACCGGCCGCCGCGCCTTTGAAGGCGAGACGGATTCGGCGATTGCGGAGTCGCTTTGCGGCGCGCCCGCTCCGCCTTCGGGCAGTGCGGCGGTTGACCGCCTGCTTGCCGGATGCTTGGGTAAAGACCCGGGAACGCGCTGGCAGCGCATTCAGAAGGTTCAGTTGGAGTTGAAGCTCTTGACCGCCGCCGCCCGCCGGGCCAGCGCCGCTCCCGCCGCTCCAAAGAGCACTGGGGTCACCGACGCGGCTTTCCGCGACGAGCTGGCGCAGTTCGAAGCGCGCGTCAACGCCAGGCTGCAAGCGCATGAGCAAGCCGGCGCTGAGGTCCAACGGTCCGCCGGCGAAGCCGTCGACGGTCTGCGCGGGCAACTCTCCGCGTTGGGCGCACAGCTTGCTGCGGCGCAGGAACAGGTTGGCCGTGAAGCCGACGTCGGTCCCGCTATCGAAGCTGCCGGCGAACGCATCGCGGCGCGCGCACAGCGTGGCATCGATGGCTTGAGTGAGCGCATAACTCTCCTGGAACAGAATCCGGGGACGCCATCCGAACCGCTCGCCGCGCAGGTCGAGACCGGCTTGGAAAGCCTCCGCGAACAGCTCAGCGAACTCCACAATCACATTGCCGCCGATATGCATGAGTTTGAGGTGAACCTTAAGGCGCAGTCTACCGCTATCGATTCCGCCCGGACGGCGATGGCCCAAACCGACGACTTAGTGGAGCGCGTAGTCGAAGCGCTCGAATCGCTGCAATCAACCGTGCTCGAACAATCCGAAGACCGTGTCATGGCCCTGAACTAGGCCCCCAGTTCCAACACTCCAATCGGAGAGATTGAATCAGTCTCAGTCTCTCCGATTTGTAAGTGGCGATACGCGTATTGGATCTGTGAGTGATAAGACAGGTATAATACGGGTATAATTGGGACACTTTGGAAGACTCACTCACTAACGCTGGATTGGTAATCCAACCAGAGACTTTGGCCCGGCGCCTATCCCATGGGGCATTACCGTTAGGGTACGCTTTGCGGTGCGCCACCGACGTCGCCAGCAGCCTTCGGGATTTGCATGAAGAGGGCCGTCTGCACGGCTCGGTGAATGCCGATTCGGTCGTCGTTACCGAAACCGGCGCCCGGTTGCTTCCTCCCAACGGCCAAGCTCGCTATGCCGTGGCTGGAGCCGATATTTCCGGCTTCGGCGGCCTGCTCTATGAGATGGTGACCGGCGCAAAACCCTCGCCTCGCGCCACGCCGCCCTTACCTGCGCTCACATCGCGCAATACTCCGAAGGGCCTGCAGATCGCGGCCACGCGTCTGGCATCGAAATGCCTGCGCTCTACGTCCAATTCTTTCACCGAAATGCAGAAGGTGCTCACTGAGGTGCGCCTCCTCGGCTTGCAGTCCGGAATTCGGCAGAAGGCCCCAGCCTTTCGACCGTTGAGGGCGCCCGCAGTGTGGGAACGCCGCGCTCTGCCCCCCACCGTACCCCGGCAGCCGGCTTCCGGCCCCCAAAGGCGAGGCGTAACGTCCCGACTTTTCACGCCGGTTCCCCCCGCGGGCTTCATGGCGGTCAAAGATGTCGACACGGTGGAGCCGCCTACCAGTGAAATAAATTGTCCCGTCTGCGGCGTCCCTTATGTTCATCCGTCGAGGTCGAGCACCTGGTTTGAGGCGCTGCTCGGCGCCTGGAGGATGCCAACGCTTCGCTGCCATCGCTGCCTGCATCGGTACATCGTGATTTTCGGCCGCTTTAAGTTGTCCAAGGGATCCCCAACCAATCGCCGTTCTTCCGCATAATGCCCTGTATTCTCTGCGGGTGTCTGCTCGCCAAAATCGACGAACAACTGGAACGGGCCGCCCATCTTGCCGGCCTGCTTCCGGAGGATCGGCTGGAAAGCCCGTTAGACGCCGTTGGCAGCTGGAGCGCGGGTGATCTGCTCGGCCATATACTCGATTGCGTCGCGGGATTCTGCGCCGCGCTCTATGCCGCCGAACCGCACAAGCTGGCGCATTTCCAGCAACTGCGCGAGCTGCCGGTGAATCTATCCATTAGCCCACGCGAATTCCGCAGGCGTCTTGAAATCTATCGCGCCCACATTGCCGAAGGTTTCGCGCTGCTTGAAGACGCCGATCTGGCGCGAAGCATTCCCACCGTCTTTGTCCCGGCGGGAGTGACGCTGCTGACCTTGCTGCTGGGGAATCTGGAGCATCTGATCAATCACAAACACCAGTTGTTCGAGCTGCTGAAGCGCATGGGCGTCAGAGTGGAAACAGCCGACCTTTACCGACTTCGGAATGAATAGGAGACTCCGGAATCGGTGGCTGCTAAGCGCGCCGTACAGAGGTAGGGTATGCTTTAGCTTGCCAGTCGGCCAGCCCATCGCCGCTTAGCGGCGCGACGATGGCAAGCTAAAGCATACCCCACCTACTCCCGCGCTGTGGCCGCGATCTTTTCCAGCGTCTCCAGCCGGCTGCGCATCTGACGCAACTCGTGTTCGCCCAGCTTTTCGGCGCAGCCATCTACGATGCGCCTGCCCCGCTCTGCCATGTCGGCGCGGATTTCGGGCACGGGCGTGGACGAGCCGATATCCGCAAGGGCGCGCAACAATCGGAGGCTCACGGCCATGTCGGCTTTGGCGTAGAGCCGGATCTGCTCGAACGCGGAATCGAGCAGGCCATCGAAACCAATCCAAGGCAGCGTGAGGCGGAGTACGCCCGGCGGGTCGTAGTAGTTCGGCTCGGGAGGCTCATGCGCGCCTATGCGAATCAGAATGCGGCTCAACTGGTCGATGCAATTGATGGCGGTGGTGGGATCGTTCACCGCGGGCGAGATCGCCTTAAGCGCGATGTCGACGATCTGCAGAACGCCGAATTCGATGTCCTGTTGCAAGGTGCGCGACGGGCCGACGTCGAAGCCCGCACGAAGCTCGCCGGCGGCTTCGGGCGATAGGCGCTCGCCCTTATAGATGGTCAGCAGCGGCGTGCCCGCTGGTACGAACTGACCCACGCGCCGCACTGCATGCGCCTTCACGTGACACGATTTGGCAACGGCGATCAACCGCCCGACGTCGACGAAACGGATATAGCCGGAAGTTTCGCTCACCACCGCCGTGTGCCAATCGCCCGGGTCGAAAGGGACGGGGGGAACTGCAAGGTGGATTTGCCGGCGCGGCTTCGGCATCACGTCGGCAACCACGGCCTCGGTTTCCGAAGCGATACGGTCCACAATGTGGCTGACGCTGATGGCGTGCGAAATGTGGTGAATGAAAAAGAGCAGCCAGGCAACGCAAATCAGCGCCAGGGCCATGGCGCCCAGAACGGTGAGCCAGGGCGCGACGGGGTGGGGCAGTGAACGCGCCGCCGGAAGCGCCGCCATGCAGTAACAGAACGTGCCGAGAAATATGCCGAGGGTCCATTGCGTGACGCGATCGCGGGAGAAGCTGATGATGATGCGCGGCGAGAACTGCATGGAGGCCAGCGTGAGCGACATCAGCAGGATGGCGAAGACGATGGAGACGACGGTCATGATGGAGGCGGCGATGCCCGCGAGAATAATCTGGGCGACCTGCGGGTCGGCATGCGAGGCGCTGAAGGGGGGCGAGGTTTCTTCGAGCGACGAAAAGACGGCGCCGGCGAAACCGAGCGTCAGCGCGATGGCGAGCGGACGAACCAGGAAGCCGCCGCGCAGGTTGTACATCGCCTGGCGGAGCCAGATAGGGAGACGCCGGTTCACCAGTTTAGTAGTAACACAGCAAGCGCGCTTGTGCTGGGCAGCCTGAGCAGCCTACGAATCCTGGATCGGGAAGGAGGCGCCGCGATGGTTACTCCGCTCGCAGCGCCTCCACCGGATCGACCCGCGACGCCCGAAGCGCGGGAAAATACGCGGCTAACAGGCCTGCCACGGCGAGCACGCCGGCGGCGGCGGCAAACGCCTCTGCGCCGTTGGCGGCGAGGCTGGGCAAGCGGCTGCTCAGGACCTTGCCGGCGGCCAAAGCCAGCGGAATGCCTACGGCGAGCCCTGCGGCGAGTAAGGCGAGCGCTTCGCCGAGAACCAAGCGGAGGATGAGCCGGCTATCCGCACCCAGCGCGATGCGCACGCCGAACTCGCGAACGCGGCGATTCACCGCGCAAGTCAACAATCCGTAAATGCCTATCACCGCCAGAAAAAGGGCCGCCGCACCGAAGAACGCCGAGAGCGAGGCCATCATGCGCTCTTCGGCAAGATTGATCTCGATGGCGCGAGGCAGCGTCTCCGTGAAAAAGGCGAACTCGCGGCCGAGTGAGCGGACCTTCGCATCTACGGAAGGAATGATGCCGAGCGGGTTTGCGAGCGCGCGCACTTCGAGAATTCCGTATCCCAAAAACTTGGGCTCCTGGAACAGCGGGAGATAGACCGCGAACGGATCGTGCCGGTGAAAGCTGCCGAATCGCGCGGCGGCGGCGATGCCGACGATCTGGAGATTCTGGCGCCCCGGATTGTTTCCCACTGAGATGGTGCGGCCGAGCCCATCCCCGCGAGGAAATAGCCGCTGCGCCAGGGGCTGGCTGATGACGACCACGCGCGTCGAGTTTACGCCATCGCGCGCGGAGAATTCACGGCCGCTGACGATGGACGCGCCGAGCGTGTTGAAAAAGCCGTAGGAGACTAATTGCAGGTACGCCTTGACCGCCGCGGATCCCGAGGCGCCTGAGGCCGGAGCTGTGCCGGAGGCCGAAGTAGAGACGAGATCGGTGGGGTTGTTGTCGTTCACCGGCAGCCCCGATGAAAGAGCAGCCGATGCGACTCCTGGAAGCGAAGAAACCTGTGCCAGCAGGTCGCGTTCATAAGCGTCGATATTGGCGCCCCGATAGCCGCCCGGTTTGGGGCTGAGAAATAGCGCGGCGACGTGTTCCGGTTGAAAGCCGAGGCTGGCCGTGCGCAAAGTTTGCGCTGTCCGGATCAGAACTCCGGCGCCTACAAGCAACACCACCGCCAGAGCCACTTGCGCCGCAACCAGAGACCGGCGCAGCCATGCGCCGCCACTCGCCACGGAACGCGCATTTCCGCGCAGGCTCGCGTTCAAGCTCTCTTGAATGGTCATCCATCCCGGGGCCAAACCAAAGAGCATGGTGGCAGCAAACGCGACCGACACGGTGAAGCCGAGAATGCGCCAATCGGGTTGAAGCGAGAGGATGAGATTGATGGGGCTGGACCACATGAGCGCGAGCAACACGCGGCCGGCCCACAGCGCCAGCAAGACGCCGGCGGCGGCAGAGGCAGCGGCGAGCAGCAGGCTCTCGGTGAAAAGTTGCCGCATGAGGCGGCTGCGCTTCGCGCCCAGCGCCATCCGTACGCCTATCTCTGCGGAGCGCGAGGAAGCCCGGGCCAGCAGCAGGGTGGCAACGTTGACGCAGGCGAGCAGCAGTAGCGTGGCCACGGCGGCTAATAAGATCCGCAACGGCTCGGTGAATCGGCTGCGCAGGAAGGATTGGCCGCGCGAACCGTCCTCCACCCGCACCCGGCGGGAGAGGAAATCGGCCGCTTGCGCGGGAGCCAATCCAGGGGGCTGCGTGTCGCGCAGAATGGATGGCCACAGAGCGCGCGTTTGCGCTTCGGCCTGTTCCAACGAGACGCCGTCGCGAAGGCGCGCCGCGACTACCAGCGATATCGACTTAGGATCGAACCGGCTTTGGCCCAGAAGGGCCGCGAGCGGCGAAATCTCCACGGGAATGGCAGCGTCGGCCGAGACGTCGATTTGCGGACTAGAGAACTGGGACGGCATGACGCCGACGACTGTGAACGGCTGGCCTTCGACGCGAATGGTCTCGCCGAGAATGTCAGCGGCTCCGCCGAATCGCTGCCGCCAGCACTGGTAGCTGATGACGGCAGCGCTGGTGTCGGATGCCTGGAGGGTCCGTCCCAGTATCGGTTTCACCGGGTAAGTGGAGTAGAAGTTCGGGGTGACCACCAGTACGGCGGAACGTGATGTGCTTCCGCCCGCTTCCAAATTCAGCACCGGCAGCAGCCATCCTGAAACGCTGGCGAAAACGGATTGGCTCTGTTGCAGAGCGCTTACTTGCGCGTAAGAGAGTGCGACCCCGCGATTTTGCCGATCTTGCGCAGTGATGCCGGTCAGGCGCGATGCTTGGGGTACGGCGAGTTGCCGCAATGCGACGGCGTTGAGCAGGCTGAAAATGGCGGTATTCGCTCCGATAGCAACGCCGAGAGATAGCACGGCAACCAGGGCAAATACCGGGTTTTTGACGTGCTGCCGCATGCTGAAGCGGAGATCGTGAAAGCAGTCGTCGAGGAAAGCCATGGCTCTAAAATATCGCGTTCCCCGGATCAATGGATGAGGATGGGTTGAGCTTCTGCATCCCGAGGAGTTATTGCGTCTCGATCCCCTCGCCGAATCATCCGATTCCACCCGAGTGGGCGCGACCCGCCACGCGCGAGGCGATGAAGTAGATTTCTGGCAGTGGATTCCGCGGGCACGGCATCGGTGATAACTCGAAGGCTGGAGTGTGAGGTACACGCGTACGCACGGATCGATCCGCGACGCCGGGCGCGGATTCTTTGAAACCGATGCGGACGCGGTGGTTTTCTCCCTGCTTCTAAACCGCCAGTGCGTCCGCCCCTTCAAAAAGGTCTATGCGATGGTGGGCGTCCTTGTCGTGCGGCGCCAGGCACAGTTTCACAAGAAGGTAGTCGCCGTCCCAGTCGAAGCGCAAAGAGATCCAATCTGTGGTGCCGGCGGTCTTGGTCTTGAAATTCCGGCCGTACACGACAGTGGGTATGCTCAAACCGAGTGGACCAAGTTTGCTTTCCAGTTCGGTCTTGACGTTGCCGACGATCATGTTGGTCAACTCAGCCATGGCGTCGAGCACTTCTTCGTTCACCGCCGTGGCTTCTGTCATGAGCATGTTCGAGCAGACGCGGCAGGCCAATGCCGCCGAGCAACTCAGGCTTCCGGAGCCCGCCCAGGAGCCTGCAAGGCCTATTAAGGAAAACACTTCGCAGTTAATATCGGGCTTGGCGTCTTCGAACGTCGCCGTACCCGGCGCCAACTCGACGCCCAGCATGGTGGAAAACACCTGGAGCGCCGACTGGTTTACGGAATCCACGATGAACTCTTTAAGATTCATAACTGCATCGCCGGCTCAAGAATGCCCACCAGCTTCTCCTTAATCTGATCGGCGGTGAATGGCTTACGCACATATCCCGCCGCCCCCAACTTTACGGCTTCCCCGACCTTGGTTTCACCGCCCTCGGTGGTAATCATCACCACCGGGATGTGGCGCCACACGGTGGAATTCTTCAAAGCCGCCAACATCTGCAGTCCGTCCATTTTCGGCATGTTGATATCCGAAAGCACCAAGCTGACGGTTTTTGTTTTGAGCAACTCCAGCGCTTCCTGGCCATCACCCGCTTCGTAAATCTCGCCAATCACCATGCCCGTTTGCCTCAGGACACGCTGCAGGATCTTGCGGATCGCGGCAGAATCGTCAACTACTAAAATATGGGATTCCATTCGCCCCCTTTACAATGATATTTATCGGCGGGGGAAGCGATTTCATTAGCAGGCAAGTGTGGATTATGGACGGTCGCGTCGATCCTTCTTCCAAGCGGAAATGGCCGGGCCGGCCATTGCGCGAGCGCAACCCGGTTCGCGGAAGTGGTTCTCGATGGTTGATGTTAGGGGTTGGGACAGTCCGTGCGAGCTCACGCCGGTGTGACCAACCGCACCAAATCGTTGGTGGTGCGCGCCAGACGCGCGGGGTCGCGGAAAATGCTGCACCCCTAACGATACTCCCGGGCGGCGAAAAAGTGACCTTCGGCTGTGGCACACTATACAGCGCATGAACATTTCCTCGTCATTGGTCAAAAGCACGGCCGTAGCGGCGCTCGGTGGATTGCTTTTCGGATTCGATACAGCCGTCATCGCCGGTGCGACCGCGCAACTCCGCAGCGTGTTCTCTCTGGGGTCAGCGGAGATGGGTATTACCGTTTCGAGCGCGCTGGTCGGCACCATTTTCGGCTCAATGCTGGCCGGAATTCCCGGCGACCGGCTGGGCCGCCGCGACAGCCTGCGCCTGATAGCCGTGCTCTACACTGTCTCGGCGCTGGGATGCGCCTTCGCCTGGAACTGGCCTGCGTGGCTCCTGTTCCGCGTCATCGGCGGCCTGGGAATAGGCGGCTCGTCGGTCCTGGGCCCCATGTATATCGCGGAGATCGCGCCGGCTAAGTGGCGTGGACGGCTGGTGGGCTTCTTCCAGCTCAACATTGTGGCGGGGATTCTGTTGGCTTACTTCTCGAACTACGTGATCGGGCTGCAGGGCCTGGGCGCCGCGGAATGGCGCTGGAAACTGGGGATCTCCGGCGTGCCTGCGGCGTTGTTCTTCGTGATGCTGTTCACCATTCCACGCAGTCCGCGCTGGCTGGTGAAGAAGGGACGCGTCCCGGAAGCGCGCGCTGTGTTGCAGCAGATTGGCGAAAGAAATGTGGAGACTGCGCTACAGGATATCGTAGGCTCGATCGATGCATTGCACGGACACGCCGAGGAGCCGCTGTTCCAAACCAAGTTCAGGCTGCCCATCTTCCTGGCAGTGACGATTGCCATGTTCAACCAGCTGTCCGGCATCAACGCAATTCTGTATTATTTGAACGACATCTTCGCGGCGGCGGGATTCAGCAAAGTCTCGGGCGATTTGCAAGCGGTGGCGATCGGGTTCACGAACCTGATCTTCACGATGCTTGCGATGACCGTGATCGACCGGTTGGGGCGAAAGAAGCTGCTGCTGACGGGCGCGGTTGGTTGTGCGGCGTGCCTGGGCGGCGTGGCGGCGATTTTGGCTTCGGGCGCGCATGCGAATCTGCTGGTCTGGCTATTTGCCGGATTCATTGCCTTCTTCGCCTTCTCGCAAGGCGCGGTGATCTGGGTCTATCTGGGCGAGGTTTTCCCCACCAGCGTACGCGCCAGCGGCCAGAGTTTAGGCAGCTTTACGCACTGGGCGATGGCCGCGGCGATATCCTTCGCGTTTCCAGTGATTGTGGACCATTACTCGAAGGCCGCGCCGTTCGTATTCTTCGCGGTGATGACGGCGGTGCAGTTTGTGGTGGTGCTGGCGTCTTATCCCGAGACTAAGGGGGTATCGCTGGAGGATTTGCAGAGGAAACTGGTGGCGGAGTAGGGCCGGACGCGTCGAACATCTCATGGCGATCGAAGGGGCGCTCATCGATCGAGCGACGCTCTTGCCGCGCTGGTCCGAAAACCCGGACCACACAGCCCTTGTGGTCAAGCGGGCGGCAGCGCAACCGTTGCGCCGCGGCGCCCGATCGGTATTGGCCAAATATTGCAGCGGTGGCAGGCGCGCAAAGTTCAGCTGCCGGGACGCGTTCCACATGATTTGGCCCCTGAGGAGTCGCCCAACAGGAGCCTTACCGTCGTTAACAACCGATCAGGCGCGCTCACTTTATCGATGGCAGCCACAGCGCCGAACCATTCCGCAGCCTCTAAGAGTTCACGTTTCGCCGAGATTACGAGCACCCTCAGATGGGGCATATCAGAGCGAACTATCTTAAGAACTTCGAAACTATCGGCGCCGGGGATGTCCAAGTCCAATACCAGAACATCGAAACGGGCGCCACGCAAGAGGTCAAGCGTCTTCCGGCCAGAACCAGCTTCGCTGACAGCGTAACCCGCCAACTTGAGCTTCCTGGCGAATAGCGTGCGAACTTGAGGCTCGTTGTTAGCCACCAGAATTCTTGCGGTGCTTGGAATCATTTTCGGCTGAGCCACCCGGTAGACTAGTGTGGTGCAAATTGGGATTTCTTTCATCGCCTGTTTGGATGATGGTTGAATCAGCGTAATTGATAATAGAAAGCCGAATGTCAAGACGATCGAGGTTTCTCTGGCGCCGAGGGCGGAAAACCGAGGTTTTCGGGGTGAGGATCGGATTCCGGCTAACCTGCGGAGCGACCACCTGGAGGGATTTCTTTCGCCGGCGTCTGGACTCCCGGCGGAGTGTTCCGTTGCGGGAACACATGAGGCGATGCGCTCCGTAGCTCGCAATGCGAGATTCGATGGCGCCGATATAACGAAACGGCCGGCGACGGTGTGCACAAAGCGGGCAGGATCGATTTCGAATCCTCAAGATCGTAGACTGGTCCTCCCCGAGAAGGTGATCCGGCCACTCCCTAACGCCAAAGACCCACATCACCGATCAAACCGGACCCTCCCAGACCGGCCGAATCGCCATTACGAAATTACTCGCAGTCGATTTCTCGGTCCGCGCTGAGTGAGGTACGGTTACACACAATCTTGACCCCTCATCCGCCTCTTCCATCAATCGTGACTTACGAAAGCTCGGCGAACCAGAACGGCGCTTATGGCGGCCACGGCCAGTTGCCGCATATGGACGGGGCCGGTCTCCAGGCGCTCTGCTTGAGGGCGCGAAGATCTTTGCGAATTATCAGATTTAGTGAGAGTCCCTTAGCTGAGATAGGTGATTCTCTGCAATTGACATTCATCGTATTGTCAAGAAGGATTAGTAGGAGGTGGCTCTGCATAGGCTGGAGGTTGAATCAGCTGAAGAGGACTTGGCATTGGAAGCGGACTTTGCATTCGAACCGCCGCCCAGATCGGGCCCTCGTCCGCAAAGTTGTCCGACTCTCCCCCACGTGCAGCTTGACCAGTGGCCGCCACCCAAGATTGCGGAAGCGTTGCTTGGACGGTGTTTGATCTTTCCCTACGTCCGGCCCAAACAAAGCAGGATGGCCTCGCCGGAATGCTACGCGCTCAGCTTGCCAGATGAATTTTCCGCCGGACCACCGTGGGCCTTTATCGTGGACCATGAATTCTGCCATCTACACCCATTGCCCGACAGCAGCATCCATCTGACGCTGCCGAAGGTTGTACGGGAGCGCGCTATCGAGCGGGGTTGGGCCGAGCAACATCTGGTGTCTCGAGCGGGAATTCTACCCGAAACACTGGTGATGGTCTATGCTCCGCGCGATGCCCACGAACTCGCGATCGTATTGCGCCTGATTTGGCAGTCGTACCAATTCGCGAGAGGCATGAAAACCGGGCGCTGACGAACGTCGATCTACGGGAGGAAATCGCGTGAGCAACTTGAGCGGCATATGGTATTTTGACTTCCGCCCGGCGCCTGAGGGAGATGAGGCTTGGGTCCGATGCGGACTTGGCCAATCGAAAGACAGGCCAAGCCGGCTTCAACGCGGTCCGGGGCTGTTGATGGGACAACAGGTTTCCGGTTTCGACGCTGCAGGCGGCGAGGGATGCG
>Ga0302326_10024564_pt1 | contig 12243 bp, 11 predicted proteins | sample Palsa_T0_3_FD_202264 | JGI IMG/M metagenome (GOLD analysis project Ga0302326, IMG submission 202264) | Peat permafrost microbial communities from Stordalen Mire near Abisko, Sweden - Palsa_T0_3 | ecosystem: Environmental > Terrestrial > Soil > Palsa > Peat permafrost | place: Sweden: Abisko...
GGCTCGCGACCGCTCGTCGCCGCGATGGGCGAATCGTCCGCCGCTGCTGCCGCCGCGCGCGGCTTCCCCGTCGACATCGTGGCGCCGGAGCCCGTCGTCGGCGCCTTCGTCCACAGCATCACGCATTACGTGCTACGGAGACTATGATTCGATGAGCGTTACCGAGCTGCTGCGCCCGCGCACGGCGCTCCCGCTGGTGCGGCGCCCACGCCGGCTGCGCACGTCGCCCGCGTTGCGCGACCTCGTTCGCGAGACGCGCGTCAGCGTGGCGAGCCTGGTTGCGCCGCTCTTCGTTGCGGCGGAAGGACAGCCGCGCGGCGAGATCGCCAGCATGCCGGGCGTGCACCGCTGGTCGGTGGACGAGGCCGTCGACGAGTGCCGTACGCTCGCCGCCCTCGGCATCCGAGCGGTGCTGCTCTTCGGCATCCCCGATCGCAAGGACGCTACGGCTTCGTCGAACCACGATCCGCAGGGCGTCGTGCAGCGCGCGGCGCGCGCCATCAAGGCGGCAGTGCCCGGCATGCTCGTGATCGCCGACCTGTGCAATTGCGAGTACACCGATCACGGACACTGCGGCCTGCTCGACGAGCACGGCGACGTCGACAACGATCGGACGCTCGAGTTGCTCGGGCGCACCGCGCTCACCTACGCGGATGCAGGCGTCGACGTGATCGCGCCCTCGGACATGATGGACGGCCGCGTCGGCTACCTGCGCGGAACGCTGGACGACGCCGGCTTCACCCGCGTGCCCATCATGTCGTACGCCGCGAAATATGCCAGCGCGTACTACGGCCCGTTCCGCGAGGCCGCCGATTCGACGCCGGCGTTCGGCGACCGGCGCACGTATCAGATGGATCCGGCCAACGTGCGGGAGGCGCTGCTCGAAGTCGCGCTCGATGTCGAGGAAGGCGCTGACATCGTGATCGTCAAGCCCGCCCTCGCCTACATGGACGTGATCCGCGCCGTGCGCGAGACCTTCGACGTCCCGGTTGCGTGCTACAACGTGAGCGGCGAGTATGCGATGGTGAAGGCCGCCGCGCGCAACGGCTGGATCGACGAAGAGCGCATCGTCGACGAGACGCTGACGGGGTTCGTGCGCGCCGGGGCCGACATCGTGATCACGTATTTCGCCAAGGCGTTCGCCGAGCGCGCGGCGCGCGCGTGACGGCAGGCGTCGTCGTGCTAGCAGGCGGTGAGGCGAGCCGGCTACCGGGAAAACTCGCGCTCGACGCCGGTGGCACGCCGCTCGTGGTGCGCATCTTCCGCGCCGTGGCGCCAGGACGGGAGACCGTCGTATCGTGCGCCGCGACGTTCGCGCCCGAAATCGACGCCCTCCTCACCGCACCGCTCGTCGTCGACCGCTGGAAGCGGCGCGGGCCGCTGGCCGGGCTCCTCTCCGCACTGCCGCACCTGCGTGCTCGCTACGTCGCGGCGATCGCCGGCGATGCGCCGTTCGTCGGGAGCGCGTTGCTCGATTCGCTCGAGCAGGCGTGGCGCGACGGCGACGAAGCCGTCGTCCCGCAACACGCGAGCGGCCGCATCGAGCCGCTGAGCGCACTGTACGACCGCATCGCGTTCCTGCGCGAAGGTTTCGCCGTGCACGCGAATGGCGACGGGTCCGTCGCAGGCGTCGTGCGCCGCCTGCGCGCGCGGATGCTGTTCGTCGGCGACCCGGCCGCGCTGCGCAGCATCAACACGCCGGCCGACTACGCGGCCGCGCGCGACGCGTTCGCGGCGCCCGCAGCGAGCGACCCGCAGTGACGCGCGAGCGCAGCGCCGCCGCGTTCGAGCGCGCGCGGCGCGTCATCCCCGGCGGCGTCAACTCGCCGGTCCGCGCGTTTCGCGCCGTCGGCGGGTCGCCGGTCTTCGTCCGTTCGGCCAGCGGCTGCCGGATCGTGGACCTCGACGGAAATGAGTACATCGACTACGTGATGTCGTGGGGCCCGCTCATCCTCGGCCACGCCCACCCTGGCGTCGTCGCCGCCATCGCAGCCGCCGCGGAGCGCGGCACGTCGTACGGCGCACCGACCGAGGCCGAGAGCGAGCTTGCCGAACTCGTCTGCGCGCTCGTACCGTCGATCGAGCGCGTGCGCTTCGTGTCCAGCGGGACCGAGGCGACGATGAGCGCGCTGCGCCTCGCGCGCGGCCATACGGGTCGCGCGAAGCTGATCAAGTTCATGGGCTGCTACCACGGGCACGGCGACGCGTTCCTGATCTCGGCCGGCAGCGGCGCCCTCACCCACGGAACCCCCGACTCGCCGGGCATCACCCCGGGCACGGCCGCCGACACGATCGCCCTGCCGTACAACGATCTCGACGCCGTCGAGACGGCGTTTCGCGCCGAGCCGGACGCAATCGCCGCCGTCATCGTTGAACCGTACGTCGGGAACATGGGCCTCGTGCTGCCGCTCCCGGGCTTCCTCGCCGGGCTGCGGGCGCTGACCGATCGCTACGGCGCGCTGCTGATCTTCGACGAGGTGATGACGGGCTTTCGCGTCGCGCCCGGCGGCGTGCAGCAACGCGACGGGATCGCCGCCGACCTGACGACCCTCGGGAAGATCATCGGCGGCGGCCTGCCGGTGGGCGCATTCGGCGGCCGGGCCGACGTCATGGCCCACCTCTCGCCGGAGGGGCCCGTGTATCAGGCAGGCACGCTCTCCGGGAACCCGCTTGCGATGGCCGCCGGGGCCGCCACGCTGCGAGCGCTCCGGGCGGAGGGGACGTACGAGGCGTTGGACCGCGCGGGCGCCCGCTTCCTCGACGGGCTGACCGCGGTGCTTCGAAAGCATGGCGTCGAGCATCAGGCGGCCCGCGCCGGCTCGATGGTCGGCGTCTTTTTCACGGAGCGGCCGGTCATCGACCTCGCCTCGGCACAGCGCAGCAATACGGAACTCTACGCGCGCTTCTTCCACGGGATGCTGGACCGCGGCGCGTACCTGGCGCCGTCCGCGTTCGAGGCGGGCTTCCTCTCGCTCGCTCACACGGACGCCGACATCGACGAGACGCTGCGGGCCGCCGATGCGGCGCTGGCGGCGGCCACCGTCCTGGGGTAGGGCCGGGACCCCTCGGCGCCGCAACATTCCAGGTCATGCCCCTGGTCTGTCTCGGCCTCTCGCACAACACCGCCCCCGTCGAGGTGCGCGAACGGCACGCGTTCCCACCCTCGCGGATGGCCGAAGCGCTCGTCGCGCTGCGCGACTACGAGGCGGTCACCGAAGCGGCGATGCTGTCGACGTGCGGGCGCCTCGAGATCTACGCCGAGGTCAAGGAGTACGAGGGCGGCTGCCGCCAGATCCGCGCGTTCCTCCATAACTTCCGGCACGGCGACGTCGGCGACTTGTCCAGCTACATGTATACGCTGCTCGGTGCCGAGGCGGCCGCGCACCTGTTCCGCGTGGCGACCGGCCTCGATTCGATGCTGATCGGCGAAGCCGAGATCCTCGGCCAAGTCAAAGAGGCCTACATTCAAGCACAGCGCGCGCGCTCGCTGGGCAAGACGCTGCACGCGCTCTTTCGCGAAGCGCTGAGCGCGGGCAAGGCGGCGCGCACGCAGACCGCGATCGGCGACGATTCCGTCAGCGTCGCGACGGCCGCGGTCGACCTCGCGAAGGGCCACGTCGGAACGCTCGACGGCAAGTCGGTACTCGTCGTCGGCGCCGGCAAGATGGGTGCAGCCGCGGCCAAGCGCTTCAAGGCGGAAGGCGCGCGCGACCTCGTCGTCGTCAACCGCTCGTTCCAGCGCGCGCGCGCGGTCATCGAACGCGCCGGTGCCGGTCGCGCGCTGGAGATGCCCGGCCTGGTTCCCGCGTTGGCGGGCGCCGACGTCGTCGTCACGTCGACCGGCGCGTCGCATTTCGTGCTGACACCGACCGACGTAGCCGAGGCCATGCAACAGCGCACGCACCGCCCGCTGTTCGTCGTCGACATCGCCGTGCCGCGCGACGCCGATCCCGACGTCGCGCACGTGCCCGGCGTGCGCCTCGCCGACATCGACGCGCTCCGCGGCGTGGTCGAGACGACGCTCGAGCGGCGCCGCGACGCGGTCCCCTTCGTCGAGGAGATTGTCGCGGAGCATTGCGAGCGCTTCGCGCAGTGGTATCAGTCGCGGATCGCGATCCCCGTCGTTTCGTCGCTCGTGCAAAAGGCCGACGCCATTCGCGAGGCGGAGATCGAGCGACTCTTCGCCCGCTGCCCCGAACTCAGCGAACGCGAGCGCATGCTAATCACGGGTGCGTCGCTCACGATCATCTCGAAGCTCTTGCACAACGTCGTCACGAAGATCCGCGAGCGAGCGGTGTCGAACCGCGACGAAGCCCTCTCGATCGCGCGCCTGCTCGACGAGTTGTTCGATTTGCGCGTCCGCTCGCAGGAGCTCGCCGCCGTGCTGCAAGCGACGCCGTCGCTCGAGGCCGACGTCGCGGAGTGAGCCCGCCCAAGCGCGGTGTCGTCTATCTGGTCGGAGCCGGCCCGGGCGATCCGGGCCTTCTCACGCTGAAGGCGGCGCGCGTGCTGCGCAGTGCGGACGTGCTCGTGTACGATTACTTGGCGGCCGCGCCAATCGTCGCGCTGGCACCGCCCGATTGCGAACGCATCTACGTCGGCAAGAAAGCCGGCGCGCACACGATGCCGCAGGACGAGATCACGGCGCTCATCGCGCGCCTTGGCGCCGAAGGAAAGCGCGTGGTACGCCTCAAGGGCGGCGACCCGTTCGTCTTCGGCCGCGGCGGCGAGGAAGCGACGGCGCTGCGCGAGGCCGGTGTGGCGTTCGAGATCGTCCCCGGGATCACGTCGGCGATTGCCGCCCCCGCGTACGCCGGCATACCGGTGACGCACCGTGACCACAACACGTCGTTCGTCGTCGCGACGGGCCACGAGGACCCGACGAAGGCGGCCTCGTCGCTCGACTTTGCGAAGCTCGCAAATCCCGCGCAGACGCTCGTCCTGCTCATGGCGATGGGCAACCTGCGCGAGATCGCGGAGCAGCTGCAGGCGCACGGACTGTCCGGCGAGACGCCCGTGGCGATCGTGCGCGAGGGGACGAAGCCCCAGCAGCAGACGTTGATCGGCACGCTCGCGACCATCGCGAGCGACGCAGAGCGCGCGGCGCTCGGCGCTCCCGCGATCGTCATCGTCGGAAGCGTCGTGCGCGAGCGCGAGCACATCCGTTGGTTCGACACGTCGCCGCTGTTCGGGAAGCGCGTGTTGGTCACGCGCCCCGCCGCGAGCGCCGGCGACTTTGCGGCACGCCTGTGGGAGGCCGGCGCCGAGCCCGTGCTCGCGCCGGTCATCACGATCGAGCCTCCCGACGATCCGCACGCCGCCGAGGATGCGATCGCTCGCGTTCGCGAGTACGACTGGGCGGTGTTCACGAGCACGAACGGGGTCGATGCGTTCTTCAACGGCCTCGCGCGCCGGCGCTGGGACGCGCGGCGCCTCGGGGACGTCCGCGTCGCGGCGATCGGTCCGGTGACGGCAGACGCACTCGCCGCGCGCGGCGTGCACGCGGACTACATGCCGCCGCAGTTCGTCAGCGAGGAGGTCGCCGCCGGCCTCCTCGAGCGCACGGCGCCCGGCGACCGCATCCTGCTCTTTCGCGCGCAGGAAGCGCGCGACGTCCTTCCCGGCACGCTGCGCGCGCAGTCGCGCGTGGTCGACGTCGTCGCGGGCTATAAGAGCGTCGTGCGCGACGATCCGCACATCGCAGAACTCGCCGAAGACTGCGACGTGTGGACGTTCACGAGCGCCGGCATCGTGCGCGCGTTTCTCGCGAACGTGCCGGGAGCCGAAACGATGGCCGGGGAGCGAACCGTCGCGTGCATCGGCCCGATCACGGCGGACGCCGCGCGTGCCGGCGGCCTCGACGTGGACGTCGTCGCGCTGGACTACACGGTGGAGGGCCTCGTCGAGGCGCTGCTGGCCGCGTCGCGGACCGAACAGGACGCGGCCTCGCGCTAGCGCGCGGCGCGGCGCGTGCGCCGTTGCACGCTCCTGGGTCCTGTGGCCCCGCCGTCACGAGCACGAGCAGGACTTTGACCGCGTCGTCGCTCAACACCCGGCGGGCGCTTCGGGCTAGATGCGCCGGAGGAGTTTCCCGCTGTGGTCACCCACCCCACGTCGCTGCTCCAGAACGACTGGACAGCCGACTTTGCGCGCGATGGCTTCGTCGTCATCGAGCGCCTTCTCGACGACGCGACCGTTCGCGCGCTGCGCGACCGGTTCGATCCGCTGTTTGCCGGTCAGTTCGAGACCGGCCAATACCCGGACGAGTGGTACTGGCGCGAGGGGATGAGCCTCCCCGACGTCACGCGGCATATGGCCAACGCGTGGAAAAGCGATCGCACGATCGCGCGGACGGTCCTTTCGAGCGAGATCGGCGAACTCGCCGCGACGCTGGCCGGGTGGGAGGGGACGCGACTCGGTCAGGATACCCTGTGGTGGAAGCCGCGCGGTGGCCGCGAGATCGCACTCCACCAAGACGCCACCTATGTCAGCTTCCTCGATCCGCCGGACACCGTGACGTTCTGGATTGCGCTCGACGACACGAGCGCTGACGCCGGCACGATCGAATACGCGCGCGGCTCCCACCGCTGGCCGCTCCACAAGAACCCCGGAGATTTCCACGCTCCGGACCGCGACTACCGCGCCGGCCTTCGCGAGGCCGCAGCGGCGGCAGGCGCAGCCGAGCCGGAGATCGTGCAGATAGAAGTACCTGCCGGATCGTGCGTCATTCATCACGGGCTCGTCTGGCACGGCTCGGGGCCGAACAGGCATCCGAGCCGCACGCGCCGCAGCATCGGCGTGCACACGCTATCGGCGGCGACGCGCTTCCGACCGCGCGGCGCCGGGTACATCTACGGCCGCTACCAACGCTTCGGCGACACCAGCATGGACGAGACGTTCTTCCCCATCCTGTGGACGAGGGAGGGCTACCGCTCGCCCTCCATCGCCCAGCACCTGGCGCCGGCTCCGGCCCCCTGGATCTCACCCGCCAAGAACTGACCCGGCGGGCGCCCCGTGATCCCGCTCGCGGACGCGCGCGTGACCCTGGCCCCGCTCACTCGCTTCGATATCGGCGCTCTCGCGGCGGCAATCGTCGCCTATATCGCCGTGCGTCTCCGGCTCCTCACTGCAGGCGGAGCGCTCGCGGCCTTTGCAATCGGCACGGCGACGTACGGCGCGCTGGGGCCGCCGGGCGCGGCGGTGCTGCTCGCGTTCTTCGTCACCTCGGCGGTGCTCTCGCGAGTGGGCCGGAGCGTCAAGCGCACGTTGGTCGACGCCGGAAAGGCCGGCGCGCGCGACGCCGCACAGGTCCTCGCGAACGGAGGCATCGCAGCGGCGTGTGCCCTCTGTGCCCTCGGCGGCGACGTGCGCTTCGTGGCGGCCTTCGCGGGCGCGTTCGCCGCCGCCAACGCCGACACGTGGGGAACCGAGATCGGAACGCTCGCGCGCCGGCAGCCGCGCTCGTTGCTCACGCTGCGCCCAGTCGCGACGGGGATCTCCGGCGGCGTGACCCTCGCGGGAACGTTGGCGGAAATCGCGGGCGCAGCGACCGTCGCCGCGAGCGCCGCGCTCCTGAGCGCGCACGTGGTCTGGCCGGCGCTCGCAGGCGGCGTCGCCGGAGCCCTTGCCGACTCGGCCCTCGGGGCGTCGCTCCAGGCGCTGCGCTGGTGTCCGCAGTGCCGCCGGGCGTGCGAGACCGACCCACACGCATGCGGCGCAAACACCTCGCTCGTGCGCGGGGCGTCCTGGATCGGCAACGACGCGGTGAACGCGTTTGCGACCGCGACCGGAGCCGCCGTCGCCTTCGCGCTCGCGAACCTACGGTAGCGGGCGGCGGCTAGACGCCGCTGCGCAGGCCGTACTTTTGGTCGAGGTAGGGGAGGATGTCGTCGTCGTCCGCCAGGACGACGTCGCCGTCGACGAGCACGGGAATCGACGACTGCCCGGAGACCGCGTGGACTTCGCCGCGCTCGCCGTGCGGACGCGGAACGTTGACGTTTCGGTAATCGAGCAACAGCTCGGTCATCTTCGCGCGGACCCGCGCGCAATATGGGCACCATTCGGCCTGGTACAGCACGAGATCGGTGGCTTGGCCCATGGTTCTCCCCCCGGCGACGGTACCGCCCCATGACCGTGGGGGTCACTCCCAGGTTGCGTCGACAGGGCGCGCGGGAGCCACCGGCGTAGCCTGACGGACGAACGCGCGGAGCCCAAGCGATATGAAGCGGTGGCGAAACGGAACGAGAGAACGGCGCGCGCTAGGCCTTTCGGTCTTGCTGCATGCGTGCGTCGCGCCGCTGTTCGTCGCGATGCTCGTCGGCAGCGCCGACCTGCGGCCCGAGGCGGCCGAATCGCAGAGCGGCATGCTGACGATCACGCTGGTCCACCGGGCAGCGGCTAGGCCGCAGCCGGCCCCGCGCAGGGCGGCCGCGGCCCCCGTGCATCAGGCGGTCGCGATGGTACGGATCGCCACGCCGCACCTTGCGGCGGCGACGCAGCGTCGCCCGGCCGGCTCCCACAAGGCACGGCGCCTCTCGCTGATCGAGCCGGTCGTCGTGCCGTCCGCACTCCCGACGGGCGTCCGAACCGCGCAGCCCGCGAGCGAGCGCGTGTCGGCCCTGCACGCCGAAAGCGGCGCGTCCGCCGCCCCACCCGCGCCGACCAGCGCACCCGCGACCGCGCAACCGACGGCGTCGCCGATCGCGGTCGCGGCGACTGTCGATGCGTCGATCGGCGGGTGGGGACAAAACTTCCGCGAGCCGACGGTCCTCGACGACGACGCCCTCGCGGCGATCCGGGCCCGGTACCCGAGCGCGATTGCCCACATCGACGTCGACGAGGACGGGCGCGCCACGCACGTCTCGGTCGACTCACCGGGGATCGACGCCGACGGGCGCGCCGACATCGAGCGCCGCCTCATGGCGCTCCACTACGTGCCCGCGGAGAGCAACGGGCTGCGCGTCGCGCGGTCGTTCGACCTGCGCGTCTAGCCGCGCTCAGCCCTCGCCCTCGCGCCACAGACCGATCGACGAACCGGTCCACGGCGCATCGCGATTGTAGTCGACGCCGACCATCTCGCCGCGCGTCAAGCGGCAGAGGTTGATCGTCGGCGTGAACTCCGCATCGTGGTCGCGGCGCACGAACATCATCCGTATCTCGACCTTCGCGGCGCCGCCTTCCGGCATGGCGATCACGGGTGCGTATGCGATCTTGTCCTGCAGGCACCACGCACCGCCGTGCGCGGCCGGAATCGCGGCCACGTCGGCGGGCGTTGGCCGCACGTTCACGCCGCCGCCGGCGAACGAGAAGAGCGGCTTGAGCACGCAGCGCTCTGCCAGATCGTCGGGAAGCCGCTCGACGTCGCGTACGAATCGGGTGCTCGGCACCGCTGGATGGTCGAGGTAGGGCAGCGAGTGCTTCGACCAGATGAAGAACCAGTCGGGGTGCGGCGCCCACTCGACGTCCAGGTCGTCGCGGTAGTCGAACGGCAGCGACGCACCCGTGCGTTCGATCTCGTCGACGATCGTGCGGTTGTAGATGCGCTCGACGGGCAGCTCGCGCCCGTCGGGGCCGCGCCGATACAGGCGGCGGCCGCGCTTGATGAGTTCCTGCGGCGCGACCGCGTCGACGCCGAACAGGCGCCGGGTAGCAGCAAAGTCACAGTACGTCTTTTGCGCCGGCGGGTCGAGATCCATCAGCACGACGCTACGGGGATCGTGGTCGCCCACGATCACGTCGTGGGCGAGCGCGAGGAACGCCGCACGGTCGCCGGGCGCGAACCTGCCGGTCCACGCTCCGCCGAGCCCGTCGACGCGTTGCAGGGCGGCCTCCCACGCGTCGCTCTGCATCGTCTCGAACGCGAGCAGCGAGGGGAACCCCTGTAGCTCGACCAGGCGTGGAGCGATCTCGCCGTCGTCGTCGCGCACCGCCGCGAAGTCGAGGACGGCGAACGTCGGTAGCGCCGTCACGTGCGGAGCTTTCCAGCGCGCGGGAACCGCCGCGCGCATGTGCTCGAGGCGCGCAGGGTCGCTCAGCTGCGCGAGGATCTCGCGCGCCGCGACGAGCGTGCGCCGGCGGAATGCGTCGGGCAAGAACACGGGCGTTTCGGCCAGCCGGAACCCGACCGGAGCACCGATCCGCTGCTCCAGGTCGGCGCGATAGGCCGCAAAGAGCGCCGGACGGTACGCCACGTTGAAGCGCGCCCGCCACGGGGCGTCCACGCGCCTATGCCCGCATCATGCGGCCGAAGAAAGGCGCTCGAGCTGCATCCGTGCGAGGTCGGAGAACACCGCACGCGCGACGCGCAGCCGCTCGGCACTGCGATCGTCGCGCAGCACGGGAAGGATCGCGCGACGCGCCTCGTAGACCTCGCGCGTGATGGTCCCGCGCGCGAGCATCTCGTCGAGCAACGTTCCGACGCGGTCGGCGGCGCCGATCTCGGGATGGTTGTTGACGGCGAACATGCGCGGGACATCGCCGTCGCGCGCGAACTCGACCATCGTCAGGGCCCGCTGATGCTCGTGGGCATCGCCGCGCGTCTCGAACGCGATCGGGGTTGCGCGCCCGGGAAACGACGCGCTCGGGATCAAGTCGTAGTAGCGCGACTCCAGCACCGGGAGGCGCCCCGGCGGCGGCAGGTCGCGCGCCAGCGCGCCAAACCATGGATGGTCGAGGGCTTGCGGGGTCAGCTCGTCGGTCCCGACGCCGCTCATCTTGCCACCCTTGTCGGCGCCACGCAGCTTCGGCTCCGCGATGCCCGACCAGCGGCAGAGCAGGCCGAACGTGTGGCAGACGCCGTAGAGCGCGGCGCGTTCGTCGCTCACGATCGCGTCGAAGAGGCTCCAGAGCGGCGGCTCCCACGACGGGTCCTCGCGAACGCCGGCCTCCCCGTTGTCCTCCGTGTTGTGCCGCGGGTCGGGATGCCCGGGGCCGCCGGTCCCGAGGTACAGCCGATGGCGACCGTCGTGCCGCGGCACGATCAGGCGATGCCGGACCGCGTACGAGATCGCGCGGATCCGCAGGCCGCCGCGTTCGAGCTGCGCGTCGAGCGCAACGGCGGCATCGCGCACGATCGCGACGATCGCATCGTGGCCGACATTCGGCAGCCCGTGGTTCATGTCGAGCACGGCGACGTCGATCGTGCGCGAATCGACGGGCGGCAAGTCCGACCAGCGCTCGACGCGCGCGTATGCGAAGCGCGGCGACGGTTCGCCCGGTGCGTCAGTCAAGCGGGATTCCAGTTCTCGTCTCCTCGATGATGTGCTGCACGACCGCGGGCAGGCTCTGCGTCTCCTCGAAGACGGCCAGCTGCCGGTCCGCTCCGGTGCGCTGGCGCATGATCTCGTGCACGTACAGGATGTCGTCGCGCGAACCGAGCTCGGCGACGACGTCGTCCACGAACTCGAGCAGTTCCACGAGCAGCGCCTCGGTCGGCACCTCGGTCCGCTTCCCCAGGTCGATCAACTTTCCATCGAGACCGAAGCGCGCAGCGCGCCATTTGTTCTCGTTGATGAGCGAGCGACGATACAACCGCCAGCCCTGGTTGCGGTCGTACAACTTCCAGAGCTTGTACGTGACCGCCTGGAAGAGGGCGGCGAGACAGATGGTCTCGTCCACGCGCATCGGGATGTCGCAGATCCGGAACTCGAGCGTCGGGAAGAACGGGTGCGCGCGCACGTCCCACCAGATCTTCCTGCCGTCGGTGATGCAGCCGGTCGCGATCAGCGTGTTCAGGAACTCCTGGTACGCGCCCCACGAGCCGAAGTAATCGGGGATGCCCGTGCGCGGGAACCGTTCGAAGATCTTCGCGCGGTAGCTCTTCCAGCCCGTGTTGATGCCGAGCCAGAACGGCGAGTTCACCGACATCGAGAAGATGTGTGGCAGGAAGTAGCGCACGGCGTTCATGATCTGGATGCGCGCCTCGTCGTCCTCGATGCCGACGTGGACGTGCAGGCCGAAGATCAGGTTGGCGCGCGCGACCATCTGCAGGTCCTCGACCAACCGGTCGTAGTGCGCCCCGGGCGTGATCGCCACCGTCGACCAATGGGTGAACGGATGCGTCCCCGCCGCAGCGATCCGGAGGCCGTTGCGCTCGGCGAGGCCGATGATCTCGCCGCGCAGCCGGGTCACTTCGCGGCGCGCCTCGCGGATGTCCGCGCAGATCGGCGTCCCCACCTCGATCACCGGGTCGTGCATCTCGCGCTTGATCTGTTCCTTGAGGCGCGACTCGCCTTCCGCGAAGAG
>Ga0302326_10024567_pt1 | contig 12242 bp, 13 predicted proteins | sample Palsa_T0_3_FD_202264 | JGI IMG/M metagenome (GOLD analysis project Ga0302326, IMG submission 202264) | Peat permafrost microbial communities from Stordalen Mire near Abisko, Sweden - Palsa_T0_3 | ecosystem: Environmental > Terrestrial > Soil > Palsa > Peat permafrost | place: Sweden: Abisko...
CCGTTTGCGCCAAAAGTGTCACCATGTCTCCGGTATAAGCCGTTACCCATGTCCCCGGAATGGAACCGATCCAAGACCAGAACGCACGATTGCACGCGCTGATGAATGAGGCACTTGCGGCACAGACCCGCCAGCACTTCGGGGAGGCGGAAGCGCTGTACCGCGCGGCGATTGCCATTACGCCGCACAACTTCGATGCCCTGCACATGCTCGGTATGGTCTGCCTCCAATTGGGCAGGCCTGAGGAAGCCTGCCGCCTGCTGATGGCCGCGTTGCCTCTGCAGACGACGCACTATAAGCCCTTCTTCCAGAATCTACGCCTGTGCTTGGCGGCGCTTGCGTCTACGCGAGGCATTAGCCCCGAGGCGGACAATTCGGAGCCGCAGGGAAGCGCCTATCTGCGATTTTTCAGGCGCAACAATCTTGGCCCTGTGCGTGGCCACCCGCCACGGGTATCGATCATTGTCCCGTGTCGCAACCACGAGCGCTTTGTCGGCGATGCAATTGCCTCCGTCATTCGGCAAAGCTATACGAACATCGAGTTGATTGTCATTGACGACTGTTCTACAGATGCAAGCGTTACGGCCATTACCCAGGCTCTCGTCGGCTGCCGCTTTCCGTACCACTTCACTCAGCGGGAGATCCAAGGCACTCACGCGACGCTCAGTGAGGGTATCGGACTCGCCTCTGGACGCTACATCGGCATTCTGAATGCGGACGACCTCTACTCGCCGGAGCACATCGAATACATGGTGCGCATGCTCCAGGGGAGCGGAGCACGCTGGGGCTTCTCGAATGTCATCTGCGAGAATGGCGAGGGACGGCCGATCCTCTACGGCGATGACCCTCGCGTAGACGCCATGATGAAGTTTCACGATGTGCTTTATAGATGCCACGCGGTCAGCGAGGCCTTCCCAACCACCATTTCGACAGGCAACTTCTTCTTCGAGCGGTCTCTTTGGCAGGAGGTCGGCCGCCTCGATTCGCTGCGTTACTACGACGCTTGGCCGTTCTATTTGGCCGCATTCGTCGTCGCGGAGCCGGCCTATCTCGATGAGCCCACGTATTGCTACCGTTCTCACGCTGGTAAGGCCACCTTCAAATACGAGGTCCGCGCGCGCCAGGAGGCCAATGCGATGTTAAGCCGCTGGCCGAGAATCTTTGCGTCTGCGCAGGCGATCGGCAACGCGCCCTTGGCAAAGGCACGCTGGAACGGTGGCCGCGAAATCGATTTCCGCATCACGGCAAATGAGGCCAAACCTCGGCTCGAATTCGACCGCGAGGACAACCGAGTCGTGCCAATAGATGCAGGCGCCGGTGCGTCGCCAGACACGCCCATCATCTCCAGCCGCAACAACCGCATCGTTGCGGTGGCCGTGATTGGCACCGAAGCCGATATCGTCGAAGCCTTTGTCCGGCATAACGTGCGTCTAGTCGACGAAATGCTCATTGTCAGCCACTGCCCCGTCGATGGTACGGCACGGATTCTCGATAAGCTGGCGGCCGAGGGTTTGCCTATTCACATCGTATCTGACGATGCGCCGGAGCTTCGCCACGTCGCGACCCTACGTGACCTGATCGGCAGAGCTATCAGCGAACGCGCAGCGGACTGGATCGTTCCTCTAGACACCGACGAGTTCCTCGACGCTGCCGACCGATCTGAGTTGGAGGAAACGCTGGCCAAGGCTGGCCGAATACATCTCTGGCTTCCTTGGGTCAATCACGTACCGACAGCCTTCGATAATTTCGGGGAGGCAAACCCCCTCAAACGGATGCAGCACCGGTACGCTTACAAAGTCCCGTCGCCCCACGAGAATTTCTCGGTCTGGAAGACAATTCTCAACGCCGCCCTAATCGGCCCCTACTTGGATCGTTACGACCTCGCCCTAGGGGCTCACCGGCTGGTCTTCCGGGGCACCAATGAGCCGTGCTGCCAGCCGATCGCGATTGCCGAGGACCTCCGGCTGCGTCACTTCCCGGTGCGGTCCTACGCTCAACTGACGACGAAGATCTCCCAAGGCCTGCTTGGGAAGCGGCTTGCCACCGGTATCGAAGCAAAGGGCGGATATCACTGGGATAGCATCTGGGCCGATATGATGGCCGGCGGGGAAGACCTTGCCACACTGCAAAGCGCCGTGCGCAACTACCTGGATCCAGCCAGGCTCAGCGCCAAACAACTCGCCGACACAGCCATAATCCTCGACCCGATGCCATGCCATTGCGAACTTCGTTATGTTGGGTGCGAATAAGCGCCGCGCTGGAGTGAACGGCATCCACCCCGATGCAACCTCCACGACGACCGGGCAATTGAATCACCCTTCTGGGTCCCAGCTGATCGTATCGACAACGTAGAGTTCCAGCGCATCGAAGGAAGCTTCGATCGCTTGTGTCGTCCTTTGCCGATCATGAACGGTTGCGAGCGTTACCGTTCGTTCCCAGGGGTCCGCTCTTTCCAAGACCGTGATGGTTGCTTCTGGGTCGGCCAGACGGGCTTCCAAGTCGCCCCTTAGAGCCGAGAGCGCCTCTTGCACTCCTATTCGTCTCGTCGTGGGGCCCCTCGCCTCCCTCTTCGCGGGCGTGTGCTCGGTGCTCACAACAAAGTTGCAACGAGTCATCGCTATCCCCGCTACTGAGGCCGTTTGCCGTCGGGACTCGAGCCTGCGCGCGCTTATCGGCGGGGGCAATCGTGCCCGACAAACGCCTCAAGTAATCCCCCTCACAGCCGGCCCATCAAGAGCAGGACGATAAGGATGATCACTACTAGACCAATGCCCCCGCTCGGATAATACCCGTAGCCGTGATTCCACGGACCGACTCCGGGCGCGCCCACGAGCGCCAACACAATCAGGATAATGACAACGACCCAGAGCAGATTCATGGTTTGCCTCCTATGCTGAGAACATCAGAATTATCGCCACCGAGCCGCCTTAGTCAGACCACGCTACCCACGGCTGGTCGCCGCTCTCTCGCCATTGAGCGCCGCGAAGCCTTCCTCCGCACGGACAATAACCTCTACCACCAGCGGAAGGTGGACAGCTAAACTGGCAATGGTGCATGTAACACGGTAAGACCCAGGCTTATCTATGGCCTCAGGCGCGACGGTCAAGTGTAGCTCGGCCACATCCACGTTCAGCCGCTCCTTCATTTCGTGCACCGCCATTGCAGCTTGGTACGCCAATGTGCGATTCAGTAGTTTCTCGGCTTCTGCGATTGCGACAACGTCATCAGGCGTCATAGTTCCATCCCACCGTTGTAACGAAGCTTGTCGAACCGGTCCCCGCAGAACATGGCGCTTCGCGCCGTTGCCCGCATTGACGCTCTTGGCGTAAGTCTAAGCCCGCCTGCGACTCTTCGTATGTACGCTATCGCACACACGCCTCGCACGCAATCTCGCCGCACTGCCGAATCTTCAACTGTGGGTACCGTTGCGGGTCGCGGCCCGGTCGCAAGCGGCGATTCATGCCCTGAGGGGAGAGGCTCCGGGGATGGGATGGGCCTTAGCAGGAACTGAGTAGCCCGACACATAGTTTACAGGGCGTACCGGACACATGGGTAACACTTTCCCGTCTCAGGACGGGAGGTGGCTATGCCGTGGAAGGAGTGTTCGGTGATGGATGAGCGCCTACGGTGTGTAGCGAAGTTGCTCGAAGGCGAAGCGATGACCGACGTCTGTCGGGAGTTTGGCATCTCCCGCAAGACCGGCTACAAGATATCCAGCGGTACAAAGATAGCGGGGTTGAAGCGCTGTCGGACCGCTCACGGCGGCCCGTGCGCTATGCCAACCCGTTGCCATCCCAGATCGAGAGCCTCATCGTCAGGTTCAAGCGCGAGAAGCCGCATTGGGGTGCGCGCAAGATCCGTGAGCTCCTGGTGCGCCGCCTGGATGGGGATATGCGGATCCCGGCCAAGAGCACCATCCACGCTGTGTTACATCGGCACGGGCTGGTCAAAGCGCTCCGCCGCCCCCGTTTCCGAGCTACCGGAACGCCGCTATCCGCCGGCATCGCACCCAATGATTTGGGGTGCGCTGACTTCAACGGTGAGTTCAAGCTCGGCAATAGCCATTATTGCTACCCGCTGACCGTCACCGACCACGCCTCCCGCTTCCTGCTGCTCTGCGAAGCCCTCGAATCAACGCGCGAAGACACCGCCATCACCGCTTTCGAGCCACTCTTCCTCGAGCGCGGCCTGCCCACCGCCATCCGCTCCGACAACGGCGTCCCCTTTGCCAGCCCGAACGCCTTGTTCAACCTCTCCAAGATGTCTGTCTGGTGGTTGCGCTTGGGTATCGCCATCGAGCGCATCAAGCCGGGCCATCCTCAGCAGAACGGCCGGCACGAGCGCATGCACCTCACCTTGAAGAAGGAAGCCACCCGCCCCCCAGGCATGAACAGCCTGCAACAACAGGCTCGCTTCGATGCCTTCGTGCGCGAATTCAACTCCGAGCGCCCTCACGAAGCGCTGGCCATGAAGACCCCGGCGGAAATCTATGCGCCCGCGCCAAGACCCTATCGTGGGCTGCCCGACCTCACATACCCGTTACACGATCGCGACCTGCTAGTCACCGCTTGCGGCCGCATCTGCATGTACCGCAAACGCATCAACATCTCACACGTCTTGGCCGGTCAGCGTGTCGGCATCAAGGAAGTCGACGAGGGAATTTGGATCGTCAGCTTTATGCAGTACGATCTCGGATACATCGACTTGGAGCAGCAAACCCTGCAGCCTCTGGACAACCCGTTTGGCACACGGTTGTCACCTATGTCTTAGGTACGGCCCGTAACCCATGTGTCCGGGCCGTACAAACTGAGACTGGCGGATGGGGTGGGATTCGAACCCACGAGACCCGCGAGGGTCTGCCGGTTTTCAAGACCGGTGCCTTCAACCGCTCGGCCACCCATCCGATTCGTTGCTGCCCGTTAAGAAGGCCTTGAAATCATAGCATTGCCCCCAAGATTGTGACATGTAAATACCCTCGGATTCAGAAGGTGTTCCGCACCGGCAACCATTGAAACTTGAGCGTTTTCTGCTAGTCTAATTCGGCATGAGGAACATGCGCGTATAGTGGCGCATAACCGAACGCCTTGTGAGGAATCCTATGGAACCGCAACTCAAGCCCATACCGACGGGCAATCCAACGACCGACCAGTGGACGATGCCGGGTCCAGCAGCCGTATCGGCCGCCGCTCCCAATCAGATTCTGCGTCAGACGTATTGGTTGCTCGCGTTGTCGATGCTGCCCACAATTGCCGGCGCCTTCGTTGGCATGTCGCTCAATTTGGGAGCGTTCTATCGCGCTTCGCCGTTTCTGGCGCCGCTGCTGATGTTCGGGGCGATGCTTGGCGCGCTCTTTGTCGTCTCCTCTCTGCGCAACAGCGGATGGGGCGTGCTCGCGGTATTCGGTTTCACTTTCATTTCCGGAGTGACACTCGCGCCGACTTTGCAATTTGCAGCGGGGCTAAAAAACGGCGGTCAGCTCGTCGCGCTCGCCGGCGGCATGACCGCAGCGGTGTTCTTTGTAATGGCGACGATCGCCACAGTGTCGAAGCGCGACTTCAGCTTTTTGGGCAAGTTCCTGTTCGTTGGCCTCATCCTGCTGATTGTTGCCATGGTGGCGAATGCGTTCCTGCAAATACCCGCCCTGGCGGTCACGGTGTCCGCGATCGGAGTTCTGATCTTCTCGCTCTACCTGCTGCATGACCTGAGCGCGATCGTGCGGGGCGGCGAGACGAACTACATCATGGCGACGACGAGGTTGTTCCTCGATCTGCTGAACTTGTTCCTGATGCTGCTCAACCTGTTGATGATCTTTAGCGGGCAGCGCGACTGACCGCGCCGGGATCTCCGAGAAATAGGGCGGCTTAGGGCCGCCCTTTTCTTTAGCCGCGCGTGAACAGCGCGATCGACTCGACGTGAGCCGTGTGCGGAAACATGTTGGCCACACCTGCTGCGGAGAGCGCAAAGCCGCGCTGGTGGACCAGCACAGCCGCGTCACGGGCTAGCGTCGCTGGGTTGCACGAGACGTAGACGAGCCGAGACAGACGCTCCTCCGGAAGCGCCTTGACGAGTTCGATGGCACCTTCGCGCGGTGGGTCGAGCAGCGCCTTGTCGAGGGCGCCCCATTCAGCAATGCTGTCCCGCGTTGCTTCAAATAAATTTGCGACGGCGAAACGAACGATACCGGCCAGACTATTGCGCTGCGCGTTGGCCTCGGCACGCACGATCAAGGAGCGGCTTCCGTCGACGCCAATGACGGTGGCGCCGCGGCGCCCGATCGGCAAGGTGAAGTTCCCCAAGCCGCAGAAAAAATCGGCCACTGTTTCGCCCGGGTTGGGCTCAAGCAAGCCGACCGCGCGCCGCACCAGCACGCGATTGAGCCCTGCGTTCACCTGCGTGAAGTCCGTCGGCTCGAATTCGAGCGTCAAGCCGAATTCGGGCAACCCATAAGAGAGCGTGCGTCCCGGCACCTGGAGAGGTTGCACGCTGGCCGGCCCCGCCGCCTGCAGATAGAGCTGCACATCGTGCACGGCGGCGAAGGCCTCAAGCTCGCGCCGGTCTGCCGTCTCTAGCGGTGCGAGGATGCGCAGCACCAGCGCATCAATCGGTCCCTCTTTATCTTCGCCGATCGAGAGCTCGATCTGCGGCAGCTGGTTGCGGATCGACAACCGGGCGATCAACGCGCGCAGCTCGGGCAGCAGATTCGAGATACGCGTTGGCAGAACAAGGCAACTCTTCATGTCGGCGACGTAGCTCGATCGGCGCTCGTGAAATCCGACGAGGATGCCGCCTTTCTTGGCGACATCACGCACCGAAAGGCGCGCGCGATGCCGATATCCCCAGGTCGTGCCGTGGATCGGTGCGAGGAGTTGATCTGCCCGCACGCGCCCGATGTGCCAGAGTGCGTCCTCGAGCACACGCTGCTTCACCGCTACCTGAGCCGTCGGATCGAGGTGTTGCAGACTGCATCCGCCGCAAATGCCGAAATACGGGCAGGGAGGCGTCGTGCGCGCTGGGCTCGCACGATGGATCTCGGTGACGCGCGCGAGATCGTGGTTGCGCTTGTGCTGGACGACCTCGATGCTGACGCATTCGCCGATCAATGCGCCGTCGATGAATACGGTCTTGCCCTCGACGCGGGCGATGCCGCGACCTTCCTGGTCGAGTGCGGTGATGACGACTGGGTCCATGCTTACGGCAAATCGCGGGAGCTCGCTCGTGCAACGTGCAAGGGAATCGATGACCGCCGCTTCTGCGCGTGGCCGTGCGGCGGGCGACGAAACCAAGGCTATCGGCATTGCATTGTACCGGCCGTCGCCGTCACGGACGGATCCGGGCTCGCGGTAGAATCGCCCTATGCCTATCCTTGCGCTCGACGCTTCAACCGATGTGTGCGCCGTTGCACTCGGCGACGGCGCGTCCTGGCGCGAGCGCGTGGAAACGGCCGGACAGCGGCATTCGGAATTGCTCTTGCCGATGGTGCGGGCACTCCTCAGTGAAGCACGACTCGCGTTGACAGACCTGGACGGCCTTGCCTTCGGTGCCGGCCCCGGATCGTTTACGGGCTTGCGCATCGCATGTGGCGTCACCCAGGGGCTTGCTCTCGGGGCGAACCTGCGCGTCGTCGGTGTGGTGACACTCGAGGCAATGGCCGAGACAGCCCGCGCTCGAAGCGGTTGCACGCGGGTGGTGGCGGCGTTAGATGCGCGCATGCACGAGGCCTACCTCGCCGCCTATGAGCACGATGGAACGCGCTGGCGCGTGCGCGTGCCGCCCTGCGTGGTCACGCCAGCTGACGCGCCCCTGCCGCCAGGCGCGGGCTGGTCCGGCGTCGGCAACGGCTTTGCCGCCTATCCGGCACTGCGCGAACGACTGGCCGGCGTGCTGGCCTCGTGCGACGTGGACATCGTGCCGACGGCAGTCGCAATCGGCGCCCTGGCGCTGCCCCGATTCGCGGCCGGGGAGGGGATTCCGGCGCGCGATGCGGCGCCGCTGTATGTGCGCCATCGCGTGGCGCTGACATCCGCCGAACGGGCAGACGGAGTGCGGCTTTGAATGCAACGCTTGCGCGTGGCGTGGACGCATCGGCGGTTCTCTGGCGGCCGCTCGCGGACACCGACATCGAGGCGGTGGTGGCGCTGGAGCGCGAAGCGCACGCCGCGCCATGGACCGCGGGCAATTTTCGCGATGCACTGGCCGCGGGTTACGGCGTCGCCGTAGGCGCCGTCGACGGCGTCGTCGTTGCCTACGGCGTATTGCTGTTCGCTCCCGGCGAGGTCCAGCTGCTCAACCTCACCGTCGCCCCCGCGGCCCGCCGACTCGGTATCGGCCGAACTCTGCTCAGGCGCTTTCTCGCTGACGCCCGCGCGCGCGGCGCGGCGCAATGCTTTCTCGAAGTCCGCGTCTCAAACGAGGTGGCGATTGCACTGTACGCGACGGAGGGTTTCGCGCCAGTCGGCCGCCGCGCCGCGTACTATCCGGCACAAGGTGCAGGTCCGCGCGAAGACGCACTGGTGATGCGCCGGGCGCTTGCCACCGACTGACATGGCAGAACGCAAGGAAATTCTGCGCGAGCTCGGTTTGCTGCCGCTGTGGCACCTGCGCCGCGTCGCTCCGAATGCAGCGCCGACGCGGCGCAAAGGCGTTGAGCCTGCGGCGACCCGCAGCACGGACGCCACGGTGAAGGACGAAGCGCTGGCGCTCTCCCGGGCGCCCGCATCGGGCGCGGATCGGCCGCGGCATATCGCGACACTCGATTGGCCGGAGTTCGCCGCCGATGTCACCGCGTGCACCGCATGCGGTTTGTGCAAGACCCGCAACATGGCCGTTCCTGGCGTCGGCGACGTGCATGCCCAGTGGCTGTTCGTTGGCGAGGCGCCGGGTGCGGAAGAAGATGCCAGGGGCGAGCCTTTCGTCGGCCAGGCCGGGCGGCTCCTGGACAACATCCTCGCCGCTCTGGGTATGAAACGTGGCCAGAACGTCTACATCGCCAACGTGCTCAAATGCCGGCCGCCGGGCAATCGCACGCCGACGCCGCTGGAGGCCGAATCCTGCCGCCCTTATCTCGACCGGCAGATCGAGCTCATCGCCCCCGCCATTATCATAGCCTTGGGCAGGAGTGCGGCGAGTACCCTGCTCAACGTCGATGCCAGTATCGCCAGCCTGCGTGGCCGGGTGCACCGCTATCAAGGCGTGCCGCTCATCGTCACTTATCACCCGGCCTATCTACTGCGTAGCTTGCCCGACAAGGCGAAGGCATGGGAAGATTTGTGTCTGGCACGTGCCACCATGCGCCGGTTGCAGTCCGAGAGCGAACGTGGCGCGGGCTTGCAAACCGCGACGTCCGGACCCACCTTAAAACCGAACTAAGAACCTCCGAGGGAGCGCCACGATGCGTACGATTCTTGCATTCGCTGCGGCAGTGATGGCTGCTGTTGCGCTGTCCGGTTGCGGCTATAACGACCTGCAACGTCAGGACGAGCAGGTTAAGTCCGCCTGGTCGGAGGTGATCAACCAGTACCAGCGCCGCTCCGACCTGGTGCCGAACCTCGTCAACACGGTGAAAGGCTATGCTTCGCAGGAAGAGCGCGTGCTGACCGAGGTCACCCAGGCGCGCGCGAGCGTTGGCAGCATCCAGGCCACGCCGGAGCTCCTCAACGACCCGCAGGCATTCGCCAAATTCCAGGCCGCGCAGAACCAGCTGCAATCGGCCTTATCACGCCTGCTGGTGGTCTCGGAGAATTATCCGCAGCTTAAGTCCGATCAGAACTTCCGCGACCTGCAGGCCCAGCTCGAAGGCACCGAGAATCGCATCGCCGTGGCGCGCAATCGCTATATCAAGGCAGTGCAGGAGTTCAATACGACGGTGCGCTCATTCCCGACGAACATGACGGCGATGCTGTTCAAGATGGATATCAAGCCGAATTTTTCAGTCGAGAACGAGAAGGCGATCAGCGCGCCGCCGACCGTGGACTTCAGCAAACCCGCACCGGCTCCTGCTCCGGCCCCAGCGCCTGCACCCGCACCGGCGACAAAATAGCGCGCCGCCCGCGCTCGTTTCTTGACAGCCGCCCGCATCGCGTCGCGTCGTCCCGAGCCATGGGCCAGCCGGCGCCTCTGGCCCACGCTGCTGGCGCTCATCGCGATCCTGGGCGCGACGGGCGCGGTGCCATGGGACCCGCCGAAAGACGGTTTGCAGCCGATCCCGCCGCTGCAGGCGCGGGTCACCGATCTGACCGGGACGCTCTCAGCGCCGGAACGTGCCGCACTGGAATCGAAGCTGGCCGATTGGGAGGCGCGGACGACCAATCAGCTCGCGATTCTCATCCTCCCCACCACGCGGCCGGAGCCGATCGAAGCCTACGGCATACGTGTTGCGGAGGCGTGGCGCATCGGACAGAAGGGCAAGGACAACGGCGCGTTGCTGCTCGTCGCCAAGGACGATAAGCAGGTTCGCATCGAGGTCGGTTACGGTCTGGAGGGTGTCCTCACCGACGTCACTTCGCACCGCATCATCACCGAAACGATCGCGCCGCAATTCAAACAGGGACAGTTTGCCGCGGGCCTCCAGGCAGGCGTCGACCGCATCATCAGCGTGGTGAGCGAAGGCAAGCCGTTGCCGCCGGCGCAACCGCGCCAAGGCGCGCCGGCCCACGGCTTCGACATCGGCACGCTTGCCCTGATTCTGCTTGTCGCCGTGCCCGCCATCGGGGCGATCCTGCGCTCGGTCCTCGGCAATGTCGGAGGGTCGGTCGCCGGCGCCGGCGTGGTCGGCGCGGCAGCCTGGTTTTTCGCCGGCTCGCTGCTTATCGCCGGCATCGCGGGTGTCGTCGCCTTCATCGTAATCAGCTTCTCCGCCTTTGGCCGCGGCGGACCGGGCGTGTGGATTCCAGGCGGCGGAGGTGGCGGTTTCGGCGGCGGTGGCGGCGGCTTCTCCGGCGGCGGCGGCGGCTTCGGCGGCGGCGGCGCCTCGGGAGGATGGTAGCGATGGCCTTTGGCAAGCCGCTACGGCTAGGGCGTCATTTCGTCACCGACCATCACAGCGCCCGGCGCAAGTTCTCGGCGCACGCATTGGGGCATATCCAGGACGCAATTGCCGCCGGCGAGCGCCTGCACGCCGGTCAGATTCGATTCGTTGTCGAGGGTTCGCTGCCGCTCGGTCAGATACTGCACGGCCTCAAGCCGCGAGAACGCGCGCTGGAGCTCTTCGGCAGGCTTGGCGTCTGGGACACCGAGCACAACAGCGGAGTGCTGGTTTATGTCCTGCTCGCGGACAGGGATGTCGAGATCGTCGCCGATCGCGGTATCAGCAGCAAGATTGCGCAGGATACCTGGCAGGTTATCTGCCGGGCAATGGAGGCGGCCTTCCGTGACGGGCGCTTCGAGGAAGGCACGATCGCTGGCATCGACGCCATCAACGAGCTTCTCGTCCAGCATTTCCCGCGCAACAGCAGCAGCGGTCCCAACGAGCTGCCAGACCAGCCGGTTGTGCTCTAACGCGGGGGTATGGCGCGCTCGGCATCGAGCCGATGCAGCCGCGGCGGTCCGGCGCGCTTCACCATCGTGGGTCACCCTGAGCGAGATTGAGCCGATGCCGCCACATGACGAGCAGCATGATCCCGGAAACAAACAGGCCGAAAAGCACGATCGAGGCGTTGGTCGACATGCCGAAGTGAATCATAAGGCTGAACAGAGTGAGCATGGCAAGCACGCCGAGGTTCTCGTTGAAGTTCTGCACGGCGATCGAATGCCCGGCGCCCATCAGCACGTGGCCGCGGTGCTGCAGCAGGGCATTCATGGGCACGACGAAGAATCCGGCGAAGGCTCCGATGAGTGTGAGCAGTATGACCGCGCTCTGCAGCTGGTTGACCGCGATCATCGTGATCACGCTGACACCCATCAATACCCCGAGAGGCAGTACCTTCGCGGCGTTACTGAGCGCCACGATCCTTGCCGCCAGCGCCGCACCGAGCGCGATACCAAACGCGACGACCACCTGCAGGTCCGATGCCAGCGAGAGGTTGTAGCAGAGGTGCGTCGCCGCCCAGTCATAAACGATGAACTGCAGCGTTGCGCCCGCGCCCCAGAATAACGTCGTCGTGGCAAGCGAGATCTGGCCGAGCTTGTCGCGCCATAACAGCCCGTTGCAATGGAGAAATTCGCGCACCAGGAAGAGCGGATTCCTGCTCGGGACGCGGCGCTGGGCTCCGGTGTTAGGTATATACCAATTGATCAGCGCGGCGATG
>Ga0302326_10024570_pt1 | contig 12240 bp, 8 predicted proteins | sample Palsa_T0_3_FD_202264 | JGI IMG/M metagenome (GOLD analysis project Ga0302326, IMG submission 202264) | Peat permafrost microbial communities from Stordalen Mire near Abisko, Sweden - Palsa_T0_3 | ecosystem: Environmental > Terrestrial > Soil > Palsa > Peat permafrost | place: Sweden: Abisko...
CTGCTCCTCGACCTCGACCACTTCAAGCAGATCAACGACCAGCGGGGCCATGCGGTGGGAGACCAGGTCCTGGCCAATGTCGGCGCGGTGCTGCGGAGCGTGCTGCGGACCCGGGACTTCGCTGCCCGCAATGGCGGCGAGGAGTTCGCGGTCCTCCTCCCCGACACCGAGCTCCCAGCGGCCATCGAGATCGCCGAGCGCGTCCGCGCGGCGATCGCCGAGATCTCCCTGCCGGGCACCGACGTGTCGGTCACGACCTCCATCGGGGTCGGCGGCTTCCCGGATCACGCCAGCACGCTCGACCGGCTCGAACGCCTCGCCGACGCGGCTCTCTACCTCGCCAAGCGGCACGGGAGAAACCGCGTCGAACTCGCCGAGCCAGCGGCCGCCGACACCCCGCCCGGCCATCCCGACACACCGGCGAACGGATTCGGGCCAACACCCACACCCGCCAGCGTCGGCGGTTCCTGACGCTGTCCCGCTCGAAAATAGGATCCGTGCCGTGACCTGCGGTTCTCAAGGCGTTAGGCGGCGCGCGCATATTCGTTGATCAGGCCGCCCAGGACGGGTTTGCGGATGATCCGTTCACGGTCGAGGTCGGCAGCGGTGAGATGACCGCCGTCATGCTCGCTGTCGGGAACGCGCTGGGCGATGCCCTGGTGCGGCCGGGCGGCGTTGTAGTGCACCTGGTACTCGGCCAGGACGGAGCGCAGGTGGCGCTCGCCGAGGATCAGCATGCGCGATCGAGGAGCTCCCGGCGCAGGGTGCCGACGAGGCGCTCGCAGACTGCGTTCATCCGCGGAGCCTGGACGGCCGTCCGCACGATCTTGGTACCGGCGGCCTGGAAGACGGCGCCGGACGAGACAGTAAAGTTCGATCCGCGATCACGCACCAGGAACCTGATGCTCTCGAACCGCTCGCCGAGGGTGAGGGCAAGGTTGCGGACCTGCTGAACTGTCCAGTCCCCGGTAGGGTGCGCAGTTAGCCCGCCCAGATGCATCCGGCGGGTTCTATGTTCGATGAACACCAGCACGTACAGGCGTTTCAGCAGCACGGTGTCCACGTGCAGGAAATCAACCGCGAGGATCCCGGCAGCCTGGGCATGCAGGAACTGCCGCCACGTCGGGCCTGAGCGGCGTGGCGCCGGATCGATGCCCGCAGCGCGCAGGATCTCCCACACGGTGGACGGCGCTACGGCGATGCCGAGCTTTGCCAGCTCGCCATGGATCCGGCGGTGCCCCCACAGCGGATTCTCCATTGCGAGGCGAACGACCAGGCGAGCGATGCCCGGTGCCGTCGGCGGGCGGCCGGGCTTGAGCCGCTTGCTCGTGTCGTACTTGCCGGCAGCGAGCTTGCGGTGCCAGGCCAGGAGCGTCGCTGGCGTCACGGGGAAGATCCCGGACCAGCGCCCGCGCGGCAGGGACCGTGCCAGCGCGGCGAACCACACCCGGTCGCCCGGCTCGTACCGCACCCGGCCGGCGTTCCGGCGCAGCACTGCATTCTCGTGCCGGAGCACGAGCAGTTCGACATCCTTCGTCCGGTCACTGCGGAACCCCAGGACGGCCAGGCCGAGCATCCGGCACGTCAGCAGGTAAGCGATCTTGAGTAGCACCCCGCAAGCCAACCACCACTGCACCCACCGTGCCGACAAGCAGTGCAGGTAAACCCACCCAATCGAGTATTCGAGCGGCACAGGTCTCTCTCCTAACCGGGTGACTGCTGTCGGGATCCTCCCAGATGAAGCATCCGACGCCTCATATTCGGTGTGCGCAAGACGAGGAGTATTCACGTGATGCGTGGTTTGAATCGGAGCGGGGCTGACTCGTAAATAGACGGATACGAGGGGCGGCAGCGAACCTCAGCTGGCGGGATTGGTCGGGCTTTGCAGATGGTCAGGCCGCTGGCTGCTCGCCGGGTCCTTTAGTCACCGAAGCCAGGACACGCTGGCACGGCATGAGATCATCGGTCGGTAAGACGTTTAGCCAACGGCAGCTCGCGCAATCCGGCGATCAGCTGGCCTGGAATGCAGCTGCCTTTGCGAGATAACACACTTCATGAAACCCAGCCCCGTCCGCAGACGAAGAAGAGCAGCCCAAGGGACCACCATTCCCCAGCTGCCCGGAATCAGGAGTTCCCGCAGTTCAGCGGCAGTCTGAGTGGACAGGGTGCGGTATTCCTTTAGGCTGACTTCGATGCTGTAATTGATAGCGTCGTTGCGCTCATCGGATCTCCTTACGGGCGTTCGGTTACATTCGTTGCCGTGGCCGTTCTCCTGCTGGTCAGCTGGCCAGATCGTCCGGCTCTCGCCGTGCCCGTCAACGTGCCCTTCGCCACCAGGGCGACGTCACCGCCGAGCAGGACGCGTGTGATTTTCCGCGGAGCCTTCCAGGCTGACGTGGAGACGGCTGGGACGGCCCGCGTAGCGGCCTGATGGAGGACGAATGATTTGTTCACCCGCTCCGGATCTAGACCGCGTGTCATTGCTGCGCCTGGTCTCCGGCGTCACCGGCGGCCAGCTGGCGCACCGAGATCAGGGACAGGCCGAGATCACGGACCCTGGCCAGCAGCCCGTGCAGCGCGGACTGATCAGGGAGCAGGCCAGCGATGACCGTCTGCGTACCGTCGCTGCTGACCTGGAGGCCGCCGAACCATTCCGCCCACCGGTCATCGAGGACGCCGTCGACGCGGATCTCGTACCGGGCGGGCCGCCCCGGGCCGCTCACGCCTGCTCATCCCCTCGCCTGGCAGCCATTGCCCGGCCAGCTCCGCGCCGCAAGTGCGGAAGCGGCCGGGCAGGCCATGCCCAGTGGCACCGATCGCGCCCGCCGCATAGGCCTGCCGCGTCCCTGCCAAGCCTGAGAACAGCCATTGCCATCCCTCCGGTCGGTCGGTGTCTCGTTTCTCATGGCACACTACGAACGGCCCCCTGGTCTGGGCGTCACCCGACGGTGCCCGTGCGGGTGGAATCTTCCGGCGAGGTGCCGGGCACGACAGTGCCGCCGGGGCCGCCGGTCGGCGGTTAGAATGTCCGCATCCAGTAGCGAGGCTGGCCATTGCTTGACGCGCTGAGGGGTGGGTCGCCGATGGCTGAGCCGCCTGTAGCGGCTCCTGCCGGGGTTGCCGCGCCCGGGCCGGATGTGCTGCTGGCCACCAAGTTGCACGTGCCGCGCCCGCAGCGGGGTTTCGTGCCGCGCCCGCGGCTGGCGGAGGCGCTCGATGAGGGGCTGGCGCGGCGGCTGATCCTGGTTTGCGCCCCAGCTGGGTTCGGCAAGACGGCGATGCTGGCCGATTGGACCCGGCGCGGCCAGCGGCAGGTGGCCTGGCTGTCGCTGGAGGCAGCCGACAACGACCCGGCACGGTTCTGGCGGTACGTGGTTGCCGCGCTGGACCGGGCACGGCGAGGAATCGCCGAGCGGGTCGGCCCGCTGCTCGGGCCGCCGTCGCCGCCGTCGTTTGAGGGGCTGGTGACGGCGTTGATCAACGAGCTGGCCGCCTGGCCCGGCGAGGACGAGGTGGTGCTGGTCCTCGATGACTACCACCTGATCGACGCCCAGCAGGTGCACGGGTCGCTTGAATTCCTGCTTGAGCATCTGCCCCCGGGCCTGCACCTGGTGCTGGCCAGCCGTTCCGACCCGCCCCTGCACCTGCCGCGGCTGCGGGTCGGCTGGCAGCTGGCCGAGCTACGCGCCGGCGACCTGCGGTTCACAGCGGAGGAGGCGGCGGCGCTGCTCCGTGAATCGGCTGGTGCTGACCTGCCCGCCGCGGCGGTGGCGGCACTGGAGGCCCGCACCGAAGGCTGGGTGGCCGGCCTGCACCTGGCCGCCCTATCGCTGGGGGGGCAGGCGGATCCCGCCGGGTTCGTGGCGGCGTTCAGCGGCAGCCACCGCTATGTCCTGGACTACCTGGCCGAGGAGGTGCTGGACCGCCAGCAAGAGGAGACGCTCACCTTCCTGCTGGAAACCTCGCTGCTAGAACGCCTGTCCGGCGGACTGTGTGATGCGGTCACCGGCCGCACCGATAGCCAGGCGATGCTGGAGCGGGTGGAACAGGCCGGCCTGTTCCTGGTACCGCTGGATGAGGTCCGCGGCTGGTGGCGCTACCACCACCTGTTCGCCGACCTGCTCCGCGCCCGCCTGCAGCAGCGACGGCCCGGCCGGGTCGTGGCGCTTCACCGGGCCGCGGCCGCCTGGTGTGAGGATCATCGCCTCGCCGACGACGCGGTGCGCCACGCCCTGGCCGCCGGGGACCCGGCCTGGGCGGCGCGGCTGGCCGAGCTGCACGCCGACGCGTTTCTCCTGCGCAGCGAAGACGCGACCCTACAGCGGTGGCTTGCGGCGCTGCCCGCCGGGCTGGCCGGCTCGCGGCCGCGGCTGCTGCTGGCCCAGGCGCGCCTGGCTCTCCTCAGCCACCGCGTGGAGGCGGCCGAGGTCGCGCTGGATGCCGCCGAGCGCGCGCTGGCAAGCGCTCCGGGCGTGGCCGATGAGCCGTTCGAGCCGTCAGTCGGCCGGGCCGCGAGCCTGTTCGCGAACATCCCCGCGGCGATCGCGCTCGAGCACACCTTCCTCGCCGTGCTCCATGGCGACGCAGAGCACGCGATCGTGTTCGCCTCGCAGGCCCTGGCCAACCTCGGCGACGGCGACTGGCTGCTGACATCCCACGTCGGCGGGTACCTGGGCGTGGCCGAGTGGCTGCGCGGCCAGCTTGCCGAGGCCGAGCGCGCGCTGTCGTCGAGCATCGGCCAGTGGCGGGCGGCCGGCCAGCCCACCATGACCGCCCGGGGCAGCTATCGCCTCGGCAAGGTCCAGCGGGCCCAGGGCCGCCTGGACACCGCGGCCGGCACCTACCGGCAGGCGCTGGACATCACCGCGCCGCCCGGCCGGCCTGCCCTGCCCGCCGCGGGCATCGCGTACGTGGGCCTGGCCGAGGTGGCCTACGAGCGGAACCAGCTCGACACGGCCCTCCGGCACGTCAGCGAGGGAATCGGGGCGTGCCGCCAGATGAACTTCACCCACCCGCTGGCCACCGGCCTGGCCACGCTGGCGTGGATCCGGCAGGCCCAGGGCGACGCGGCCGGTGCCCGGGAGGCGATGGAAGAGGCCGTGCAGGCCGCGCCGGCCCCGGGCGTGGCCGGCCTGCTCAACCCGGTCCCGGCGCAGCGGGCCCGGTTGCAGCTAGCCCAGGGCGACCTTGCCGCGGCCGCCCGCTGGACCCAGGAGCGCGGCCTCGGCCCGGACGACGAGCCGGGTTACCCACGGGAGCCGGAGTACCTGGTCCTGGCCAGGGTGCTGCTCGCCCAGGACCGCCCCGGCCCGGCGCTCGCGCTGCTGGAGCGGCTGCACGTGGCGGCCGTCAGCCAAGACCGGGCGGGCAGCGTCATCGAGATCCAGGCGCTGCAGGCGCTCGCGTTGGCGGCCGCAGACGAGGAGACCGCCGCGGTGGACGCCCTAGCCGGGGCGCTCATCCTGGCCTGCCCGCAGGGTTATATCCGGGTGTTCACCGACGAGGGCCCGCCGATGGCCGCGCTGCTGGGCCGGCTGGTCGCGGCCCAGCGCACAGAGCAGGCCGCGGACCGCGGCGTCGAACTCGGCTGCCTGGCCCGGGTGCTGCGGGCGTTCGGCGGCAAGGATGCCATGGAGGGCTCTAGGCGAGGCGCCGCCGCGGCGGTGCCGGGCCTGGTGGAGCAGCTTACCGCCCGCGAGCTGGAGGTGCTGGCGCTGCTTGCCGCGGGCACCCCGAACCCGCGCATCGCCGAGCAGCTTGTGGTCACCCTGGACACCGTCAAAAAGCACGTCAGCCACCTGCTGGGCAAGCTCGGCGCAGCCAACCGCACCGAGGCCGTCAGCCGCGCCCGCCAGCTCGGCCTGATCCCCTGACCCGGCACCCGCAGCCCGATCCCCGCTGCACCGTGGTGCCAGACGGCCGGCTCGCCGGCGCTGCGGCGTCAGCGCCGACCGCGGACGATTCCACCGCGTGCGCACCTTCGGTTGACGCCCCACCGCGGCGGCGGCTCATACCGTCCCTTGAAGAACCAGTCCCGAACAGGACCAGGGCTACTTGTTAACAGGCCCGGACATGGCGACTAGCCGACGGAATAAGGTTCTTCTCGGCCTCGCGGTGGTGATCCTCGGCCTGGCTGGGATCGTGGCCTACGGATCCGTCCGCTACGTGTCAGTGGTGCGTTACACCGCGCGGGACGGGCGGGTCACCGTCAGCACCGGCACAGTCAATGGGCTGGGGACGGTGCTGGTCACCAACAAGGGTACGCGCTGTACGTGTTTCCGCCCGACCGGCCAGCCGGGTCAGCTGCACCGGCGACTGCGCCGACGGCTGGCCTCCGCTGGTCGTGCCCGACGACGGCGGCTACTGGTACGTCATGCGTCCGTCCGGACAGATCGTCGGCAGCTAGCTCAACTGGGTGGCGGAGCTGGCGCCGGGCGACTGGTCGCCGAGGCGTCCGAGCCTCCAGGTGCCCTCGACGAAGCGGATGATCGAGCTCTGGGCAGTGAGCGTGGACTACCACCGGGCGGTCTGGCAGCTGCGCGGCAAAGTCGATGGCGCCGAGGACGCCTGGGACCTGCTGACCGGGTTCGGCGGGGCCTCTGCGAGACAAGGGATTTTTCAGGTACCGCTTGTCTGCCGCAGAGGCCATCTAATGATCAACGCGCCACGACGTGATCAACCACATAACGCGCCTAGAGTGCGGCGACACCCGCTCACGGCGGGCGCGGCCGTGGCCGGCTCAGGCCGGGTTGGGTGCCCCCACGGCTACGGGCTCATCGGGGGGTGCCTCGGGTGGTGGTTCCACCTGGAGGCGCGGCAACCAGTCCAGCCAGCGGGGCAGGTACCAGCTGCGTTGACCGAGCAAGCTCAAGGTGCTCGGCAGGATGATCAAACGGATCAGCGTGGCATCCAGGATCAGGGCGACCGCGACGCCGAAGCCCATCTCCTGGAACTGGAGGAGCTGTCCCCGGGCGAAGCCGGCGAACACCGCCACGATGATCAGCGCCGCACCGGTGATGATCTTGGCCGTGGATGCGACGCCACCGGCCACTGCCTCCCGTGTCGAGCCGTACTGGTCGTAGCGTTCCTTGATCCGGCTCATCAGGAAGACCTGATAGTCCATGGACAGGGCAAAGAGCACCGAGAACATGAACAGCGGGACCCACGCATCGATGACGGGAACCTTTTGGAACCCGAAGATGCCCGCGCCGGCCCCGTGAATGAACACGAGCGTGAGCAGGCCGTAGGCGGCCCCGACAGACAGCAGGTTGAGCAGGATCGAGACGGCCGCGATCGTGAGTGACCGGAAGGCCAGCAGCAGCAGAACGAAGCTGAGTCCCAGTACGAACGCCAGTACGTACGGAGTCGGGCTGGTAACGGCATGAAAGTAGTCGGCCTCTTCGGCGGTCTTCCCTCCGACGTAGACCTGTGCGCCGGAGCCGGCGAACGCCGACGGGATCAGCTGCTGGCGCAAATTCACCACAGCCGCCACGTTCTTGCTGGAGACGGCATCGCCTCGGATGGGAACGGTCAGCATGAGGACCTGGCCGTCAGGCGAGGCCTGAACAACGCCGGGCGCGAAGGGCGGGTCGCCGGCGAGCACGGCTTCGAGCTTCGCGAGGTCTGCCCGGGCCGTGCCCGTCCCTCCCACCGAGACGATCTCGACCGGGTCCTGGCTCTGGCCTGGGAAGTATCGCTGGACGGCCAGGTAGCCCTGTTTGGATGGCAGGTTGGCCGGCAGCGTGGTTACTCCGCTCTGACCGATGTGCAGGCCGAGTACCGGTACCGCCGCCAGGACCATCAATCCTCCCGCCAGTACCAGGCTCACGGCTGGACGGCGCATCACCCTCCCGGTCACGGCTCTCCAGATCCGGGCCTCGGCCGCGTCGGGGCGTCCGAGGTTCCTGCCTACGATAGGCAGCCGCAGCGAGTTCACCCGATCGCCGATCAGGCTGAGCATCGCCGGCAGGAGGGTCAGCGCGACAGCGACGGATACGACGCCGACGATCACCGCGCCGGCTGCCAGGCTGCGCAGGAGGGAGACCGGTACCAGGAACATGCCGAGCAGGGCGACCACAAACGTGCTCCCGCTCAGGAGCACGGCCCGGCTAGCGGTGGCTGCCGTCATCCGGATCGCCGCCTCCTTGCCGCGGCCGTGGCCGCGTTCCTCCCGGAAGCGAGAGATCGTGAACAGCGAGTAGTCGATGCCGAGTGCCAGGCCCATTCCGGTCATCATGTTGACGATGAAGACCGACAGGCTGAACTCCCGGGCGAGCAGCGCGGCGATGCCCAGGCCCACGATGATGGACAGCAGCCCCATCAGCATCGGCATCAAGCCGGCGACTACGGCGCCGAACACCAGCAGCAGGATCACGATGGAGATTGGTAGCCCGAAGTCCAGTTCTCCGTGCTTAAGGTCGCTCGCCGACAGGGTGCTGAAGTCGTTCGCGACCGTGTGGTCGCCGGTGACGGCCACCGAGAACCCGCCGCTGCCGTTTGCCGCCTGGACGTCTTTCACCACCGGCTTTATGTCTGCGTCGCTGGCGGCCTGCAGTGCGATCAGGGCTGCGTGATGGTCGGACGAGACGAGCTGGCTTCCAGCGCTCAGATCCGCGGCGACATGGCTGACGCCAGGAGCCGTCCGGACCTGAGCCGCCAGCCGGGCCACAAGCTGCTGGAAGCTGCCGTCACTGACGGTGGAGCTATTGGAGCTGACCACGATCACGTCGGTCGGCCGCTGGCCGGCCGACGCACCCAGCGCTTGGCGGTAAAGGGCTTCGGCCTGGCTGGACTGCGTCGTCCCCACCACATGGACACTCGTTGTCAGGCCTTTGAGCGAGGTGCCGACGAGAATCAGCGCCACCACCACGGCGATCCCCCAGATCGCCAGCACACGGCGCGCCCGCCTCGCGCTAGCCGCCGCCAGCCTTTCGGTCAGGCCAGCCGAACCGCGGCGGGCGGGCGGCTTCGTGACGACACCCGTTTCGTGGCCGGCATCGGTGCCAACGGCCTGCGCCGCTACCGGATGCGCCGGCGGGCGGACTCGCAACCCCGAGCCTGGCGCGTCATGGCCTACCTCATCTGAATTTCGGGAAGAATCGTTGTCCATCGCGGCCTCCTAATAAGTGTTGTCGGGTCCGCCATCCGGCAGACTCGGTATCTTGCTGTGCCCTGACGGTCCGGCGCCCGCGGGCGGCTATTGGACCGGGCCGAGCTCGGCGCCGGCGAGCTCGGCGTAGATGAGGAACTTGAACGGGTCGAACTGCTGGTAGGCCTCCATGAGGCGGTGCAGCGCGGTGCGCCGCAGCGCGGCCAGGGTGCTGCTGGCGGGGTGGCGCAGCAGGCCCGGCTGGATGATCTCCAGGGCGAGGGCGTGGTCGCCCTGGCCGATGAGGGTGGCGGCGGCCGCGGCGAACTGCTCCTCCTTGCCGCCGGCCAGCAGGTCGAGTGCGGCGGCGTGCTCGGCGGCGGTGGCCGGCTCGAGTCCGGTCCCGTCTGGCTGCCAGTAGCCGGTGTGCTGGTGGTAGAGCCGTTCGGTGAAGTGGTCGCGGGTCACCAGGTAGGGCACGACCGCCGCAGGGTGCTCGCGGAGCACGGCCGGGAGGCTGGCCGCGGCCAGGATGTCCGCCAGGGTGCGGCCGCCGCGGGTGCTGTCCAGTACCTCGGCGCGCAGCTGGGTCAGGGCCGCCTGCAGGCCGGGAACGGCCTCGGCGGTGAACAGCTCGGTGAGCGTGGCGTGGCCCTGGAGGAGCAGCCGGGGCCGCAGGCGGCCGATGAAAGCGAGGGCCTCCAGGAGTCCCTCGGGAGAGCCTTCGGCGGCGAATGGCTGCCCGAGGTAGGGCATGAGCACGTCGCCGGCGAACAGCACGCCGCTGGCCGGAAGGTGGACCATCAGCGCGTCGCTGGTTTCCCCGCCCGGCGCCGGGTACAGGACAAGGTCGGTGTCCCCCGCGGTCAGTGGTGTCGGCTCGCTGATCAGCCGGTCGGGGAGGACGTCAGGGGGGACGTCCCCGGCGGCTCCGGTGAAGTAGCGCAAGCGCGGCCGGTCCCCTTGCCCGCGCTCCAGTCCGGCGGGGAAGCCGGCCTGGGCGATCACCCGGGTGCCGGGTCCGCGCAGCGCGCCCGCGCCGCCGATGTGGTCCCAGTGCGCGTGGGTCAGGATCAGGTGACTGATCGCACCGCCGGCGGGCAGGTCAAGGTCGCCGAGCGCGGCCCTGACCCGATCCTCGGTGGTTCCGGCGTCGATCGCCACGACGCCGCCGCTGGTCGTGATGAACGCCAGATCGCTGAAGTCGTAGCCCTGCGCGACCTGGATACCAGGTTCCGGGCGACAGATCCTGGGCGAGGTGAAGCGGAATCCGTCGGCGGCGGTCGCCCAGAAGCCGCCGAACATCAGCTGCGTGCCGGCCGGGGCGGTGCCGAGTCCGGACTTGCGCATCGCCTCGGCGGCCAGGTCATCGTGGCCCAGCGTGGCATGCGCGGCGGCGAGGCCGTGGTGCGCGGCGCGCAGCAGCATGGCCGGGAACTGGTCCCGGACGGCCAGGACGAACTCCAGGTCGGCCACGGCTTGTTCGGCCCGCCGCCGGTCCGGCGGCAGCCCGGCCAGGGCCAGCCCGCGGAAGTACTGCGGCGGCCCGAGATCGGTGGCCGCGGCCTGGTCCAGCTTGGCCAGCGCAGCGTCCACATCGTCGCCCAGCCGGGCCTGGAAGAACCCGGCCAGCGCGAGCGGCAGCGCCTCGCCTGGCCGGGCGTCAGCAAGCTCGGAAAAGTAGCGGTACCCCTCGGCGTCCGCGCGGGCCGCCGCGAGTCTGATGGCCAGGATGACCGTGGTGTTCCGGTCGGCGCCAGGCCAGCGAGCCGCAGTCTTGAGTGACTCGATGTCGCGGCGACGGGTGATCGGTCCGGTCATGGCAGTGATCCCTTCGGTTGAGTCAGGTGTGGCGCGGACACGGGCAATAGTCAGCGAATGCCCAGGACCGAATGGGGGGCGGATGTCGCCCCGATGCAGGACGTTGCCCAGGATCGCGGGCAGGTGCCCTGGCTGCCGCCGTGGCTGGTGGCCAGTGCGACCGCGATGAGCGCAACGGTGATCACCAGCCACAGCAGCATCACGGCCTGCTGCAAGCCCAGGCGCCGGTACCGCCGACGGGTAGGCCCCGGTTCGGGGCGAGAACGCCGGACCGCCCGCCGCGAGCCGGCCTGGACCTTCTCACGCGCCGGCATCTCCTCGCCGGATGCCAGCCGGGTGAATAGGGCCAGCCGCGCGACCAGGGCCGGGTCACAGCGGCCCAGATCGTCCTTAATCGAGTCCAGGGCCTGCTGCTCCGACGTGCTCAGGCTCGTCACTGGTCCCCCCGTCACTTCGCCGTGGCCTGAGCGGGCGCAGCGTCATGGACAGCATCGGGCTGGGCGGGCGCATCGGGCTGGGCGGGCAGGAACAGGACTGCCAGCAGGGCCCCTACGGCAGCAACGCCGCCTGCGACGAGGCAGCCGACGGTCAGGCCGCGCAGGAATGCGTTGGCGGCCGCGTGCTGCAGCGCCTGTCCGAGACCCGGCTGGCCGAGGGCCGCGATCTTGCCGGCGGCCACGTACGCTGCGCCGACGGACTGGTGCGCGATCGCCGCGACCGAGCCCGGCACGCTGGCCGGCACGGTGGCGGTCAGCCGGGATCCGTAGACAGACGCGTACACGCTGCCGATCACGGCTACGCCCAGCGTGCCGCCGATGAGCCTGGTCGAGTCGTTCACGGCGGAGCCGACGCCAGCCTTGGTCCGCGAGATGGCGCCCATGATGGCCTCGGTGGCGGGCGCCGAGGTCAGGCCCATGCCGAGCCCGTACAGCACCATCTGGGCCGCGATGACGCCGTAACTGAGCGTCGCGCTGGTGCTCACCGCGACCCAGCCGTAGAACCCGGCCATCGCGACAAGCCCGGTCGTGACGATGAGCTTGGTTCCTGCCCGGACGGCGAGCGCAGTCCCGGCCACCGATCCGGCGCCGACCGACAAGGCAACCGGGAGCAGGTGCACCCCGGTGGACAGTGGGCCGTAGCCGCGAACGAACTGGAAGTACTGGGTGACCAGGAAGATGAAGCCGAACAGGGTGAAGAACGACACGGTGACCGCGCCGCTGGCCGCGCTGAACCGCAGGTTGGCGAACAGCCGGACATCCAGCATCGGGTGCGCGGCATGGCGCTCGCGCACGATGAACGCGGCGAGCAGGACCGCTGAGGCGGTAAAGCCG
>Ga0302326_10024571_pt1 | contig 12240 bp, 9 predicted proteins | sample Palsa_T0_3_FD_202264 | JGI IMG/M metagenome (GOLD analysis project Ga0302326, IMG submission 202264) | Peat permafrost microbial communities from Stordalen Mire near Abisko, Sweden - Palsa_T0_3 | ecosystem: Environmental > Terrestrial > Soil > Palsa > Peat permafrost | place: Sweden: Abisko...
CCGGCACGAGCGACATGGTGTCGTTGCCAAAGATGTCGATCACCTTCACCGCAACGGTGAAGCGTCCCGGCCGGTCGTAAGTGTGCTCGGCCGTTTTCAGCTCCAGGTCCCGGTTTTGGCGGGTGCGGAAGCTCTGCCATTCGTTCTCGAAGATATAGCCACCCGTCCAGCGTTCCTCGAAGTCCAGTATCGTCAGCTCGCCTTGAGGCGGTTCTAAACCGGGCAACGAGGCGACCCCGCCGAGGCCTGTTCCAACGGGCACCCTGATGATCTCCTTGCGGCTCATATAGTCGAAGTCCACCGCCCAGTAGTCCACCCAATCCGTCCAGTGCTTGGTCAGGCGATCCTTTTTGACTATCCCGTCCCTGCTCTTGCTCACCTTGTATAGCTGTCCCTGCTCGCACATGACCTCGCTCTTACCTTCCTTCATGGCGGCAATCGCGGCCTCGGCGGCGCCCTGGGTGTAATACACGGAGAAGTCCGTCAGCTCGATCCTGACCGCGAGCTTGTTCTTCTTCTCATACCGCGGCGTGGCCTCGACAAAACTCACGTCGTGGAAGACCACCTGGCCTTTGTCCACCGCCCGCTTGTCAAAGACTTCAGCCGGAATGTATTTAGGGGTAAGGTCAATGCCCTTGCCGCGCGCTTCTTCCAGCACGGCCGGGAACAATCCCATTTCGAACTCGAAAGCCAGAACATCCACACGGGACGCGCCACGCTTGCGGCACTCCGTGATGACCTCCTCGACGAACAGCCGCCCGACGGGGAGGTTTATCGGTCCGATCACCACCAGTCGACCGTTGCGCGCCCCGTGGAAGAAGCCGTCCTGCGCCAGCGCGCCTTCGCTTCCGCCAAAGCCCGTAGCCTTGTAGGCGCGCAGGATTAGCTCGCGAAATTCATTTTCTTTCTGAGCGATGGCTTGCGCCTTCTGTTTTTCTGTAAGCCGCCCGCCGACATTCAGATAAGCCTGTCGCTCATAACGGCCGAGGTTCAGCACTTCGAAAGCACGAAAATCTTGGCCGTTGGCCCTCTTCTCACGCTGCACGCCGATCAGCCGCTTGCGCGTCGTATGGATACTGAACTTACCGAGGTCGGCCGCGATCCATTTGCGGCCGAGTTGTTCGGCAACGGCGGCAGTCGTACCGGAGCCGCAGAAAAAGTCGCCGACGAGATCACCTTCGTTACTGCTGGCCTTGATGATACGTTCCAGGAGGGCTTCTGGCTTTTGGGTCGGGTAATCAACTCGTTCGTCGGCTGCTGAGTTCAGCACTGAAACATCAGTCCACACGTCGTGAACTGCGACTCCCTTGAGTTCGTTTAGCGGCGTCTTGAGGCGTGGTGTCCCGGTCTTGGTGAAAGCGATTCGCCCGCGAGCCATCAAATCGTCAATGCCAGCTTGATCGTATCCCCAATGTCTTCCAGTCGGTGGTTCAATGCTCTTGCCTTTGAACATTCGCGCTGGTCCAGGACCAGCGCCCGTGAGGTCTGACAAACGATTGATCGTCCCATCTTGTTCCGTCAGAAAATCGTGTCCGCGCGCTGTCTCTTCAGTTTGAAGGATGACTGGCGGATTCCAGACAAAGCTGTCCCCCTTCGAGTAGAAGTAGATTAAGTCGTGAACTCGGCCCAATTGGTTCACTCCTTTTCGGCTCGATGTTCTTTGCCACGCGATTTCATTCCGAAACAGTTCACTGCCAAAAATCTCGTTCATCGCCAGCCGGATGAAACCGTTCACTCTTGGATCGCAATGCACGTAAATGGTGGCCTCGTTATGCATCAGATCGCGCATTAGGATGAGGCGTTCGTAAATCATGGCGATGAATGAATCAGCGCCGCGGCCCCACGTGTCGCGGTAGGCAATTTGCTCCAGCAAGTTGGGTTCTTTGTGGAAAGTCTCACCGCCAATCTCAACGTCCATACTGAAATCGGCACCAACGTCGAAGGGCGGGTCAATGTAGATCAGCTTGAGACCACCCGCATCCTCGATCTGCTCGCGCAGTGCGCCCGCCTTCAACGAGGACAGGATCAACTTGTTGTCGCCCCAGATCAGCTTGTTCGTCCAGCCGCGTAGCTGGCGCCCGCGAGTGTCGAACAGGTCTCCTTGGGCCTTAGTCTCGGTGCGCGGCTCATCAACGTGCTCCAGCGTTTGGAAAGGCAGCACGGTAGTGCATACGTCACGCGTCTTTCCGTTCCAGACCAGTTCGACCTCGCGTTTGTCCTCGAAAAGAACGAAGCGGTACTTTTCCGGCAAGGCTTTGCCTTGCTGGATCAGGGTAACCAGATCGCGCTGTTCGGCTTCGCTGAGGTCATAGGATTTTTTCTCTTGGCGTGCCATCGTCAGGCCTCCTGGTATTCACGAAAAGCGCGGGTCAGCCCCGCGAATGACGATGGTTGGTGCTTCTCGAAACTCTCCTGGTCAACATAGACGAAACCGTAGCGTGTTTCGCCTTCTCCTTTGCTGGCCTCTGTTGCGTCGGCGCACCATTGACGTAGCCGCGCCATCTTCTGCGGCACGTCCAGTTCCTCAAGGCCCTTGGTCTCGACGACCCACACCAGGCCATCCGTGGTGCGTACCAAGAAATCCGGCGTGTAGGTCGAAAGCTCGCCGTCGGCCCTCACATAGTCAATCTTGAACCCAACGGCCATGTAGTTCTTGCCGAAGGCCTGCACGTCGGGCGCGGTTTCCAGGAACGCGGCAAAGGCCAGCTCCAGGCCATCGGCGCTGCCCTCACCCACGATCCGGTTGAACACGGAGCGCTTGGCTGGCAGGAAGCCGCGCGGCTCGGTGCGAAAAGGGCGCGTATCACGCAGCCGGATATGGCCTTCGATGCGCGTGCTCCCGCTTTCACGGATCGTCAGAGCGTTGATTGCCGCGCGAAAGTGGTCATATAGCACCTTGCTGACTTCCGGCTCGGACAGGTTGCGCAGTATCACCGGATCATCCAGGTTGACGGGGCTGGTGAAGAGGTGATCGCGCATGAACGTCTTGACCTTCGGATAGAGCTGGTCATAGCCACCCACCAGGCGCAGGTCTTTCAGCAGTTGGCGGGCGAAGAAGCCGACCACGGAGCGATAGTCCGCCGTGCCGCTGCTATCGAGGTGGATCGTGTGATCCACATCGCCATCCAGCATGGTCTTGAAGACGATCTCGCGGGTCTCTTCCGGCGTGAAGGCTTTGATCGGCAGTTTGGGGTTGCCGAACGACGCGGGATCTAGCTCGTCCAGGTCTTTGAACTCGCGGCTGAAGCGCCGGGTAAGCCGTGGCAGGGCAATATCGAGCGCGTCCAGGTCTTTGTCGGGGGCGTCCTTGTCGACCTCGACGACTACGGAATCCTGCCGATCGCGCCCCCCTGCCCCGCCCATCGGTACACGCTCGAAGGTGACGCCTTCACTCTGAATGGATTCCACGAAATCCATGAATGCGGGCGTGCCCATAACCGAGACGGTCTCACGTTGGTCGCTGCCGAAGTACATGCGGCGTAGGCCGCGCCCCAGGGTTTGCTCCGGCAAGATGTTGCTCATGGCGGCGTACGCGCGCAGGCCGACGATCACGGTGACGTTGCGTACGTCCCAGCCTTCCTTGAGCATCAGCACCGAGACGATCGCCTTGTATGGCGACTTCCAGGTGTCGATCTCGTTGGACTGCTTGCGCAGCACCTCCAGTTCTTCCTTGCTTTTTCCGGTGGGCGCCTCGGAAATCTCGCCGTTCTTTTTGGTGTGGATCACCAGCACCCCGCCTTGCAGGTCCGGGCAAATTTTCTCCAGGTAGCTCCCTACCTCGTCGCAATTCTTGGTGTCGTCCACCATCACGAACAGCACCGCCTTTTTGCCGAGCTTCTCGTGTTCGGCGTAGCTCTTGCGCCATTCCTCGATCCCCAGGCGCAGGTAATCCTCATATTTCTCCGTAATGATCGGGCTCCTGTGCTCGGCCAGCTTGGCGCGGCTGGCCGCATCTGGCAGCACCGGATGTTTCACCACGTTCTGCGCGATCGCCTCGACCAGCGGGTAGTCGCTCACGGTCTGCACGAAAATTGCTCCGTTGTCGTGGCGCGGCGTCGCTGTCACGTCTACCTGGATCGCCAGCCGCAGGTCTTTCTGTAGCAGCCGGTGATGAATGTCCTGGATGCACTGGAACCACGCCATTCGCGGGTCGTGGATGTGGTGTGCCTCGTCATTGAACACTGCGAGTTCTTCGATCTCACGCACGATCTCGCCCAGGTCGATACTGCTGTCCGTGGTCTTGCCGACCGGCTTTGCTCCGAACGGCGCGAGGAAGTAGTCACGCAGATCGTCATCCTCAAGCGATGGTTCCGGCACTTCGCCGAGATAGACGCGGTGAATATTGGTCAGGAAGATGTTGCCGGTCGGGCGAACGATACGAACGTCGTCCTGGATGTGTAGCACGACCTGAAAATCATCCCGCCAGTTCTGCCCTGCGTAGCCGTTGTCCGGTAGCACCGGATCGTTGAAGAAGATGCGCAGGCCGTCGAAGTCGGCACGCAGGCGATCCAGCACGATGATGTTGGGCGCGATCAGCAGGAAGTTGCGCGCCAGCGTCGAACCTGCCTCGTAGAGCTTGTGAAAGTAGGACCAGGCCATCAGCAGCGACAGCACCTTGGTCTTGCCAGCGCCGGTAGCCATCTTTACCACGAACCGCGGCCAGTCCTCGTCGAACATGTTGGTCGATACCGCTCCGGAGGCATCGAACCGCAGCAGGTCGAACTTGTCGCGCGCGCCCCGCACGTCATATAGCCATATCACCGTCTCTACCGCCTCCCGCTGCGCGAAGTAGTAACGGAATTGGGATTGCGTACCGTCGGCCTGCTCGATCATGTGATCAGTCCCGAACCACCACGTCAGCAAGGCTTTCGATGTTGATGTTGCGCCTGCGTAGCCCTTGTCACGCCAATCCTTGACCTCATCGCGCACCTTGGCGACCAGAGGAGGCAGCAATTTTTCATAGGCGCTGCTGCGCAGCTCTTCTGCCGCTGGAAACCAGCGGAGGTCGGGCGGCAGAGTCACGTAGGGTGATCGTGGGAAGTCCGGATGCAGTGCCATTAACCAGTTTGCCTCGTCGTTTTACCCTTGCCTTTGCTTCCGAATAGTCGGCTTCTGCTCTGTGATGTACTTCTCCGCCGCGTCGCGCACGATCCATGCCATCGACACCTTTTTCTGTTTGGCGATGACTTCGATCATCTGATACAGGTCGGAAGGAAAGGTTATGGAAATGCGCGGAGAGCGCGCCATCTCCGCCTTCCGGGCTCTTGGCTTCGTTGTGGTCATGGGCGTCCCTTCGGCTCTTGATGCACCACCATACACCGCCACGGTGTACGATAACAAGTCCTCATAAATTGTAGCATTATAGGATTTTAGAATTGTAGGAAACTATAGTTCGCGCTCTCAGCGCTTCACCTGCTTGGCGTTGATGAGCACCAGTTCCTGCTTGCCGTCGCGGAGTCGGCGCGAGAATCTCCCCCTTACCTGCACAACCGGATTGAGAGGGATCTGCGTTGAACGTCCTTCGTTGTAGTCGCGTTCAGATTCGGACGGCTCCCATGTCACGCCGAGTTTGGTGAGGGCTTGCCGTGCCGCGCCTAAGAATCCTCCCCGGCTGTAAAGGGCTGGATCGCCGGAAAGGCGCGAGACGACTGCGCGGCCATAGACTCCGTAGCAGGCCGGAAAGGGGCGGTTCATCCCTTTCCGGCTTGTAAGGGACAGGCCCGCAGCGGAGAGTCCTGCTCAAGGATGGCGACGCAGGAGCCACCGCGTCAGCGGCGGTCACGTCCTTGACGGGCTCGTGAGCGTAGGGCGGCGGAGAAGGTCAAGGAAGGGGCCGGCGCTGGAGGTCCCGTCCTTGGGAAGCGAAAGCCCTCAATGGGCTTGAGTTTCCTGGGTGCCAAAATCGATCAGGGTGGTTTCAAGTTGAATCTGCCGCCCGTCCGGCGTCTCGGATAAGGATGGTTCCATCCTTGGCTGCCGGGGCGGGAGCAGGTGTCCCGCTTTTTCCCGGTGCGCCAGAAAGAATGGGTGGCGTGGGCGGAGAGATGGCCTGCAAGTTCAAAAGGGATTTGCCCTGCGCGGGATGGTGCCATCCCCTGCGCCGAAGCGGGATCATGGTGACCCGCAGACTTTTCGGCTTCGCAGCGAGGGCCTTGATGGAGATGGTAGCGGGCGAGGGACTTGAACCCCCATGACCTTGCGGTCGGACGATTTTGAGCCGTCTGCGTCTGCCAGTTCCGCCAGCCCGCCACAGTTCTGCGCTTCTTCACTTTAACATTTTACGAAGGCCCATGGGCGTGATCGGCCATGCGTTTCTACTCTTGTTCCGTTGGTGGGTCGTTCTTCTTTTTGGTTTTGGGCCGCCGTATGTTGATCGCGGCGGCGTCGAGGCTGTTCTTGAGGTGGGAGGCGTAATATTTCTCGATCATCTCGACACTGGTGCGGCAGTTCTTCGCGATCTGGTATATGTCCGCGCCTTCCATGAGACGCAGGCAGATGTAGGTGTGCCGCAGGCTGTAGGCCGTGCGGGGTTGTCCTTCACGATCTTTCTTGAGGCCCTCTTCGTCGAGGATGGTGTTGAAGAGTTGCCTGTGGGTTTTCGGAAAAATCAGATCGGTCGGCTGCGGCTTGTTCCTCTCGACCAGCCTTTGGAAAGGCCTGACGGCCCCGCTGGTGCTCTTGCAATAGCCGACGCCGCGTTTGCCGCGGACCTCGATCTCAAGGATGGTTTCATTGCTGCCCTGATCTTCGACGATCTTCACATCGCGATATTCAAGGCGGTTCGCCTCGTCCGGCCGCAGGCCGGTATTGGCCATGAACAAGACAAAGTCGTGAAGCTGTTCTGATTCCCATTTGTAGCGGGGATTTTTCGGAGTGCGCGCCCGTCGCCTGGTGGCTTCATAGAGCTGTTTGTATTCCTCCGGGGAAAACCACGCGCGGTGCGAAATCTTCCCGGACGCCCGGTATGGTTCGGACATATCCGGAAGCCGGTCCAGCCATCGGAGGCGCACGGCGGCTTTGAGCGTCTGCCGCAGAACAACGATTTCCTGATGCATGGTATTCCGGGCTGGCGGCTTTCCGTGTTCCTTCACCGCTTCCTCGTGGCGATGAATGCGATACTCCTGTATCTGGCCCGGCGTGATCTCGGAAAGTCCCATGTTGCCAAAGAAGGGCAACAGATGAAGCCGGAGGCGAGTGCTGTGGCCTTTAACGTACTCCGGATTGCGTTGGCCCTCGGTGATGATCTGATATTCTCGTTCGAATTGTGCAGCGGCTTCGCGGAAGGTTTTTTCGTTGCGTATTTCACCGTTCCGGGCCTTGCCGCGCATCTCCAGATACCAGTCCTCGGCGAAGTCCTTGGCCTTGCCCAGGCCGTCTTCCTTGGTGGAAACCCGCCGGTTCTTGCCGGCGAGGTAGGTGGAACACTGCCAGCGACTGCTGTTGTCGCGCCTATAGACGTGGACCTTTCCGCCCAGGATTGTGTGCTTCTCTGGCATAGCGATCACGCTGCTGCGAAAACAGCCAAACTGTGCAACGCTTGTGTAAGTATACCAGAGGCGTCAATGGTTTGGTTATCTCGCTCATTACACGTGTATTAGCATGTACAAAAAGTACCATACATATGATTTTGAGTCCCGTGCGTCTGCCAGTTCCGCCACTCCGGCAAAGTAGTGACTCCTTTGAGTTTACCCCAAAATTGCTTGAGGCGCACTGTAGTGGTTCTTGTAGTGGTTCTCCGATGCATTTTGGCCGTTTCGCGCGGGTTTCCTAATCCCGTGCGCCTCACTTGACCCCGTTTCAGCGGGGCCGCCCGTTCCTGCTTACGCTTCTTGGCGTACTCTTCGAGACGCTTCCCGGCGTTCTCCAGGTCGGCCACGTCCACGATGTTGTAGCGGTCGAAAACGGACCGCGTGCGATGGCCGCTAATTTCCATGGCGACTTTGTCCTGGATGCCGGCTCGCTTCATGTTGCGCACCGCGCTGCGGCGCAGATCGTGGAAAAGCACCTCCGCCACGCCGGCGCGTTCGCAGGCTTCCGCCCAGCCGTTGAGATGGTTCCCTACGGGGCAGTTGTGCGTGCCGTGGAACACCCACACCGAACCTGCCGGGCAGCTTTCGCGCTGACGTTCCAGCCATCGCCGCATGTCGCCGTAGATGGGGAGCGTGCGGGGCTTTTTCCCCTTCGTCTGGCCCGCCGATAACCGGATCAGGCCCGCCTCAACGTCCACCTGCTCCCAGCGGATGCGCCGCAACTCGTTCTTCCGCGCTCCGGTGTGATAAGCGCACACGAACAGCGCCTTGAGGCTGGCGGGCAGTTCCTCCAGAAGCCGTTCATACTGGTCCTGCTCCAGGAACCCCTGCCGGGCATTGTCCTCTTCGAGCATCGGGATGGACGGCTGCCGCTGCACGAGCGATGGGTCCTCCTGGGCACCAAGTTTGAATCCGCGGCGCACGATGGCCAACTCGCGGTTGATGGTGGCGTCGGAGGCGCCCGCCGACCGGCGCTGCGCGACATACTGCCGGACTTGCGCCGAGCCGAACCGGGACGCCATCAGGCTGCCCAACACCGGCTCGATGTGCGACTTGTAGCGCCAACCCACGTGATTGGCGTCGCGCAGCTTGCGAAGCTGCTGGTCCTCGACCACCAGCGCGCACAGGTCGGCGATAGTCGCGCGTTCCGGCCCCACGCGCCGGCCCGCCGCCACTTCCCCGATTCGCTGCTTGAGCAAGTTCTCTGCATCCGCTTTCTCGGCGGAGCCGCTGCTCTCCGACACGATCCGTCCCCGGACAAAATATTGGACCCAAAAAATCCGGCCGCGCCGGTAAACCGTTCCATTGCCTCGTTTTCGCATTGTGGCACCCATGTTACCCACGTGTCTTGCTGAGTTCAACCCAATTGTCGAGGTCCTGGCGATCAAGCTGAACGCGCCCGTCGCGCCGCACAGAGGGGATCGTTTTCTTGGCGATCAGGTGTCGGAGCGCGGTTGGTGTGCGCCCGATATACTCGGCGGCGGCGGACACGTCCAGCAGACGGCCTTTGTTGCGTTCCTGCACCGCCGCAAGCCGCTGAAACACTCGCTCGGCGATGGCGTCGGCGAGTACGTCAAGGCCTTGATTGCCCGTGGTTGTCAGCGATAGGGAATCTCCGCCGCCCCGGTCCAAAGCCCCAGCGTTTGGCTTGTCGCGTCGCTCGCCGGTCATCTCCTGTGGATTCGGTCGGACTGCTGGGGCACAACACGGACAACACTGTTCGCAGTGGCTGCCGGCAATCCGCAGCGGAGTGTGCCTCACCGTAACCATGGGCGCGCCGCAACCCGGACAGTTCGCCGGCGGTTGCACGGTGCGCAGACAATTCTGCGGGCCCCTTTTTTGCCATCGCGCTTTCCGCGCTTTTCGCGCCGCCCGGCCCAACGAAAGGGCGGCGCCCGTGCCGTTTAGCTTTTGCGCTCATCTCCGGGCACTCTCCCCTTTCCGCGTATTGGTACTTCCCGCACGCTCCCGTCAAAAGCCCGCTTCCACTCGTGAATCTCACGCACGATGGCGGGGTCGTCGATCTGAATCACGCGCCGCACCTCAACCGCTGTGTACACTGTGCCATTAAGCCAATCGGCCTCCCCGATATCACTGGCGAGTTGGCGCGCGAGTCGGGATTCCTGGGCGTCGTCGATCTGCTCAAGGTGGCGAAGCACGGTGAAGGCGAGAACATCCATCTGATCCAGTTTCATTATCTGCGGCCACGCGGGAAGCGGCCCGAACAACGGAAGCTGGCCTGATTGCCCGGATTAACGTGAGGGGCACAGCTGGCGGTCCGGCACGGCCATCGCGCCGCACTAACGTATAGCGCCCTCGCATCGTGTTCAACGTCCTGAACAGTGCTTTATCGTTTCCCGCCTTTCACGTGATCATCTGTGGCCGGTTTTGTGGCCACTGAGGGAAATGCCAGAGTTGTGCTAGCTTCGTAGGTCGAGCAGCTTTGCCAAACATGAGGAGGGCGCCCTCGATGTTTTCGAGACGGGATTTGGGGAGAATGGCTTTGTTGCCTGTTTCCACAATGCTGGCCAAGAAAATTGATTCCGCCTTCCACGGCGTGCAGTTTGGGCTTCAGAGTTACATATTCAGCGGCATCGGCTTGCCGCATGGTGGCATCCTCGACCTTGTGATCAAGTCGATGGTCGAATGCGGTCTGGGCGAATGCGACCTATTCGCGCCGCTGGTCGAGCCCGCTCCTTTATGGGAACGCATACGGGCCGGCGCTCCTGCGCGACCCGGAGAGCAAGTTGCGGCGCAAGCCGCCGCCGCGAGAGCCCAGGCGCGCGAAGAACTCGCCAAATGGCGTATGACCGTGTCGCTCGACCATTTCCGAGCAATCCGAAACAAGTTCGACGCCGCCGGAATCGCCATCCATGGTCTTAGCGCATTCCCCGGCTCCACAGCTGAGGAACTCACCCGGACGTTCGATATCGCCGAGGTCTTGGGCGCCCGCATCATCACCCTTGGCGTCACATTCCCGGCGGCGATGCGGGTGGCATCCTTGGCCGAGAAGCGGGACTTCATCGTTGGCATCCAGGGACAGCCAGATCTGAGCATTACCGATCCGGATGTCATCTCCAAGCCGGGCCAGTATGACAAAGCGCTGTCACTGTGCAGGAAGTATCGGATCAGTTTCGATATCGGCGACGCCACCGGCGGCGGTTATGACTCGCTCGCGTTCGTCAAGGATCGCCTTGATCGCATCGCCGTGATCTATCTCAAGGACCGGCGGAACGACCGGCTGAGCGTTCCGTGGGGCGAGGGTGATACCCCCATCAAAGCGATTCTCCGGCTCGTTCAAGACAGCAAATACCCGATCCGCTGCTACATCGATTGCGATTACAAGACCACCGACCGGTCTGCTGACGTGAAGCGGTCCTTCGGCTACGCGAAGGCGGCATTGGCCTAGCAGGGCTTTACCGTCTAGCCAGCGATCTCCTCTACCTGCCTCAAGTGGTTCCGATCATGGCCGCCCATGGTTTCCACGATGGTTTGTAGCGTCATTTCGCCGCGTTCGGGATGGTTCACGGGCCCCGCCAGATCCACCGCGTTGAACGACCGCACCAGCGCCAGGTTCCATTCCCGTAGCGTCGCAAACGTGGCCAGCGCGGCCTCCAAGCTGTAGGTGGCGTATCGTTTGCCCCAAGCCTCCTGGTCGAACGGTTGCATGACGTGGCGATCCTCAGCCAATGTCTGGCGCAGCCGGAACGCGAAGGCCACCTCGCAATCGGCCAGGTGGCAGACGATCTCCCGCGCACTCCACTTGCCCGGCGCACGAGGCTGTTCAGCACGTTCGCCGCCGATAGTATCCGTCAAGGCACGAAGCTTCGCCGGTGTGGCAGCGATCACTTCCACGGGATCGAGATCGCCCAAGTGCGAGGCGTAAGGATTCAGCATATCGACCCAAAATATCATGCGCCGCGACGGTGGCGCGCGGCCGGAGTGTGTACTTGCGGGCTCTTGGCATTCCGGCCCTCTGCCGGCCTCCATCGCCCATCTTCGCCCGGACCTGCGCCAACAATCCCGTGCGCCGTTACTAATGCCCCAACTGGGCCAGATCCACGTGCCCACCGCCCTCTGAGGCGGAGCACCTGATCCGGGCTTCGACTTGCCATCCCGGCGACGCTTCCGCACAAAGCCTAGCTCGGCGGTATACTGTTTTTGCGATCTAAAGCCGAGTGAGGTGTGTTAGACGGGCCGGAAAGCGCCGCCGACTGAAGCACACTCCAAAGTCGAGGAAGAACTCTTGGGACGCTGTTTTGTGATCCAGCCGTTTGATAAAGGCCCTTACGATAAACGGTGCGAGGATGTAATTGTTCCTGCGCTCGTCGATGCAGGCCTTGAAGTCTATCGCGTTAACCGTGATCCCGCCACAAGCGTCCTGATCGAGTCCATCGAAGAGGGCATTCGCAGTTGCGATGCCTGCATCGCGGAAATCACAACTGATAACCCAAATGTCTGGTATGAACTCGGATTCGCAATCGCTAACGGTAAGCCGCTGGTTATGATCTGCAACTCCAAGGAGCGAACTGGGCCTTTTCCCTTCGATGTTAGACACCGGACCATCATCACGTACACGCCGGAATCTCCTAGGAGCCTGTCCGAAAAATACTGTGCGGCCTATCTGAATCCGCACCTTTGCGTAGCACGAATTTTTCGTGGCAAGCCGGGTTCCAAGCGGGGCAGCGCCAAAATCGCTGCAGGACCCCCC
>Ga0302326_10024572_pt1 | contig 12240 bp, 8 predicted proteins | sample Palsa_T0_3_FD_202264 | JGI IMG/M metagenome (GOLD analysis project Ga0302326, IMG submission 202264) | Peat permafrost microbial communities from Stordalen Mire near Abisko, Sweden - Palsa_T0_3 | ecosystem: Environmental > Terrestrial > Soil > Palsa > Peat permafrost | place: Sweden: Abisko...
AATGCGGGCCTGTTGCATCTCCAGATCGCGCGAACGCCTCAGCGCAAACAGAGGTGGGCCACCGGATAGAATCTCCCCTGCCGCGACCAACGCTGCCCGCAAACCGGTGTTGATCCAACCGGCGATCACCTCAAATCCGTGCTGACGGATCGCTTCCACCCTCCCCAGATCCTCTTGAGAGCGTAAGTGCAGGCCGAACACGACTTCGTGATCCCGCTGCAGCCGCCGCGCGATCTCCCAGGTCCGAATGCGGGCGCCGCTGTCGGGCGGATAGGGTATGAAGGAGGCGACAATCAGAATTCGCATCGAACGGTAAGCGGATGGCCTGAAGCCAAGGTTGCGTTAACATACCGCAATATGACGCCGCAGGCAATTTCTTCCTTACCTCTGCGTCGTGTGTATCTGGTTAGTTGGTGGTTTGCGGATTTCGGCGGCATGGAACGGCATATCACCGAATTGGCGAAGTCGCTGCACAGCAGCGGAGTGACGGTGACCGTGTTTACGGAAATGCCCGTGCCCCACGGCAATCAATATCGGAAAGAGCTCCGGCAAGCCGGTATCGTGTTCGTTTCGCCGAAGATTCCGCGAAGGCTGGTCACCTGGTGGCAACAGCGTTTTCCCGCTCGGCCTTCCACCGCAAGCGAGACCGTCTCACAAGCCATGGGAAACAGCTTTCTTGCGCGCCTGCTGAAGTTCACACTGGAGCGCCGTCTGCAGCGAGAGACTCCCGATGTAGTACATGTGCATGGTTGGCTGCTGAGACAGTGGGTGGTGACCTGGTGCGCCAGTCGAGGTATTCCGGCCGTCTACACCGAACACAGCACTATATCCGATTGGGGAGGACCGGATATTGCCGATGCGCCGACGTTCATGGCTAGCGCCGGTGAGGTTGCTTGCGTCTCTGAATCGGCCCGCCAAAGTCTCGCGCCGTGGCTGCCAGGCCGTTCCATCTCAATTCACCGGCACATTGTCCGCATGACGGATTGTGAACATGTCTTTGCCGCGGACGATCGCGTGCGTCTGTTATGCGTGGCCCGTCTACGTGCCGAGAAGGGGTTGGACATTCTGTTGCGCGTGGCCGCTCAGCTTTGTCGTCAGGGGATTCGTTTCCAACTTGAGATCGCTGGAGATGGACCGATGTTCTCGGAACTCCGCGCGCTTTCCGCCGAGTTGGGTTTAGGTGAGTATGTCGTCTTCTCTAGGTCTTCGAATGCCAGGGGCGTTCGCGAGAAGATGTGCGGCGCCCATATCTTCGTTCTTGCATCCCGTACCGAGGCCATGCCGCTGGCGGTGCTCGAAGCCATGTCTCATGGAATGGCCATTGTAGCGACCGCTGTAGGGGGAATCCCCGAGGTAATCTTCGACGGCGAAACTGGACTGCTGGTCCCGGTTGAATCCGTCGATCCGCTTGTATCAGCGATTGAGCGGTTGATCTCCGATTCCCTATTCCGCGAAGAGTTGGGAATGAACGCTCGCAGGCAGTTCGCGTCCGGGCCGTACAGTGAGGCTGCCGGTCTACGGAGTGTGCTGGCGTCTTACGAAAACGCCAGGAACGGAGTGCTTGCTGGCTAATCTGTCCGCCTCCATCGTGATCCCGTCGTCGGGCCGGCCCGATGTGCTGGAATTGACCCTCGACGCGCTTTGCGCGCAAGAGGTCGCACCTTCTGAATTCGAAGTGATCGTCGTGGACGATGGAGCTTCGCCGCCGATTTCAGGCCGTCTTCAGCCGTACGTTGACAGGTTGGCCCTACGTTCAATCCGGCTGGAACGGCTTGGCCCGGGCGCGGCTCGCAACGCCGGCGCAAAACTAGCGGATTCGCGCCTGTTGATCTTCCTGGACGACGATTGCGTGCCCGATCCGCATTGGTTGAACGCTTACCTGAGGGCTTACGCGAAGGCTACGGACGCCGCGCTGGCGGGGCCGATCCTTAATGGGTTGCCGAACGACATCAGTTCCGAAGCCTATCACCTGATTTTCGGATACTTGTATTCGCGCCACGTTGACGGCTTTGCTACGAGTGCCCCCTTCGTGATCTCAGCGAACTTCGCTGTTTCCGCAGCGCTCTTCGATTCCCTCGGCGGGTTTGACGAACGCTTCCGAATCGCCGGCGAGGATCGTATGTTCTCCGAGGAATGGCTGCGTGGGGGTAGGACTCTCCTTGCGGCGCCGGATGCGATCGTTCGGCATCACCGCCCACTCACCGTACGAAGTTTCCTGGCTCAGCAATACCGCTATGGGCGGGGAGGAATGATCTTGCGCAAAGCGCTTCGCGAGCGCGGATGGTTCGCGAAGCCACTCGAAAGCTCTTCCTTTTACGCTAATTTACTGCTTACCGCGTTCCACCATCCCAAGCCCGGCGACCGGATTCCGCTCTTCTTGCTGCTTGTTCTCTCCCAGGCCGCCATCGCCGCCGGACACGCCGTTGAATTGTTCCGTCCGGGCCTTCCCCCGCGCCACATCGATTAGCCGGTCGATCCGCTCGCTCCAATCGTTCGCGGCGGCGAACGCCTTTCTGGCCATAATCTGTTCGGTCGACGGCGGCTCACAGGCCAGCTTCTCGAGCAAACGGAAGGATTGCTCGTGGTTTTCGTAAGTGAATAGCAACTCCGCTTCCGCGAACGGCTTCGTTTCCGGCAGCCCAGGGACCACCACGTGCTTTCCAGCCGACAAGTATTCGTAAATCTTCACGGCGTGCATGCTTCGCGTAATGGGCAAGTCTTGAAACGGCATGATGCAAATGTCGAATTGGGAAAGGTAAGCAGATAGCTTCGGGTGATCCGCTCTCGGCAACACGTGGACGTTTGGCGCGGAAGTAGCGGTCAGCCAGCGCGCTCTGTTTTCTTCGCGCGCGAAGGTCTCGCTTCCGACGTAAACGAATGTCCATGCGGCAAACCGGCGGCCCGCTTCAGCAACCCAGTCTGAGTCGAGCCAATCGGCGAATGCCCCGAAGAAGCCGATGATCGGATGCGGAAAACCATCCAAAAGGCGGTCCGCCGAGGCGGCGCTAAAACAGGTATAGTCTGCTGCGTTCCGTATGAGAACTGCGTCTTTTCGCAGCCTCAACTTCATCTCATGGAGATTGTGGCCGGAGGCCGTCAGGAAGTCACAGGTCTGAGTGATCTCCGTTTCGTAGGCCGCAACGCCGGCCTGTCCGAAGAGCTCGCTGAATGCGTTTTGGTCATCCAGGCAGTCGTAGAGAATCGGCCATCCGAACCGTTGGCGCAAGCTCTTCGCCAGTGGCGTCCACCCGGGAAAGTTTACTAGCTGAATTGCTTGTCCTATCCCGCATGCTTTTCGCAGCTGGTCCATCACCCCGGTCATCAATTCCAACACGGCCCGATTCCAAACGAAATGATAGATGTCGCCCCCGAAACCCGGCAGATGGATCTCGAAGAGATTGTCCGCGACCTTTCGAGGGACGATTGTTCCGGTAAAACCGCTCGCGGGCATCAGGCTTACATCCGCCCAGAAAACACGGTAGCCGCGCTTTGCGAGACCGGTTGCGAAATGATGCTGCCGCTGCGTGAGGTCGGCCCAACGCAAGGTGCTCAGAAATATGAAGTCCAGGGTTCCGGGAGTTGGCTGCGAGGCAACTTGAACGGCGTTGACATCGTCCAGGCGGCGGCGCGCTTCATGGAGAGCCAGCGCGTCTGTTTGCAAAGTGGATTTCTTGTTGAGCAGACGGCGCACGCGGCGCGCGCGCTGTTCCAGCTCACGACGTTCCGCGAGTAGAGTCTCCTCCCAAATTCCGCTTTTCAACGTGTCGAGAAACTCATCTCGCTCTTGCCGGGCAGCTTCAGTGCTCACGGGAAAAGCATTCATCACCGACTCGGCATCCGCGGGACTCTCGCGTACATCGTCAGTCCAACGGTTCCGCTCACAAGTAACTCCCGGCTCGAACCAAACCTTGGCCGTTCGGCTCAGCCGCAAGGCAAAATCCCACTCGGTGAAGGATGCCAGGTCATCCCGAAAGCCCTTCTCCGGCACGAATGAACGATGATGCATCCAGCAAAGCAGAGGAGCCCACGGACCGCGGATCAAGCGATCCAACCTGCCTTCCCAGTTAGTTACTGCCGCGCGGCGGACCTTGCCTGCGCGATGGATCGCCACGCCCCAGCCCGTGTATGCGGCGTCGCAAGATTTTTCCGCGAGCAAGCCGTGAAGAATCTCCAGGTGGTAAGGAAGATAGATATCGCCGGCGGGCAAGTAAGCGAGAAAGCTTCCTCGCGCAGCCTCTATTCCCGCGTTCCACAAATGCCCGGCGTTGCACTGTGACGTCTCAGGGACACGCACGTGCCGGACTGTCAGATGCGGTAGCTTCGGAAGTACAAGCTCATGCGTTGAGACAATCACTGCCTCGAATCCGGTGACTGTCTGGTTGGCAAGGCTCGCGAGAGAATCGGCTACCCTCCCTTTAGTGCCCGCGGCCACCGCTACGATGACGCTTGTCGGCGGCGCCTCGCACTTTGCGTAGGCCAGCGGAGCGGGCGAACGCGACACTCGGCTCGCCTTCTCAAGAAATACCTTCTCGTTGCGAAACAGCCACTCTTCGTGATCGATCTGGTTTTCTTCAAATGTCTTGCTTTCTTCGTTGAAGATGAAAACATTCGGATTGATGAAGAACCGCCAGCCAGCCATGCGAGCCCGCAAACAGAAGTCGTCGTCCTCGTAGTTGCCGACCTGGAAAATCTCGTCGAGGCCTCCCATTGCTTGCCACAATTCGCGGCGAATCATCACGCAGAAGAAGAAGAGCAGCCGTGGCTCATCAATCAACGGATGCCGTGATCCGGATTCAGGCCGGCTCGCGACCAACTGCCGTCCGGGGCCGCACTGGTTCGTAACAGGGCTTGCGATACCGATTCGCGCATCGGTCTCGATCGCCTCCACGAGCCCATCGAGCCACCAGTCCGTTACCGCGGAATCGCTGTTCAGAAGTACGAGAAAGCCGTGTTTCGCCGCGCGCACACCCTCGTTAACCGCTTTGGGGAAACCGAGGGGCCGGTCATAGGTGACTACGGTGAGCGCTTCGCGGCGCTGCATCTCCGAGGACAGCCACGCGGCTACCTCCGGCGCTGACCCGTTGTCCACCACGATCACTTCGAACTCCACGCGCGTGGCTGCCTGGTACACGCTTTCCAGACATCGGCGCGCGTATTCGAGAGCGTTATAGACGGGAATTACGATGCTTACGGCAGGCTTCACTCAGGCTTGCCCAACATCTTACTGAGCCGGTTGTGCAGCCGCATTCGCAGCTCGATCGGAACCGTCTCCTTGACCGCCCCTTCCAGTTCCTGACAACGGCGGTACAGCGCATACATCGTGCCCGCCATTCCATTCATGCCGATCTTGGAAAACTGCTCTTCATAACAATCGATGATGCGGCGCTTGGCAAGGAAACCGTCACTGGTTTTTGCCAGTCCGTCCGGCAATTGGCGGTATTGATGAAGGTACTCGGGCAACACATCCGTATCGTAGCCATGCATCGCGAGCCGCGCGTGCAACTCCCAGTCCTCGTGAGCCGCGCCGCGCTCTTCACGATAACCACCGATTGCGTCAAACACACTTCGTTTGATCAGGATCATCGGGCCGCCGAAGATAATCGGCTCGATCAAACCCGCCACCAGATTAGCGCCGATCGGCATGTACTTTGCCACAGTGGTGTAGGGAGGTTCGTCTCCGCTGAAAAGGAGGCTTGCGCTCACGAGGCAGTCTGCTCCGGAAAGTACAGCCGCCTCGAGCATGCGCTCAATTGCATGCGGCGGGATCAACTCATCCGCGTCGATGAAGAATAAATACTCGCTTTCCGCGTTTTCCGCGGCCCGATTCCGCGCCGCATCCACAAAAGCATTCTCCTGCCTCAAGAAGATCCAGCCCTTCGGCTCGAACTTTCGGGCCATCTCGTCGAAAACTTGGATCGCTGGCGTATCATTCGATCCGTCATCGACCGCGACGACGCCGAAGTCACTCACCGTTTGATTCTCCAGACAAGCTAAGAGTTCGGGGAAGTAGCGGGCTTTGTTGAAGTACGGAATACAGACGCATACTGTTGGCTTGACCGCGTCCTTCTCTAACGAACGTCCGCGCCGAATCATCTCGCTATGAAAATTGAGCCACGCATCGTTGGCCGTATGGAAATCATACGATGGCCCTGTCGGAGAAGACTCGGTGAGCGCCAGATGAAGCTTTGCCGCCAGGGAACGCGGCTCTGGATCGAACAGCCTCGCGTCATCTGGGCCTGCCAGCACCTCGGGAACTCCTCCTCCGCGCGAACAGATCATGTTCAGCCCTGGGATCAACGACGTCTCAATCACCGCATAGGGGAAATTCTCGTAAGCGCTCGCGATGACCACAACCGCGCCCGCCGCATGCCCCCGAAGAAAACGGCCGGCTCCTTCGCTATCCAGGGTCCCGGCGTGCACCACACGCAGTCCGGTCTTCGCCAACTGCCGCTTCACCGCTTCCACCGAACCAGCCTCATCTTCATGGCCCAGAAGAACAACCTCTTCGATGGTGTGCGCACTTTCCGGATGCGAATTCCACAGCTCCAGAAGAGCCTTCGCGAACAGGGTGAAACCCTTGCGCGTTTCCAGGCGGCCGAAAAAGATCACACGCCTCTTCGCCTCCGCTGGCTTCACTTCACGTGCCGCGGAAGGTAGATAGGGCAGGCCGAGAACAACCGGCTGCATCCTGAATTTCCAGCCCTCGCTCTTCACCCATTCCAGAATGTAGTTGCTTGGGGCGATCACCGCGTCGCTGTGTTCCGCGCTGTACTTTTCGACAAATTCTAGATGCAAATCGTCAGCGATATGCGGATACCTGCGGTTGCCGATTCGCACCCAATTCGATGGTCCGTGGAGAACGGTGATGCAAAGCGGACCCGGCGTTGGGGAGAACCGGTTGATCCGAACCGTGTGAAACGCGAGATTTGCCCAGTCTTGAAAGTAGACGGCGTCAAACCCAAGCAGCAACGGGTGCAGCTTCTCCGAAAGTCGCATCGCCCAAGCTTCCGGCCAGCGGTCCGCTGTAGGCCGATCGCTGTGCAACTCGATAACGTCGATTCCCCAGGAACTGTAATTCGCCGCCCATTCAGGATCGAGGCCCGCGGTCTCCAGTTCCGCGTGAGTGAAAATGATCGTTACTTCGTCGCCTTTCTGTTTGAGCAACTTCGCCCAATGAGTGACAAAGGCCCCGACGCCACCTGCCCGGCCTTGAACGGTCTGAACGTCGTGAGAAACGAGCGCGACTCTGGCCATGAGGAATAATGGAGAGTATACCGGATGTGCTGTAAGTTCCTTTCTTGATCATGAAAATGGAAGCCATCAAGCGCCATCCATTGTGGATTGCCGCGCTCTTGATCGGCATCGTCAAGTCGATGGAGTTCGCCATCGATTCCCAGGCGATCTTCTACTTCGACTCGCCGGCCTTCATATTGAATGCTCTGAAAATTGGGTTCATTCCTTACCGGTCCTATGTCTACGGCATTTTGATCCGGCTGGTTGCGGTTCCATTTCATTCCTTGCCGATGCTGGTCGCGGTACAGACGTTGATGGGTGGAATCACGGCTTGGCTGCTCGCCTTTTTGCTCGTGCGATTTCTGCGTGTCCGGGCAGGCATCGCCGTATTCGCCGCATTGGCCTTCGCCATCGATCCGGTCCAGGTAATCCACGAACATTTGGTGATGACAGAAACCGCCGCTATGCTCGCGATGGCTGTTTATTTGGTTGTAGCGCTTGAGTATTTGCGCCGGTCTTCCGACGGCTGGGTAGCGTGGTTTTGGCTCATCATCCTTTCTATTCTGGGAGTGCTTCTCGTCAGCCTTCGCACCGTCTACCTTCCGCCCGTCCTGACCGTTGCCTTTCTTCTTCCAATATCCGCGAATCTTTGGGCTCCCGCGCGGGCGTCACGGCTCCTTCCTCTCACTCTGGCGCTAACGATCAGTCTCGGCTCGGCCCTGCTTCTTCAAAGGGCATACTGGCAGTTCACGGAGCCGAACCCTCGGCAGAGCAACTGGGCCGGCTTTTTCCTGTTGGCCAACGCTTCGCCCCTTGTCGAACCGAGGGACAGCCCGGATGAACGCGTCGCCGCAGCCATCGTCGCTCAAAGCCGGAGCCGTCTGCCGTTGGTCGCCGACTTGCGCACGAATCAGGTTTGGGAGCCCGACGGCCTGGGTGCAAGAATCAGAAAACTGTTCGGCGATGACGACCGCAAAGCGGATGCGGTCGCGAAACAGCTTGCCGTCGCCGCGATTCGACGAAACCCGGTTGGCTATCTTCGCCTTGGAATTCACAACTACCTAAACTACTGGAGGGGAATACCGCAATTGCCGCAGACCTTGCGATCCGAAAACGGGTTGCAACATCCTGAAGCGATTACAGCGGGTGCCGCGCAAATGATTGCCTCAGCTTTTTGGGAGGACGTCTCGGACCAGGCTTCCTGGCTGACGGCGAGCCGCCGTTATCACATTGCCGCCCGGGTTTGGTGTGTGTTCTTGCTTGCATCGCCCTTTCTACTTGGCCCGGCCTTGTTAGTGCGTCCAGCGAATCGCAAATTCGTGGCTCTTCTGCTGGCATGGGATTGTTTGTTGCTCATTTCTACATGTCTTGGAGGCGATGAATCCGCCTACCGGTATCTGCACCCTTTTTCATTTACGGGCTTGGCCGCTGCCGCGATCGTCTGCGACTTGCTGGTCCATAGAACGAACAAGCCGTCTTCGCCGTAAAGCTATAATTCTCATTGCCCGCTCTCCAACAGCTTCCGCTGCGGATCGCCAGATACATCTCTAACCTTCATAGCCGCGATAGGGCGCTCTTTCCCGTCACCGCGCTGATCGGTGTGGTGCTAGCGCTGCTTCAGTGGACCAGCGGCGCATGGACCGCCGAGTTCGATGGCTACCCGGACGAATCCGCGCAGTTCGTCACCGGCCGCATGGTTTGGGAGTACCTTCGCGCGCTCCCTTCAGGCAGCCCGATCGCTTGGGCCAACCAGTACTACATTCACTATCCAAAAGTGGCGATGGGTCACTGGCCTCCCGGTTATCATCTCGCCGAGGCGCTTTGGTCGCTACCCTTCGGATCGTCGCGGATGAGCGCCATGTGGCTCCAATGGTTCCTCGGACTCGCGGCACTTACCAGCTTGTACGTGCTTGTCCGCACCCGGCTGCCGCTCGCTGTCACCTGCGGCATTCTCTTCTTTGCGCTTGCTACTCCTGTGTTCCAACAAGGCCTGGAACAAACCATGAGCGAACTTGCCTGCATGCTCTGCAGCATTCTGTTCATGCATGGAGTGCTGAGGCTTCTGGAATCGCCAGACCGTTTTGCAATCAATCTGGTGGTGTTTTCGTTCGCGGCTCTTGCTTTCACCAAAGGCACCGCGGTTTGTCTTTTGCCCGTACCGGTTCTGGCTGTCCTCGCGGGCGGCCGGAGCTTCCCCTGGCATGCATTGCGGCGGCGGATCGCTCTTGCGGCCTGCGTTCTGGCGGCTTGCGTCCTTTGGTTTGCTCTCACGACGAACGCTCTCTACTGGGGCGGCATGACCACAAGCATGCAGTGGCCCATTCCCAGTTTGGTGAAGCTCACGGGATGGGGCTTCCTCGCGCTTGCTCTATTCGGATGTAAGCGCGAGCCGCTGCCTGTCGTAGCCGCAAGCATGATCGCTTCCGCCATCGCCATTTCCTCAATAGTCCGGGCGATGAACGAGCCACGCCACTGGATCATCGTTTTGCCGCCGATCCTGCTTCTTTCCGGCTATGGATTGATGCGTGTCCGCCCCATGATCCGCCCGTTGCTGGCGTTCCCGGCTCTCGTGTTGTTTCCATGGCTCTGGTACCACCAGGTTCCCACCGGCTACCGCCAACTCCTCAAGCAGATCCATCTTCCAGCGCGAATGCTGGTATCGTCGGGCCGAATCAGTGGAGAAGGCGCCTGGATCGCCGAAGTAGCGATCGCGGAAAGATATCCCGCCAGTCTCGTGGCGCGGTCTTCGAAAGTTCTTGCGGAAATGGGCTGGAACGGCGAGAATTACCGTTTGTTGGTCCACTCCGGGGATGACGTAAAAAGACGTTTAGATGAACTGGCGGTCGAGGTTGTAATCGTCGATGCCCCTTTGCTGTTTGCACGGCCCGATCAGGTTCTACTCAAAGATATGTTAGAGAACAGTCCCGGCTGGCGAATCTGCTGCGGCACGAAAAGCTTGCTCGCATACTACCGTGTGTCTCCACCCGCATTTCCGCGCAAGCCGCTCGTTCTCGACGCCGGACCCTGGCATCTCGAAGAAAGAATTCCAGCGTCGCCCTAATCAGGCGTCCAGCCTTTCTTTGAATGATCTTCAATACCTTCAGCTATTACCTGATCTTTCTCTTTCCCGCGGCGATTCTCTTTCGTGCAGTGCGGCCCGCATTACGCTGCTGGGTGATCGTCGTCTCGGGCTGCCTCTTTTTCCTTAACTTTTCTTACGATATCGCCGGCATCCGGGGAGTACTGTGCCTCTTCATTTTCCTTGCGGAAGCGATCATGAGCAGGTTGTACCGTCCCGGTTCCCGTTGGTGCGTCTGGGGCCTTTTCCAGAGCGTGGCGCTGCTCTGCTTCTTCAAGTATTGGAACTATTTCACCGGCTTAATTTACTTTGGGCGTGAAGATGCCCTCTGGTGGAACAGAGCCTTTCTCCCTCTCGGAATCTCATTTTTCACCTTCGAGTTTTATCACTATGCCTGGGATCGCAAGCATGGCAAAACGGAAGCGGGAGCCTTGGGTGAATATCTGGCGTTCATCCTTTTCTTTCCCACCATGGTGGCTGGCCCCATCAAACGCTATCAGGACTTTCTTCCCAAGCTGCGCTCTCCATCGCAGGAATGGCCCGCCGATTTCGAGCGCGGAATCAGCCGAATCCTGACAGGCCTGGTTAAGAAATTCGCCATTGCGGACCTATTGACAGCTACAACCAATCACCTGAATGCCGTGGAGGTTCGCTCGGCGGACCGCTGGGCGTTGCCGCTCTGGCTCATTGCCTTCGGGTTCAAGATCTATATGGATTTTTCCGCCTATTCCGACATCGCTATCGGGTCGGCGCGGTTATTTGGAATTCGCGTTCCGGAGAATTTCGACTGGCCCTTCCTGAAATCCAACATCGCCAGCTTCTGGGCCCACTGGCATATGTCCCTAACGCGATGGCTGATTGACTACGTCTTTATTCCCCTCGGAGGCTCGCGAGTGACCGCGCCGCGTGTTTACGCCAACGTGCTCATGACCATGTTCATTAGCGGGTTGTGGCATGGCGCTTCGAATCACTACGTGGTCTGGGGGTTGTGGCACGGGCTTCTGCTTTGTATTCACCGCGCGTGGCGGGCGTATCGCGGGGAGCCTTCACCCTCGCGCGTTCTTCGCTGGGCGTCGAGCGGCCTTACATTCGTCGGTGTCAGTGCAGGTTGGGCTTTCTTCTGCCTGGATGTCCACACTGCGCTTCTTTTGTACCGCCGCTTAATTCTAGGATAATTACGGAACATGCAATACCTCTGCGAACTTCTCGAATACATCGGCGGTGAGCGTGACCTTCCGCCGGCGGGCACCATAGCGGCGATATCATCGGTCTTCGCTCGAAGCCTCACCTGGGTGATTCTCCTGGCGCTAATCTACGCATTTTGCGGGAATTCCTCAAAGTTCATGTATATCGATTTTTAAAGAATGAACAAACGCGATTTCCTGGCAACCCTGGGCGTGGTTCTTCTCTGTTTCATTGCGGCTAACTTCGCGATGGCGAAATGGACTGCCAGGATCCGTGGGATGCAGAAGTTGGACGCTATCGAAGCTGCCACCAAAGCAAACACCCTCGTGGTTGGAAACTCCCTCCTGGACTACACCCTGGACGAACAAGTTTTCCAGGATACGGCCCGGAGCGCATCCGCAGACCTGATTCCACTTAACACGGCGATTTCCGCCACATCCGCGCCGGAACACTATTTGCTGTTCAGTCGGGCGTTGCGGCTGCTGCCGGGCATCCATACCGTTGTAATCGGCTTTTATGACTTCCAATTGACAGCAGAACGCCAGGTGAAGGTGTCCGACATGGGCTTTGACCGGATGGTCGCATTCAATCCTCGTGTTCCCATTCGCGATGCGGAATCAATTTACGCGTTTTCGCCCCAGGAAAAACTGTTATTCCGGCTCTTCCGCGCATTGCCGCTTATCGCGTTCCGTTTCAATATCTGGCATCCTGTTGAGCGGCTGCGTATTAGTTTGGGCGGCCCT
>Ga0302326_10024575_pt1 | contig 12239 bp, 6 predicted proteins | sample Palsa_T0_3_FD_202264 | JGI IMG/M metagenome (GOLD analysis project Ga0302326, IMG submission 202264) | Peat permafrost microbial communities from Stordalen Mire near Abisko, Sweden - Palsa_T0_3 | ecosystem: Environmental > Terrestrial > Soil > Palsa > Peat permafrost | place: Sweden: Abisko...
CGTGAGCCTCGGCTTTTGCCTGAACGACGACGATTGCACCACCGGATCGAACGCTTACTACCCGGCAACGGACTTCTCTTCTTTGACGTACTCGTATAACTATGTATACGAAAATCCCAGCAAGGCTCCTTGCACCGGCACTACGCAGCCATCGAGCGTGGTGGGCGATGCGTCGAACTCTTTCTGCATCGACCCCAACCACATCGCTCCGCTGACCCAGTACTACAGCGATCTGACCAACGGCACGCTGCCCAGCTTTGCCTTCATCGAAGCGGGTTACGCCAACAATGATGAGCACCCCGGATCGGGCCAGTCGGTCTTGACCGGCCAGGTGGAGATGTCCAAGGTGTTGAATGCCTTCATGACCAGCTCGTCGTGGAACGACTCGGTCTTCTTCTTCAGCTATGACGAGGGCGGCGGACCGTACGACCATGTTCCGCCGGTGTCTGGCCACTCCAACGACAACACCGACGCTTCACTTCTGGCAGCGACGACGATTCCGGATATCTCGAGCATCGCGGTCAATGCCGATAATTACAATCCGTGCCCGGCGCCGAATGGAACGGCAACCCTGCACTGCGACGTGCCCGCGAACTGGCCCGGGGCCAATCCTACGGACGCGCCGGCGGTGAATGGCTTCGCCGCGCAGCTGGGCTTCCGCCTGCCGAACATGATCATCTCGCCCTTCACCCGGAAGCACTATGTGTCCAACATACCGATGGACCACACGGCGGTTATCCGGTTTGTGGAAGACCGCTTTATCGGCAACTCACAATACCTGACGGCCCGGGATGCCGCGCAGCCCAATTTGCTGGACTTCTTTGACTTCACCAATGTTCCGTGGGCCACGCCGCCCACGCCGCCGGCTCCGGTTACGCCGCAGTCGCTGGGGTACGATCCTTGTACTCCAACTTCCATGGGGCCCTGAGAGAGACTAGGCCGAGAAGTCCCTATGCACGGCTCCCAGGCCTCAAACGCGAGTGCGCTTCGACTGCCTGGGGAACGACTTCGAAGGGCCGCATCATGTCGTTGTCTTCATGCTCCAGCATGTGGCAATGAAGGACATACCGGCCGGTATAGCCTTCGAAGCGAGCGATGATGGTCAGCACGTCTCTGGGGTTGACGATGGCGGTGTCCTTCCACCCGGCCTCGCTGGGCTGCGGCGGGCGTGGCGCCCCTAACAGATCCAGCTTACCATTACGAAAAGTCAGGGCATCGAATCCCTGACGATGCAGTATTTGAAACTGTATCAGGTGCACATGCATGGGATGGGCGTCTTCGGTGGTATTGATGAAGCGCCATTTCTCAATCGTCCCTAGTTTCACAAACTCCGCAACCGGGTCATCGTAGCCCTTGCCATTGATGCGTACACCGAGGGAGTGTCCCTGATCATCCAGCTCCTCGGTCAAGACGAAATCCCTGGTGACGATGGACTGCGCCTCATCCAAACTGGTGAAGGGAATCGTAGACGGAAGACTGAAGGCTTTTCCCTGGCTGGAGAGAGGACGGGTCACGCGGAATTGCATGAACTCATACAATGCCTGATGGGTTACGCCGCTCATGTCCCATCCCGGGAAGGGAACTGCAGCGTTGTTGGACAAGGTGACCGTCTTGCCTTCGTGCGAGGAAAAATCAACGATCAAATCAGCGCGTTCCGCAGGCCCCAGCAAGATCGCGCTGATGGCCGCCGGCTTGGGGAGAAAGCCACCATCGCTGCCGATCTGGTGAAACGCGACCAGATCAGGTATATCCGTGGGGCGCTTGGCGAGATTGAGAGAAAGATGCAGGAAGCGGGAGTTGCAGCCGTTGAGCAGGCGCAGGCGATAACTGCGCGGCTCAACCTGCATGTAGGGATAGATGGCGCCATTGACCACGGGCAGGTCGCCAAAGAACTCCGGCCCCCAGACACCTGGAGGAAGCTTGATCCCATCGTCGTGGGTGGGCGAATAGACCAGCTGACCCTGGTCATCGACGGTTCGATCCTGAAGCAGCAAGGGAAGTTCATAATCGCCCGAAGGTAGATTCATGCTGCGCTCCTGATCGTCGCGCAGGAGATAGAAGCCCGACATACCGGCATACACATTCAGGCGTGTGATGCCCACTGCGTGGTCGTGATACCAGAGGGTCGCGGCGGCCTGTTCATTGGGGTAGGTGAAGACTGCCGAGGCTCCCGGGATAAACCACTTCTCGGGTAGGCCATCGCTGATGGATCGAGTGCGTGCGCCGTGCAGATGGGGTACGGTCCTGACCGGGGGGGCCGGCGGCATGGCGCCGTGCAGGTGTGGGTCGATGGCGAAGATGTGGTGGGCTGGTAGATGATTCTCCCATTGGACCTCCACTGTCCTGTTCTGCAGCGCCTCGAAGGTCGGGCCGGGATAATGTCCTTCGTATCCCCAGAGTTTTGTGGGGGGAAGCTGGGAGTGCAGCTTCTGGGTGAATTCCACCATGCGGACGCGATATTCATCCCGATCTTTGTGGGTAGTGTGCGGCGCCAAGGGCGTGGGAATGGGAAGGCAATCGATATAGCGATCAAGAGCGGGCAGGCGGGCGGGCTCGGGGACGGGCGGGCGAGAGCCCGGTGGAGCGCCGGGGGGCGCCGGGAACTGGTCCGCGTTCGCGAGAAGAAGGCCGGGGACAGAGGCGGCACATAATTTCAGAAAATCACGCCTGTGTCTTGAAACCATCTTGGAATTGGCCGCCAGCTACTATTTCATCATCCGCCCCATGATCTGTCTTGTCCCATCGTGCGAGGGAACTCTTCCTGTCAATGCCCTGGATAACATATTTTGACGACGGTTCAATTCCCGGAATCCGCAGGCAAAAGAGGCATAGTGGAGGCGCGGGGGACGGTCACCAGCAAAATCAACCCGCCCAGCAGCCAGGAACCCACCAGGATGGGGGCGTAGCGCATGGGCGCATCCGGCAAAGGCACGACCGATTTGTAGGCCACCCATACCATCGACAGGGTGGAAAGCAGAGGGAAGAGGAAGTGGAGGACGGGTCTGAACTCCGCCGGGTGCTCGCGGCGGTAAAGGAAGAAGACACCGATGTTTCCGGCGGAGTAGATGAAGATGAGCAGCAGGGTCATGGCGACGCCGAAGAAGTAGTACTCCTGGTCGGGGCCGATCCAGAAGCCGATGGCGACGCCGATGGTGAGGGTAATGATGGTCTGCAGCACGATGGCGTTGACCGGGGTGCGAAAACGGGGATGGATGTAGGCCAGGGAGGCGGGGAGAGAGCCCGCCCTGCCCATGGCGTAGAAGACGCGGATCGCGGCATTGGTGCCGGAGATGGAGACGCCGAGGATGGAGTTGATGACGGCGACCAGCACCAGGATCCACGCCGGGCCCCAAAGGCGCTTGGCCAGAAGGATGACGGGATTCTCCGCCGAATGGGCAAAGGAGTCGATCTGGCTGTTGCCCCAGCCGGTGAGAACCGCCAGGCAGGCAAAGACGAAGAAGCCGCCCATGAGGGTGATGGAGAGAAGGATGGCGCGAGGAAGGTTGCGCCGCGGGTTGCGGGTTTCCTCGGCCAACGGCGCGATCGCTTCAAAGCCGGTGTAGGTGAAGATGGAGAAGACAATCGCCAGGTAGAAACCCTTCTGCTTGAAATCGTGCAAGGGAAGGAAGTCCTGGAGCTGGATGTGCCCGTCGCCCGGGTGCATCAGGCCGGCGACGGCGAGCACGAGGACGATGCCGCATTCGATGATGGTGAGCCACATCACGACGGCGGCGGAGATTTCGATTCCGCGGTAGATGAGCACCGTGATGAGCACCGCGCAGACCAGGTAGATCACATACCACGGACAGCTGACGTGGGCCTCGATGTGCAAGGTGGTCTGCACCAGGAAGCCGAGGTAGGCCAGGTTTACTGAGGCGGTGAGCGGCTCGTACAAGAGGAACATCCACCCGGTGAGAAAGCCGGCCTTGGCATTCAGAGAGCGGCTGACATAGGTGTAATATCCGCCGGCCGAGGGCAGATGCAGGGCCAGCTGGGCGAGGCAGACCCCAAGCAACATCACGATCAGAAATGCGATGCCGTAAGCCAGGGGCGAGGCGATGCCCGCCAGAGTGGTGACGAACTGGACGGTGACCACCAGCCCCATGGCGGGCGCGATGTGGGTGATGCCCTGGGTGAGGACGGAAGAGAAAGAGAGGGCGTTGGCGCGCAGGCTATCGGTGTGGGGAGTGGATGGCTTCATCGATGAAAGTTCGAGACTCCCCGGCAAGAGCAGTTTCGCAAACACTGTTGCCTGGTAAAGGTCGCGAGGTGTGGTTTTCCTTGGGAGAAAACCACGATAAGGCATACCGCTTCGGTCTACCCCATTTGCGAAACTGCTCAAGCGCAGGTGTTCTGCTATTTTAGAAAGCAAACTGAGGACTGGTGGCTGTATTGTAAAGGCCCGCGAAGGGTTGTGTACCCTATCTCACCGAAGCAGTGGAGGACGTGAATGCTGGAACTGATACAAGTGGCGGGTGCGCCTAAGCCCCAGGGGCCTTATTCGAGCGCAGTGCGTGCTGGGGATTTTCTGTATGTGTCGGGTCAAGGGCCGGTGGATGCGGCGACGGGGGTGATGCAGTCAGAGGCCAGCGTGCAGGACCAAACCAGGCTGGTGCTGGGGCATATCCGGACGATTCTGCAGGGCTGCGGGGCCGACCTGGGGGATGTGGTCAAGTGCTCGGTGTTCCTGGCCGAGGCCATCGACTTTGGGGCGATGAATGAGGTGTACGCTGAGGTCTTCGGTGAGCACAAGCCCGCCCGGACTACGGTGGCCACGGGGATGGTATCCGACGGGATGAAGGTTGAGATCGATTGCGTTGCGTACTCCCCGAAGGGCGCCTAGACGGGCTGCGGGGTCGTGCGCGGCTTGGTTTCGTCGCTGCGGCGATCCGGTTTCGGTGCTGGCGCACCTGGGTCTGGCTGGTAGTGTCCCGGCAATTGGAGCGACCCATGGCTGACCTCTGGAGCGATATCAAGCATTCGCTGCACATGTTCATCAAGAACCCCGGCTTCACGATCGCCGCCGTCGCCGCCCTGGCCCTCGGCATCGGAGCCAACACCGCTATCTTCACCGTGGTCAACGCGGTTCTGCTCAAGCCGCTCTCCTACCCCAACGCAGATCGCATTGTCGAATTTCTGCTCACGTCCCCCAATGGCAGCAATCCAATTGGCTCCATTCCCAAGTTTCACATCTGGCAGCAGCAGACCAGTGTCTTCCAGGAGGTTGCCGCCTACGATTTTGCGGGTCCCGGCTTCAACCTTACCGGCGACCGTCCCGAGCAGGTTCACGGCATCCATGTCACCGAAGGTTACTTCCGCCTTTTCGGCGCGCAGGTCATGTTGGGCCGCACCTTCACGCCACAAGAAGACGCCCCCAACGGCGGCAAAGCCGTGGTGCTGAGCTACGGCCTCTGGCAGCGCAAATTCGGCGGCAATCCAAACGTCCTCGGCAGCACGCTTTCCTTGGGCAACGAGCCCTTCACCATCATCGGGGTCCTGGGGAAGGACTTCCTCTCCGATCCGGAAGCCGACATCTGGCTGCCCTTCCAGTTCGAACCCAACAGCACAAATCAAGGCCACTACTTCCAAGCCGCGGGACTGCTCAAACCCGGCGTAACGCTGGCCCAGGCCAACGCGCAGATGAAGCTCGCGGCCAGCCAATACCTCCGCGCCTACCCGATGGCAAATCCCCAACAAGGTTTTGCCGTTGAGCCGCTTCGCGACAGTATCATTGGCGACGTGCGCAGGTCGCTGCTGGTCCTGCTTGGCGCAGTCGGCCTGGTCTTGCTGATCGCCTGCGCCAACGTCGCCAATCTTTTGCTGGTGCGCGCCACCGGACGCAAACGGGAATTTGCCATCCGCTGCGCACTCGGAGCCGGCCGCGCGCGCATCATCCGCCAATTGCTCACCGAAAGCGTCATGCTCTCCGTCACTGGTGGCGTTCTGGGCCTGCTCCTCGGCTTCCTGGGTGTCCGCGCCCTGCTGGCCGTGAGTCCTGCCGGCCTGCCCCGCATTGGAGAAGACGGCGCCGCCATCGGCCTCGATTGGCGCGTGCTCGTCTTCACCCTTGGGGTCTCGCTTTTCACCGGCATTCTGTTCGGGCTCTTTCCCGCCTTGAGCGCCTCGCGCTCCGACCTCAACTCTTCCCTCAAGGAGAGTAGCAACCGCTCCGGGACCAGCCTCCGCCAAAATAAGGCTCGCTCGCTCCTCGTCATCAGCGAGGTTTCGCTGGCAATGGTGCTACTGATCGGCTCCGCGCTGCTTATTCGCACATTCCTCGCCCTTCGCGGCGTCAGGCCCGGCTTCGATTCCCATCATGTGTTGACCATGGACATGTCGCTCACCGGCGACCGCTATCAGAAGACGGCCGGCGTAGCGCAGCTCTCGCGCGATGGACGCGATCGCCTCAATGCCATTCCCGGCGTCGAAGAATCGGCCTCCACTTGCTGCCTGCCCATCCGGGGCCAATTCGGCCTGCCGTTTTCTGTCGTGGGCCGTCCGCCGGTGAAAGGAAAAGATACTCCCGGCGGCGGGTGGATGAGCGTTTCACCCGGCTACTTTAGCGTGTTCAAGATTCCCATCCTGCGGGGCCGCGACTTTACCGCCAACGATACAGCCGCGGCGCCTGGCGTGGTTCTCATCAATCAGGCTATGGCCAAACAGTTCTGGCCTAAGGAGAACCCCGTCGGGCAGCAAATCATCATTGGCAAAGACGTCGGGCCGGAGTTCGAGGAGCCTGCACGTCAGATCATCGGGGTAGTGGGTGATACGCACGAGGGCGGCCTTGGCCGCGACCCCGGTTCGGTCCTGATCGTTCCCGAGGCTCAGGTGACCGACGGTATGAGCGCGCTCAACGCGCGCATCGTGCCTCTAAGGTGGGTGGTGCGTACACATGGCGACCCTCATCAGGCAATCTCTGCCATTGCCGAGCAGCTGCGCCAGGCCAGCGGCGGGTTTCCCGTAGCCCACGTGCGACTCATGGACGAGGTGGTGGCGCGCTCCACTGCTCGCCAAAGCTTCAACATGCTGCTGCTTACCATCTTCGGCGGCGTCGCGCTGGTTCTCGCCGCCATCGGCATTTACGGCCTCATGGCCTATTCCGTACAGCAGCGCACCCAGGAGATGGGCATCCGCATGGCCCTCGGCGCAGACCGCGCCGCTATCCGCAAGCTCGTCGTGTGGGATGGCATGAAGCTGGCGATGGCTGGCGTTGTCCTCGGCATGGCGGCGGCCTTTGGCTTCACCCGCCTCATCGCCAGCTTCCTCTTCGGGGTCAAATCCTGGGACCCCATCGTATTCGTCACCGTACCTGTTATCTTGTCTTCCGTGGCCCTGATCGCAGTCTGGCTCCCTGGCGCCCGCGCCGCCAAACTCGATCCCATGGAGGCGTTGCGTGTCGAGTAATGGCGCCAGTCACGCGCCGAGCTAAGTTCAGAGAAAGGTGAGGTGTCATTTGGGAAGGCGTTGGAGGACCGTCGTATTGCTAGTTGCCGGTGTGGTTTTGACAGCTGCGAGTCCACGCGCGGAGGACGCCGCGTATTCGCATAAATGGAGCTACAACGGCGCAAACGGTTCGGAACATTTGAACTCCAATCGTGTCTTAACGCCGATCCGGATGGTTAGGGTCGGTGAACTCAAGCAACTCAATGGGTGCGCCGTTTTCGACGATGAACGCGACGCGCACGCCGTCGGATGGGCTGTTCGGCGCAATCAGAATTTCCCGGCCTACCAGCTCGGACGCAAGGTCACTCACCTCAAAAGCTACATGTGGTACTTGCCTGACCAACTCAGGAATAGTTGCGTCCGCTTCGAACCGCATCCATTCCACGCCATACTCGCTGTTTTCGTGTCCGACAATAAAGATCTTTAGATGCTTGATGTGGCGCTCTCCCGGCCTCGGTTGGCTGGTAGGAATTCCAATGTGGTGATATCGACGCATTTTTCGCCTCCGTTCCGGAATAGCACGAATTCTACGGGATTATCCTGCGTAGAGGGAAAAGGAAACGCGACCGTTTTGGGGGTAACGGTATGCTCTGGATTCGACAATCATCGATGTCAGCGGATAGACAATTCGAAATAGAGCTCAGTAACGGCAACGTTGTCTGTAAATGCGGTCCAATCTTCTGCGGAGCTATTGGCCGGACAGGCTCCTTTCAGTTGTACTGTCGTCGCAGCCGAGTCATCGACGCGTAGTACTCGTCCATCAGCCCGTGCGTTCAGGCGCTCGACCAGGTCCGGCATCGGCATCTTGCCCCAACGCTTTTTCAATGCCATTGCGTGATCTACCGGGATCATGGCGATCAATCCGGGTTTTGTCATCAGTTCCAGTCCTTTCTGGCTCAGCGTCGCGTTGTGACTGCCATGATGACCCACCTTGTAGAAGATAGTCCGCGCCAGAAGATCAGACCCAGTCGTCACTGCGTCCTTACCCTGGGCATCTTTCGCAGTCCACTTCAGATCCTGCCAGCTCAACCAGTTTCCCGCTTGTGCGTCACCGGGAAAAAGCAAGACCTCGCCGGTATCGATGTTCTCGAGCGCCAAAACGAGGCTGGTGTTGTTGGTCGCCGAGTCGAGCGCCAGCGCGAGGGTCTCGGAGGTATCGAGCCATGCGTCATCGACGCGACGCCATGACTGGTCGCGGAGTGCCTTTCCCGTTTTGTGTTCTGTCACACTGCCATCCTGCAAATCGCCGAAGTAGTGTCGATCGAAGAATGGCAGCCGCCGGGCTCTATTCAAAGGGATCTGAAAGCGGCTTTCAAAGGGGTCCAAGGTGGCATCGGTTGCAGAGGCATTCCGAGAAAGCGCGTTGAGGAACATCTCATTCGACGCGGATACGTCGAAGCCATAGGCCTCGCCCTTGCCTGGATTCGATTTACGCAATAGCTTCTCGTCTTTCGGTGGTCCAAGCACATAGAAGCGAAACTTAGGCAAGCCAGGCAGGATGATCGGCGGCTCGCCCGGTTGACATAAACGCAAGTTCTTTTTGCCGGCCAATTCTTTTGCGCAGGCAAACGCGCGGGCGGTCTCACCCGAGGTCGCGCCGAAGAAATCGAGGAGACTGGAGACGCGGTTGGCCTGATCCGTGGCCTTGATTTCATTCAGCCGGTTCACCGCCATGCGCAAAGCCTCTTCGGCCTTTTGACGCTCCGCCCGCAGCTTATTGGCCAACGGATCCTTCAGATCCTCGGTCCAGGCCGTCCACACCTGGGACACCTTCCACTTCTCTTTGATCGTGTCCTTTGCCTGCATGAAGCCGGAGACATGGTCATAGTGCTCGTGGGTGAGGACGAGCAGATCGATCTTTCCTTCGGTTATCTTGGCGATGTCATCGACCGCGTCTTTAAGCTTCTGGATACCGTCCACATCGGTCCCTAGAACGACGCCGCAATCGATCACCATGTAGAACGAACCGTTCTCACCCGGCAGAGTAACCAGGAAGCAGTCACCAAGTCCCTGGCGGTACATGCGGATGCGAATCGGCGCTCCTGCGGCTGAAGCTGCCTGCGCGCCCCCAGATGCTGTTGTTGTTTCGCTGGTCATTCGATTTGTCCTCTGCAAAATATAGCGCTCAAAAACCGCGGTGGAGCATAGCAAACGGCTCTTTGTATTCATGCGCGAGAAAATACGGGGAGCTGTCGCCGGACCCGGACATGGCAAAGGCCTTCATTTGCGCGATCCGAGTTACATTGCCGACACGTTTACGAATGGCATATCGAATAAGCTCCTGCTCCAGGTTGATCAGGAGGGTACAACCGCCGCGATAGGTGGTGTGCGCCTTGCTGAGGGGATCCGTATCCACGTAGCGCTGCACCATTTCGATCACCAGATCGGTGGTCTGCCCACCCTGGCTGCCGATGCGCCGTGCCGGTCGCACCGAATGAATCTCCACGGTTGGAAATCCATTCGACATCGCGATTTGTGCCGGCATATCCGATGTCTGAACCAGGTAAACGCCGAGGTCTCGGCCAAATTCGATGGCATCTTTTCGCGGCATCTTGCGAAAAAACGTCCAGAGATCAGCCCCGTTTTTTTCTGACGCCTCATAGGATCGTTGGCGATTCGTCACCAGGTTCCAGTTCAAATTCACCGTCTTACTGAGCATCTTAAGCATCTTGCGCAGCTCCTGGGAGGCGAAGGTAAAGCTGGGAGGCTGCCAACGGAGGCTCTCCTCGGAGATACTGCGCACGCCGGTGGGATAGATGCCGCGAGCGCGGAACGCAGAGATGAACGCAACCCGCGCGTTGATGCCGGCTTCCGGCTCCAGGTCAAGATCCGCCGTGATCAGGGCACGCAAATAGTCGCCAAAGGTGAGGTCGACTGGAGGACAGTAGTCCAGCGCCCGGATACATGCCGTCAGCACGCGCGAGGCTGTGGCTGCGGCTTCTAAGGAGAGCCGCGTAATCAGATCGTTTGGAATCTCTCCTGGCGCCAGCACGCCGGTACCCCCGGTCGCGAGGCGTTTAAGGTCGGTAGAACGCGCCTCGTACAGGCTTACAAACGCTTCGAAGATCGCCGCCAGCAGAACAGCCCCCCGGGCGTGGGCTTCGGTCGCATCGCTATAGTCTGTCGGGGATGCCTTCTTGCCCAGTCCGCTGCGCAGCGCGCGCGAGCCATCCGATGCTTGTCCGAACTGCTGTGCCAGATCGGCCAGCAGGTTCTGGACGCTGAGGTCGCCGCGAGTCTTCGCGATGGTAAAGCGCAATGCCTCGGGGATGGAAAAATGCTGGAAGAGCGCGACAATATCGGCGAAGGCCTCGTGAAAGGCGGCCATATCGGGATTGGTCCGCTCCTGGTAGTAAGGATGCAATCCGTCGAGCAGCGCGTGGGTAGTTTCGTGCGCCACGACATCGTGCGAGAGGCAATTGAAGATCACTCCGCCGGGCAGATTATCGCCGGCGTTTGTGCGGTTGGCCTGAAAATATCCAAACAGCAGGGCCTTCTTGATGGGGCTATAGTAGGCGTTGGCCTCACGCAGAGCATGTGGGTAGATGCGCAGTCTTTGCACATAGTAGCTGTGAAACTCGGGCGGATTGGTTTGCATATAGCCACGTGGCGACCACAAGGCTGTTCTCCCAAGAGCTCGCTCAAAGCGGCCGATCGTGGTCATGGCGACTGCATACACCATCTGCTGGTGGAACTGGGGCAGCGCCTCGGATGGCGCCAAGCCATTGGCCGCCAGAATATGCGCGTGACTTAGATTGACAGGGGCATAGCAGGCGCCGGTCGCCGGGTCGATGTCCACAACTTCGAGATACTCGCCCACCGGACCCGGCTCGAGCCCATGTTCCCAAGGTACCTGGAGGATGGTCTCGTTGAGCGCCTGGGTGTCGGTGCGCAGACCCAGTGCAGGATCGAACGCAAAGACGCGCAGCGAGCGGCAGAGCGGGGCAGGAATGGGTACCGTCTCGCCCGGACTTGGGATGTCAGGATCTGCTGCCGGAGACGCTTCCGCCGGCGGCGCGGCGGAAGCGGGTGGCACTGGCCCGGATCCGGCCGATCCGGCGAGTGCCTTCTTGAGCGCCTGCGACGCTGCAGGCGAGGCAAGTATGGCAGCTACGATCTGCGTTCGCACCGTGGCGGGCACGTCTGCGTCGGGATCGACGTGAGCCTCGGCAAAGATCTGCTGCATCTCCGGTTGGCTGGCAAGGAGTTGCGCGGCTTCCAGGTGCAGCATGGCTTCGCTTGTAGGGTTGGGCGCAACGCCAAACAGCACGCCGAAAATCGGGCCGAGAAATGGCACCGTAATGGAATCCGGCGGTTGCCTGACGAGAACTTCAGCGCTGGCAGGAGCCTCGTTCATGGCTTGATTGGCCCGCAACGTCCCCTGCCCAAGATGCTCCCGATTCGTCTTGCTGGAGGAGTCGAACAGAGCCTTGCGTACTGTCTCGACCCGCTTCCACCGGTCATCATTGCGATAGCCGCGTAACCGCGGCAGGTTCGCCTGGATATAGCAGGCAGCAGCTGCAGCAACCTGGGGTGTGGCTGCCGACGTTCCATTCCCGCTGAAGTCGATAAGGGAGGGACAATCGTAGCTCGCCCACGGAACATTGGGCGTGTAAGCTGCCATGGCTGTATCCATCTTGCTGTCTGGCCCGTAGCATCCTCCCATCAGCTTGGCGTCTGCAAAATCTGCCCATGCCGCACCGTTCGACATGACTCCGCAGGCAGCGATGACGCGCTTAAACCGGGCCGGCCAGACAATGAACTTCGGCGCGCGAAATCCGCCCGGACCGAAGTTG
>Ga0302326_10024576_pt1 | contig 12239 bp, 10 predicted proteins | sample Palsa_T0_3_FD_202264 | JGI IMG/M metagenome (GOLD analysis project Ga0302326, IMG submission 202264) | Peat permafrost microbial communities from Stordalen Mire near Abisko, Sweden - Palsa_T0_3 | ecosystem: Environmental > Terrestrial > Soil > Palsa > Peat permafrost | place: Sweden: Abisko...
ATGAGACAAAGTGAGCGAAGCCGCTCGCTGCGGTGGCCAGGAAGGTGCCGATGTTGTGCACGATGTGTCCGGCATTGTCAGGCTGCTCGACCACAAACCACACGATGAACGCGACAGCGGCCCATCCGAGGATGGTTTTCAAACTCACGTCGCCTCCTAGGGCGTCCGGACTTGCCCTCGTTGCCAGAGACCTATGTTAGCTCCAGCCGATTTGCCGGCCAATGCTAACCGGATGAAGTTGCCGTGTCGGCATGGGTATTCCCTGTGTGGTCTCCAAGTATGCCCGATCGGCGGAAGCAGTGCGTGACCGGGCGTGCGAGGCACGCCGGCGGAGCCCGCGGAATCGCTCTTTCGCGCCCTGATCGGCGATTTTGCCGCCACGACCGGCAGTCATCTGACAACATTCCCCCGTGCAGAGCATGCTGGTGAAGTGACGGTGTCAGACGTGGGTGAGACTGACTTCGCGATCATCGTCTACCGCGAAGAGGATCAGTGGGAGGCCGATGTGCTGCCCACTGCCGTTACGGCTGACCTAGATGGCCTGGTCCGGGCGCTGTTCCGGCAGCCAAGCATGGGCGGCACGATCGGCTTCGCCGGTGTCGGCGATGACTTCTTCGTGGCGATCCGGGTCCTCGGCGAGGACGTGTCCCTGTTCCTGTCTGACCTCACCGCCGCGGTGGACTACCCGCTGGCTCGCCAGGTGCTCGAGGCCCTGCAGATCCCCGTCCCGGCGGACGACGAGCTCGACCAGGTGCTTCCGGCGGGCGATATGTCAATCTTCGCGGACCTTGGCCTAGATGAGATGGAAATCGGCGCGATCTCGGCTGACCTTGATCTGTACCCGGAGGATGCGGTGGCCGGCATCGCCGAACGGCTTCGTTTCGGGGACGTGGTCGAGCGGGCGCTCGATGCCGCCCTCGAGCCGTGACGGGGTACACCGCAACCTTCGAGCCCGCGATGCGGCTCGCGCTAGCTGAGGCGAGGCTGGCCGCGGCCGGGCCGGAACCAGCCGGGACGGCACTTGCGGGGCCGCAGGACGTCCCGGTGGGTGCCGTCATCCTCGCCGCGGACGGCCAGGTTATCGCGCGGGCGCATAACCGCAGGGAGGCCGACCACGATCCCACCGCGCACGCGGAGATCGCGGCGATGCGGCAAGCGGCCCGGATCCTCGGCAGCTGGCGGCTGACCGGCCTGACGCTGGTGGTGACCCTTGAGCCGTGCACCATGTGCGCCGGGGCGATCACCGCGGCCCGGCTCGGCCGGCTGGTCTACGGGGCTGAGGATCCTAAGGCCGGCGCCGTGGGGTCGCTCTGGGACGTGCTGCGGGACACTCGCCTGAACCACCGGCCGGAAGTCATCGGCGCGGTCCTGGCGGCCGAATGCGGCGAGGTGCTGCGAGACTTCTTCGCCGCGCGCAGAGGGCGCGGCGGATAATTCACGCCGCCGAGCACGCGCCGATTCGGGTAAGCTCACCAGCGGTGGAGTCGCCTAGTGGCCGAGGGCGCACGCCTCGAAAGCGTGTGAGGGGGCAACCCCTCCGTGGGTTCAAATCCCACCTCCACCGCTGAGCGCAGCCACGTACACGTCCAGCGTGCGCAGCTGGGGAACTTAACCTCATGCCCCGGACGTTCGCACAGGTGATCACGCGAGTAGTGCGGTACTGCGGCTACCCGCCGAGGCCAGGCAGCTGTCAGACCAGACTCCGGCGAGGAGAACCACGTGTTCGGACCGCAGGGAACCGGATTCTTCCTGCTCCTCATGGTGCTGTTCGGGGCCCTGCTGGTCTGGGTGGCATTGGCCAAGCATGTCGTATTCCGCGTCTTTGCTGCTTGCCTGGCGTTCCTCCCGGCGATGTGCTTCGGGATCGCGGCGGTAAATAAATATTATGACTATTACGAAACCTGGGGTGGGATGTTCAATGATCTCACTAGTCAGGGCTCGACCAGCATTCCCAAGTACTCGGCAGGCGGACTAGGCAACAAGAATTTCGATCACAATATCGGCCGGGTCACCGACCCGGCGGAAGACGCTCAGGTTGGATATGTCTTCCAGGTCACCGTCACCGGCGCCCGGAGCCACATCTCGCGTGACGTATATGTCTACCTTCCGCCGCAGTACTTCCAGAAGCACTACCAGCATTACAAGTTCCCGGTTATCGAGCTGCTGCACGGCTCGCCGGGGGATCCCGCTGCCTGGATCGACGTCATGGACGTGATCCCGACGTATCTCAGCCTGCTCGAGGCGCATCCCAGTGACGCGGCGGTGCTCGTGATGCCCGATAACGACGGTGGCGAGCAATATCAACTTCAGTGCCTTAATGACCCGGGCGGTCTGCAAGACATGACCTTCGTGTCGGAGGACGTGCCCGATGCCATAGCCCGCATCGCCCGGGTCCAGCCGCCGGGCCGGGCCTGGGGCCTGGCCGGCTACTCGGAGGGCGGCTACTGCACCGCCAACATCGCGCTGCAGGAGCCATCCCGCTGGGGAGCGGCCGGCGTGATGTCGGGCTACTTCTATCCCATCGAAAGCACAATTCCTGAGGGCAACAAGCCGGACGGCAAGCCGATCCTGGTCAATGTGTTCCGCGGATACCCCGGCCTGGCGCTGATCAACACACCCCGGAAATACGTCACCATGGTGCCGATCGGCGATCAGCTGCCCGCTTTCTGGCTCGCGGCGGGAGCCGAGGACAAGCAGGATGTCAGCGCCGCGGCGAACTTCAAGCAGCTCCTCGAAACACGGCTGGCCAACGTGCCAGACGTCACTATCCCGGGTGGCGGTCACCAGGGCAGTGTCTGGCGCGCGGCTCTCGGCCCCATGCTCAGCTGGATGACACCGCAGCTGGCTGCGAATGCCGCGCAGGCCGACGCCCGCGCGGCCAGGGCTGCCGCCGCTAAGGCCGCCGCGGCCAAGGCCGCCGCCGCCCGGAAGGCCCACGCTACGGCGAGCCCGTCGCATGCCCACCCCAAGCACGGCAAGGGCTAGCGCACTGCAGGCCATCCGGGATACGCCCAGAATGCGTCCTCGGTTGTCCCGCCACACTCTCCCTGCCGCTTAACCTGTCCGGCCGCTTAACCTGTCCGGCCGCAGAATGCCCAGGTGTGCCGTATCTCCGGCACTATCGGGCATCTCACGGCACTCAGCGGCATGATTCGAATTATTGTGCGTCATCACCCCCTCTATCAGGGGGGTCCTGACACACGATAACGATTTTCCCCGATTTACAGCTACTTTATCCGGACGGTCCTGCTACAGGACTCGCTTTCCGGGACTAGCCTGCCGCTTACTCCCCACAGCCGACCGCATGCTTAATGGCATTGCGCCATGACCCCGGTCACCCTGGTGATTCGTGACCGGCAGTTACCTTCAGTCGCCGTTATAAAAGCGAGACCTGAAAGCCAAATTGGGACAAAGCTGTTCGGAGGGTGTCGATACCGCTGCCGTAAAATGCCGGTCGAACCGTACTGAATAGGACTAACGCGCGAAGATCAACAATGGTCCATGGTTACACTTAGATCGTATACAGCGGCACTGAGCAGGTAATTCTTATCAAGCAATGATCATGACGATGAACACGGCTGCTTTTAGTGGCACTCTGCGTAATCGGCCAATTGACGAGTAAACCGCCCTTCGGTGAGGCGCGTCTCTTACACGTAAGGGCGGACAACACACTGATGAAGTGATCCGCGTGGGGGGCGATGCCTGGCAATGGCCAGGTACTGGGAGGAAACGTTATGGTCAGCGACGGTATCAAGGCTGCCCATACTCAAGCGCGGTACTCACCAGCAGTACATGAACACTCAGTACCTTCCCGAAGACAAGCATCTAGTCTGCCGTTAAGCAGGCGGCGAGCCGGTCAATCACCACCGGGCCGGCAGGCCGCTAGGGCGGCACGCCGTCCCCGGCCGGACGCTTCTCAGCCGTAACGTACCGCGCTTACCTGCTTCGGCGCCGTCGCTTTCCTGATGGGTCACCTGCCGAACAGAAATAACGAGCGTTTTCGCGTGCCGTTATTTCCCGCCGGAAAAGAAGTATCCCCGAGAAAGGTAAAGAGTAACTCAATGGACATTCGCAAGGTGGTTCTTGGCGGTCTCGTCGCTTCCACGGCGGTAGTTCTCCCGATCTCTGCCGCGAGCGCTGCACTGGCCGCACCGACGGTGCCGCCGCCACCTCACAAAACCAGCTGCACCCCGCCGAAGCCTCCGGTGCCTCCCAAGCACCAGAAGCACGATGGCGACCACATCAAGCTGGGTGGTGGCGGCGGCGGTAACGGCGGCGGCGGTAAGGGCGGCGGCGGTAACGGCGGCGGTAACGGCGGCGGCGGTAAGGGCGGCGGCGGTGGCCAGCAAGGCGGCGGCGGGAACAAGCACAAGACCCCGCCCCCGCCGCCACCCGTCAAGCACAACCACAAGCCCGGTAACAGCTGCACGTGCAAGCCTGGCCACAAGGCTCCGCCCTTCTACTCCATCTTCGAGCCGCCTTGCCTTAGCGCGCTGTACGAGACCGACACGTGGTCGTACACCTGCTCTCCCGGGAACGGTGTGAAGCCGTAGTAGGGATTCATTGGCTGATCGTCACGGTCGTCCCTCGGCCGCGATGACACTGGATGGCCGTTTGCCCGCGCTGCCCCTTGAGGTAGCGCGGGCAAACGCGTTCTGGTGCCCGTTCAGAGGGGTTGGCTAGCTGCGATCCAAGCGTCTTTCCCCCGTCTTCATGACGTTTGTGTGATCGGCCTGATACGTTCAGTTTCTATCTTGCGGAAGAACTTAGGTCCAGATAGCGCGTAAGTGGCACGAACACGTCCGTTGGGGGGCAAAGTGGTACAGCTGCCGGTACACAACTTTTCGCACGGACTCCTCAATCCCGGTCTTGGCTATTTACTGTCCTGCCTGGGCTCGTTCATCGGCCTGCGGTGCCTCACCCGGGCCCGGGCATATACCGGCTGGACGCGAGCCGTCTGGCTGCTGCTCGCGTCCGTGGCCATCGGGGCCACCGGAATCTGGCTGATGCATTTCATCGCCATGCTCGGTTTCTCGATCCCTGGGCAGCAGATCCTGTACAACGTGCCGATCACGCTGGTCAGCCTGCTGGTCGCAGTCGTCGTCGTCGTTATCGGCCTGTTCATCGTCGGTTACGGTGGCGGCGGCTTGCGGCCAGTCCTGGCCGGCGGTGTCGTCATCGGCATCGGCGTCGCGATCATGTTCTACGTCGGGATGTCCGCGATCAGCATGCAGGGCACTGTCCGGTACAACCTGGGGCTGGTCGCGGTTTCGGTCCTCATCGCGATCGTGGCGGGAACAGCCGCGCTGCTGGCCGGGCTCTACGTCAGCGGCACCTGGTCCAGCGTCGGTGTATCGCTGATCATGGGTGTCGCCGTCACCGGCATGCATTACACCGGGATGGCCGCGATGCATGTCTATGCGAGCGCCCGGACGGCCATTTCCGGCAGCTCGGCGGGCAGTTTCCTATTCCCGTTGCTGCTCGGCGCGGTCGTGCTCACGTTCCTGCTGGCGCTGATCATTGCGATGTCGCCCAACGAGGAAGAGATCCGCGCTGACTGGAGCCTGAGTGAGCGGCTCCGCCCGGTGGCTGTTCTCAGCGACGACGACGAAGAAGAGGAAGACAAGAACCGCGCCTGGGCACACGTCAGTGCCGCGCAGGTAGAAGCCAACCGCGCGTGGGCGCATCTCACCGAAGAGGTAGACGCCAGCCGCGCCCGGGCAGATGCCAGCGGTGCGGAAGTAAACGGCGGCAGCAGCCTCGGGGCTAACGGCAGTGCCTTGGCCAACGGCGCGGCGGCAAACACCAGCGGCGCGGCGGCAAACACCAGCGGCGCGAAGCTGGACCCCAGCCGGACCCTGGGCAACGGCGGCACTGGATCGCATCACGACCTGCGAGCCCATGGAGCTCAGCCAAGGCCTGCGGGTACCGTCGAGGCCCTGAACTTACCGGACTGACCGCCAGTTATCCCCGCTGCCCGCTGCTCGACCCGGGCCCCTTCTTGCCCTCGACTGCCCCGGGAGCCCCGGGCTCCTTGTTCTTGCCCTCGCCTGGCCCTCGTGTTCCCCCGGGAGCCGCGGGCCCCTTGTTGCCCGCGCCTGTGCCTGGTTCCGTGTCAGGGTTACCGCAGGTGAGCCGCGAGCCCTTCGTGACCAGCCAGAACGAGGCTTGGAGCTCATTCGCCGACCCTGTTGTGACCGATACGATTCCGATCGACAGTTCGCTCCCGGCTGGAATCGCCGCGGGATTGATGGTGAGCTTTGGTTCGCCGCCGCGCGCAGCCTTGCCGAGTATCTGCTGAAGATTCCCGGCGTTACCCCCAGATGCTTCCGTGCAGAACTCACCGAACGTGACGATCGCCGGGACGCCGGCCCTGGCCAGGGTCTGCCGCAGCAACACCGGATCGCGCAGCTCGCGGACATCGACGTACACCAGGCCACTCGACAGGGTGTTGACCGACCAGGCATCGAGGTTGACATGCACGGAACGGGCACTTGTCCCGGAGCCGCCACCGACGGCGAGCGCCAGGCCCACACCGAGCGCCATGCCTCCCGCGCCGGCCACCGCCAGGCCGCGGCGCAGCCGGCGGCCGCGGGCCCGGGCCCGGATCGCGTCGGCGGACCGGTCCAGGTGCACATCGGTAAGGGACTCCTTGACCATGGTCAGCGAACTCCGCAGCGTGGCCAGCATTTCTTCGTCATTCATGGGGCGGCCTCCTAGTCGAGAAAGGAAGTACGTGGGCGCGGAGCGTGCCGAGAGCCCGGTGCAGATGCACCCCTACGGTGCCCGGCGAGATACCCAGCAGCGCCGCAGTGGCCTCGGTATCCAGATCGAAGAAGACCCGGAGCGCGATCACCTCGCGCTGCCGCGTCGGCAGTGCCCGGATGGCCGATATCAGCGCGTCATCGACCCCGGCCGGCTGCCAGGTCGCCGACGACTCGGACTCCACCAGCGGGACTTCCCGCCGCCGGCGGCGCCACCAGGACACGTGCGCGTTCAGCGCGGTCCGTACCACCCACGCACGCGGCGCCGGGTGGTCGCGCACCTTCCGCCAGGACATCCAGGCCCGGGTAAACGCCTCCGCCACCAGGTCCTCGGCGAGCTGCCGGTCCCCGACGCTGACGAGCACGATCCGCAGGCAGTCATCCTTGGCGGCGGCGTAGAACTCGCTGAACTCCCGTCGTTTCTGCTCCACGCCCCAACTACGCATCCCGCCCCAGATTCCTTTACCGCCCGTGTCGGCCAGTTTGGCCGTTCCATGTCATCAGACTTGACGGGGGAACGAATGGACGGGGCACGGCTAGCTCGGCAGGTGGTGCGCCATGGCCCGGGGCTCACGACTGCTCGCGTTGGCAGCGGCGAAGCCGGTCAGAAGCCGGTCGGCCGACTTGATTGTCCCTGCGGCCGATGAGGCCTGCGTTTGTGCTGGTCAGCGCCCACATTGCCGCCAGTGTATGGACCAGAATCGAGACCACCCTGTCACCGCCGTTGATGACAGTGTGGGGCGTTATTCGTGGTCAGCATGGCGGAGGATAAGAGATTCGAACTCTTGAGGGCTTGCACCCAACACGCTTTCCAAGTCTGTGGATGTCCGTTCGTGGCAGGTCAGCGTGGTCTGTGACCTGGCGCTGCGGCCAGGTCCGGTCCTCTGCGGACGCCCTCGAACCGCGGCGAATGAGACCAGAACTGAGACCGGCGCGGCCCCGCCCTAGCGGTTTTCAAGAGCGTCGGTGGTTCTCGGCCTGTCACCGCTGCTACCTGCCAAAGCTGTGAGAGATCTTTGCTTGTTGGCAGCCGTCCTTGACGGTGGAGGGGCACCCCCGCACACTCAGCGGGCCATCCCCGGACCTGAGCCAAGCCATGACTCTTGTACCTTCCGGCCCCCGCGCTCGGTGGAGCCGGCTTTAGCGGGCACCTATGCCCAGGTCATCGCCCGTCACACGACTCGGCTAACGGCCGGCCGGCACCGTCTTGACTGGGCGGGTACTGAATTGTGCTTGAAAGGCGGTACTCGCTAACTAAGGTCTCGATTGGCTTCCACCAGGCAAATGTTGGTACGTCGGGACGCATCAGGGTACGGTAGCGTTTCTGCTATGGCCGATGCTTCCGGGGCAATTGAGTACTACAAGCTTGCGGCAGCCGTGATCCCGGTGCTGTGGGTGGGGCAGGCCCTCGTGCAACTCGACCCGGCTCCCGCCAGGCAAGCGATCGAACCTTTGGACCGCCGATTGCAGACGCTGGAGGACCAGGCCGAGACGGTCAACAGTGAGATTGATCGTAGCCACTCGGCAACCGCTGAAATTTTCGAGGCGTTGTCGCCGCCCCCCGGCATGAGCGGGGAAGAGCAGCTCAAGCGGCTCGAAGAACTTCGGCAGCGCGAAGAAGCCCGGGGGGCAGCCATTCGCGCGGCATTCGCGCGGGGCGAGCAGAAGCCCATCGACGCGCTGCGTGGGGAAGCCGCCAGCCTCAAGGACAGCGGGCGGATCGTGAAGACACGCTTCCGGTACCTTGCGCTGCTTTCGCTCGTGGCACTTCCGCTCGCTGTCGTCAGCGAGGGGGCATCGCTTTACGGGGTCGCAGGCGATCGTCAGTCAACGTTCATCACAGTGGTGGTGACCGTGGGGCTTGCCCTGGGTGGTGCGCTTCTTATCGTGCCCCTTTACGCCGGATGGATCCGGCTGCTGGGGCGGCGCTCGTGGCTACGATGATCGCGCGGTCCGGGTGACGACATGCCGATTGTCAACACCATCGGCAGCGCCGGCGGGGAGACAACCCGGCTCTATCCGAATGGGAACGGCGGGAACTACCACCTGGAGATCCAGGACGTGACTGGTAGCTGGAAGTTCAACATCACGCAATCAGGATGATGGCTCTCGATCACGCAGCGAAGACCTTCATTAGGCGCACCGGGCCGCGTCTCGTCCTGCTCAGACCCCTCCCCAGGTTCCGGCGGGCGGGAACGCCGCCTTGATCAAATACGGCTCAATTCGGCAACGCGCGGATCGCTCTATGTTCAGGGCCGCGGACGAACGGCTGGCATCCGCTTTTCAGGGAACAGAGCTACCGGGTCCTGAACAGGCAAGACGCTGCGCTGTGGGCTGACCTGGGCACGCATCGGGCGTGACCAAGGGATTTAGAGCCAATCCGGCGACCTGTCGCCGTGACCTGGGACGTGTCCGGCTGTTGATGGCGGGCTCTGCTCTGGCGTTGCGGAAAGGTCATGGTGGGCTGCAGAGTGGCGGTCTACGCTGGGTTCTGCCTTGTGGCGGGGTTTTGCGGTGTTGGGGGTGGTTGCGTGGCTGGCGGGGATGACCGCGGTGCTGGCGTGAGGTGGCGGGTGTTCGTGTCGCATACCTCGGAATTGCGGGAGTTCCCGCGCGGCGGGTCGTATGTGGATGCGGTGGAGCGGGCGGTTACGGCGTGCGGGCACGTGATCGTGGACATGGCCGATTTCCCCGCCGCGGACCTGCCGCCAGCGCAGTTGTGCACCGAGCGGGTGCAGTCGTGTGATGTGTACGTGGGGGTGCTGGGCACCCGGTACGGGTCGCCGGTGCGGGACCGGCCGGAGGTGTCGTATACGGAGCTGGAGTTCGAGGCCGCGACCGGGGCGGGCCTGGAGCGGCTGGTGTTCACGCTGGATACCGGGGCCGAGGTGACGGGGATCCCGCCGTCGGGGTTAATTGACCTGGAGTTCGGGGCACGGCAGGAGGCGTTCCGCCGCGGGGTCCGGGACAGCCTGGTCACACAGCCGTTTAGTAACCCGGGCGTGCTGGGGCAGCTGGTGGAACGCTCGCTGCGGGAACTGGCCGGGCGGCACCGCCGCCGGACGGGTGAGGAGGCCAGCCTGCCGGTGCGGCTGGCGCCGCGGCCGGTGTTCCTGGCGGGCCGGGAGGGGCTGCTCGCGGACCTGGACGCCCGGCTGGCGGACCCGCCGGCGCCGCGGGTGGCCGTGCTGTGCGGACTGGGGGGCGCGGGCAAGACCAGCGTGGCGGTGGAGTACGCGCACCGGCACCTGGCCGAGGTGGGGGTGTGCTGGCAGTTCCCGGCCGAGGACCCGGCGGTGCTGGCCGCCGAGTTCGCCGTGCTGGCCGCCCAGCTCGGGGCGCGGGAGGTCGTGGATCCGCGGGATCCGGTGGCGTCGGTGCACGCGGTGCTAGCCCGGGCCGAGGCCGGGTGGCTGCTGGTGTTCGACAACGCACCGGACCGGGCATCGGTGGAGGCGTTCGTGCCGCCGGCCGGGCCCGGGCGGGTGCTGATCACCACCCAGAATCAGCACTGGCCGCCGGGCCAGGCCCTCGACGTCCCGGTGCTCGCCCCGCAGGTAGCGGCGGATTTCCTGGTGACCCGGACCGGCGATCCGGACCGGGCAGCAGCCGGGGAGCTGGCCGTCGAGCTGGGCGGGCTGCCGCTGGCCCTGGAGCAGGCCGCCGCGTACATGCAGGCCACCGGGACCAGCCTGGCCCGGTACCTGCCGCTGTTCCGGGCCCGGCAGGCCGACCTGCTCGCCCGCGGCGACGCCTCCGGGCACCCGGCGGACGTGGCCGCCACGCTGGGGCTGGCTGTATCCCGGGTGGCGGGCGAGGCCCCGGCCGCCGCCGGGCTGGTGCGGTTGCTGGCGTTCCTGGCCCCCGAGCCGGTCCCGCTGCCCCTGCTGCTCGCCGAGGAAACGGCGGCGGGCCTGCTGGGCCCGGAGGTGGCGGCCGGGATCGGGCCGTTGCTGGGTGATCCGGTGGCGGCTGGCGATGCGATCGCCGCGCTGCGCCGCTATTCCCTGGTGACCCCGGCCGGGGACGGCCTGGTGCTGGTACACCGCCTGGTGCAGGCCATCACCCGAGCCCAGCTGTCGGCGCAGGCGGCTGGCCAGTGGGAACAGGCCGCCGCAGCCCTGGTCGAGCAGGCGGTCCCCGCCGACGTGGAACTGCCCGCGGCGTGGCCGGCGTGCGCGGTGCTGCTGCCGCACGCCCGGGCCGTCCTTGACCTGACCAGCGGCGGCATGTCGCAGATCGCGTGGTATCTCGGGTATAGCGGCAGCTACCCGGCGGCCCGGGACCTGTGCAGGTTGATCACCGACGCGTACACCGAAGCTGATGCCTACGGGCCCGAGCACCCCCGCACCCTGGACGCCCGCTACAGCGTCGCCTACTGGACCGGGGAGGCGGGGGATGCGGCCGGGGCCCGCGACCAGTTCGCCGCCCTGCTGCCCATCAGCGAGCGGGTCCAGGGCCCCGAGCACCCCGGCACCCTGAACACCCGCCACGAACTCGCCCGCTGGACCGGGCAGGCGGGGGATGCGGCCGGCGCCCGCGACCAGTTCGCCGCCCTGCTGCCCATCCGCGAGCGGGTCCAGGGTCCCGAGCACCCCGACAACCTGCCCACCCGCAACAACCTCGCCTACTGGACCGGGGAGGCGGGGGATGCGGCCGGGGCCCGCGACCAGTTCGCCGCCCTGCTGCCCATCCGCGAGCGGGTCCAGGGTCCCGAGCACCCCGACACCCTGAACACCCGCCACGAACTCGCCTACTGGACCGGGCAGGCGGGGGATGCGGCCGGCGCCCGCGACCAGTACGCCGCCCTGCTGCCCATCCGCGAGCGGGTCCAGGGCCCCGAGCACCCCGACAACCTGCCCACCCGTGCCAACCTCGCCTACTGGACCGGGGAGGCGGGGGATGCGGCTCCTGACGCGAGCTGATCCAGGAACTTACAGACTGGACAGGAGCAAAAGGCGAATGGTTCACGAGCAGGCGACCGATCAGCGGTGCCCTGAACAGGCACGACACAGCGCAATGCGCAGATCTGGGCGCGTATCGGGCATGATCAAGCGCTCGGAACCAACCTGCGGACCTCGGCCGCGCTTCAAGAAGCGGCGAAGCCGGTCAGCCGACTTGAATGTCCCGGCGGTCGATGAGGCCCGCGTTTGTGCTGGTCAGCGCCCATATTGTCGCCAGTGTCTGGACCAGAATTGAGACCAGCCTGTTACCGCCGCTGAAGACAGTGTGGACGTTTTACCTGGTCAACTCGGCGGAGGATAAGAGATTCGAACTCTTGAGGGCTTGCACCCAACACGCTTTCCAAGCGTGCGCACTAGGCCACTATGCGAATCCTCCGCAGGGCAGCTTACCCGAATCCGCAGGCGCAGCGGGCGGATCGCCGGCCGGCGCCGGCCCAAGTCAGCGGCCCCAGCGACGCCACGGTGCCGGCTAACGCAACATCAGGTCCCGGGGCTGACTACACTTGCCCCA
>Ga0302326_10024577_pt1 | contig 12239 bp, 7 predicted proteins | sample Palsa_T0_3_FD_202264 | JGI IMG/M metagenome (GOLD analysis project Ga0302326, IMG submission 202264) | Peat permafrost microbial communities from Stordalen Mire near Abisko, Sweden - Palsa_T0_3 | ecosystem: Environmental > Terrestrial > Soil > Palsa > Peat permafrost | place: Sweden: Abisko...
TGATTTCTTCGAGAGCAAGATTAGGCCGATCCTGGCCGATCGCTGCTACAAATGCCACAGCCACGACGCCGACCGCGTCAAGGGAGGCTTCATGCTCGATACGCGCGAGGGGCTGCTCCACGGCGGCGACACCGGGCCGGGTGCGGTCCCCGGCAAGCCGGAGGACAGCCTGATCATTGAAGCGATCAGCTACAAGAACGACGACCTCCAGATGCCGCCGAAGGGAGACCGGCTGTCCGCGGCGCAGATCGCCGACCTGACGGAATGGATACGGCGAGGCGCTCCGGATCCCAGGACGCTGGTCGCGCAGGGAAGCGCCGCCAGTTACGGCGGCGTGGGCCGCTTGCACTGGTCATTCCTTCCGCTGAAAAAACCGGCGGTCCCGGAAGTCGTGAACAAGGCTTGGGTCCGCAACCCGGTGGACAATTTCATTCTGGCCAAGCTTGAGTCGGCCGGGCTCAAGCCCAATGCGCAGGCGGACAAGCGCACGCTGATCCGCCGGCTCTCCTTTGACCTGATCGGCCTTCCTCCGACGCAGGCGGAGGTTGACGACTATCTTGCGGACACTTCGCCCGACGCCTACGCCAAGCTGGTCGATCGCCTGCTCGAGTCGCCGCATTATGGCGAACGCTGGGGGCGGTACTGGCTGGACGTCGCCCGATACGCCGACACCAAGGGAGACACGCCCAACCGCGAGGATCCGCGGTACAATTTTGCCTGGACCTACCGGGACTATGTCATCAACGCGTTCAATACCGACGAGCCTTACAATCAATTCATCATGGAGCAGCTGGCTGCGGACCGGATGATCTACGACCGGGCTAAGGCCACCCACACCGATGAGAAGAATGCGGATCGGTCGTCGCTGGCGGCGCTCGGCTTCCTCACGCTCGGGAACCGTTTCGACAACAGCCAGAACGATATCATCAACGACCGGATCGACGTCACGACGAAGGCCTTTCTCGGATTGACCGTCGCTTGCGCCCGTTGCCACGACCACAAGTTCGATCCGATTCCGACCAAGGACTACTATTCGCTCTACGGGGTCTTTGCCGACTGCATCGAGCCCAAGCAGGAAGACAAGGAGCCGTGGCTGCATTCGGCGGCCAAGACGCCCGAATTGGTCGACTACCTCACTCGAATGGAAGCGATCGACAAGAAGAAGACCGATCTTGAGGCGCAGCTTGAACTCCTGAAGCGTGAAAAGGGCCTTGCCCAGGAACAAAGGGCGGCGAAACGCAAGGAGCTGCTGAAGCAGCAGCAGCAGGCCGACAAGGAACTCGGCGACCTCGATGCGTTGCCCGTGGCCCCCCCGCGCGCGGAGATCTTGGTGGATGTCGCCAGTCCGCACGACTACCCGGTCTTGCTGCGGGGCGAAGCGCAGAACAAAGGGCCGGTCGTGACGCGGCATTTTCTCGAAATCCTCTCTCCGGACCCGAAGAAGCCGATTCCCTTCAAGGAGGGGAGCGGACGCATGGACCTGGCGCGCGCAATCGCCAATCCGTCCAATCCAATGACCGCGCGCGTCCTCGTGAATCGCCTGTGGCAGCAGCATTTCGGCGACGGATTCGTGGCGACGCCCGATGATCTCGGCAATCAGTCGGCGCCCCCGACGCATCCGGAATTGCTGGACTACCTCGCTTCCCGTTTCATGGCCGAGGGTTGGTCGATCAAGAACATCCAGAGGCTGATTGTGATGAGCAACACCTACCAGGAGGGCAGCGCCGCGAATCCGGCGTACGCCTCCGCCGACCCGGACGATCACCTGCACTGGCGTTATGCGGTTCACCAAATGGATTTTGAACAGGTCCATGACTCGATTCTGGCGATCGCCGGCACGTTGGATTTCACGATGGGCGGCCGGCCGGTGCCGATCGGAAGCGAAGGCTTTGCGACGCGGCGGGCGGTGTACGCCTTTATCGACCGGCACAATCCGGCGGAAATCCTCACCCAATTCAACTTTCCCAATCCGAGCGTGCCCACCGGACGGCGATTCCAGACCTTGGTTCCGCAGCAGCAGCTCTTTCTCATGAACAGCCCCTTGGTGGTGGAGACAGCGCGCAAGCTGGTCCATCGCCCGGACTTCCTCGAGCTGACGACGGACGATCAGAGGGTCCGTTCGCTGTACCTCACGCTTTTCCAACGGCCGCCGACACCGGTTGAGGCGCGGCTGTGCCTAAAATATCTCCAGCTCAATCCTGGCGGGACGTCGGCGGCGACACCGGCGGATACGGCGCAGACGAGGCAGGCGAACCGGCAGGCCGAACAGCAGGCGAAGCAGGCCGAGGTGGCGGCGACGCAGCTCAAGGGCAAGAAGGTGGTCCAGGTGGAACCCGGGGCGGCAGCTTTCCGGAGCCGGGCGCCGCTGGATGCCTGGACCAAGCTGGCGCATGCGCTCTTTCAGACGAACGAAGCTATGTTTGTGAACTGAAAGGGCGAAGGCGGGTTCGCGGAGCGGCTGGTGCGGGCCAAGGCCCGGAGCGACGGCGAAGCCGGACGCCCCTCGAGCAGCCGAACACTATGCTCTCGCCAGCGTCGCGGCTGCTTTCCCACTGTAGCGGGGTTCCCACGCCCACTTCGGCCAGCACCCGCAACGCCCTATGTCCGATTCAGCCGGAAAAGCGGTTTTTCTCAGCTACGCCTCGCAAGACGCGGAGGCCGCGCGACGCATTTGCGAGGCGCTGAGCAAGACGGGAATTGAGTGCTGGCTGGACCAGAGCGAGCTTCGGGGCGGCGACGCATGGGACCAGAAGATTAGGAAGCAGATCAGGGCGTGCGCTCTCTTCATTCCGGTGATTTCCGCCGCAACGCAGGCTAGGCGCGAAGGCTATTTTCGCCTTGAATGGCACCTCGCAGACCAGCGTTCGCTGCTGATGGCAAGCGGAACGCCCTTTATCGTCCCTGTAGGCATCGATGGGACCCGCGACGGCGACGCACTCGTGCCCGATTCTTTCCGGACCGTCCAGTGGATGCGCGCGCCGGAGGGCAGGATGCCCGACGCGTGCGTCTTGCGAATTGCAGCGCTTGTCCGGGGCGCCGATGAGAGGGAGCCGGCCGCGGAACCCATGCCCGGGGTCAGGGGATCAGCCCCGGCAGGAACGAGGGTGCCGCGAGCGGCCGGGCGCGGCACTCGCTGGCGCGTGGCGGCCCTTGTCTGCCTCGCGATGGTCGCGGGACTTGCGGCCTACATGGGGCTCCGGAAGGGGATAGCCTCTCCCACCATGTCCGCCGCCCCCACAACGGCTCCGGCGCCCGTGACCGTCCCGGTTATGGCGGCTCCCCCCACCCGGCCCTCCGAGGCCCGCCAGGTTGCGGAACGGGCGTTTGCGATGAGCGTGGACGCGTATGGCTCGACCGCCGACGATTTCAGCACAGCCGACGGCCTCGTGAAGCAGGCGCTCGAACTGGATTCCAACGACGGGGAGATCTGGGCGATAGCGGCGCAGCTCAACCTGATGTACCGGAATCGTGGATTCGACTACTCGCCGGCACCGGTCGCGGCGGGCCGCCAGCAGGCCGAGCGGGCCGTGAGGCTCGCACCGAAATCGGCCGAGGCGCTTTTCGCCTTGGGACTCTCTCAGCGTTACACAACCAGGGACCAAGTCGCTGCGGGTGACCTTTTCAAACGCGCGCTCGCGGTCAATCCAGGCCATGCCCGGGCGCTCATGGCGCTCGGGGAAATTTTGATACAAAGCGGCCGGAATGCGGAGGGAATGGCCCTCCTGGAACAGGCGCGCAGCCAACCCAAGTGGGCCCCGCTGGCGTCCTACTACGAGTTTCTGGTGTACTTCGACCAAAGGAAATTTGAGGAGGCGGACCGCGCTGTCCGAAGCTCCTTCGCGGCCGGGCCATCCGAGAACTCCGCAGGTGGCATTGCCTTGGTTCACCTGACCTGGAAGGGGGGGTTGGACGAGGCGATTCACGATCTCCAAACGGTTCCCCGTGCCCTCCTCGGTGCTCCGCGAGTTGTCCTGTTCACAGCGGAAGTCCAGATGTTCCGGCGCGCCCCCGACGAGGCGCTAACGGCCTTGGACCGCATTCCGGAAGACTTCATTCACGACAGCTTCTTTATCGGCCCGAAGAACTATCTGGTCGGCCGCGTGCACGCGCTTGCGCACCGGCCGGGGGCTGCCCGGGTTGCCTGGGAATCTGGACTTGCCGTCATGGATGCGCGCCTCAAGTCCGCGAACATCGATCCGGATCTTCATTTGATGAGAGGCGCCCTGCTGGCGTACCTTCGGCGCGGGGAAGAGGCAATCGGCGAGGCCCGCACGGTCGAGGAGATGATTCACGGTCGGCCGGTCGCCTGGTATCACTCGCCGGTGATGATCTACGCGGCACTTGGACGGGCGGATCTGGCCGTACCCATCCTCGCAGCGCTGCTCGACTCGCGGGAATCCCTTGCTTGGCCATTGACGCAAACGCTGCTTCGGCTCGACCCGCTGTGGGATCCATTGCGACACGACCCGGGATTTCTGAGCCTGATGGAGACGAGCGTGTCGGCGCCGACTCAATAGGTGTCCGTCATTTCCCTCCGAAGAGGCTTTGGATCGTTCCGCCGGCGGTCTTGAGGGTGTCGAGGGCGGCGGCGGGCACGAATTTCGCGGTGGCGCCGGCGGCGGCCTCGGCAATTTTTGGCGTGATGCTTCGGAAGATCGCGGCAGCCAGTTGGGCTGAGGTGACTCCGCGGGTCTGATCTCCGAGATTGTCGAGGGTGATCGAACCCATCGGGATCGTCACCGCAGACGGACCCACGCCCACAGTCACTTTGCCGTTGGTCAGGTGGAAGTGTTTCACCTCAAAAGTGATCGTCTGGCCATCGTGGGAAGCCTGCGGCGCCGCGCCCGGGGAGGAGGATGCCTTCTGGATATTTTTGAGAAGCTCGCCGATGTTGCTCGCCACGAGTCTCGTCTCATAGACGAACTCAGGCCGGTCGATCGTCAGCTCCTCGATGATGACATGATTGCTGAGGAGAGACCTCGGAGCGATTTGAATGTGGACGCTTCCCAGGGTGAGGGCCTTGTCGGAGCTCCATCCCTTTGGGTTTCCGACATAAAGGCCGGTGAGGGTTCCGGACCCGGAGAAAGGCGACAGCTGGGCGCCATCCAAGCTCACCCTCGTCTGGGTGTAGGCGGGACCGTAGCCGTCGACCGCTCGCTTCACGAAGGAGCCGACGAAGAGGTCCACACAGGCAATAGCGGTAATTGCCACAATTGCGAGGATGCCGCCGATCCAGAGGAGCCTCTTTTTCATGCCGATCGGACATGGAGTGCCGATTGGCGAAGTGGTTCCGCTTCAGGGGCGAATTTCGCTCGAAACAGGCGGTTGCGCGAGGGGTTGGGCCGATCGTCTCGGGCCGTGGTTGGCCGGAGGGCGAAGTTTTTTTCCCTTGTGTCTCCCGAGAGGCCAGCCGAACGATTTTCCCTTACACAGAAGTATTTCATCCGCCCATGGCGTCCAATTACACAGAAGCGAGCATCAAGACCCTCTCCTCGACCGAGCACATCCGGCTGCGACCGGGCATGTACATCGGCCGCCTGGGGAACGGCACCCATGCCGACGATGGGATCTACGTGCTGCTCAAGGAGACGATCGACAATTCGGTGGACGAGTTCGCGATGGGCTCAGGCCGCAAGATCGAGGTTGAATTGGCCGATCGCCACGCGAAGGTTCGGGACTACGGGCGCGGGATCCCCCTGGGGAAGCTTCTGGAGTGTGTTTCGGTGATCAATACGGGCGCAAAATACGACAGCGAAACCTTCAAGAAGGCGGTCGGCCTGAACGGGGTGGGGCAGAAGGCGGTCAACGCGCTCTCGATCGAGTACCGGGCGCAGGCCGTGCGCGAGGGTGAGGCCAAGGTGGTCGAATTCGCACGCGGAAAGCTGAAGAAGGACCACCGGGTCGTGAAATGTGCCGAGCGCAATGGAACGATGATCGAATTCACTCCGGACGAGGAGCTGTTTGGGCGGGATTTTCGCTACCGATCGGAATTCGTAGAGGACATGCTCTGGAACTACGCGTTCCTGAACCGGGGGCTGACGCTCACGCTGAACGGCAAGCCTTTCAAGTCCGAGAACGGGCTCAAGGACCTCCTTCAGAAGAATCTCAATGGGGAACCGCTGTATCCGATCATCCATTTGGAGGGCGAGGACATCGAGGTGGCGATGACCCACGGGTCCCATTACGGAGAGGAGTACCACTCTTTCGTGAACGGGCAGCACACGACCATGGGTGGCTCGCACCAGCAGGCCTTCCGCGAGGCGGTCGTGGAGACGCTGAGGAATTTCTACAAGCGGGATTTTGACGCCGCGGACGTGCGCCAGTCGATCGTGGCGGCGATTTCGGTGCGGGTCATCGAACCGGTGTTCGAGTCGCAGACAAAGACTAAGCTCGGATCCAGCCATATGGGCCCGAACGGGCCGACGGTGCGGGACTTCATCGGCAAATTCATCCAGCAGAGCCTGGACGTTCACCTGCATAAGAACCCGGTGGCGGCGGAGGCGCTCTTGGGGCGCATCCAGGACAGCGAGCGGGAGCGCAAGGAACTCGCCGGAATTCGAGGTTTGGCGCGCGAGCGGGCGAAAAAAGCGTCGCTCCATAACCGGAAGCTGCGGGACTGCCGGCTCCACCTCGGGGACAAGGACGGGAGCTCCGATGAGAGCACCCTGTTCATCGTGGAGGGCGACTCCGCGGCCGGCTCGCTCACGGCCTGCCGCGAGGTGAAGACGCAGGCGGTCTTTGCTTTAAAGGGCAAGCCGCTCAACACGTACGGCCTCACCAAGAAGGTCATCTACGAGAACGAGGAATTCCACCTGCTCCAGTCGGCCCTCAACATCGAGGACGGCCTGGACGGCCTGCGCTATGCGCGGGTTGTGATCGCGACCGATGCCGACGTCGATGGGATGCACATTCGCCTCCTGCTGATCTCCTTTTTTCTCCAGTATTTTCCGGATCTCATCGCCCGGGGGCATCTGCACATTCTCGAAACGCCCCTTTTCCGGGTGCGCAACAAGAAGGAGACGCACTACTGCTACGACGACGCGGACAAACAGGCGGCGATGGCGAAGGTGGGCGCGGCCGCGGAGATCACGCGGTTCAAGGGTCTGGGGGAGATTTCCGCGGGCGAATTCAAGGATTTTATCGGCGAAAAAATCCGCCTCGAGCCGGTGAGCCTGACCCACATCCACAACACCGAAGAACTGCTGAGCTTCTACATGGGGAAGAACACGCCGGAGCGGCAGGAATTTATCATCGAGCATCTCAAGATTGAGAAGGACCTGATCGTCGCATGAAAGCGCCTGAAGAAGCCTCCGGGACGGGGCAGTCCTCCGCGCCTCTCGCGCGCAGCTACGAGAAGTGGTTCTTGGAATACGCGAGCTACGTCATTCTGGACCGCGCGGTGCCCCACATCGACGACGGGCTAAAGCCCGTGCAGCGGCGGGTTTTGCACACGCTCTGGGAGATGGACGACGGACGCTTCCACAAAGTGGCCAACGTGGTCGGAGCGACGATGCGTTTCCACCCGCACGGTGACGCGTCAATCGGAGCGACGCTGGTGGCGATGGGGCAGCGGGGATGGCTGATAGAGCCGCAGGGGAACTACGGCAACGTTTTCACGGGCGACGAGGCGGCGGCGCCCCGGTACATCGAGGCGCGCCTGACGGCTTTCGCTCGGGAAGTGCTCTTCAATCCCAAGACCACGATCTGGCAGGCGAGCTACGACGGCCGCGCCAAGGAGCCGGTGACGCTGCCGGCAAAGTTTCCGATCGTGCTATTGGACGGTGTGGAGGGGATCGCGGTCGGCCTGTCCACCAAGATACTGCCGCACAATTTCAACGATCTGTGCCGCGCAGCCGTGAACCATCTGCAGGGAAAAACATTCCGGATCTTCCCGGATTTCCCCTCGGGAGGAGTGGCCGATTTTGCCGAGTATAACGATGGCGAGCGCGGCGGTAAAGTGAAGGTGCGCGCCACGATCGAGATGCGCAGCAAGTATCTCCTGGCGATCACCGAGCTCCCCTTTGGCACGACGACGGAATCGCTGATCGAATCGATCCTTGCGGCGAACGCGAAGGGGAAGATCAAGATCAAGCACATCGACGACAACACGGCCGACCGGGTCGAGATCCTGGTGCATCTGCCTCAGGGGGCCGAGCCGGAAAAAGTCATCCAGCAGATGTACGTCTTCACCGCCTGCCAGGTGGCGATTTCGCCGGCAGCCTGTGTCATTGACGGGGACAAGCCGGTGTTTCTCGGGGTGAGGGAGATTCTCAAGCGAAGCGTCGACGCGACCGTGCAGCTCCTGAAGCGCGAGCTGGAGATCAAGCTGGGGGAGCTTGAGCAGCAGTGGCACTGGGACTCGCTGGAGCGGATTTTTATCGAGGAGCGCATCTATCGCCGCATCGAGAAATCCACGACCTGGGACAGCGTTCTCAAAGAGATCCGCGAAGGCCTGAAGCCCTTCCTCAAGACGCTGCGGCGCGAAGTGGTTGACGACGATATTGTCCGGCTGACCGAAATCCGGATCAAGCGGATCTCCGCCTTCAACCGGTTTCACGCCGACGAGCAGATCGCGAAGATCGAGGCCGGAATCAAGGAGGTGAAGCACGAGCTGAAGCACCTGACGGCCCACGCCATTCGATGGTTCGAGGGTCTCCAGGAGAAGTACGGCAAGGACCGAAAGCGGCGGACTCGCTACGACGAGATTGAGCAGATCAGCGCGGCCGAGGTGGTTTCGGCCAACCAGCGGCTGTACGTCAACCGGGAGGAGGGCTTCATCGGCCTCAATTGGCGGCAGCACGAGTTTGTCCAGGAATGCACGATCCTCGACAGCGTGATGTGCATCATGGCGGACGGGTCTCTCAAGGTCGCCAAGGTGGCCGACAAGGTTTTCATGGGCCGGGAGATCGTGCACTGCGCGGTGTTTCCCAAGGACGGTGACACGGCCTTCTATACAATGGTCTACCAGGACGGGGAGAGCGGGAAGGCGTTCGCGAAGCGCTTTCAGATCGGCGGGCTGAGCCGTGACAAGCTGTACTCGCTGGTGAAGTCCGAAGGTTCACGGGTGGTCTTCCTCGAGGTCAGTCCCACCGAGAAGGCTATGCCGGGTAAGCTCCACATCTCGCTCGATGGGCGCAGCGGTGCGCGGGTGAGGGAAATCGATTTTGATGTGGCGGCGGTCGCGGTGAGCACGCGCTCGGCGCGGGGGCTGACGGTGACGAAATGGCCCGTTAAGGGGGTTAAGCGGATCGAGGAAGGCTGAGGCGTGGAACGCGCGGGCAGCCCGAGGTTGCGTTTGGGCCTGAGGCCGCAAGGCAGGGGCCGAGGTGACGGGAGCGGAAGGGGCTTTGCGGTCCGACACGCTCGTCCACAGGGCGCACCTCTCTTCTTGGGCGCGCGGCTCGGACCGCTACGAGGCACCCTTCTTTGGGGTGGTTTGCTTTCGTCGGACTTATCGGAACGGACTCTTTTGTCCCGTCGCCTCGGACCGCGGCCAACGGCCCAAACGCAACCTGGGGCTGCCCGCGCGTAGAACTGTCGTCAGTCAATAGAGATATTCGACCCGCTTAACCTGTCATACGTGGAGGGAGCCGGAGGGGGTATAGGGCGTGAGGGGGCTTCGATACCGGAACTTCCCCGGGCAACTTTACTGAATGGGGGGATACTAAGAGCTATCGCTCACCAACCGTCGAACTCCATGAAGAAGGCACGAATCTTGGCTATCCTCTGCTTGCCGCTCCTCGGCGCTTGCGAGAACGCGGCCGACCGCTCGGATGCTCGGCATCTGACTTACAAGGATCCCTCGTTCACCTACACGGAAATGAAGAGCGTGTCGCCTGAGGATAGGAAGCGGATGGAGGACAAGGTCGCGGAAATGGACGCGGCCGTTGCCAGCTCGACCGACGGATCGAAGGCGCCGATAGCGCCTTGAGGGATTCAGAGTTCTTAGGCGGGGCCGTTGAGGCTGGCGGCTTTCTGGGCTGCGGAGTGTTGGCGCTCGCAAGATCGTCAGAACGAGGCTTAGTCCGAGGGCGCGACCTTGGATGAAATTTGAGTTCGTTTCCTTATTGCCGACGCAGCGTGAGCTTTACGCGGTTCCGCGGGGGGCGGAGCGGTTCGAGGCCTATTTAAAGGCGATGCTCAATGTCAACGGGGACGAGGTGCGTTTTCCGCTAATGGGGATGAACCCGATGGGCCGGGAACACGTTCCCGCGCTCCTGGATGATTATTTGTCCCTCGACGCGGAGGGTGTCGCCGAGCAGGCGCTTGGCGAGGTGGCGGGGGAAGTCGCCGGAATTCCCGGCGAGTACAAGGTTGCGCTCGTTCTGGTCGACGACGCCAAGGGCGGCTGGACGTATCGATATACGACCGAATTTGGGCACTATTTCCAGGAGCAGGCGCTTTTCAAGCGTGGCTGGCTGGTGGCGATCCTGTGGGCCAGCGAGAGGCCTTCGGCCGCGGCCGTCCGCGCCGAGGTTCGGGCCGTCGTGCATCGGGCAGCGTATGTCGCGCAGCACGGCGCTGCTCGGACGCTTCGTCAAATGCTGGAGCAGGAGGGAACGGTTCGGGCTCGTGCCGGGGGCGCGGATCCGGCGCTCAGTGACGAGGAACGCGCGTACACCCACGATGTGATCACGCCGCTGCTGGACGCGGAGGATATGCCCACAATCCTGAGCGTTCTGTTCGGCGACGCTGCGGCGTTGGAATTAGGTTACACACCGCTGGGATTAGTCGAACGCGCCGGCCTGGCTTGGGCGAGGGGTGGAGGCGCTTAAGCAGGCCGTTCCCGGGAAAGGGCGGCGGCACCGATTCGATCTGGTTCGGCGATAAGACCTTCACGTGGGGCTGATAAGGCGGTTCGTGGAATGGGACTTGCGCGACCATCGGCGAGTCGGCAATCCCTTCTCCCATGAGAACGAACGCGCAGTCTTTGCTTCGACTCGTTGTTTGGGCCACCGCGGCGGCCTTGGGAGGATCCGGTCATCCGCTATCGGCGCAGCAGGCCCTTTACGTCATGGACGGAAAATCATTGGCCTTGGTGCGGGACGCTCACGGGGGAGTTCCTTTAGTGGAGAAACAGGGCAAGCTGTCCGGCATCGACAGCAAGACCTTCGCATTGCGGCGGGTGGATGAGTACGCACCTTTCTTTGTCGCGGTGCGAAATCTGAAGGAGGAGACGGTCGGGCTGGAGAACATGGGGACGCGGGAAACCATGAATGAGAGGATAAATATCTCCGCGGAATTCGAGTCCGCCTATAAGCTTGATCATGTTTTTTTGGTGCTCGAGCTGACCACCGGCAAGGGCGACACCCGATTGTTCGTGCGGGGGCTTGGCGAATTATCGGCGCACCGACCTTATCCGTTCAGGTTCTCTGTCCCGATCTCCGAGTCGCTAGGCAGTTTTAAGAGCCGGCTGCACATCTTCAGCGATGGCCAGGAACTGCTTCATTCTGAAATTCCGTTCGACGCTCGCGAATCCTCCCTGGATCGCATGGTTGCCCGGCGTATTCGCGGGGTCGACAATGCACCCCCTAAGCCGCTTTTGGAGGTCCCGCCCGCCTATCCGGCAGCGCTCATCAAGCAGGCGCCTATCGGGACGGCGACCTTGCGTTTCACGATCGACTCCAAGGGCAATGTTCAGGACGCCTCCGTGGAGAACGCCACGGATCCTGCGTTTGGTCAGTCCAGCCTGGACGCTGTAAAACAGTGGCGGTTCGTTCCGCGTGTCAGAGGGGGTCTGGCCGTGAGTACGACGGTGGATCTGCCCTTTGCCTTCGCTTATGCTGGCGGGAGCAGCAAGGGCTGAGCAAAGTCCCGGGATGGCCACTGAACCGACAGGAATCGCAGATCCGGACCGCGCTCCTGGTTGCCCGTGCGGCAGCGGAAAAGCTTTGGAGGAATGCTGTGGGCCGATCCTGCGTGGGCAGCGGCTCGCGGCGAGCGCGGAAGAGCTCATGCGGGCCCGTTTCACGGCACATGCGACCCACGATTATGCCTTTCTTCACCGCACCTACCGCCCCACCGCTCAGCAACCCTATGTGCCGACGGAGGACAAAGCCACAATGCAGTGGACCAGGCTGGTCGTCCACAGTCACACGGAGGGCAGGACGCCTGACCTGGCTTACGTGGAGTTTTCAGCTTATGGAATGGAGGATGGCGCGGAGCATGTGCTTCACGAGAAAGCGGAGTTTGTCCGGCAAGACGGCGCGTGGATTTATACACGCCCCTTGCGCGAGGGG
>Ga0302326_10024579_pt1 | contig 12238 bp, 9 predicted proteins | sample Palsa_T0_3_FD_202264 | JGI IMG/M metagenome (GOLD analysis project Ga0302326, IMG submission 202264) | Peat permafrost microbial communities from Stordalen Mire near Abisko, Sweden - Palsa_T0_3 | ecosystem: Environmental > Terrestrial > Soil > Palsa > Peat permafrost | place: Sweden: Abisko...
TCCGTTCAAGGCGGCATACATCGACTACGAATACCTTATCTTCCCCCAATCCGTGGAATACGCCCTGGCCCGATCGCAATTGGTTTCCTTTGACCGCTCGCGACAAAACACCATCAACGTCATCACCTCGGATTGGTCGATGCTCTGGTTCCCCCGCTCGCCGGAAGATTTCCAATGGTGCTTTTTTGACGAATTCGCCTCCCCCACCACACTGACGCCCAACGAATGGGGCATGGCCCGATCCCTGGTCACGCTGGCGCTGTACCGGGTGCATCCGGAGAGTTTCAATACCGGCGTGATCATGAATTTGTATCCCCCCAACGTCGATCCGCCGCCCGACCCATCTGCCGTCACGGTGGATATGCGGATGATTCGGTTGTTTAAGTGATCGGATTAGGTGGGGGATGTGGTAAGTGCTGCAATTTGTTGCATTTTGCTGCATTCATTACTAAAAACCTGTGGAAAGCCGAGGTTGAGGTAGACGATCAACACCATGTCCGGACGCGCCGTCGGGGCGCAATCGAAAATCGACCTATCTGGAGTTTCGTCTTGAGCAGGGATTTAAATGATAGGATTTTCCGCTTATATCGCGCCTCGAGGGACTTTGATAAACTACTTCCCTAGTCGCTCCAAACCAAAGCTGACTCAGGAATCGTTGCATTGATGCTCTATTTTTTTGTTACGGTATGATTTGGAGGACCGTGTTGGGAACGGAGGTCGACGAGCAATGATAAGCTTCAACTGCCCAAACTGCGGGAATGCATTCAACGTCAGGGACGAATTTGTCGGCCGGGTGGGAACGTGCAATAACTGCAAAGCGGAGATCCGCGTTCCGAATAATCAACAAGCCCCCATTCCTACTGCACGGCTGGTTCCCCCGCCGCCTCTGGCCACTTACCCGCAAGCATTGACCCCGATTGCTCCAAATGTTGTCTATGCAAATACGGGCGGCCCGGCCCAGGTTCTTGTCCAAGTTGCCCCACCGCAGCAAAAGTCGACGAGTGGTCTCGGCGTCGCGTCGTTAATAATCGGTGTAATTGCATTACTCTTCAGCTGGGTGCCTTTCTTCGGAATATTAAGTATTCCATTCGCTTGCATCGGTGCAATTCTTGGTGGAGTAGGCGCGCTCATCGCCATTGTGGGGCGACGATCAAAAGCTGGTCTTGCGATTGTAGGCACGGCAGTATGCATTGCCGCAGTCATTGCCGCCGTTGGCATAACGGGCGCCACGGCTAGTTCGCTAAGCGCGGCGATGAAAAACGCCAGCCAGAAGACCAATCAGACAAACCAACAAATCGAATCTACGAATTCGGTGCCCATGGGCGGCACGAGCTCCACACCAGTCGTGGGAATGTCTCCGCCACCCGCCACGACTTGGGCCCCTTTTGATGTTCCCGCCATTCAAGGAAACACGCGGATTCAGGTGATTTCCGCTTCGGTCGACCTGGTCCCGCTCAAATCTTCGATGGGGGATAGTCCAATTAATTCAAACGAAGCGCAGTTAATTCTGAAGGTGAGAATTGAAAACTTAAGTACAACCGTGAAGCAGGATTATACTACCTGGGCCGGGGCTGATTTTAGTGTTGAAAGAGATTACGCGTCAGTTGAGGACGAGCACGGCAACATTTACAAACGCATCGATTTTGGTGAGTTGAACCCACCTGTCGGCAGGAACGCTCAAGATTCAATATATCCCGGAAAGGCTATCGAGGATGTATTGGTTTTCGAGCCTCCTGTGGACGCCGCGCAGGAGCTACACCTTGAGCTACCGGCAAAAAACTTCGGTGGTGATGGAATGCTGAGAATATTGATTCCGACCCAAAAGCTGGACAGACCCGCGCGAACGCCAGCGCCTCAGTAACTTAGCGGCTGAATCGGTCAGGATTTGGTTTCACGCCGCTTTGCCCGCAGCCGTCAGCATCTGGATGCCCGCAAGCAGCGCGTTGTTCTCGTGGCTTTGGCCAATCGAGATTCGCAGCTTGTCGCGCAGGCCGGGTTGATCCCAGAATCTTACGAGTATCCCCTGCTGTTTGAGGCCGAGATACATTTCCTTGCCGGAGCCGCCGGGGACGGAGGCGAGGATGAAGTTGGCCTGGCTGGGCAGAACCGTCCAGCCGAGTTGGGTCAATTCGCTGGAGACCCGCGCCCGCTCGGATTTGGTGCGCTCCCAGGTCGATTTCGCATACACCTGATCCTCCAGCGCCGCCGCCCCCAGCAGCATGGAGATCGCATCGCAGTTGTAACTCTGCTTGACCTTCATCATCTCATGAATCACTTGCGGCTGAGCGATGGCGTAACCCATTCGCAATCCCGCCAGCGAATACGCCTTGCTCAGCGTCCGCGCCACCACGACATTGGCAAAACCATCCACCAGCGAAACGCAATTATCCTCCGCAAAGTCCGCATACGCCTCGTCAATCAGCAGGAGTCCCGGAAATCTCTGCGCCAATTCCGCGACCTTCAGCGGCGAGACAAACGTCCCCGTGGGCGCGTTCGGATTGGCCAGATAAATCGCATTCGCCCCGGTGGCCAGCAGCCGATCGATCGGCAACGACCAATCCCGATCCCATGGCACAGTCGCGGTTTTGCATTCACCAATCGCCGCCAAAACTGGATAGAGCGAATAGGTCGGATCGGGATACGCCAGAATCCCCCCCGGCGGCAAAAACGTAGCGGTGGCGATCGAAAGAATATCATCGCTGCCATTGCCGGCGATGATGTGCTGGCGCGAAACACCGTGAAGTTTCGCAGCCGCATCACGAAAAATATCGGCAGTGGGATTAGGATATCTCCGCAACATTTCCGCGCTGACTTCCGACAACGCCTGCATCACCCGTTCCGACGGCGGAAACGGATTCTCATTGGTATTCAGTTTCACGACGCGCTGCGACGGGCCTGGTTGTTCACCGGGAACATACCCTTCCATGTCGCGCACAGTCGCGCGGACGAATTGCGGAGCCATGGCGGGATTATAAAGTGCCGATTTAGAAATGAAACAAGCGCCCCAAGCGCACCTGTTTAGCCGGCCCGGCCTCGGGCCGCTCGGGCATCCCGCCCGATCTTCCTCCCCCGCTGGTGATACAACAAATAAATGCTCGGCCCAAAACTAATAAATGCAACAATAACCCCCACGCAAATCCCAATACCCGTCCCAATCCCCGCGCAACATTCCGTACGCCGCCGAACAATAATGTGCGCCGGCACCGCCACGACCAATTCCAGCAAACTCCCGGCGATCAGAGTGCGATGCAGCTTTCCGCCGACACTATCGGGATCACGATGCATCGCAATCAGGCCAAAAATAATCGTCCACGAAGCCCATACAAAGATCGCCGCGCCAAAAACAATCCAGAATGGATCCGGTCCCTCGCCGCGAAAAAGTTCGTCCAATGCGAAAGCCCCGCCGAAGGCCACGGCGCTGGCGAGAACTCCCGATGCGACGATGGGAATCCAAATAGATCGCCGGGTCATCGGCCGAGCGCGACGTTTTCGCACCGGTGTCATCATCAACGACAAGCCGCTGAGAGCGAGCACGGCAACAATTGCGAGGAATCCCCAACCGACATCTTTGATGGACGAATCACCGAAGATTAGAACGGGCGCGAAAAGAAACCCCGCGCCCAGGAGCAGATAAATTCCCGCGACGACGTACACCCATATCGGCCGTTTGCCCGGCGGCTCGGGCGTTTCGTATAGCAACACCAGCGGCGGAACTGGAGGATCCCCATCCTTTTGGCTCATGAAATGAAGGTTATATCGCGACCGCCGAGAAATGCAAGTGAACACTAATTTAATTTCTTTAAATACTCGGATTTATCGAGATAATCGCCGATTTTCAGGGGATTCGTTTGCGAACGCTGCTGGCGTGGGCGTCAAGATGCTCGGCTTCGGCCATGGTCGTGATAGCGTCGGCGTCGGCGCGTAGGCCGCTCGGTTCGTAGCGGACGACACTGGAGCGTTTGAGAAATTCGTACACGCTCACGCCGTTGGTGAAACGGGCGGTGGTGTTGGTGGGCAGGCAGTGGCTGGGACCGGCAACATAATCACCGGCGGCGACGGGAGACCAGGGACCAAGAAAAACCGCGCCAGCGTTTTGCAGTTTGGCCAACACCGCCTGGTCGTCGCGCGTCTGCAAATTCACATGCTCGGCCGCGAATTGATCTGCCAATCCAATCAGCTTATCCATCGACGGATCGACGATGATCGCGCTGTGCTGATCCAGCGCCTTCTCGATCGCCGGGCGACGCGAGAGAGAATTTATTTGTAAGCCAATTTCGCCCTTAACTGTCTCAGCGAGTTTCGCGGACGTCGTCAGCAGAAAACAACTCCCCGGATCGTGCTCGGCTTGCGCGAGCAAATCGGCGGCGATGAACGCCGGATTCCCGGAGTCATCGGCGATCACCAGAATCTCGCTGGGACCCAGGAATCCGTCGATTCCCACGCACCCGGCAAGGGCGCGTTTGGCGAGTTGCACGTAGATGTTGCCCGGGCCGACGATTTTATCGACGCGCGGAATCGTGGCGGTTCCGAACGCCATCGCGGCAATGGCGGCCGCGCCGCCGGCGCGGAAGACTTCCGTGAGTCCGAGTTCGTGACAGGCCGCGAGCACCAGATCAATCCGACCATATTTGCTGGGCGGCGAGCAGACGACGATTTTGCCGACTCCCGCCACCTGCGCTGGAACAGCCAGCATAATCAGGCTCGAAGGATACGCGGCCTTGCCGCCGGGGAAATACAAGCCTGCGGACTGGATCGGAGTGAAGCGCAAGCCCAATTCGACGCCGGGCCGACGCAACGGATCGGGATCGCGCGGCATTATGTGCGATTGATATTCCCGCACCTGCGCGATCGATCGGCGAACGGCGACGAGCTGATTGGCCGACACACGCTTGGTGGCCGATGCCATTTCATCGGGCGAGACACGAATTTGCGCCGCCGTGAAATTCGGATCGTCGAACTTGCGGGCGGAATCCACAATCGCTTCATCCCCGCGTTTACTCACATCGAGAAGAATCTCTTGCACGGCGATCTGATTAACATCCGTAAGAAGTTGGCGGAGATCGAGCCGAAGATAGCGCAACAGCGTTTCGACGCGCTGACGGTCTTGGGATTCTGCAAGTTGGAGAACCGGAATCATCGCCAAAGTGTAGCGTTTTTCATGATGTCACCCAACACGCGGCCTGGTGGCCGGGGGCGCCTTGCTTGGGAGCCAGGTCGGGACGCTCGGCGACGCATTTTTTCAGGACGCTGAATTTTTCGCCAGCGCTTTCGATTTCGACGGCACCGCCGAAATCCAGGACGCTCAGGGCGATGCGCGGGGCGTTGGCGCGGAGTGTGACGGCAACTTCCGGGGCGCGGGCGGCAATGGATTGCTCGGCGGCGTTGCGCGTCAGGGCGCAGCGGGGATGGAATGGACAGCCTGTGGGTGGATTGGCAGGCGACGGGACTTCGCCGTGCAACACGATGCGATCACGCTTGCCGCGCGGGTCGGTGGTGGGGACGGCCGACAGAAGCGCCAGCGTGTAGGGATGTTTGGGATTGGAATACAGTTCATGCGACGGCGCCTGCTCGACGATTCTTCCCAGATACATCACGGCCACGTCATCGGAGAAATGTTCGACCACCGCGAGATTGTGGGCGATGAAAAGGTACGCAATGTTCAGTTCCTGGCGCAGGTCGGCCAGGAGATTGAGAATTTGGCTCTGGATGGAAACGTCCAGCGCGGAAACGGGTTCGTCGCAAACGATGAAATCGGGTGAGAGGCCCAGCGCGCGGGCGATGCCGATGCGTTGCCGCTGGCCGCCGGAAAATTCGTGGGGATATCGGTTGGCATCGGATGGATCGAGTCCGACCCGGCGAAGCAGCGAGCCGACCATTTCATCCTTCTGTGCCCCGCTTGCGATTCCATGGACCTGGATCGGTTCGCCGATGATATTGCCGATGCGCATGCGCGGATTGAGGCTGCCAACCGGGTCCTGAAAAATGATCTGCATGTGGCGACGAAGGAGGCGGAGTTCTTCGCCGCGATGGGCGAGGAAATTTTCGCCGCGATAGGCGACCGTGCCGGAGGTGGGTTCGGTGAGACGAAGAATACTTCGGCCGACGGTGGTTTTTCCGCATCCGGATTCGCCGACGAGGCCGAGGGTTTTGCCGGGCTGGATATCGAAGCTGACGCCATCGACGGCTTTGACGAAACCGACGGTTCTTGCCAGCACGCCGCGCTTGATGGGGAAATAGGTGCGCAAATCCCTGACTTGCAGCAGCGGGCCGTTGGAGGATGGAGTCGATTCATCCGGCATGGTTCAGGTGCGAACCGCGGTTTGGATGGTGTCGATGTTGGGGATCGTCGCGGGTTTGCTCGGGAAATTCTCAATGTGATGGCAGGAGGCCCAGTGTTTCTCGGACACTTCGCGCAATGCGGGTTCGACGTTGATGCAGGTTTGATCGCCATTGACGCGCGGGCAGCGGGGGTGGAATTTGCATCCGCCGGGAAATCGGGCCGGTGAGGGGACGGTGCCGGCGATGGTCTGAAGCCGCCCGGCGGGTGCGCCCAGCTTGGGGACGGCGCGGAACAATCCATCCGTGTAGGGATGCTGGGGCGAATCGAACAGGCCGGTGACGGAAGCGTATTCCACGATTCGGCTGGCATACATAACGGCGACGGCGTCGGCATTTTCGGCGACGACGCCGAGGTCGTGAGTGATGAGCATGATCGCCATCCCGCGGGTGTCCTGAAGTTTGCGAAGAAGTTCGAGAATCTGGGCCTGGATCGTGACATCCAGCGCGGTGGTGGGTTCGTCGGCGATGAGCAATTTGGGTTGGCAGGCGAGGGCCATGGCAATCATCACGCGCTGCCGCATGCCGCCGGAGAGACGGTGGGGATATTCGTAGAGCCGCTTCGCCGGATCGGCGATGCCGACATCGTGCATGGCTTCTTCGGCAATTTTGTAGGCCTGGCGAGTGGTGACCTGTTGATGGAGCCGCACGGCTTCGACGATTTGTTCACCGATGGTGAAGACCGGGTTGAGCGAAGTCATCGGCTCCTGAAAGATCATGGCAATATCTTTGCCGCGCACATGCTGCATCTGTTTTTCGGAACATGCCAGCAGATCGCGCCCATCGAGTAGCACCTGGCCGCCGAGGACACGCGACGGCGGGCTTGGGATCAGGCGGAGGATGGACAAGGCGGTGACGGATTTTCCACAGCCAGATTCGCCGACGATCGCCAAGGTCTGGCCGGGATAAATGGAGAACGAAACATCGCGCACCGGCACGATTCGGCCCTGTTCGGTGTCGAAGGCGATGGAGAGATTTTTGACTTCCAGCAGCGGCTGCATGATTCGTTCTATATTTGCACCAGGCGCGGATCGAGCGCATCCCGGAGCGCTTCGCCGATGAGGTTGTAGGCGAAGACGGTCAAGAAAATAGCCATGCCGGGGAAGATGGCAACCCACCATTGGAATGTTCCGCCGGAACCGAGGGCCTGATTGAGCAGTTGGCCCCAGCTTGGCTCATCGACCAGGCCCAGACCGAGGAAGCTGAGAATGCTCTCGTAAAGGATCGCCCACGCGACGCCGAAGCTGGCGCTGACGAGCACGGGGGCCAGGCCGTTGGGGAGCATGTGGCGGAAGATGATGGATCGCAGCGGCAACCCGGCGGCGATGGCGGCCTGGACGAAATCCTGATTGCGAAGGCGAAGAAATTCGCCGCGAACGAAGCGGGCGTCGTAGGTCCAGGTGGTCAGGCCGATGATGGCCATGATGAGGTAAAGATTTCTTCCGAAAAATGCGACGAAGCTGATGAGCAAAAATAATGTGGGGATGGCCTCGAAGACTTCAACCAATCGCATGCCCAGGATGTCCACTTTTCCGACAAAGTATCCCATCGCCCCGCCGACGATGATGCCGATGGCGATGGCGATGCTGGTGGCGATGAAGCCGATGGCCGAGGCGATTCGGCAGGCGTGGATGATGCGCGCCAGCACATCGGCGCCGTTGCTGTCGGTGCCGAACCAATCATCGCGCGTCGGCGGGGTGAGCCGGCGATCAGGAAAATCTCTCAGGCGATCGTTGCCGGAATATCGGATCGGCGCGTACCACGCTTCCTGGATTTTCCCCGCTCGGGCTAGATCGCGGTACTCGGCGTAATCGACGGTTTCGGACGGGCGCACGGGGAAGAGGATCAGCAGAATCACGACCAATCCCATCAAGCTGAGGATGGATTTCCCTAATCCGGTGGAAAGACGCAAAGACCCAAAGAAAAAAAAGATCGCCCACGCATCGATCACGCATAATCCAATGGTCAGTGGCCATAGGATGATCGGTCGAAAGGAGTCCTGATAGAGATGCCAATCCTCGGCGATGGACGCCCAACTGGCCGCGGGGATGAGCACGGCAATAGCCCATGTGACGATGCCGGCCTTGCGACCAAATCCTGTTTTGATCGGCCAGAGCGCCAGGGCGATCAGCGCGGCGATGACCAGAATCACATCCGCCGGGGTGAGATGCTCAAGCAATGGGCTGCTCCAATGGCCGTCGATTTTGGCGAGATACGGAAAACTGCTGGCGATAAACGGAGCGAAGATCGCGCAGAAGCTGACGATGCCGATCCAGGCAATTCCCAACCGCGCGCCCCAGCCGCTAAATGTGCGGCGAATCACGCGCTGGGCCATCGACCGCGACGCCGGCTGGGGCTGGGTCGGCCGCTGCTCGGGCATCTCCATCAGGGCGCCAAATGGGCTGGCATCTTCACTCATAACTCAACCACTCACTCATAACTCACACGGGGATCGGCAATGGCGTAGGCGATGTCGGCAACCAGATACGCCAACAATCCCAAAAGCCCGGCCAGAAAAGTTGTGGAAAGCACCAGCTCGCGATCTCGATTGAACACGGCATCCACGGTCAGTTTGCCCATGCCCTGCAAATTGAAAATCTCTTCGACCACAATCGATCCGGAAAGAAGCGCCGGCAGAATCTGAGCCGCCAGGGTGATGATCGGAATGAGGCTGTTGCGGAAAGCGTGGCGATAGAGGATATCGCGCTCGGTTGCCCCTTTGGCGCGGGCGGTGCGGACGTAATCGGAATTGATATTTTCCAGCAGCGCGCTGCGGGCGAGTTTGGCGGTGAAAGCGAAACTGCCGTAGCTGAGGCATATGACCGGCAGGCACATGTGCCAGAGATAGTCGAGCAGATAGCCGCGCTGAAATCCGTGGTCGAAGCTGGGAAGAAAAAGAAACGAATCGGCCAGTTCATCGTGCAGGCCCGCGGTGGGGAAGATGTGGATGATCTCGCGGTTGGCGAGGTATCCGATCATCAGCACACCGGCGAGGATTTGCGGAAAGGACCAGAGGCCCAGGAAAATCGTTCCGGTGGCAACGTCTTCGAGTTGCCCGCGCCGTTTGGCTGCACGGATGCCGGCAAGAAGTGCGATGGAATAGACCACCGGCACCGAGAGCGCGTTGAGCATGAGCGTCACCGGCAGGTCCTCGACGATCAAATCCAACACCGGACGATGTAGAAAAAAGCTGTAGCCCAAATCCGGCGTCTTAAAGCCGACCGTCCAAGTCACCGGATAACCAATGCCGCGATCTTTGACGCCGATCGGCGAGATTTTGTTGAGCCAGTTGAAATACTGCACGATCGGGGGCTTGTTCAGGCCGTAGCGTTTGTTGTAGTAATCCTCCAGGGCCTTGCGTTCAAAGGGTTTGAGTTGCCCGGCCTGGCTGAGGACCGCCTGGGTTACGCTGCCGGGGCTGAGCGCCATGGTGAAAAATGTGATGGCGGTGATGCCGATCAGCGTCGGGAATAAAAGCAACAGGCGGCGAAGGATGTAGGAAAGCACGAAATCCCAAACTCCAAAATTCGACTTATTACTTAGACCATTTGCGCATATTGGCCGGCACATACCACGGAATGGGCTGGACTAATAGGTCCACATAGTTGAGCCCAAGCCGGGCCGGTTCCACATTTTGAAGGCGTTTGCTGTAGAAGGCGAGTCCCTTTTCGTTCATCAGGAAGGTATAGGGCTGATCGTCGGCGATGGTGGCCTCGCATTGATGCCACAAATCCATTCGCTTGGTTTCGTCAAGTTCCATACGGGCGGCGCGCATCAGGGCGTCGAGCTTGGGATCGGAATAGGAGCAAAAATTATCCGCATCGCCGGCGATCTGGCTGGTATCGAACATCTGGTAGATGTCGTCTTCGATCCCCGACGACCAGCCGAGCATGATGGCATCCATGTCGCGGTCGTCCAGTTTCTTGAGAACAATCGGCCAGTCTTCCGGGTCCGGCTCGGCGGCAATGCCGGCCTTGGCCATCTCATCCTTAATCACCAGCGCGATTCGCTGATAAAACTCCATTTTGGAGTTGTAGGTCAATTTGAAGCGCAGCTCCTGGCCGGCGGCATTGACCAGCACGCCCGTGCCGTTGCGATCACTGAATCCAAGATCCGCCAGGATCTGCCTGGCCTTGTCCGGGTCGTAGGGGAAAGGCTTGATCGAGGGATCGTGCTGCTTTGAGCCCGGCGCAAACGGCCCGATGGCCGGAGTCGCGTAACCATACATGATGTTGTCGCAAATCGCCTGACGGTCGATCAGCATCGTCATCGCCTGGCGAACGCGCTTGTCGGCGAAGATCGTCGGCTTGCCGTTGCGCCGCTGGTTCCAACCGATGTACCGGTAGCCATTGAGCGGATAGTCGTAGGCGATGTGATTGGATGTCTCGGCCAGTTTTGGATCGTTGCTCAGGTCCCGATATTCTTCGGGCACCATGTAGTTCATGAAGTCGAATTCGCCGTTTTTGAACATCGTGGATTCAACGGATTCCCCCTCCACTTGGGTGAAAACCAGACGATCGAACGGCCCCGGTTCTCCCCAATACCGCTCGTTGCGCACCAGCACGATTTTGTCCCCCGTTGGTTTCCAATTCACCGGGTCTTCCATGCGATAGGGGCCTTCACCCAATAGCAAACCAACCGAATTGTTGAAGTCGTCGATGGAAAACTGCGAGTAAAACTTCTTGGGCATGATGTTGATGCCGGCGGTCAGGTCCAAACCGTCGAAATACGGTTCACGGAATTGGAACTGCACTTCGTAATCGTTGAGCTTCACGCAGGCCTTGACGACATCCAGCGAGGCTCGCACGCGCGGGCAGTCCACTTTGGGATTCATCGAAAAATCGAAGGTGAACACGACATCATCAGCGGTGAACGGAGTGCCGTCGGAGAATTGCACGCCCTTGCGAAGTTGGAAAGTGATGGTATTGGAAATCGGGCAATCCGGTTCATGTGCAATGTCATCATCGCGCCGTCCTTCCTTCATGCGGCTCTGAACGTAGGCTTCGCGCTGATCGGGTTTGTCGGCCGGTGGGCAATCGCCCTCGGCCAGAATTTCGTCGCGAGTCAGCGGTACTTTCTTGCGCATATCCACATAAGCCTGCCAGGCCGCAACATTGCTGTCCTGCTGCCAGCTCGTGGCCAGGAGCGGAACATCCTCTAATGTGAACGGGTCGGTATAGGCCAGGCTCTCCTGCACGCGGCTCTGCACGATCTGGGCATAAATGTCGGTCGAGAGCAGTTGCGTAAGCTTGGAGACATGGGCGGGCAAATTCTCCACCAGCCAATCCCCGCGGGCATAATCCGGGCGCTGTTCGATCTTTTTGATCCAGTCAAACGGATCGCGCCATTGCCCCTGTGCCGACGGCTGTGTGGAGGAGGACGAAGTGCTGACGCTAATTCCGTTGGCCAGCTCCTGCTCAATGCGCGTCAGATCGGATTGCTGCTGGGATGTTTGATTGACGATCTGCTCCAGCAGCCCGTACTCCCGGTCGCGCTGCTCCATTTCAACCCAAATAGAGACGATAATCCCCAGCAAAAGAACAGTAATGATCAAATCACGAAAACCGAAGCGATTTTCCATGGCGCCTTAAATCAAATCGAGCCACCAAAATTCAAATTTAGCCACCGATAAACACCGATGGGCACCGATTAAAAAAATTTTCTACTTTCTTATCGGTGCTCATCGGTGTTCATCGGTGGCTAATTCTTTTTTTAGATTGCCGTTCAAATCATTTTTGAATTTCGCCGCGGGTCCCAGGCGTCGCGCAGGCCGTCGCCGACGAAGTTCAGGGCCAGCAGCGTTACGCCGAGCAGAGTACACGGAAATACCAGGAGCCACCAGCAGGAGGCAATGGGATTGAGCGCCAATGTCAGGCCGTCGCTGGCCAGTGATCCCCAAGTC
>Ga0302326_10024580_pt1 | contig 12238 bp, 11 predicted proteins | sample Palsa_T0_3_FD_202264 | JGI IMG/M metagenome (GOLD analysis project Ga0302326, IMG submission 202264) | Peat permafrost microbial communities from Stordalen Mire near Abisko, Sweden - Palsa_T0_3 | ecosystem: Environmental > Terrestrial > Soil > Palsa > Peat permafrost | place: Sweden: Abisko...
AACGTAGGGGACGGTAAATTGCGTGGTCGCCGTGACTGCCCCGGCGGCAATCTGCACCTTTAGCGGCAGCTCCATGGAATGATCCGCTCCGTGGATGTTGAAGGTGCCTTCTCCGGTCAGGTCCTGCGTCCCTTCACCCTGCTTGAACGCGCCTTTGAGCTGCGTGGGATGGAAGAAGATCGCGGGATACCGGTTGCTCTCGAGCACCTCGTCCTGCATGCGTTTGTCCCGGGCCGCGTTGCCGCTCTCGCCGGTGGTGGCGTCGACCAGAATCTCTCCCTCCGCCAAGCCACTGGCGGGGTTGAACAGGAACTCGCCGCTCTTCAGCTTGAAGGTGCCACGGGTGGTGTGGAGGCCGCCGCTAAGCTTCCAGTGGATCTCGGTCTGCGCCGGGTCGAGGACGACTTTGAAACTCTTGTTCTGTGCCTGCGTCAGCTGGGTACTCAGGATGACCAATGCTGCGATGATGCCGCCGATTTTTTTCAATGTCTTTCGCCTTTGTCCCGAAACAGGAAATTTCGCCCAGGTGGATTGCCAGCAAATGGGCAAAGAGTTGAGGCTGGGCCGAGAGTAACCTCATGGCTCCCGCCCGCAGCCATGGCCACGCGTCCATGCGGAGCATGGCTCTGGACATGATATGCGGCATCCGCTGAATTTCGGGATGACCCGCTTCATAGATGGCTAGATTGTCAACAGCAACGGCTTCGGCGAGCAGCAGTGCTTGACGGAATGACAAGCCGATGCCCTCACCGGTGATCGCGTCCGCGGAGCCGGACGCGTCGCCCACCAAGACCACGTTGCCGGCGGTTACCCGGGGCAGTTCGCGGGTGGTGGTGAGTGATCCTCGCACCCGGCTCAACTCGCTCGCGCCTTGGAGATGCGCGCGAAGAACGGGCAGATCCGCGAGTACCGCTTCCATGCGCGCCGCCGGATCGCGGGCGACGGTGGCGACGCAGATTTCCTCCGCACCGACCGGGGTGATGTAGGCCTGGCCCAGACGGCCCCAATGCACCTCCACCATGCGGCTCCAGGACTTCACCCGGTAATGACAGCGGGCTCCGAATCGCCGGCTGAGGATGTTTCCCGGACCCAGGCCCACCGCCTGGCGCACTCGAGAGGATTGGCCATCCGCACCGACCGCGTAGCGATAGATGCAGGGGGCGCCATCGAGGTTTATGGGTTGGTTCTCCGCTATACAAATACGGCTGCCCCAGGCAAGCCGCACACCCAGTTCCCGGCAGCGCTCGATCAGCAGCGAATGAAGTTGTATGCGCCGGATGCCGATTCCGCTCCCGCGCTGGAACGGAGCCGCCGCATGGTATCGCCCTGACAGGAAGGCTATGCCGTCAAAAGCGGCGCCGTGGGAAACGGTGGCTGAGATGCCGAGGGCGGCCAGGTCTTTCCGCGCATCCGGCATCAGACCTTCGCCACACGCCTTATCGATGGGAGGCCGAAGAGCGTCGGCCACAATTACGTCAAGGCCTTTTTGCCGAAGCGCGATCGCGGCCGCCAGGCCTGCAGGACCCCCTCCGGCGATGAGTGCGTCACAGCGCATCATCTACCACTCCAGCAGCAACATCTCGGAACAGAAGCCCGGGCCCATAGCCGCCAGAAGGCTGCGCGATCCAGGTTTGGGCCGGCGATGCGTCATTACCCCGTCCAGAACTACCAGGACCGAGGCCGAGGAAAGATTACCGACTTTCTTGAGGGCTTCCCAGGAGAGCTCCAGTTCACCGTGGTGTAAGCCCAGCGCGTCGGCGACGGCTTCCAGGATTTTGGGGCCGCCGGGATGCATGATCCAGGAGTCGACCTGGTCCCGGGTCATCCCATGGCTGGCCAGGAAAGCATCCACATCGCGTCCCAAATTCTCCTTTACGATGACAGGCACATCGGGTGAGAGCACCACCTGGAACCCCGTTTCAGAGATCTTCCAGCCCATCGCATCCTGGGTATCGGGATAGAAGGAGCTTGCGCTTCCCAGGATTCTGGGTCCTTTGAGCTTTACTTGGTCACCGGCGACCAGGACTGCGGCTGCACCATCTCCGAACAGGCCAGTGGCGATCATGTTGGCTACGGAAGAGTCGTCCCGCTGCCAGGTAAGGGAGCAGAGCTCGACCGCAAGCAGCACGGCAATCTGATCGGGATACGCGCGTACGTAATCAGCGGCCCGGGACAAACCTGCAGCCCCGGCTACACACCCGAGGCCGAAGATGGGGTTGCGCTTGATACTTGCAGCAAGCCGCATCCGGTTCACCAGCCGGGCATCCACGGAGGGGCTGGATACTCCGGTCACGGAAACAAAAAAGATTGCGGCAATCTGCTTTCGATCCACCCCTGCTTTGTTGAGCACGCAATCGATTGCCTGCTCCCCCAAACGCTCCGCGGTTTCGATCCAGACGTCGTTAGCTTTACCCCAGGTGTCGAGTGGTGGGTATTGCTCTAGAGGGAGGGAGAAGTATCTGCCGGCGACCCCTGTTCTGGAGTGCAGCCTCTCCAGCATTGCCGTATCTCTCAGACCCCACTGCTCCCATTGACCCTTCAGCCCCTCCACCACGGTTTGCTGCAGGAAATAATGAGGAGGGAAGGCTGTGGCCGTGGAAATGATCTGCATGTTTGGTCAGTATACGTGGGGGATTGTGGGGCATTTTGATGGGGTGGATCCGCGTCAGTTGACCAGTGTCGCACCGAGCCGGGCCGCCAACCCAATCAGAGCGACGACGGAGTTTGGCTCTTCGAGCAGAGGTACACATGGACCAGAGATCTCCAGGTCCGAGGCATGAAGGCGCACACCGAATAACAACACCGCCTGTTCCCGATCGTGGCGACGAGAAGTCCAACTTAGGCCATGAGCAGTTGGGACTTGGGCGTAAAGCGCCTCGGCCCAGCTGCGGGTCCGAGGGTAGTGCGCCTTCGTGGTGTCAATCAAATGCACACGATCGATTCCCAGCTTGTGCAGGGCGACCGTGCTCAGGTCGATAAGGGTCAGTTCGATCCTGGGAAGCACGACCGAATGAACCTTACCGACAATCTTCCTCTTCGAAACCGGCTTGAAGCCGCTGCTGTATGGAAGATCGTGAAAGATCGTTTCCATGAGCGCGCAATCGAGGCTTGTTCCGGCGTATAGGGTTGGTATCAGAACTCCCGACGTATCTCGAATAGGGCTAAAGCGCGCATTGCCGGATGCACTTGGATTGAACTGATTCCCGGAATACTTAGCGTCGTGCACCCGGTGCATCTCGCGATCACGTTTCCATATGATGAGAGATGTGTCCAGAGAAGCAGTCGGGGGGCAATAGTCTGCCACCCGTCTAGCCATGCTGGACGCCCTCAACCTCGTCTCTGGCTGCGGCGATCACTTGTTCGGGATGCGTGCCAAGCAGATCCTGCGGGCGTTCATCGTCCAAAAAGCTATTAAGACCAGCGAACCAGAACGCTAATCCCCAGCTGTCCTTGGTTTCGCCGAAGGTTCGCAGAACCTCAGCAAGAGCCTTGTACGGCCGGTAATTTTCGTCTGGGTCGAGCGCATACATCGGGAAGTAATCCGTCCCCTTGTAATGAATCGCGAAGATCGCACCCTCTCGCTTCCACCGGTTCGGCTGCGCGCTGGGATTGTTCGCGCTATAACCGGCAAGCTTGGCTATGTCGCTTGCGGTTACGAGATCCCCGCTCTTGAGAATGGTCGTCTTCGCATCGACCATCATCCGGGCTTGCGCCAGCGCAACATCGGGAATCGCCACTTCCGGAAGAAGCGCGTTGACGATCTTTTCGAGGGCCTGGTTCTGTCGCTGACGCACGAGTTGAGGGAAAAATTCGGCGACTTGGCGGACCAGATCTTCGAGCATTTCCAGTTGTTCGTCATCAGGGCCGGCAAATGCAATCGCAAGTGCTCGCTGGGCTTCGTTGCAGCGCAGAAGCTGGATCACCTCGGGGCGAGTCCCTACCATGATTTTCGGAGAGGCTGGATGTGAGTCGTTCGCTTGAGTCATTTCGTGGGCCTTTACATAATGAATATTATCACGTGAAGGTGATAATGTTAATTATTTTTGGTCGGGGCGTTCCAAAGGCGATTGATTGTTCGCCCGACGAGCTCGGTAAGGGTAATTCGGGAGGGGGCTCAGGGAGTCTGCTTGCGGAACAGAAAGCGGTCAAAGGGCTTCGCCCATCATTCTCGGCCCACGTAGGCTGAGGCGAACCCGTACTGATCCTGCTTTACAGACGCGAAGGCTTGGCCTACCAGGAGGAGAGTGGGCGCCTGAGAGGTGGGTAGATCGGCTAGGCCGTTTAGTTGAGAGGCTTGGTAGGCAGCTTCCGGGCGGGAGGCGTCGGTGACCGCTACGCAGGGCATGTCCGCGGGGAGGCCGTTGCTCATTAAAGAGGCCGCCATTTGCGCCAGATCTTGCCCGGGCATGTAGATCGCAAGGGTGGCGTCGCTAGGCAAATCAGCCGGCCAAAGCTCGTGCTGCCCTGCCGGGCGGGCGGCATGGTGGCCGCTCAGGATGATCAGCTTGGAGGAGACCCTGCGGTCGGTTAGCGAAGCCTCCAGGAAGGCCGCAGCAGAAGACGCCGCGGTAACCCCGGGCACTACCTCGAACGGCACTCCGGCCTCACGCAGGGCGTCGATTTCCTCCGCGGCACGACCGAAAATCATGGGGTCTCCGGATTTCAGCCGGATCACGGCCAATCCTCTCCGGGCCGATTCGACCATCAGTTCATGGATTGCCGCCTGCGTGATCTTCTTCCGCCCACAACGCTTGCCCACGCTGATGATCAGAGCCTGCTTGCCGGCAAGGTCCAGAATGGATTGGGGTACCAGGTCGTCATGCAGTACCACGCCCGCCCCGGCCAAGAGCCGCGTCGCCTTAACGGTGAGCAGGTCCGGATCGCCGGGCCCGGCGCCCACGAGATAGACTTTGCCTGCCTCCGCAGCACCGGCGGCAAAGCTTCGCGCTGGGCACGCCGCGGAACCGCAAACCTCGCGCTGGGCCAGCTGGTGCAGCAGCTCTTTGCGCTCCGCTCCCGCGGGCATCACCTGCAAGACTTCCCGCCGCAACTGCCCCAAGTCGGCCAGCCACGGCCCCAGATCGGCCGGCAATTGGGCGTCGATCTCTCGCCGCAACCGCTGCGCTACCGCTGGGCTTTCTCCTGCCGTCGAGATGGCAATCTGGAGGGCGCCACGGCGCACCACTGAGCCGAAGAAGAAGTCGCACAGCGGCGGATCATCCGCGGTGTTGCAAAGAATGGAACGCCGTGAGGCTTCTTGGAAGACAGCCCGATTTACCTCGCGATCACTGGTGGCGGCAATGACGAGATCACAGCCAACCGTGTCTTCCGGTTGATAGGGGCGAGCCAGCCACTCAATTTCTCCGCCGGCACTCAACTCCTGAACGCGGGCTACCGCATTAGGAGCGACCACGGAAATCGCAGCCCCGCAGCGCAGCAGGCTTTCGACTTTCTCAAGGCCGATCAGGCCCGCGCCCACTACCAGGCATCTCTTCCCTTCCAGCCTCAGGAACAAAGGAAACAGACTCGCAGGGTCACTCAAGATGTCGACCCCCAACCGGGGCGGCGTCTCTGGCCACTGCCTCCAGCACCTGGCCGGCAAGCTGCTCGCGGAGCTGCTCGTCGCTTGAGCGCGCAAAGTACGCGCGCAGGTTTTCCCCTGGCTTACGGGCCTGCAGGTAGCCGCCCAGCAGGCGTTCCAAGGCATCCGGCACTTCCGTCGCCAGGCAGCGGAAGCCGACCGGTCTGGCGGTCTGCTGATGGAGCCCTACGGACCCGCCAACACAGAAGTAATACGCGTCTTCCAGCTTGCCCTGGTGCTTGATCTTCTTGCCTTCCATCCCGATGTCGGCAATCCAATGCTGACCGCAGGAGTTGGGGCAGCCGGTCACGTGCAACTTGAGCTGCTGGTCGAACCCGGGAAGACGCTCCTCGAGTTCATCGACGATCCAACGGGTGAAGCCCTTGGTCTCAGTAATCGCCAGCTTGCAGAATTCGCTGCCCGTGCAGGCAATGGCGCCGCGCCAGAACGAGGAACCCTCAACCGGCAGGCCAAGGCCCTGCAGCTCCCGAGCCAGCTCCTGCGCCTTGTGAGAAGGCACATTGACCACAATGAGGTTTTGCATCACGGTCGTGCGTAGCTGGCCGTTGCCGTAGCGCCTCGCCAGACCGGCCACCGCACTCAGCTGGGCGGCAGTCATGCGTCCGCGCAACACGGAGAGGCCCACGTAGGAAAGCCCCTCCTGCTTCTGCCGGTGGATCCCGACATGGTCGCGGTAAATGTCATCGGGAACCTTTTCCTCGACTGCCGGATCAAGCTGGTAGCCGAGCCGCCGGTTCAGGTCCGCCAAAAATGTCTCGGCAGTCCACCCTTCGCGGAGAAACAGATGCTTCATGCGCGCCCGGTCACGACTCTCGCGCAAACCCTGCTGGTCGCGAAACAGTTCGGTGATCTTGCGTACGACGTCCGCGACCTGGTGCTGCTGCACAAAAGCATTCAGCCGCACACCAAGGTGGGGATCGGCGGAGAGACCGCCGCCCACGCGCACCGAGAATCCTTTCTCAGCGCCGCGAACGGCGGGAGTCAAGCCAATGTCATTAATCTCCGGATAGGAGCACCACACGGAACAGCCGGTGATCGAAACCTTGAACTTTCGCGGCAGGTTATACAGATCCGGATTGCCGTTCAGGTCCCCTGCGGCCGCCAAGGCGAAGGGGGAGGCATCCAGGACCTCATCGGCGTCCAAACCTGCCAGCGGGCAGCCGGTTACGTTGCGAACCACATCGCCGCAGGCTCCTTTCGGGGAGAGCCCGGCGGCATCGAGGCTCTCGATGATCCCGGGCAGGACCTCGATGGAAAGCCAGTGCAGCTGGATGGCCTGGCGTACGGTGATGTCGACCAAGTCCCGGCCGTGCTTGGCCGCAATGTCGGCGATCAACTCGATTTGATCCGACGTGGCGATCCCGTTGGGCAAGGCAATGCGCATCATGAAATACTCGGTGGCTTTGCCTTCTCCGCCTTTGCCACCCAGTGCGCCGGCTCCGTCGCCTTGGGTATAGATGCCCCACCATTTGAAATACGCCGAAGCCCATTCCGGGAGCACCGATTCCCTGCCCGCAGCGGCGAAAGCACGCACTTCGTCAAAGGCTTCCCAGGGATTCTTCTCCCGCTTGAGCCGCTCCATCCGTTGGGCTTTTGTTTCCTTTACTTCGGCCATCCCATACACTCCCTAAAATGAAAAAACCCGCGCGTCGCTGGTTGCCGACACCCGGGTTTCCGACGATGATGAAGCTGAATTCTCTAGGACAGACCGGTACGGCGCGATGAGTTAGTGCAACAACCAGCGCTGCGACGACAATACAAAGACATACCTAAACCGTAATCCTGCTAGGGATTCTAGTCAATACACCCCCCTAGTCTATTGCGCTGCTTACCTGGTGCCTTATATCGGCGCCGCGGATCCAGAAGATGACATCGCGGGCTATGTTGGTGGCGTGGTCAGCAATCCGCTCCAGGGCGCGCGCGATGATGATCGCGTTCAGGGCCTGCAAGCTTATCTCTGGCTGCTCTTCCATCACTTTCATGAGCTCGGCCCGGGCGACGCGGTTCATCTGGTCGATCTCATCGTCCATAATCACGACCGAGTCCGCGAACTGGGCATCCGCGTCTAGCAGGGCCTGGATGGCCGAGCGCACCATGCGGGATGCATGTTCTCCCATAACCCCAATGTTTACTGGCAGATCTACCGCAGGATACTCAAGCAATTCCTGGGTACGGATGGCAATGCTCATGGATTGGTCGCCCACCCGTTCCAAATCGCCGTTGATTTTGATCACCGCCAGGATGAAGCGCAGATCGATGGCCATGGGCTGTTCCTGGGCCAGAAGTTCATAGGCCATCTCGTCCACTTCGCGTTGCGCCGCATTGATGGCGGTCTCGTTTTCGCGCACATACTGGCACAGGCCGGCGTCTCTCTGCAGGTAGGCATCCACAGAAGAAATCACCGCCTGCTGGGACAGCGCAGCCATGGCCAACAATTTGTCCTTTAGCGCGGCGAGCTGCTGCTGAAAATGTATGCGCGGCACGAAATCCTCCCCTGTATCGAAATTGTGCACCATGGTCGATGACAATCAGAAGAAAATCACCGGCAAAGCCGCTTCTCTGCCTCGCGTGTAGCCTCGTAGATCTGGTCGAAGGATGCGACCGCGTACAGGACCGGCTGCATTTCCGAGGTGGAAATCGGGTGGTTCAGGACCATGTCCACGTCGAAATCCCTAATTTCCGGCCCGCCCTCAATGACATAGGTGGATTCGCCTTGGGAAGAGATGAGCCCGCTGCCATAGATCCGGTAGCCTCCCTTCTGGCGAATCACCCCGAATTCGACCGTAAACCAGAAGAGACGCCCCATCTTTTCCAAGGCATCCTTGTCGGTCAGGGCAGCGCATACGGCGCCGTAATGCTGGAGGAAATCCGCGAAAACCGGGTGCGCGTGCATGGGGACGTGGCCAAAGACGTCGTGGAAAATATCCGGCTCGGGAATGTAGGCGAGCGAGTCCCGGCTCCGCAGCCAGGTGGTGGTGGGGAACTTGCGGGCGGCGAGCATGGCAAAGAAGGCGTCGGGAGGGAGAAAGCCGCTCACTGGGGTGGCGCTCCAGCCACTGCGGGGCCTGAGCCGTTCATTCACGTCGGCCAAGTTGGGAATCAGGTCGGTTCTAAGACCAATCTGGTGGAAACCTTGCAGATATTCCTCGCACGCGTGGGCCTCGATCTGGGGCATGCGGTGGCCTACCAATTCCGCCCAGGTCGCATGCTGCTCCGGCGTGTAGGCTGACCAATCCTGCTCAATCAGGAAAGGCTCGGCGGCCCCAAGCGTGGCTGAATCCGTAAGCATGTTGTTCCTATCCCCTCCCGATATTGAACGCACTTTACATCGTACCTTCGGGGGCCTATCCAAGGACCTCCTCGAAGGTATATCTTTCATGCGGCCCCGAGAGCAGAGGCGACCCCAAGGAGTAACCAAGCATTCATGACCACGCTTACGCAGCAAGAGCAACAGACAACTGAAGACCTTCTTCAGCTGAACGGCACCGATCACATTGAATTTTATGTCGGCAACGCGCGCCAGGCTTCCTACTTTTACCGGGTGGCCATGGGCTTCAGCCTGGTGGCCTATGCGGGCCCCGAAACGGGACAGCGCGACCGGGCCTCGTATGTTTTGCAGCAGGGCAAGATCCGTTTTGTGTTGACCACCCCTTTGCGGCCGGACAACGAAGCCGCAGAGCATATCCGCCTGCATGGCGACGGGGTTCGCGATGTTGCGCTGTGGGTGGAGGACGCCCGGGTGGCATGGAAGGAAACGACCCGCCGCGGGGCACGCAGCGTGCAGGAGCCAGTCGAACATTCCGACAAGCACGGAAAGACCAGAACGGCGTCTATCGCCATTTATGGCGACACCATTCACACCTTTGTCGAGCGCAAGAACTATGAGGGTCCGTTTCTCCCCGGGTACGTTGCAAGACACGGGGGCAAGGGTGAGGACCCTCTGGCCCGCCCCGCCGGGCTGCTGCATGTGGACCACGTAGTGGGCAATGTGGGCTGGAACGAGATGAACCGCTGGGTCGACTTCTACGCCACGGTGATGGGTTTTTCTCTCTACCAGCATTTCGACGATAAAGACATTTCGACCGAGTATTCTGCGTTGATGTCGAAGGTGATGGCGAATGGGAACGGGCGGATCAAGTTTCCGCTGAACGAGCCCGCGGAGGGGCGAAGGAAGTCGCAGATCGAAGAATATCTGGAGTATCACCATGGGCCCGGCGTACAGCATATTGCGCTGGCCACGAACGACATCTTGCACACGGTGGGCTGCCTGAAAGAGCAGGGGATCGAGTTTCTGCGCGTCCCCCACTCTTACTACAGCGAGTTGCAAGCGCGGACCGGACGGATTGATGAGCCGGTGGAGGAGTTGGAGAAACTCGGCATTCTGGTGGACCGTGATGACGAAGGTTATATGCTGCAGATCTTCACCCGCCCGGTGGAAGACCGGCCCACCCTGTTCTTCGAGATTATCCAGCGCAAGGGGAGCCGCAGCTTTGGGAAGGGTAATTTCAAAGCTCTCTTCGAGGCAATCGAGCGCGAGCAGGCGGAGCGCGGGAACCTTTAACCATAATGAATTTCGGGTTTACCTGCGTGCGTATGGGGGGCCGTTTCTACCTTGAACGTTCGTGGAAAGGGACTAGGATCTTAGCTTGAGGTTCCCTATGCGCGCTCTGCCTGTAGCCGGATTGGCGGTGCTGCTCTTGGCGCCTGTCGCCGGTGGAAAGCAGACCAACAAGCCGGACCTGAAGTTGATGGCTTCCCTCGACATGGAGGCGCCGGAACAGCAGCCGATCCTGGTGATCCACATCGTGAACCAATCGGGTCATCTGCTGCATATTCCCGAACCCCCACTGTTGTGTAAAGGTGCACCGGGTGCGCTCTCACTGGAGGTAAAGTTCGTCCCGGAGAATTCCAGCCAACCGCAAGCGGCCACGGATTGCGGTCTGGAAGTCGATGGCAGTGGGCTTCCGGATATTCGCGAGCGTGCGGCCCACTGGCTGGCGCTTAAGCCCGGTCAGAACTATGAGGCTCGGCGGCCCTTGGCCATGGGCGTGGATACGAACGCCCACGGGACTTACGAGTTCCACGTAGTTTATGACGGGCCCAGCGCTACCCCGGCGGACGACCAGAAGCTCAAGGATGCGGGGATTGCGGTACCCGGGGGAAGGTTCGAATCCGACAAGCTGACGTATAAGATCAACGCCCCTAAGCCTTAGCCGACCGTATTGGTCAAAGTGCCGATGCCGGTGATGGTGATGTGGATCTCATCCTGTTGTTGCAGGGTGAACTCATCGGGCGGAACGATGCCTGTCCCGGTAAGCAGGAAGCAGCCGTGGGGAAAGTCGTTGTCGCGGTAGAGATATTCGAGCAGTGTGCTGAAGCTGCGCTTCAGTTCGGTAAGCGCCGTGGAACCGGAAAAGACGGGCTTGCCGGCACGTACAATCTGCAGCTGGATTTCGGTCGAGGTAGGGATCGGTTGGTCTCCGGCGACGAGGATCCCCGGGCCCAAGGCACAGCTCCGGCTGTAGACCTTGGCTTGCGGCAGATACAAGGGGTTTTCGCCTTCAATGTCTCGCGAGCTCATGTCGTTGCCGATGGTGTAGCCCACAATCTTTCCGCTGGGGGAAGCGAGCAGGGTCAGTTCGGGTTCCGGGACCGACCAGGTGGCGTCTTTTCTTATGGCGACTTTGGCGCGATGACCGACCACTCGGTTGGCGGTGGCTTTCATGAAAAGCTCAGGGCGTTCGGCCACGTAGACGCGATCGTAGAAGTCTCCTCCTCCGGCGGTCTTCGCTTCTTCCATGCGGGCGTTGCGGCTCCGGTAGTAGGTGACTCCTGAGGCCCAGACTTCCTGGCTTCCGATGGGCGCGAGGACTTGATTCTCAATGTTGGCGAAGGACGCGGCGTCCATTGGCTGCTGCAGATGCTTGGTCAGATGGGCTTCCAGGTCTTCCCGGGTGATGAGTTGATCCCAGGAGGAGTCTGTGCCTGCGTAGAACCTGTCCTGGTGCTCGACGATGTAGCCGCCGTTGGTGCGATAAAGTTTCATTTCAGGAGTCTATCGTGGTGGCGTACCCTTCAATCGGGAGCGCAGTAGAGGGATCCCATCTAGATGCCCCCTCTCGGGAGATGCATTCTAGCGATCGCTCCCCATCAAGGGAAGGGATTGTGGGCGCGCAGCTCGCTCACGATTTCCGCGGCGGCGGCGCGCGCCATATCTGCTTTTTCGGGTGGAAAGGAGATGGCGCCGACGCGGGCGTGCCCTCCTCCACCGTAGCGCTCGCAGATCTGCGCCAGATTCACCATCTGCTCAGGCTTTGCTTTGGTCCAGGGATTCGAGCCCACGGCAACCTTAGTGCGAAAGCTGGACTTGCTTAGCCCCACACTGTAAGTCGAATCGGGATGCAGGAAATACGGGACGAATTTGTTATAACCCTCGAGCGGCTGGTCGGTAATGTCGAAGTACAAAGTGCCGTCCACCAGTTCGGTCCGCGCGCCGATAACAGCCAACGACTCCTGGTGACGCTCAAGCAGCGGCGGCAAAAGTTCGGCCACAAAAGGCTGTTGCAGCACCTCGCCCAAAGGCATGGTGGTCAGCAGCGGAATCAGTCTGGGAATGAAGTCCGGGTCCTGGCTCGA
>Ga0302326_10024581_pt1 | contig 12238 bp, 10 predicted proteins | sample Palsa_T0_3_FD_202264 | JGI IMG/M metagenome (GOLD analysis project Ga0302326, IMG submission 202264) | Peat permafrost microbial communities from Stordalen Mire near Abisko, Sweden - Palsa_T0_3 | ecosystem: Environmental > Terrestrial > Soil > Palsa > Peat permafrost | place: Sweden: Abisko...
CTGGCCACAGCGACGGGCTGGATCGCCAGCTACCGCATCCTCGGCCTCCGCCCGCTCGAAGTGCTGCGCGAGGAGTAGGAGCCGGCGCCGCGGCATCGAATCGCTCCGCCGGCCCGTCATTTCAGCGGAATCCTGAAAATGTTCCTTTGCACCGTCGCCTTGACATAGGCATAAACCGAGGGGTCGGGCCCGGGCGCAAATATCGTCTTGTCCTTCATGTCGATCTCCGCTGCCACGTTCATCCCCTTCATGTCACTGGCGGACTTCACTCCACTCGCTGGGAGCTTGGGAAGCTCCTGCCCGGCGAGTATGGCCAGCGCGATCGTTTTCCCGCCGCCCATCTCGCCGACGTCGCGAAACCTGAGACAGAGGAACCGGCCGCCAAGCCCCCACCCGGCGGTGCAGGAATCGCAGATGGGGATGGGCGTTCCGCCCTGGGGTGGATAGGCCGCGAGGTGAGTAAAGCCCGACAGCCACAAGTCTCCACGAGGCGAAACACCCTTGAGATCCGGGTCGAACTCCCGATCCGTTTTGCGGGGAGCGGTTTGATTCGGCGCGGCGCTCAAAACAAACTGTTGGCTGCCTTGCAGCGTCTGAAAGTAAAGCTCGCCTCCCGATGCAAAATGGACGCTATGCGCTTCGGCCGGAGTTACTTGCTTTGGGGGTGCATGGCGGTCGAGCGGAGCAATCCATGCTCGCAAAACTCCCTGGCCGTCGTAGAACCCAGACGGTGCTCTCGCGTATTCCCGCGGATGTGAACAGGAAGCGGCCGTCGCGCGAGACGGCGATGCCCTCTTCTTCCGACGCGCCGAAGGTGATCTGATCTGCTTTCCCATCCGGAAAGTGCTGCCGCCAAATGTGGAATCCGTCCCCTGCATCCGCGCTGAAGTACATGGTCTTTCCGTCCGGACTCCAACCCGCGTAGGTGCAGCGCGATGCCTTCGAGCCCACCTGTTGACCGCCGTTGCTCCCATCGAAGGGCACCAAACGGCAGGGCTGCCAGCCGACCATGTCCATTTCAGACACCAAAATCCACTTGCCGTCAGGAGACAGCCAGGAGCGGTGCGCCATGCCCCAGCCAGCCGGCAGATAGACATTGTGCTCTCCCGCCCGGCTCTCTTGGGAGGTAAAAACGCCCATGTACATGTTGCTTGGCTGCTGCTCTTCGGAAAACATCACGTGTTGCGCATCGGTCCAGGTCAGCGCGGCGGCATTCGGCAACATTTCCCGCGGTTCGCCGCCCAGCACCGGCACAACCCAGGTGTTCCATCCGAAGCTCTTGTCCGTTGCTGTGTACGCGATGCGCGACCCGTCTGGCGAGAAGGCGGGAGCCATCTTGGGCGCGTCGTCGTGGGTGAGCTGCACCGGCTCGCCATCGGGCAGAATCTTCACATAAATCTGGCCCGGCGAGACAAAAGTCTCCGGTCCGCGAATGAACGCGATCATTCGTCCGTCGGGCGACAACGCCGGAGAAGTCACCCCCTCCGCAAAATGGGTGATCTGCACCCACTCTTCGCGCGACGGGGCGGCCGCGCGGCGCCAGGGCAGCGGAAAGAAGAAAAGGGCAGAGACGGCAGCCAGAAGCGCGGCCAGCACCATGGCGATCATGGGCCAGCGCTTGCGGGCTTGCCATTCTTCGGGAGTCTCCTGCCGCGGCGCCACCAGGTGCAGCGCCGCCGCCTTCGGCCTGTCGTTCGCCTCCACGGCCTCCACCGGAACCAGGAGCCGATAGCCATACCTGGGCAGCGTCTCAATGAAGCGCGGACTGTCGGCGTCGTCGCCCAGTGCCTTGCGCAGCTTGTTCACGGCCGTGTTGATGCTGTGTTCAAAATCGACGAAGGTGTCGGTGGGCCACAGCTTCCGCTTGATCTCTTCCCGCGTAACCACCTCGCCGGGACGCTCAAGCAGAGCGGCAAGGATTTGGAAGGGCCGCTCCTGAATCTGAATCCGGTGGCCGTTGCGGCGCATCTCCCCGCTTCGAAGGTCGACTTCGAACTCTCCGACCCGGAGGCGGACCGGCACTGTGGCTGGTTCTTGCATGGCGGTGCGTACGAGCTAATTGGTCTTGACCTTATCCGCTTCCCAAACGAAGGTCAACCTGCAATCGGACCGGATTCAGGTCGATCATTTCGGCTTTCACCCACAGTTTACCCGCAATTTACCCCGATTTACCTCCAGTGCATTGTTGCCGCGGGCATTCTGCGCGAAGGTCGAGGTGCGCGAAGCTGCAAACAGGTCGTGCACTTCGAGTGGGGCTTCAAAATGTTCCGGCAACCTCAACCATTCAACCATTGGCGCTCATGCTGCCAAGAAAAGGAGAATACGATGAAACTCAATGCAATGTCACTCTCTCTGGTAATCGGATTGGCCATCGCGGCTGCCGCGGCCAATCCCGGTCATGCACAGTCAATCAACGCGTTCGGCTCGTTCCACGTTCAGTCCGCCACCTACCTGGCCTGGGATCCCTACCCGTGCCTCACTGAAGACAACGGAGCAGTGGTCAACAGCTGCCCCCCTTCCCGTCAACCTGTTCTTCGACCTGCCAATCGTGACCACAGGGGAGAAGACCATCACCATCCGCGACTATTGGAATGGCCCCGACACCTTCGTCCCATTCAATTGCGTCTCTTATGCCTATACGGGCCAAAGCTCAATTTCCCTTCAGCAGGCTCAGGTCACCTTTGAAGCGAAACTGACGACCCTGAAAACCACCGTCAACGTGGCCAGCGCCAACGACACGCTGTCGATGATCTGCTGGCAGGTGCCTCCCGGTGAGGGCCTCGCCGGACTGAAGTGGAACCAGTAGGCGCAGGCGACTGAGCCAGGAGACTGAGCCAGGAGACTGAGCAAGGAGTCGATTTACATTCGATGCCTGGCCTCGCAAGGCCGCATGGCCTGGGCGCAAATCAGCGCCCAGGCTATGTGGGACTCCGCGACTCTCAGAACTCCTCCGAAATCTCCGGCACCGGCAGCACGTCGTCCTCCCGCGCGAACCAAACATAGAGCGTGGGCAGCAAAAACACGCCGATCACCAGGTTCGCCAGCAAACCGCCCACGATCACAATCGCGAACGGACGCTGCGAGTCTGAGCCGATGGCGTGCGACAGCGCCGCCGGCAGCAGGCCCAGCGTGGCCACCAACATGGTCATCATCACAGGCCGCAGCCTAAGCACCGCGCCCTCAACAGCCGCGGCCACAATATGTTCATGGCTCGAGGCCTCCATGCCCTTGCGCCGCGAGCGCAGCTGATTGATGAACTCGATCATGATCACGCCGGTCTCGACCGACACGCCAAACAGCGCCAGAAATCCCACCGCCGACGAGACCGAAAAATTGGTATGCGTGAGGAACAGCGCCAGCGGGCCGCCGATCGACGCCATCACCACGCTGATCAGGATCAACATCGCCCACTTGGCCGAGCGGAACATGGTGTAGAGGATGAGAAAAATCACCAGCACCGTGATGGGAATGACAATCGCCATGCGCTTGTTGGCGCGCTTCTGGCTCTCGTACTCGCCGGCCCACTCCAGGTGATAGCCGGCCGGCAGCTTCACGTTGGCGTTCACCTTGCGGATGGCTTCCTTGACCGACGAGCCCAGGTCGCGCCCACGCACAGAATACTTGATTGCGATGTAGCGCTGCCCGCCTTCACGATTGATCTGTTCCGCGCCGTCGTCGGTGGTCGCGTGCGTCAACTGCGCCAGCGATACGCGCTCACCGCTCGGCGAGAGCAGGCGGATATTCTCGATGGCCTCGGGTGTGTCGCGGTATTGCTGCTGATAGCGCAGCGTCACATCGAAGCGCGCCTCACCCTGCTGCATCTGCGTCACGGCATTAGCGCCCACCGCTGTCTGCACCGCGTCCTGAATGTCGGCCACGTTGATACCCCAGCGCGCCGCCGCATCGCGGTCCACGGTGTAGTTGAGATTGGGCTGGCCCACGATGCGGAAGATTCCCAGGTCCTCGATGCCTTTCACCGTGGCCATCTGCGTCTGGATCTCTTCTGCCTTGTGCTCCAGCGTGCGCAGATTGTCCCCGTAGAGCTTCACCGCCAGCTCGCCCTTCACGCCGCTGACGGCCTCTTCCATGTTGTCGGAGATGGGCTGCGAATAGTTCCAGATCACGCCCGGAAACTGCGAAAGCTGCTTGTCGATGGCCGCGATCAGCGCTTCCTTATCGCGATGAAAGAGGGGCCGCCAGTTTTCCTTCTGCTTCAGGTCGACAAAATATTCCGTGTTGAAGAATCCAGCGGTGTCTGTGCCGTCGTCGGGCCGTCCCGTCTGGCTCACTACCTGCGTCACCTCGGGAAACGACGCCATCACCTGGCGCGCCCGGTTGGTGAAGTCGATGCTGGCTGTCGGCCCTTCGCTGGGCGGCAGCGTACCGCGAACCCAGATCGAACCCTCGTCGAGATGCGGCAGAAACTCCGAACCGATAGGCCCGCCCACCGTGAGATAAATGGCGATGGCAAACAGCACCGACGAAATCGCCAGCGTGACGTTGCGATGCTCAATGGCCGCGCGCACCGACGTGCGGTAGTGCTTTGTCAGCCACTCCATGATGGGGTTCTTCCACTCTTTGGCGCCTTTGCTGAAGACGAAGCTCGCCATCACAGGCGCCACCAGAATGGCAAACACCAGCGCCCCCAGCAGCGCAAACGTCACGGTCCACGCCATCGGCTTGAAGAGGCGACCCTCCACCGCCTGTAGCGTGAAGATGGGAAGATACGACGCGATGATGATGCCGCGCGCAAAGAACACGGGCCGCAGCACCTCATGCGCCGCCTCGCGAATCTTGGTGCCAGGCGTGCGCGTGTCGTCCTGGTCCGCGAGATGGCGCACAATGTTCTCGATCATGATCACGGAGCCGTCGACCACCATGCCAAAATCGAGCGCGCCGAGCGAAAGCAGGTTGGCGGGAATGTGGCTCAGGTCAAGGCAGATGGCCGCGAACAGCAGCGCCACCGGAATAGTGAGCGCAACAATAATGGCGCCGCGCACATTGCCGAGAAACAGAAAGAGAATGATCGAGACCAGGATCACGCCTTCGGTGAGGTTGTGCTCCACCGTCTTGACGGTATATTTCACGAGATCCGAGCGGTCGAGGAAGGGAACTACCTTCACGCCAGGCGGCAGAATGCCACTATGTTCCTTGTCTCCATTCAGCTGTCCGACTTCTTCATGAATGCCGTCGAGCACGGGATCGGAATCGTCGCCCTTCTGCAAGAGCACAATGCCTTCCACGGTGTCGGGATTGTCGACGATCACGCCGTCGTCGCGATGCCATGCGCGACCGATCTGCCCCAGCCGAATCTTCGGCCCCTGCGCCACCGTGGCAATGTCGCGCACCTTGATGGACGCGCCATTCTGCGCCTTGATCACGGTGTTCTCAATGTCCTGCACGCTGGTGTAGAGGCCCACCGACTGCACGTTGATCTGCTGCGCGCCCTGCTCAATAAAGCTGCCGCCGCCGTTGGTGTTATTGTTGGCCAGCTGCTGCTCCACCTGCGCGATACTCAGGCCATAAGCCACCAGTTTGTCGGGATCGAGCCGCACCTGGTACTCCTTGGTCGGCCCTCCAAAGCTGGCCACGTCCACCACTCCATTCACTCCCTTGAATGACTTCTCCAGCGTCCAGTCTTCGAGCGCCTTCTTCTCCATCACGTCGTATGAAGGATTGGTGCTCTCGAGCGTGTACCAGTAGATTTGGCCGACTGGGCTCCAGTCGGTCCCCATCTGCGGAACGAGATTGGCAGGTAGCGTAACCTGGCTCAGGCGCTCCAGCACATGCTCGCGATTCACGTCGCTGGTGGAGTCGTCGTCGAAGATCAGCATCAGGCTGGAGAGGCCGGCCAGCGTGGTCGATCGCAGATGCGTCAGATGCGGAATGCCCGCCATCTGAATCTCCACCGGCACCGTGACCTGGCGCTCGATCTCCTCCGCGCTGCGCCCCGGCCATTGAGTGATGATCTGCACGTAGTTGTTGGCTACGTCGGGATAGGCCTCGATGGGCAGCGCGCGAAACGCGATGATGCCCCACGCGGTGAGCACCACCACGCCGCCGATCACCAGCCAGCGGCTCTTCAACGCGAAATCGACAAGTGCGCGAATCATCTAGTGAACCTCTGTATATGTCGGCGTCCTGGAAGGGCACGACTTTAATCGAGCCGCATAAGCCGAATAAGCCGCCACTTTGAAAGGGCACGAATGTAGTCGTCTCGCAAAAGCCGCATCGGTCGGCGCTTTGAAAGGGCACGACTTTAGTCGTGCCGCAAAAGCCGCATCGGTCGGCGCTTTGAAAGGGCACGACTTTAGTCGTGCCGCAAAAGCCGCACCGGTCGGCGCTTTGAAAGGGCACGACTTTAGTCGTGCCGCAAAAGCCGCAATAGTAAGGCGGGCTTTAGCCCCTGAGGGACTGCTCCATTCGCTCAGCATCACTGGTTCCCCGCGGTCTCAAGCAGCAGCGCGTTGGTCACCACCTGCTGCCCCGGCTCCAGGCCGGAGAGAATCTCCTGGCGATTGCCCTCGAGCATCTTGCCGCCATGCACCTCGGTGCGCTTGAACTGATTGCCGCCCTTCGGCAGGAACACCCAGTCGCGATCGTGCAGATGCAGCACCGCGTCGGCCGGCACCGCGGCGTGCGCCTCCATGGTGCGCCCGGTAAACGTAGCAGTGCCAAACATGCCCAGCTTCAGAATCCCAGGATTCGCGATCTCGAGGCGCACCTTGGCCGTCCGCAACGTGGGATCGAGCACCGGCCCGATATCGGCCACGCGCCCGGTGAGCGGCTTGTCGGGATACGCATTCAATGTGAACTTCGCTTCCTGGCCAAGTTTGATTTTCGGAATGTCGTTCTCATACACGTCGCACAAAATCCACACGGTGCTCAGGTCGGCGATGGTGAAAGCCGTGGCCGAGCCTGACAGCGTGACGCCCGCGGCCGCCGCGTTGGTCACGTTCTGGCCAATGATCACGCCGGAGATAGGCGCGTACACGTCCACAATGCTGCTGGGATGATCCTTGTCCGATCCCATAACTTTCAGCTGCTCCTCGGCCGCGGTCAGATCGGCCTTGGCGTCCTTTTCCGAGTCCTCGGCCTGCTCCACCATGGATTCCGCTACGGCGCCGTGCTTGTACAAATCTTCCTCGCGAAGATATGCCTTGTTGGCCAGCTGCTCGTCGTTCACCGCCTTCAGATACGCATTGAACGCGGTCGACACGTCGCCGCTCTGCACGCGAAACAGAAGCTGCCCTTTCTTCACGTTGTCGTCCAGCCGCGTCTTGATGTCCACCACGCGCCCGTTGGCCAGCGAAATCACCGGAACCTCGCGCGAGATGTCGGGAAACACGGTGCCCGTCGTGGTCAGCTCCGACGCACTCTCTACCTTTTCCGCGGTCGCCAAGGGAAACTTCGCCACATCGTTCTTATCGATGGAAATGAGGTTCATGTCGGCCACCGAAACCACCTTGGCCGGCGGCGGCGCGCCATCGCCCTCGTCCTTCGCCTTGCAACCGGAGATCGTCAGCACAGCCGTCATCGCTATCGCTAAGCATGCCGCCGAAGAAGCCGGCGTTTTGAAAGGGCACGACTTCAGTCGTGCCGCAAGCGCCGACAAATGATTATGGGCTTTAGCCCCCGTGGGATGCGGACCGTTGCAAACATGTTTCCTACTGAAATTCATGGAATCACCTCGCGTCCCACAGCCTGGTTCAATTGCCCGGCCGCCGTCAGATAAGTGCCCACCAGTTGCAGATAGGCGAGCTGCACGATGCGATAGTCGCTCTGCGCATTTAGAAAATCCATCAGCGACGCGCCCCCATGTTGGTAGGAATACGTCACCGTGTCGCGCACCCGCGTGGCCTGATCCTTATATTTGTCGCGATATGGCTTGAGCAGCGCGATGTTGCTCTCCACCTGCGCATAGGCCGTGTCCACATCGTTGAAGACCTGGTTGCGCGCGTTCACGCTGGTCTCGCGGCTCTTGTCGATGTCGATCTGAGTGCGCTTCTTCTCACCCTGGTTCTTGTCGAAGATGCGCAGCGGAATGCTCACGCTCAGCCCCAGCGTCTGCGTCGCCTGCGGGTTATTGTCCGAGGCATTCCACGTGTACCAGGCGCCAAATGTTGGATCGGTCGAGCCGTTGGCCTCGGCCAGCTTGTGATTGGTGTCGGCCTGCTCGATCGATTGCAAAGCCGCGCGCAGATCGGGCCGCGCATCAAGAGCCGTCTGCCGAAAATCTTCCAGCGGTTTCAACGAGTCGGAGAAATCGAATGGCCCCGTCACATCGAACTTTTCCACCGGCGTGTGGTCGTCCAGCATCTGCTGCATCTGAATCTTGGCCGTGCGCAGGTTCACCAGCGCCTGCTGCAACTCCGACTCGTATTGCACGCGCTGCAACTCGATCCGATCCAGATCCACCTGCGCAATGTCGCCCGCGTTGAAGCGATCGCGGCTGATCTGAATGATGTGGTCGTAGTAGTCGAGATCGGCCCTGGCCAACTCCAGCACCGCCTTGGCCTGCAACAGTTGCACAAACGCAGAGCGCAAGGTGAAAGTCATCGTGCGATCGAGGTCCTCATGCTCCGAGGCAGCAATCTGCGTGCCCTGCTGGGCTGCCTTCAACCGCAGTTCGCGCTTGTGGTCGCGCTCATGCAGGTAGCTGAAGTTGGGAGAAATAAAGGTGCCCGCCAGTGGCTCCCACACGCCGTTATTCGGCGCAATCTGTGTGCCGTCGGCGGTGAACGTGAACGTCGGATTAGGCCGCAGATAGGCTGTAATTTCCTGCGCCCGGGCCTCGTCCACGCCCAGCGCGTCGGCCTTCAGCTCAGGATTGTTAGCCTCAAACCGCGCCTTGACCTGATCCCAGGTCAGGCTCTGCTGCGCGCAGGCCGCTGCCGGCCAAAGCCAGACGAGTGCTGCCGCTGCTGTGATGCAGGGAAAGATTCGCTTCATGCCACAACCCTTGCGCCGTGAGATGCACGGCGGACACAGGAAGTTAAGAAAAGAACGATGAAAAGGGAAGCGAAGAATCAGGCGGCCGGCGGAGGGCGGGTCTCGATTGCGGCCAGCGCGGGATGATCCTGGAGGATCGGGATGGGTTTGCCCGGCGCTCCTTCACTTGAGGGATCAAGCCAGATCTCGGCCAGTGCGGGCACAGGCAGGGCTACAGCCGCGGGAAAGATGGAGTGGGCGCTCGGAGCCGCATGATCTCGGCGCTGAGAGCTGTCCACTTCGGCGGGGTTCTGCATGGCCAGCAAGTCGTCGCTGACCGAAATCACCGGGAACAGGATCAGGATCAGAACCGCCAGCGCCACCAACTGGGTGCGGCGTCCGCCGCCCCTGGCCGGCCCAAACCGCAGCCACAGGCACACCATCGCACCGGCCAGCAGAACCCACGCGAGATTGAGAGCCAGTTCCATCCCCGATTCCGATTCTAACTCATTACGCAAATCCCTCATCGGCGCCGGCCCCTGCTTTCATCGTCTCGGCCGAGGCTTCGTCAATATGGAATGGATGGTTCGTGAAGGTTTGACCGTCGGGCCGAATCCCCTTATGATAAACAGGTTGGCTTCTCGGGTCCGGCGCACAGCCTGGCCCAGGCCAGTCAATGGCGATACGCGAAGAGATCGCGCCAGTTTGCCCCTTCGTTCAACGGTAGGACAGCTGCCTCTGGAGCAGCATATCGGGGTTCGAATCCCTGAGGGGCAGCCATGAAATCTCTTCCAGTTCATACCGTTCCAGACGCTTCACGAGCGCGTGGCAACTTGCGCTGCGATTTAGTTTCTAACCGCCAGGTTAGCGCTTATGCTTCTGCCAATGAAGCATATGGTGGTCGTCTACCGTAATCTTCGCGGGCAGGGTCAGGCCACAGGTTTTGCAAATCAGCACATCCTTGCCGATTTCCCAATGCGTGCAGGACTTGCACTTGCAAACCAGCAGTTCGATCTCTTTCGTCTCGCTCATTTACAGCCTCCTGAATTCCTCTTTTACTTCTCTTACAAAATCGGTGAATCGAGGGGTCGTGATGATGGCCGGCTGCCAGCACAGATCTCTGTCAATCAGATTGTACTGCTTGACGATTCGAGAACCGGGCGGGGTTTTTCCTTCTTCGTCTGGACCATGGCCCATGAGCCAAAGATGATCTGCCACCGAGCATGCGGCAGTCACGTCGTGGGTCACCACGATGATGGTATTCAGATCGTCCATATCGGCGACCTTGGCGATCAGTTCGCAGGTCTTCTCAAGCATGATCAGATCGAGACCGGAAAACGGCTCATCCATCAGCAGAAAGTGCTCGCTGCACAGGATCTGCTGAATAATTGCGCATCTTTGCCGCTGCCCGCCGGATAATTGCGCGGGATAGAGATTGTACTTGTCTTCCAAACCAAACTCTCTTAGAAACTCCATGACTTTGTCGCGGGCAACCTTGGTGTTCTTCTCCTTCTTCAGAGCGCCCAGCATCAGGTTTCCCAGCACGCTGCGATGCTCGAAGAGCGGGTAGCTCTGCGCCACCACGCCGACTTCTCCGGGCATCACCGGACGGTCGAATCCATTCACCGATACCCGGCCCGACGTGGGCGCGTGCAAGCCCGCAATAATCCGAAACAGCGTGGTCTTTCCGCAGCCAGAAGGACCAAGAATGCCGACCACCTGCCCTTTGACACTGCCAGGAACGATAATGTCGCGCACCTCAGCGGTAACACCGCTCAACACCGCGCGGCCATCGTACTCGAGAGAGACGTTTTCAATCTTCAACAGAGTCTTGCCGAGGCTATACACAGGGTTTGCCATTATTTTCGCTCCAGCGTCAACTCTGCGTAAGGACACAGCAGCTTCTTGCTTAGCCCGATGCCGTAATCCTGAAGCAGGCCGAGCATCAGAATGGTCAACTGGATGGCAAAGACGGCCGCAAGTCGAAAGTGGTGGTTCTGGTCGAGCAGAACTGTTCCGACTCCGCCTTCAGAGCGCACAATGCCTTCCACCATGGTAAGCATCATCCAGCCCATCGCCGCATTCTGGCGGAGAACGTCGAAAACCTTATCGATCTGGCCGAGAACGATTACTTCCCAAACCACGCGCCATTCGCCCATGCGCAAGGTGCGGGCCAGGTCGAACATTTCTTTGGGAACGCCGTTGATCACATCGGCCATTCCAGTGACGAAGAATACCGATACCGAAAAAACCAGCAACGACAGTTTCAACTCATGTCCGCTCCTGGCCATCAGCGTGAAGAAGAAAGTCAATCCGACCAGCGACAGAAAACGCAGCTTGCTGAGCAAGGCTACTACCGGGCGAAAAAAGGGCATCACAGTTGCATAGGCCAGCAGTAACGAAACGACGGTGGATACCGCGATGGCCTGCAGGTTCAGATAGAAGCTGGTGATCAGCTCCGCTCCCAGTCCCTGCTCCCATAACTCACTAAACGCGCTCAGCACCTCGCTCGGTTTGGGCAGCAACACGAATGGACTGAATATCCAAAGCACGAGCACAATGGCGATCTGGACAGCGACCAGGGCGCGCACGGCGTTCTTGTTGAGAACCGCATTCGGCGAAAACACAGCTACAGCATGGTTCATGATTTCCACTTGGATAGAGAGAATCGGGGAAGCGTGAGCCTCCCCGTTTGGGGCTTGCCTACTGGCCGATTTGCGTGATCTCGACGCGGCGGTTCAGAGCCTTTCCCTGGGTCGATGCGTTCGATGCAATCGGATCCTGCGAACCGTGGCCCGACACCTGCTTAAAGCGCGAGTCAGGAAAGCTCAACGGAGCCACCTGCTGAAAATAGCGCTTTACCGCCTGCGCCCGCTTTTCGCTTAACGGTACATTCACCGCATCGCTGCCGGCATTGTCGGTATAGCCGTCGATCTGCAATGCCAGCTGCGAATTGATGGCCAGCGAATCCTTCAGTTCATTCAGAGTAGGCAAGCTGTCCGGCAGCGGCTGGTCGGAGCCCGATGCGAAGTTGATATACACGGCCTTATGGCCCAGCACCTGTCCGTTCTGGGCTTCTTTTGCATAGTCCACCGTCTCCGCGCTGGAATTCTGAACTCCGCCGGTATTCAACAAAGCCTGCGCGCTGAAGATGAACGAAGTATCGACCGCTTCCTTGTATGGCGGAATCGGATTGTCCTGGAACAGCTGCGGATAATTCTGCGTGGCAATCTTGCCGAAGGTTTCATAGGTGGCGCGCATATTGTTGTTATGCTTGCCGTCCAGTCCGAAGTAATTCACCTCGTCT
>Ga0302326_10024584_pt1 | contig 12237 bp, 9 predicted proteins | sample Palsa_T0_3_FD_202264 | JGI IMG/M metagenome (GOLD analysis project Ga0302326, IMG submission 202264) | Peat permafrost microbial communities from Stordalen Mire near Abisko, Sweden - Palsa_T0_3 | ecosystem: Environmental > Terrestrial > Soil > Palsa > Peat permafrost | place: Sweden: Abisko...
TTCCAAGGAATCACCGCGGTTTGAGGGCGGTCGTGCATGACTGGACTGCGTACGTCCCCGTCGGCAACAAAACCCTGCGCGCGCCAATCGGAATACCAGGTATTCGCGGCTGCGGTCGCATCGCGCATCGGAAGCCCCCCGGCGATCGTGACTCGCCGATGACCTCCAGCGCCACCCTGACCCCACCAGACGTTCTCCCAGAATCCCTTGACGACCTGGTGATGCGCCGTTTCCCAGTCGGCGAAGACGTCGCCCGCATTGCCATGAATGGTCACGTCGGGTTGCCATTGAAATGTCGGGTCCGCCGAGACTAGTTGGAAGCCTGGCGCAGTTTCATTGGCCGCCACCGGATTGGTATTGGGGTCATGGTTAGCGGCGGTGAAGGTGATCGCCCTTTGGATGCGAGCTGTTGCCTGGGAACCCGCTTGAAGTCCATCTTGACTGGCCAAGTCCTTGTCCGTTACCTCTCCATCGCTGGCCGCTGCGTTGCGCCCGTTTCGCGCCAGGGCCTGAGCCACGTTCTCCGCCTGCCGCTCGTGAGGGTCGCCCGGGGTGGAGAGCTCCAGCTTGCTCGCCTCGGGCATAGCAGAGCCCCGTTGCTGCACGGTGTGCGCCAGTTCATGCATCAGCAGATCGCTTCCAGATTCCCGCGCCGGATCATACTCGCCGCGATTGAAGAAGATGCGTTGGCCCACGGTGAAGGCGCGCGCGCCCACGGCGCTGGCGGCGTCATGGGCTGCGGGGTTGTCAAACAGGCTGACACCAGAGGGATAGTGACCGGTGGCGCTGGCAAACCGTTCACGCTGCTCAGCCGGAACCGAACGCCCGGTTTCGTTGGATTGCACGGCCGCTTGCACCGCGGCTGGAAGCCCCATTGGAGCTTGTCCAAGGAGATCCTTTATCCCCGCGTCGTGATGAAACATCCGGGAAACGAATTGATTACCGCGGGTCGTTTGCAGGCCTTGGATAGCCTGCAGCATGCCGGATTCGCCCCTGCTTCGGTGAAGCTCTCGTACATGCCGGGTGGCCAGGTCCGGTCCACCAGGCTTCACGTCCAACTCGGTGATCGCGCCGCTGCGATTAATTTCCGGCGTCTTACCCCGAGCATAGATTCTGGCGCTCTCGGCCAAAACCTTCGGATCGCGAGAGTGCGGAGTCAGCTCTTCTTGCAAATGGGCCATGCTAGTTGCCCCCCGTTGCCAGGCGCGAACCATTGTCGCGCCACTTTCGGCCGAGTTTCTCGAATTCCCGTCGGGTGCCGTGCAGAACGTGCCGCAAGCCGATATTGCTGCCCTCGTTGGCCGCCGAGAATGCCGCGGACAAGGCAATGTTCCGAATGTTGCCGCCGGAGAGACTGAATTCCCGCGCCAGAGTGCCCAGATCGACTTCAGCCGCCGGCGTGCCGGCCGCCAGATGGGACTGCCAGATGCGAAGACGATTGGCCTCGTCCGGAAAGGGAAATTCCACGATGAAGCGGACGCGACGGGTGAAAGCGTCATCCATGTTTTCGCTCAGGTTGGTGGCCAGGATCACCACTCCCTCAAACTCTTCCATCTTTTGCAGCAGGTAACTGGTCTCGACATTGGCATAACGGTCGTGGGCGTCGGCCACCTTGGTGCGTTTGCCGAACAGGGCATCGGCCTCATCGAAGAAAAGGATGGCGTTGCTGGTTTCTGCCTCGTCGAAGATTCGCCGCAGGTTCTTCTCGGTCTCGCCGATGTACTTGCTCACCACCCCAGAGAGGTCGACCTTGTACAAGTCGAGGTCGAGTTCGCGGGCGAGCACCTCGGCCGCCATGGTTTTGCCGGTACCGGAAGGGCCGCTGAAAATCGCGCTCAGCCCTTTGCCGTTGCTCAGCTTCTTCCCATAGCCCCAATCGCAGAAGACGCGATACCGATACTGGAAGTGGCTGCAGATCTCGCGCAGGTGGACGATCTTATCCGCGGGTAGAACGATGTCGTCCCAGCCGGCTTTGGGTTCAATCTTCACCGCCAGATCGCGCAGCTTGTGCTTCGAGTGCTGTCGGCACGCAGCGGTAAGATCAGCAAGCCGCATCGGGGTGACTTCCCGCTCCATGCGCTTGCGCGTCCGTACCGTTTCGACAGCCGCTTCAATCTGTGCCGGAGTTAGCCGGAACTGGGTCGCCAGCTGCATCGCCCACGACGCCGCCTCCGGAGTTTCCTGTTTGAGCGTGCGCTCCCACACTTCCGCGCAGATAGGAACCGCAGGGAGTGGCAGCGCGGTCGAGTGAAAGGTGCAGCCCGGAAATCCCGATGGGTCGATCCAGGGGTGGGCGGCACTTAGGAAGACCAGCCAGCCATATTCGGTTACAGCAACCTGCAGCGCGTTCAACAGCGGCCGCGCAGTCTCCTGGAGCAGCGCTTCAGCACGCTCCACGAAAAGAGCAGCCTGTTGCAACAGCGACTCACGGAAGATGAGCCGCAGTAAATGTTCCGCCTGCGAGCCCTTGGCCAGCAGCAATTCGGCATCGATCTGCAGCAGAGAACAGCCCAGTCCGCGGCAGAGGTGCAGCGCCAGATCGCGTTCGCCCATCCCCTGCGGGCCATGCAGATGCAGGACGAGCTTGCGTCGTTGCGGATTGCCGGGAGCCAGCTGGTGCTCGGCCAGCTTCCACAAGCCGGCAACAATTTCAGGATCGATAGGGACGGGATGCTCGTGGGCACTCGGGCGCAAAACCCTAACCCCTCCAGCCAGGCGGGCGTCGATGTGGTGGCCACCAAGCAGAAATTCGCAGATGCGCGCATCCAACATGAGGAACTCTGCCAGGCCGCTCGATCCCGAAGGGCTGTAAGGGTCTGCCACTTTCTCCAGAAGTCCGGAGCGGAGCAGTGTCGCTCCCTCCGACAAGATGCTGCGAGCCTCCCAGCGCTGGGCCTCGCCGTCGCACAGTAACTGCAGCACCAGATCCACGCTGGGCCGCTTGCGCGTGATGTCGTCCTGAATAAAAGCGTAGAGCCGGTCGTAGCTGCGACGCAACTCCGGCGCCAGGCATATGACGATGACGTCGCGCTCGAAAGTTGAGAGCGCAAACAGATCGCACAAGTGCGCCAGCGGCAGAAAGATTCCTTTATGCCCGCTGCTGGCGATTCGTCCGTCGATTTCCCTGCGCAATCGGGCCAACTCGGCTTGATGTTGGCTATCCTCCGAGTCGTCGCGCGGTTGCTGCGGACTTAACAGCCACTCGACCTCCGCCGCCGAGACGTAAGCCGCGCGCGCAGCTTGCACCTCGGGGACCGCCTGGTTTTGCAAGGATTGGTTTCGGATCGCCCGGCGAAGCAACAGATCCAGGCAGCGCAACTCGTCGGCGAGATGCTCGCTGTTATCTCGATAAGGAGGTAAGCTGGGCTTCCGTTTCACGCCGTCACCTCGAATAGGAATGTGCGGCGGAAAAGCCGGGAAACATCCACCAGCACGTTGTAGAAACCGGTGACCGTGCCGGCGGGAATGGTCGCAGTGAAGGTGTTGCTGGTTAATGCTTGAGCGGTGAGCAAACTCAGGCCCCCGGCCGAGACCGTGGCTTGCCACCCGGAAAGGTTCGTGCCGGCGAAGGTAAGCACGCTACCTGCAGCCCCATTCGGCGGCGTCATGCTCGATACCACAGGGGGCTGAAAGGGAGCTGCGATACGCGGCACGCCCACGGTGCGTACTCGATTGGGCAGCGGCTGCTGCTGTGCCGTCGACATGTCCACTTGCACGGTCGAGATCTGGTAACGAACCGAAAGCCGAAAAGGCTGCGCGAACGTGGTCCACAGCCGGCCTAACTCATCCGGGTCCAGGGCGTTGAAGATGATTTTGAACTGCTCTCTTGCACTCTGCAGATCAGGATCCAGGAAGTTGGTAGGGATTACCGAATTCTCGTAGAACACGCGCATCGCTTCGCCGAGAATCTCGTGCGCCGTGGTGTTGCCGGTCTGCGGGTCGTTTTTGGCATAGGGCGTCATCAGGTAAAAGAGGTTGAGCGAGAGAGGCGGCGGAACCAGTTGGCTGGTGTTGGTTGGATTTACCGTCCAGTCCTCATTCTTCAGGAAGGAGTTCTCCTCGATCTTGTATAGAAACAGGTTGATGCGCTCGTCCCCGCCCGCCTCGTCCGGGGCGAGAATGGTCACCGGCACAGCTGGGTTCAGTTGCATTTCTCCCAGCAGCAGATTGCGCAGCGACGAACTCACCAGACCCACCGCGGAGGACACGCTCATCGACGCATCCTCAGGTGCAGGTGGCTCAGATAGCGGCGCTCCCAAAAGGCGGCGGGGGCGGCTTCGGAGCTTTGCGTAACCAGGACAACGGGAGCTTGCGCCGCGGGTTCAGCAGGCGTATGCCGGGTGACGAATGTGTCTGGCGGAGCCTGCCGGCGATTTTCGGATAATCTGCGCTCAAGGCTATTGTGGCGCGATTCACTTTGCGGAGAGAAGGAGATGCCCGGGGCGATTGGCGAAGCTTCCTTTTCCTGGCGAAGTTGTGGAAGTGATTTCGCAACCAGGGGTGGCGTGCGAGGTGGGGGCATACTTTGGGGAAACTCTTCGCGAACCTGCCGCGCCTGGAATGGAGCAACGGGGCCGTGGCCCTTGGTAGCCCGAGGCGGTATAGCAATGTTTACGGTCGAAGGAGCCGAGAGTGAAGGTTGACCGGCCGGCTGGGTTGGAATGTGCGCCGATGACGATTCCGTTGCGAGGGTGGGCGGGAGCAAAGTGGCGCTGTTGTGTATCTCCGAGCCGGCGCGGTTGCCATTCGCTGGTTCGACTCTCTTCACATCCTTACCTCGCGTGCGGTCGGGAAGGATTTCCTCGTGTCTCCGGGAAACGAGCCTGGGTACGGGCGCGGAGTCAAGCCTCGACACGAGCCCGTCAGCGACTACGGTTTCCTTCCGCAGTGTATGCTGCGCACCCAGCGAAACCGGGAGTTTCTCCGTCCTGTCCTCGCTGGCCTCATATTCTCGTCTCACCTCGGTAGGAGCAGTTTTTGGGAGCTCGCTTAAGCCGGTTGCGGTTGGCGCTCCCGTTGCTGGAGCCGGCATTCTCGTGGCGCTTGAGGGCTGCTTCGCCGGTACGGCGCGGGACCCGCGTGGACTTTGCCGTTCCGGAAGTGCGGGGGCTTGTGGCGCAGTTGCCGTGAAGCTGGAAAGACCCATCTGCGCCGCGGAGACTCGCCCATGCGCACTTTGGAAAAACTCATCGGGAATTTCAAACTCGCCGGAGAATTGCGGAAACGCATAGGTGAATCCAGCAACCGGGAACGATGGAGGAGCGTTCATCTCGACACCGCTGGAGTCAGGCAACCCTAGCAGCGCTCGCACCCCGCTGCGGAAGTGAAATGGCTCGACGCCTTGCGCCAGGGAGCGCCTCAGATAACCTTTGCCGCTATGCCTGGTCTCAGGCGCCATGGTTCAGCCTCTCGATCTCGTCGGCCAGCAACTCGACATACCTTTGCCGCTTGGTTCCCGGCATCGTCATGATTTCGCTCTCGCCCCAGTGGTAGTGATAGGCGAGGTAGTGGACCTGCCGATACAGCAAGTCTGCGTTGGTACGCAGTTCTCCGAAGAAGAAGCGTTGCAAATCGAAGGGAACAAGAAATCCGCGCCCGCATTCCGGACATGTGGTTTCGATATTCAGCTCGACTTTGGGCGCGACGCGTTCCATCTCCGCCTCGATTTCCGCGCGCGCCATGGACGACAGCGCGGCTGCGTCTTCCACGCTTGGCGGAGATAACGTTCCCACGCTTTGAATCGCCCGCGCCAGCAGCATCGACAACGCCCCGGCCTCATTGCCGGCCAGCAAGGGCGATAAGGCTTCCTGATCGGCTCCATTGGGAAGCCGGAAGCGTACCTCCCGTCGCAGCTCATTTCCCGGGTCGTCCCCTTCCCCCCCGGCGGCCTCCGCCGAAAGCGTCATTGCGTAGAAGGGCGCCCGCTCGGCCGCCTCATCGACGGGCAAGTCATCGATCTTGAATTTGATCGAAGCGGGGCGGCCGCAATCCGCCCAGGGACAGAACAGGTTCGCCTGCACCACGTCGCCGAAAGTGGCCTGGCGCAATTTCAACAGGAGATATTGCCGGTCTGCGACGAGCAACTCCCGAGCGACATCACGGCTGACGGGACTGATGGCGCCCAATCGCCGCACCGCGCGGCTGAGAAGGGCGGTGACCAGAGACGCGCTTTCGGGATACTTGGTCTGTGCCAGCAACTCCTCGTCGCGCCCGGTCAGGATCGACAATTCGAATTCGCGGTGGAGGATCCCTTCCGCATCCCAATATCCACCGGGCAGCATTCCTGTCGTCGCAATCATGACTCCCTGCCTCCGCTAGGCGACCGCAGCTCAGAACTCCTTGGTCTCGGTCACTGAAGAGTCACGCTGCCAGCCTTCGTTCTCCAGCTTTAAGGTAGTGATCATCACCGCGTTTCCGGAGGCATCTAATTGGGGCAACGCCTGGTATTCAGAGGGCCAGCAGCGGTAAACGTTATACGCCAGGATCTTAGTTCCCTCCGTGTTGTAGACCTCAATGGTGATGTTCTTGCGAAACGTGGCCAGCGAGCTGGAGGCGTCCCCCAGAAAGTTGTTTACCTTGTTCGCCCAGTCCTCGAAGGTTGTGTCGTAGGTGACTCCGGCTTCCAAAGTGATGGGATCGTATTTTGTTTTGCCGGGAATCTGGTGCGGGCCGCTCGAGTCGCCGCCCTCGTACCAAGGCGTCACCTCGGTGGTTTTTTTCAACGCGCTGCACTTGTTCAAAGCAGCCACATACTGGCCATCCCACTTGAGCTTGAACCTGAAGCCAAGGTAGGGATCGAATTTAGTCGAGTTGACGGTAAACTTAGGCATCTACGCTTCTCCTTTCCTGGTTCCTGGTCAGGCAGATGCCTGTCCTGCTGTCTGGCTGATTTGCACCACCACAAACTCCGCCGGTACCAGCGGAGCGAATCCGATGAGGATGTTGACTACACCGTTGTTGATGTCCGCCTGAGTCGTGGTTTCGCTGTCGCACTTCACGAAGAAAGCTTGCGATGGGGTTGAGCCCTGGAACGCGCCCTGGCGAAAGAGTGTGGTCATGAACGCGCCAATGTTCAGCCGTAATTCGGACCAGAGCGGCTCGTCATTGGGCTCGAAAACCGCCCACTGGATTGCGTAGTAGATACTTACGCGCAGCATGATCGCGGTGCGCCGGACCGGGATATATTTCCACTCGACGTCGGACGAGATGTTGCGGGCGCCGAACGATACAATGCCGGAGCCGGCGAACTGCCGGATGACATTGATGCTGATCGGATTGAGGAGTCCGTGCTGAACGTCACTCAAGTTGGCCGCCAATCCCACCGCGCCATTGAGGCCGGCTTCAGTTCCGGCAGGCGCTTTCCACACGCCGCGGGTGCTGTCGATGCGCGCGTAGAGTCCAGCCATGTAGCCGGAAGGGGGCAGCAGGATAGGTTGTGCCGAAACCCCGGTGGGATCGTTAGCCTGCACCCACGGAAAGTAAATCGCCCCGTAAGAGTTGGCGGTCGTCAGCCGATTGCGGAAGGCAATCGCTTCATCGGTCGTGGTGTCCGTGGGCCCGACCTCGCCGATATAGAAAACATCCTGCAGGGGGCGGTTGGAGCAGTAGCTCATGCCCAGGTCAGCCATAATGGACGTGCTTTCGCCGGGCACTGCCAACAAGCTGAAATCGGTGACGTTATCCAGCAGGGGAAAGGCATTGGCGAACGACTGCTCGGTGAGCGCGGCGCTGCCATCGGAGCCGGGGGTAACAGCAGAAACCGGCGCGGTGATGGCGTTGTCGCCGATCTGCACCACGGAGGCCGCTGCCGGCCGCTGCACGGCGTTGCCGTTCTGCGAAACGCCTCCGTTTGCGGCTCCCAGCTGCAACATCGCCGTGGCATCGTTGGCTGCAGCCGCTTGCACGTCGACGGCGGAAGTGGCGCTGTTCGTGCCGGATTGAAGCAGCAGGTCCAACCGGGTGCCCGTCGTCTCGACCGTGCAGGTGAAGCCGGTGAACGCCGCTTTCGCGGTCGACGACTTTATCGGGGTCAGTGCGATCACGGCCGCTTGGATCGCCGCGGCAATATCTGTCAGGGTGGTCGATGCCGTCGCGGCGGCAGGGAGAGTCACCACCTGGTAGCCGTCGTTGTCCAGGCTGATCTGGAAGCTGTTGTTGCTACCGAGAGGCAACAGGGGGCCAAAGCCGCCGCGGTGAAAGCCCCTCTGCGTCGAGACGTCGGTCGCCAGCACCTGGGCGTTGATCAGGTTGGAATTTTGCTGCAGCACGGTGACCACAAAGCTCGGATCGGTGGGATTCATGTTGAGGTTGTCGAACACTTCGAGCGGAGTGATGTTGGCGAAGTTGGCCGGCACTACGCCCGGATCGGTCTGTTGGCGCACGCTGATCTTGAATCCATTTCCCGGGTCGGCCGTCCCGTTTTCTATTTGCAGATATAGGAGGTTGCCCCAGGCGCCCTGGTTCTTCGCAGAAAACGTAAGGCCATCCACCGGAGAGGTGGCTCTATTCTGCATCGTGACGCTGGCGGTAGCGGCGTCGGAGCGGATGACGCGCACGATGTAGCACAGCTGGCCCCCGTTGTTGAAGAACTGGAATACGGCGTATGCCAGGTAGCTATCGCTGATGAAGGTTCCGAAAGAAGTTTGAAACTGGGTCCAGTTGGTGACTTGCGTTGGTACCGTGGGCCCCATCTGGGCCAGACCGACGAACGCGGGCGTCGATGTGCTCGCCACCGCGATCGGCCGCACGCCGCTCGAAATTTCCTGAATGTATACGCCTGGATAGGTAAGTGTCGGCATCGTCCTCGTCCTTTCCTTGATTCGAAATTCATCCGCTCAGAGCAGTTTCGCAATTACTGTGGACTGAAAAAGATAACGAGGTGTGGTTTTCCTTGGGAGAAAACCACGTCTACACCAATTGCGAAGCTGCTTTAGCCGGCGTGCTCAGGGGGCTTGCCAGGGCTATCCGCCGCGGCATCAGCGACCTTGCCCGCGGTATTTGAGGGCTCCGCGTCTTCAGCCTTTGGCGGTTTCGGGTTTTCTACTTTTGGTTCGATGATGGCGATCATGCGTTGCTTGACCAGCTTTTCGACGGTTGCATTGCCCTTGACCTGTACCTGGTGCATGGAAGAAGAAGACGCGCCGGGCGCCAGCCTCACATTTTGTCCATTGTGAAGGCGCACGTAGAGCATCCTCGAACTCAGATTTCTGATTACGACATCCATGTCTCTCTCCTTTTCCCGCAGTTAGGGATTTGGTCGAAACTCGCGCGTGAACTCATCCGGCCTCTCCAGAAACTTCTTGCTTGGGCCAAACACTTTGTCTTCGGGACCGGACTCCCAGCTTTGCAGGATGCCTCTTTTTACCAGGACATCGGCAGTGCGTCGCAGCTCGTCGATCATCCATTTATCAGGCTCTTCCAGCCACCACAAGCGAATTCCCGCCAGCGAATCTTTGGCATCAGGGTACTTCACGAGGTAGAACAGAATCTCGAGCGCAATGCGTCGTTCTCGATCGCTTAGGTCCACTCCATCCAGACCCCGCTATAGAACTGTTTGCAATTCGAAGACCGCGACGAAACAGCTGCGTAATCAGTGGCCGGTTGACCAGGGTGCGGGAAATTCGCCGCATCTACTTAGAAGCAAGGTGTTGATTAACAAGGACGAACACATGCGGCAAAATCCCCGCACCTGGTCGCCGAGGAGTGTGCCTACTCGGAGCGATAGTCGAATGCGTTCAGGTTGCACTTGCGCAGGAGGCGTTGGAACGTCCTGCGGTCTTTACCAGCCTGGCGGGCAGCGCGGCTTACGTTGCCGTCTACTTCCGATAACACGCGGGTGAGGTAGCCGCGCTGGAAGTTATCGAGGGCGTGCCTTTTGGCTTGGTCGAAGGCCATGACTGGGGCGCGGCTTCCGGCGTGGGGAAGTTCCAGATCATCCGCATGAACGATGTGCGATTCGACAAGGATCGCCACCCGTTGCATCACGCTTTCCAGCTCGCGCACATTTCCCGGCCAATGATAAGACTCGAGACATTGGAAGGCCTCTGCGCTGATTTGCGGCGCCGGCCGCTCCAGCTGATTGCAGTAGCGGCGGAGGAACACCTGCGCCAAGCCGGCAATGTCGGCGGTTCGTTCGCGCAAAGGCGGCAAGCCGATCTGCAGAACGTTTAGCCGGTGAAACAAATCTTCCCGGAAGAGCTTCCGCGCGACCAGCTCATCCAGCTTCACATGGGTTGCCCCCAGCACGCGCACGTCGGCATGGTGTATTTGCGCTGATCCGAGAGGACGGTACTCCTTATCCTGCAAAAGCCGCAGGAGCTTCACCTGACCACTGAGGCTGAGGCTATCGACTTCGTCAAGGAAGAGCGTGCCTCCATTGGCGATCGTCAGTAGTCCTTTCTGCTCTCCGCGGGCATCGGTGTAAGCGCCGCGTACGTGTCCAAATAATTCATTCTCGAACAGGTGATCGGGCAGAGCTCCGCAATTAAGAGGGACGAATGGACCGTTGCGACGCCGTCCGCAATAGTGCAACGCACGGGCCACCAACTCCTTGCCGGTGCCCGTTTCACCGGCGATCAGAACCGTCGCGTTCGAGACGGCGAGCAAGGGAATCTTTCGCAGAGTACGCTCAAAGACTTCACAGTTGCCCAGCAGAGACTCCAGATGATGTTGCGCCTTGAACTCCTGCAGTCCCGATTCCTCAACGTGGCCGCGACCAAGTTGCAGCAGGCGATGGATGCGGGCGCGTAACTCAGTTTCGCGCAGCGGAGCGCAAACAAAGTCGTTCAATTCGCTGGAGTTCCCGTCGAGCGGTGGTTGAGTCTCCGTGGAGTCTTCGCCGAGAATGCCAAGAATGGCGGTTTGATGCCACATTGCTTTGAGATTGCGCGCGACTGCGCGCCACTGCGGCCAGTGCGCGGTCTGCAAAATTGCCACTGTCGGCGCAATTCGTGTCCGGCGGGTGCTTGAGAAGGGAAGAATCGCTCCTCCAAAAGTCTGCAGCACCGCACATATTCGACCTGCCTCACCTTCAGCCGAACCGAAGCCGGGCTCATCACCCTGGATCAGGACTACCAAGGGATCGTTCATGTTCGCCCCACCTATACCCACCAATACCGCGCGTGCTCTGGAGGCCCATCCGCATTCCGGGGATTTGCGACCACGTGCCTCGGAACAAGGAAGGTAAGAAATCGTGACGGGTTCGATTGCTGCCGCGAAACGCCGCTGATTATCACGGAGCGCTGGACATATGTCAAACTAAAATTAACAGCTTTAATTAGGTCCTGTCGTTTTCTACAGGCTCAAACGCTTAACTTGCCTAAGGAAAGCGGGCCACCACTTGAGACGATTCATTTGTGTGCGGGCGAAAACCCTAGCATCGATTACCAAATAAAAGTCGACTTTTGATGTATACAGTTAAGACGACCGCAAGGAGAGGCCTTCATCTGCAGAGATACACCACTTGCGGCTGTTCCGCAAAGCTGGGCAGACGATATGCGATCAATCTTTCGCGTTCTCAGTCGAGCGAACTGGGCGTTTGGAAACGACCCGGTTTACAGCTCGTCGTAAGCAGTCTTGGATTGAAGCTAAGCCTGGAATCGGGCGTCGAGTCTTTGCGTGATGGTTCCGGTAAATGGCGCTTCCTGAAATCACAATCGAGACCGCTGTCCCAGTTGCTGGAGAGCTCACGACACTAAATTTACCCCCAAGGAATAGCGCACGCTCTTGCATGCCTGCGATTCCGAAGTGGCCCACTTTCCCGCCACGAAGAAGCGCTTGATCGAAGCCTTGGCCGTTATCACTTATCGTTAACTGAAAACGTCTCTGGTAGGCGATTTGAATCCATAGATCACGCGCTCCCGAATGTGTACACGCGTTCCGGATGGCTTCGGAGGCGATGCGATAGATTTCGTCTCCAGCGAACGGATGGAACTCTCTGACGTGACCTACTAACGCAATGTGTACGCTCATCCGTGTGTCGGTCATGCAATCATCCGCAACTCGATGGAGAGCTGCTTCGAGATCACTTGCTTCAATAGACGAGCTACGCAGAGTTTCCAGCGCAGCTCGCCCTTCGATGCTGGCGCGGCCGAGCCACTCAGACAGCCGATCTAGAGCAAGGCCGGTGCGCTGCGGATCGTTCACATACTCTCGGGCATCATCGGCAACCATCTTACTGCCTTGGATGGTCTGCAAAATGGTGTCGTGAAGATCACGGGCAAGTCTGAGGCGCTCCTT
>Ga0302326_10024588_pt1 | contig 12236 bp, 8 predicted proteins | sample Palsa_T0_3_FD_202264 | JGI IMG/M metagenome (GOLD analysis project Ga0302326, IMG submission 202264) | Peat permafrost microbial communities from Stordalen Mire near Abisko, Sweden - Palsa_T0_3 | ecosystem: Environmental > Terrestrial > Soil > Palsa > Peat permafrost | place: Sweden: Abisko...
GCGCTTGACCAAGCTGACTACCTTCAAGGAGCGCTATAGCATCGAGCTTCGCCTCGAAGCGTTCAACTTGTTCAATAGCACCTTGGTGCAGGCCGTGAATGCCAACGCCTACTCTCTCGGGACATCCGGCAACGTCGGGACCATGGCTCTGTCGTCGTCGTTCCAAGCTCCCACGACAACCTCTGGCCTTCTGCTGGCTCCGCGGCAGTTGCAGGCTGGTCTCCGCTTCGACTTCTAACTCCCGCCTGCGCGAAGCAGGCTGGAACAACGTAACTCAACCAAAAGGCGGCGTCCCGAACTCGGGACGCCGCCTTTTGCTTTTGTAGCGCCCGGCAGGGCGCGCTCACTTTGCCCCGGCAGCTCGCGCCATCGGGTGCGGGCTGTACTTCCAGCCCGTCTGAAGCGAGGTAGGAATCTCTCTGGTCCGTTCCACAATATGGATAAACCGGCCCAACAGTATTTTTGCTAGTCTATAGCCCACTTTACACCCATGAGATAATGGATCATGGCCACGGAAAATATCGCCCTCGCACGGGAATCCGCCATTCCTTCTTCGCTCTCTACCTCGTGCGCAGGGCGTTGCACTCTTGGGCGTTCTTGCAGACATTGGGCTGAGTGTTTTCATGGGCTTGTGTACTCCAGGATGGCGACCGCTCTGAACTACTCCATTTATTTTCAAGAACTTACGGCCTCTTTGGTATTCCACGAAGATACCAACTCCATTTGTTTCAGCAGCTTACGGCCTCTTGGGAAAAAACACCCGGGTGGGGGGGTACCCCCCATTTTAAAACTTTTCGCTTCACCGAGGATCAAAGTGCGGAAATCAATCATCGGGCGCCTTGCACTTATGAGCGTGGCGCTGCTCCTGGTTGCGAATATCTCGTCGGCCTTCGCCGCGCCGCAGCGCAACGCGGGCCCTCTGGGTCCCGTTCAGGTGGACGGCGGCCGGATCACTGGAACCCCCGCATGGGCTTGGGGTGTGCGTGTCTTTCGCGGGATCCCCTACGCGGCTCCTCCCGTTGGCAACTTGCGCTGGCGTCCTCCGCAGCCGGTTCTTCCCTGGCAAGGCGTGCTCGCGGCGGATCATTTTTCTCCCCGCTGCATGCAGGGTGGTGGCGGGCCCGTCGTGCAAGTTGGCGGCCTGTGGGATGAGCCCGGCACCAGCGAGATGAGCGAAGATTGCCTCTACCTCAACCTGTGGACTCCGGCGTCGTCTCCGGACGCCCGCTTGCCCGTGATGGTTTGGTTTCACGGCGGCGGTTTTGTATCCGGAGAAGCCTCCGAAGCCGTTTTTGACGGCGCCATGCTGGCGAAAAAAGGCGTGATCGTGGTCACCGTCAACTATCGCCTGGATATCTTCGGCCTGTTCGCGCACCCTGAATTGACCGCCGAATCCCCGCATCATTCTTCCGGCAATTACGCATTTCTCGATCAGCTCGCCGCGCTCGCTTGGGTGAAGAACAACATCGCGCAGTTCGGCGGCGATCCCGATAACGTCACCATCTTCGGCCAGTCCGGCGGCAGCCGCAGCGTGGCTTACCTGATGGCCTCGCCGCTGGCCAGGGGCTTATTTCAGCGCGCCATCGCTCAGTCGCACACCAGTTTCACGCGCATGCCCACTCTCGCGGAGGCCGAAGCCGTCGGCGTGAAGTTCCAGCAAACGCTGGGCGCTCCCAATCTGGCGACATTACGCAATCTTTCCGCCGAGGACCTGGAAGCATCGCTGGAGCAGATGGACCCTTATCCGGGAGAGCCCAGTGGCGTTGTCGACGGCTGGTTTTTGCCTGAGGATCTGCACACCATTTTCGCCGCCGGCAAGCAGAACGATGTTCCGCTGCTGACCGGTGGAACCAATGACGAACGCGCCGCTGTCGGCCCTCTCCTCTCCTACCCGCGCGATGTCTGGCTGCATTTTGTGCGCGCGCCGCGCGCCGCTACCGTGGCCGACTATCAGGCGCTGGCCCAACAAATCTTTGGCGACCAGGCGGACAAATATCTGAAGCTCTACGCGGCCGATTCGGATGCGGCCATCGGCAAGCAGCTCCACGATTTCGGTAGAGACAGCGTCCTGGCAACGCATTGGGCCTGGGTCGAGATGCAGGCCAGGACCGGAAAGTCCAAGGAGTATCTCTATCTCTTTAGCCAGGCGCCGCCGATTCCCCAGGCCTCGGGAGTCATGCCCGCGGTGGTGGGCGCGGTCCATGGAGGCGATATCATCTATGCGTTCAATAACTTACGTCTGAAGGATCTCCCGTGGACGGATGCGGACGGCAAAGCCGCCGATTTGACATCGTCGTACTGGGTCAATTTCGCGAAAACCGGGGATCCCAATGGTCCCGGCCTGCCGCAGTGGTCTCCCTATGATCCAAAGAGCGAACAGTTGATGAACCTTGCGGGCGACGCCCACATGGAACAGATGCCCGATAAGGCCGGCGTGGAATTCCTGGCCGATTTCCAGGAGCGCCTCCGCCAGGCGGGACGTGCCCAGCACGCCGGCAATTGAGCGAGGGAATTTACATGCATGCTCCTCGCGGTGGAGCGCGGCCCCACACGCAACTCAGATTGAAATCCAAAAATGTTGTGCCGATCTACCGCGCGGTGTATAAGAAGGCGTAAGAGTTTAAGTTTGCCATTTTTTGTTTTGCGAGTTCTGGAAATCTTCCCGCAAAGGACAATCAGTGCAACGTATCTGCCGGAGTGGAACGAAGTTTCGCGCTCTTGAATTTAGCCTGCTGGCGATCGCCGCGCTCTTTTTGCTTTCGCCGGTTCCGAACTCCGCCGCGCGGCAGGCCCCTCAACCTGAAAAGCCGGAAAGCGCCAAGCCAACGCCGCGCACCCCGGACGGGCATCCGGATTTCAACGGTTTTTGGCGCGCCGCGCAGCTCAATCCCGGCAATCTCTCCAGAAACAGCGCGGACGGCTCGGTGGCATTTGAATTCAAGCGTCCCAAAACGTGCGACGACGATTCCTGCCAGGATCCGAATCAGCCGTCCTACAAGCCGCAGTACCTGGGCGAAGTGAAGGTGATTGCCAAGGCGCAAGCCTACGGCACCAATCCTCTGGACCCGCAATTTGAATGCAAGCCCTTGGGCATCCCCCGCGGCGCGGCCGGCGCCATGCAGATTGTTCAATCTTCCGGCGTCATCGCGATTCTCTATGAGGGCAGTCCGGGGCCCATCTACCGCATGATTTACATGAATGGGCGCGCGCATCCCAGGAATTTGCAGCCGTCGTTTTTGGGAGACTCCGTCGGCCACTGGGAGGGCAACGCGCTGGTGGTTGATGTGACCGGCCTGAACGCTGAAACCTGGCTGGGGGGCGGCTTGCCCGGGACTCAGAAATACACTTCGATCCACAGCGATCAAGAGCACGTCGTCGAGCACTGGACCCGCGGCGGGAACATCATCACCTACGAAGCCACGGTGGACGACCCGGTCATGCTGACCAAACCCTGGGTGATCAATCCGCGGCATGTGCAGCTTGTGGACGCCAAGGAAGACCAGATCCAGGAAATCCCCTGCGTGCCCGACAGCAAGGTCAAGTCAGGGAAATAACCGGCATCGCTTTGCCGCCCCGGGAAATCAGTTCCTCGGCAGCGTTTTCTAAAAAAGATACTTCAAGCCGAACTGAATCAAACGCGGTCCCACCGCCGTTTGCTGAATCACGCCAAACGTCGATGTGCCGACGACCGATCCAGGGTTGCTGAATTGAGGGTGGTTCAGGGCGTTGTAGAATTCCACGCGAAAGGCAAGTTGCGCGCCTTCCCGCACGCCTCCCACGGTAGTGGTCTTGCCGACGGAAAAATCCGTGTTGAACTGTCCCGGCCCGTTGACGATGCTCTGTCCGGTGTTGCCGTAGGCGGTGGCGATTCCGTCGGATCCCACCACGGCTGCGGGGCAAACCGCCGACGTATTGAACCAGTTGTTCAAGCGCGTTGTGGTGCTGCCGCTGGTAACCAGATTGGCGTAGGTCATGCCCGGGCAGATGGTGGCCGTGGAGGGGCCGGCATTGCCGTAGACGGTGCCGCCTGCAAAATCCATCAAGGTGATCGGCAGTCCGCTTTGCACGATGATGATCCCGGTCAGCGACCATCCCGAGGAGGCCTTACCCACGAATCCATTGGCGCCGAGCGATGGCAGATCGTAATTGAAGTTGGAAATCACGCGATGCGTGCGATCGAAGCTGGTGCGCGCCCAGTCCAGATGCAGATCCGTCTGATTGTTGTCCGCCGTGGTATCGCTCAGGGACTTGGAGTAGGTGTAAGCCACCTGGAACATCAAGCCGTGAGAGATCTGTTTTCGCAGCGTTGCCTGCATGCTGTGGTACCAGGAAGCCCCGATGAATTGGCTGGAGACTAGGGCGGACGGCGTCTCCCCGACGTAGGGGACGCGCAAGGCGGCGTTGGTGGCGGTGTTGGTAGTGATGCACCCGCCAGGCAGGCCGCAATTCACCGGATTAGCCGCGGAAGCCAGCACCGGCTGGTTGGAGCCGAATCCAACCAGCAGATGGTCCGCATAGGATCCCACGTAGCCGATGTCGAGAGACAGAGTTTTGGCCAGGCTGTATTGCACGTTCAAATTCCACTGTTGCAGCGCGGGGATTTTGTACGTGGGGCCCAGGATGCGGTCGGTAAGCTGGGAGGTGGGCGTGCGCAGGACGTAGCCCAAGGTGGTGGTTGGAAATGGCTGCTGCAAGGTCGAAGCTCCGTTGCTGGCAGCGGTGTTTTCGAAAAGCTGCGCGTAGGGCTGCATGTTCACCAGCGGGAAGTTCGGCCCGTTTCCGTTGGCGTTTGCCGTTTGATAAAACCAACCGTAACCGCCGCGCACGGCAATGCGGCCTTGCTGGCCGCGGGGCTGCCAGGCGAAGCCCAGGCGCGGTGCGAAGGTGTCGATGGGGGCGCTGTTCTGGTAGTAGCCGGCATTGGGACGCACGAACACGCCCGCGGGGGGCGGCCCGAACGGTTGGCCCGTGTAAGGGTTAATCTGATTGGGATTGAAACTGGACGGGATGGTGGTCCCGATGTACGTGCCGGAGACAGGCGGGATGGGCATCAGGCTCAGCAGGGAAGGCCAGGTGCTGCCCTGGTCATTGGTGGTATCGGTCGCGGCAGGGAAAAATTCCCAGCGCAGTCCCAGGTCGAGGGTGAAGCGCGGGGTTACCTTGATGTCGTCCGCCACGAAGCTGGCAAAGGAGACGGTTCGCGTTCCATAGAGGATTTGTCCGCTCGGTCCCGAACCTTCCTTGGCGTCGATGGAATAAATATTGCTCAACCCCGTGGGACTCCCGTTGGCTGCCGCGCTCTGGCCCACGAGAAAGTCGGTAAAGTTCTGAAACACGACTTTTCCGCGTGCCGGGCCGGTGTCGAAGAGTAGGGAAGTCTGCTTCACGGCGAAAAATCCCGTCCGGATGGTATGCCGGCCATGAACCCAGGAAAGGTTGTCGGCCCAGGTGTAGGTGTTGGTTCCGTTCTCCACCTGGTTTTGCGCGTTTCCGACTTTGAAGCCTCCCAGGGGACCCTGAATGGTGATATCCGGCGCCAGCGGCAAAAATGGGTCCACGGTGGCCATGCCGATGGAAGCGGTGGTCAGGTCGTTCGGGCCCGTTCCGGTGGAATAGGTGCGCGTAAAGGTGAAGCGCGCCTCGTTCACCAGGTTACTGGTTACTACCGAGCTCAGCTTGGCGCTGGTCATGTAGTCCACGGCGGGCGAGTTTTGCGGGAAGCCCGGCACGTTGGGCGTCGCGCTGGAAGTGAAGAGATTGGCTCCCAACTGGCGGAAGGTATCCGAGTCGGCATAATAGTATCGGGCTGACAGCGTCTGGTTCTTGGAAATCAGATAATCCACGTTGGCGACGTATTGATCCTCGTTGTAGGTGGAGGGGAGGGAGAACGAGGAGGTCCCAATGCTGTAGGGCACGCCATTGCCGCCAATCGCCGTGGTTATATTTTGCGGCGTGGGGATGACATAACTGCCGTTCGGTAATTTGGCCTGCAGCAGAGCCAGGGCCACGGGATTGATATTCGATCCGTTGCAGGCCACCTGCGTTCCCACACCGTTGGGACCGCCGGCAAACGTGTTGAAGGCATTATTGAAGGCGGGGCCATGGTTGGCGGGGCAAAACTCGGAACCGATCGACGCCGCGGAGCGATTATTGGTAAGCGGCGGCAAGGTCATGGTGGCCAGCGAACTGGGATCCAGGCCATTCACCTGGCGCGTCCCCTGATAGGAACCGAAGAAAAATATTTTGTCCTTTTTGATGGGCCCGCCGAGGGTTCCACCGAACTGGTTCTGTTTCAAATTTGGTTTGGGCTGTCCGAGGGCATTCTGGAAAAAGGCATTGGCATTCAAGGCGTCATTACGGACGAATTCCCAAAGGTCGCCGTGAAGGCTGTTCTCTCCAGATCGGGTAATCAGGTTGGTGTTGGGAACCCAGGCCCCATACCCGGCGTCGTATTGTGATGTCTGGATCTTGAACTCCGCAATGGTGTCCGGATTGGGGACCGTACTGGCCGACGTCGCTCCGTCCACGGTGAAGGTTCCCGCGGCGGTGTTGCCGTTTACGTTGGCGCTCTGCGAGCCGGTTCCGAGTAGAGAGGCGTTATTCACACCGGCGGCCGAGCCCGCGGACATGGACATCACCTGGGTGAAATTTCGCGTGGTCAGGGGAACCGCGGTGATCGTCTTGCGGTCGACCAGAGTGCCGCTGGAGGCCGATGCCGTCTGCGTCAACTGGCACTTGCAGGGCACGCTCTCATCGGAGGAGCCCGCCTCCAATTGGGCATTCAGGGCCGGGGCTTCCGAGACGTCCACGACCACCGAAAGGGCGCGGGAGGTCTTGAAGCCTTTCGCGGAAAAGTCCACTTCGTAGGCCCCCGGAGGAAGCTGCGAGAATCCATACAGGCCGTTCGATCCGGTCATGGTGGTCTGCATTTGGCCGGTGGCTGTGCTGCTCAGGGTAACGGCTACGCTGGGAACGGGCGCGCCTTGTGAATCCGTGACCGCTCCGGTCAATGCGCCTGTGGTGGCCGATTGGGCCCAGGAAGAGGAGGCGCCGGTAAACAATACGGCGACGACAAAAATTCCCCATCCGGCCAGCAAGTGCAGGCGTCTCCGAGATTTCATTTTCCCTCGCATTTTGGCAGTGCTCTCCCGAGTCGTGCAGCGGAAGAAGATGAAACTACTTCATTCCAGAGAACTGGGGGTGGCGTTTCCGGGGACGATCCTGCCTAAGGCCTTACCGCAAAGCCGATCTCGCCAATGCTTTGTTCGGGGAATCCGCAAATATACCGACCGGGCTCAACTTCCTGTCGCCCAAACCCTTCCGACACCCCATCCATCCAGTTTCCGCTGAATGCTATGGCCGGAAAATATATGGCACGGAGGTTTTTGTGTCAAGCTGGGTGGATTCCGCGGACGGAGCGCGGCTGTCGCTTTGCGCTGGCGGGCGGTGTAAAAACAGGAGTGGCGTACGCACGTTCTGGCCGGACGGCCCGGCGCGGCGAACTCCTCAGAGGTTGCTCAGCAGGGGTAAACTCGCGCTTAAGTCCCCCCTCAGAGCCCGCCGTTCGGCTCTTACGTTCGTTCCCGTCTGCAAAGTAACCTCGGAAAAATCTCCGAAGTTACTTATAAAGCTACTCTGTAAAGGTTACTTGCTCTTCTTCAGCATGAGCAGAAACTCGTTCTTGCCCATTCTGATGGTGCCGTCCATGTCATCGCCGTCAACCGTGAGGTGGACTTGGTAGTGCTGATCCCCATCGGTAACCAAGCCGCGGAATACGGTTCCTTCGATGGTCCCCTCGATCGGCAGCTCACCTTTGTCGCCCTTGGCGGTTCCGGTAATCTTCATGCCGTCCTGTTTGAACATCCATTGTTCGCTCATGGTCTTGTCAGGGGCGTGAATCGTTGCGTCCCAGCTCCCGCCGATCTTGGAGTCCCCCTGAGCGGAGGATACATGCGCAAACGCTATCGCAAAAAGACAAGCCACAGCCACTAGGATTGCATTCCTCTTCATTTCCCCGTCCTCCTTAAGTCATTGGCGAGGCACCCCTCGCCTGCTATCGGACGCGCCGTGCACGATTCAGGTTTCAACCTGAAATAGCCAGCTGCGACGGCCCAAACACTACACCCAGCCGGGTCTGCCGTCAACCGTTTGGCATGCGCCTGGCTGCGTCTGGAGCACTTGCACGCAACAGCCTTGCACGCAACAGCCTTGCGCGCGACAGAGGGCTCGCGTACGATGGGGAAGCTCTGGTCCAACAAGAAGGGCGGTTAGCTCAGCGGTTAGAGCGTCCGGTTTACACCCGGAAGGTCGCGTGTTCAAATCACGCACTGCCCACCAGCTTAGCGCAATCGCGGGGGACGTAGTTCAGTTGGTTAGAACGCTGCCCTGTCACGGCAGAGGTCGCGGGTTCGAGTCCCGTCGTCCCCGCCATTTTTGCAAAAGAGTTACCGGACGTGACACCGGAAACTTGTTCCTTTCCCCAAGAAAGCCGCCCGGCTCCGGGCACGCCAATCATGTGCTACACAACGAGAGGAATAAGCAATAAATTGGAAGGATTGGGCTGCCGCTTCCACGGGGATTGATCCTAATCTCGGGATCGGGGAAACGGTTCGGAAAGAGAAACCATGCAAAAACGGAAACTTGGAAAGGGCAATTTGGAAGTGTCGGCGATCGGGCTCGGCTGCATGGGAATGAGTTTTTCTTATGGTCCGCCCAAAGACAAGAAGGAGATGACCGTTCTTCTCCACGCCGCTGTGGAGCATGGAGTCACGTTCTTTGACACCGCGGAGGTATACGGCCCGTTCCTGAACGAGGAGCTTTTGGGTGAAGCGCTGGCTGGGTACCGGAGCAAGGTGGTGATCGCCACCAAGTTCGGGTTCGATCTGAGCGGCAGCGATCATCGGCCGGGAGCGGCAGGTCTGAATAGCCGGCCCGAGCACATCCGGCAGGCCGTGGAAGGGTCGCTCCAGCGGTTGAAGGTTGATGCCATCGATCTGCTGTATCAGCACCGCGTGGATCCGAACGTGCCCATCGAAGATGTCGCCGGTGCGGTGAAGGAACTGATCCAAGCCGGCAAGGTCAAGCACTTCGGGCTTTCCGAGGCGGGGGTAAAGACGATTCGCCGCGCCCACGCGGTCCAGCCGCTCACCGCGCTGCAAAGCGAATACTCGCTGTGGTGGAGGAAGCCGGAGCAGGAAGTGATTCCCACACTCGAGGAGCTCGGGATTGGTTTCGTGCCGTATAGCCCGCTTGGAAAGGGTTTTCTGACGGGCAAGATCGACGAAAACGCGAAATTCGACAGCTCCGATTTTCGCAGCACGCTGCCTCGCTTTGCGCCGGATGCTCTAAAGGCGAACCAAGCGCTGACCGTCCTGCTGGGCAGGGTTGCCAAAAGCAAGAACGCGACACTCGCTCAGATCGCTCTGGCGTGGCTGCTGGCCCAGAAACCGTGGATTGCTCCCATCCCGGGCACGACGAAGCTAAGCCGTCTGGAGGAGAACATCGGAGCGGTGGCGATCGAACTAACGTCGGAAGACCTGCGCGACATCGATGCCGCGGCGGCGAAGATCAAGGTGGAAGGCGCCCGATATCCAGAACGCCTGGAGCAAATGACCGGTCTGTAAGCGGCAGAACAGAAATACGTCAAGCGAGGGGACACCAGATATGGAGATCAAAAGAATCGGCTCGCAACCTTCCGGTAAGGGTCCGGCCGAGTGGTTTACTGGCACGGTGCGGATCGATCCGCTATTTCAGGCGCCCGATCCGGCGCTGGTGCAAGGCGCCAGCGTAACGTTCGAGCCGGGTGCGCGGACCGCCTGGCATACGCATCCGCTCGGCCAAACTCTCATCGTCACGGCCGGATGCGGCCTGGCGCAGCGCTGGGGAGGACCGATCGAGGAGATCCGGCCGGGCGACGTGGTCTGGTTCTCGCCGGGTGAAAAGCACTGGCATGGCGCGGCGGCAACCACGGGCATGACGCACGTGGCCATTCAGGAAAGGCGCGACGGCAAAGTCGTCGACTGGATGGAGAAGGTCAGCGACGAGCAGTATCAGGCGCGCGGCGCGGCGTAAGGAAGGCCAGCGCGAATTGGCGCAGACGCGGGCCTTCCCGTTCGGCCATTATAAAGATCGCCGTCGTTCTGGGCAGAACTTCAAGCTGAAGCATGATTCGCATGGCCCTGCGCATGGGGGTGCGAATGGGGATTTTCCCCTTGTTCGTAAATAGCCTTGGCCGACCCGACGATACGCGGATCGGGGGCCGTGGCGATGTCGGTGTCCTTGCCTTCGTAGGGAATGGTGTGAAGGATGTACTTGATGGCGTTGAGACGCGCGCGCTTCTTGTCGTCGGAGCGCACGATGGTCCACGGCGCATCCGCGGTGTCGGTGTAAAAAAGCATGGCTTCCTTGGCCTTGGTATAGGACTCCCAGCGGCCCAGCGACTCCACGTCCATCGGACTCAACTTCCATTGCTTGACGGGATCCTTGGCCCGGCCGAGGAACCGCCGCAACTGTTCCTCGCGGCTTACGGAAAACCAGAATTTGAATAAGCGAATCCCGCTGCGCACCATCATGCGCTCAAATTCCGGTGTCTGGCGCATGAATTCCAGATATTCGTGGGGAGTGCAAAATCCCATCACGTGCTCGACGCCCGAACGGTTGTACCAGGAGCGGTCAAAGAAGACGATTTCACCCTTGGTGGGAAGCCTTTCGACGTAACGCTGGTAATACCACTGGCCGCGCTCGGTGTCCGAGGGTTTGGCGAGGGCCACGACCTTGGCGCCGCGAGGATTGAGGTTTTCGGTGAAGCGCTGGATCGTGCCTCCCTTGCCCGCGGCGTCGCGCCCTTCAAACAGCAGCACGATGCGTTCGCCGACCTCCTTGACCCAGGTCTGCATCTTGACCAGTTCAATGTGCAGCAGCTCGATCTCTTCCATGTAATCCGAGTTCTTCATCTGTTTCTTGTAGGGATAGCCGGAGCTGATGATGTGTCTCTTGCTCTTGGCGTGCTTGACCTTGGCGACCAGTTCCTTGGGAATGCTGGTGCGCACCTGTTCGTCAATCAACGCGATCATGGGAAACGATTTGGCTTGCTGCTTGGTGGAGCTTTTCTTTTCCTTCAGTTTCTTTTTCAGTTCCTTTTTTTCCTGTTTGGGCACTTCTTCCAGGTCCGCTGCGCCGTTTGTCCGCGCCTTGGGCAAAGCCGCGGCCAGGGCCTTGCCTTTCTTCTTCTTTTTCCCGGATTTCTTGCGCGCCGGTTCGTCAATCAACGCGATCATGGGGAAGGTTGCGGCCAGGGCTTTGGGGGAGCTCTTGCGCTCCTCCACGCTCTTCTTCGCTTTCTTGTGGGCCTTCATTTTTTTCTTTTCCAACTTACGAGTGGTTTTTTCCGAAGTCGCGGGATTCGCTATGGCGGTCGTAAAACTATTTGTCGCGGAGGACGCAGTCATGGCCCCACCTTTCTTGCAGCGGCCCCACATTATTAATGGATGCGGCCGGGATTCAGCCACCCAAAAAACCGCTGGAAGGGATCGAAAAATCAGGGCCCGGAAGCGGCGGCCTTCCCGGCCGGGTCTAACGCTGGAGAAGCAGGGGCAGTTCTGATAGGCTGTGGAAGTTCTGGTGAAGCTCCTGTCGTCGATCGCGATGGCGCTTTTTTTGCGGGACCCTTGGGCAGTCCGACGGCCCCGCAACGAATCTGGATCCCGGAGTATTTGTTTGGGGAGGATGCTTCGGACCCCGCCGATGCCGACCATAAAGCTGAACGGGTTTTCGCCCGGTTTTCCGATCAGGCCGCAGATCAGGTGTTGCCCGGCCTGACTGCATTGTCTATCAATGAAGGGTGAGCGAAAGTGGCGGGCCGGCAGGCTCGCGGGATGGCTTTCGTTGCGAGAATCGTTGAATTCATGGGAATCTATAGTTGATTGGGTGCGGGCTGAACGTGCGGCCCGATTCGGTTAGTGGCAAGAAAGAGGCAAGCCATCCGCGCGCGCGAAAAGGGCATCAGGGTCGATATGGACCAAGGCGCGGATGTTTGCGGGACTGGGGTCTGACCTGGTCATGTTTGAGCTTCTCTTCAACTATCCTCGGACGGTTTTTTCCAGAGGCGACTTCGTCCTTCTGGCTTCCTGGCCCAAATGGATCCTGGGCCTGCTGATCCTGGGGGTCGCCGCCGGACTGGCGTTCCTGATTCGTTCCCGCATGGCGCAAGCCGCTCCGGGCATCAGCCGTTGGCGCGC
>Ga0302326_10024589_pt1 | contig 12236 bp, 11 predicted proteins | sample Palsa_T0_3_FD_202264 | JGI IMG/M metagenome (GOLD analysis project Ga0302326, IMG submission 202264) | Peat permafrost microbial communities from Stordalen Mire near Abisko, Sweden - Palsa_T0_3 | ecosystem: Environmental > Terrestrial > Soil > Palsa > Peat permafrost | place: Sweden: Abisko...
AACTCTTTTTTGGTTGCGGCCAAGCGCAGCGAGGCAGCGGTGGGAGCTCTGTGCCCTCCCTCCTCTCTGTGGTTGTTTTGGGACATCGTTGATGGAGGTGACGCGTGGCACCGGGCGAGCCAATGCCGTTTTTGGTTGCGGCCGAGCGAAGCGAGGCCCTTTCGGGCTACTGCAGGCGCCTCCAATGTGCTTCAATCAGATCACCCGCAGCGGCGACGCCGCGGTCGTGAGCAATCTCGGCCTGCCATGATTTGGCGATTGTCTGGTATTTGATTTCGGCGGCCGCCGATTCGATGGCGGCCGCCAATTTTGTTTCGTCCAACGGTTTGGTATCGAAAACCCCCGTCGCCAGACCCGCGTCGAACAATACGCGGGCCAGAAATTGCTGCGCCGAAATTTGCGGCAGAATGACCGACGGCAGCCCCGCGGCCAGTGCCGCGGCCACTGTTCCAACCCCGCCGTGGTGCACAACGGCGCAAGCCTGCGGAAAGAGCCAGTGGTAGGGGACGTCTCCGTCAAAAAATAGGGTGTCATTCACCGCCGCCCCTCGTTTCGTTCCCGCCAGATTCCCGAGAATGATTCCCCGCTGACCGGCCACGCGCAGCGCTTCGATCACGGCGTCTGCCAATCCAGTTGCTTCAAGAGTCGCCATGGAGCCGAGGGTGATAACCACCGGCGGCAAACCCCGGGAAAGAAATTGCAATATCGCATCCGAAGGGACCCAGGCCGCCGGGTGAGAATCGAGCCAGAAGCCGGTAAACTGACATGCGGGGTTCCAAATGTTCCGGGCGTCGATGAGCCGCTTGTTCATCGCCACCAGTTCGATAATCCGGCCGCCGTGTCGCTGGCTGTCGTGCTTCGCCAGATCATCCAGGGTTTCCGGCACGTCATAAGTAACGAATGCGCCGGGCACAACCTGGCCATTGCGTGGAATGTACATCTTCAGATTGCTGATGAAATAGTCCGCATTGACCGCATACAACTGAATCGTCCGGACCGACTCCTTCAATTGCGGCGCGACCCATCGCTGGATAAACGCTTCGGTCCTCCGCTTGGGGTCGTCGAGAGCGGAGATGGCGCGGAGAACCGCCTGCATTTGCTCGGCGCTTCCATAGCCGATTTGCAGCCATTCCAGCTGCGACGAGAGGATCTGCTTCGAGTAGAACGATGACGCTCCGATCAACACTCGATGTCCCCTGCGGCGCAGCTCACAGCCGAGCAGCAAAAATGCCTCGACGTCGCCTCTGGTGCCAAGCGTCAGAATGAAAACCTTCATGAACGATGTCCAATCTGCACGCGCAACCTTTGCTTGATCCGGGCAAATATTCGCTCGAAATGTTCACTGCACCGATCCCTGCTCAGTCGAAGTTTCACCATCCCAGGGATGTCGGACTCTTCCTCCCATGCGCCGAAGCTTTTGTTGAACCGGATGGCGGCGGCGTGGGAGGGGATCACGTAGCTGACGACCCATTGCAGTCGCAACTGCTCGAATGCCAGGTGCAACATCGCCACCGTCGAGACGGAGGTGACCGTCTGATGCCGGGATGGCTCACGAAACATCACGCCGATCTCGGAAGTGTCCCCTTTAATTCGCAATTGGGCCAGGCCCGCCGCGCGCTCGCCCGCCCTGGTGCGGACCAGGAACAGCAGTAAATCTTTGTTCACCATCAGCTCTGTGTTCACCCAATGGACGTGCGACTTGTAGGGGATAAGCGCCGGCTTCGACGTGTATGGCCGCACCGATTCATGGTTGCGGATGCAATACAATTCCCGGATGTCTTTGATGGAAAACTGCGACAGCTCCAGATGGCCAATCTGAATCATGATGCTCATCTGGCCAGGATCCTCTCGACCGCCAGCGCGGGCGTGGGCAATCTGCGGAGCCCGGCGATCGTCTCAGCCAAGGGCTCCCGCTGCGCCGCGGCCAACACCGCCAAGGATGGATATTCCAACGCCTGCGTCTGCGGGAAAGAAGGAAGGGGCGAGTTGCCATAGTACGTTTGCAATCCCAGCCGATGCAGCGGCGGAATGGCGTGCGCGATATGCCCGGTGTCGAAGAAGACGACCGGCAAATCGTTGGCCGCCCGGGCGCGGACGGAGTTGGAGAAGATGTTCCAGTAGAAGACAAACTCCCCATCGAGGGCCAGCATTCGGAACAGATCGTATCGGCAGAAGGGGAGTAATATCGCTTCCCCGATCCCCCCGGCACCCTGGCGGACAGAATCGATGCAGATTTTCGGCGCCACCAGAACTGCTTGTCTACCAGCCCGTGCCGTCTCCTGCATTCTGCGGATCAGCAGCTCGTCGAACTTCTGTCGCCCGTGACGTCCCGCCTGAAGCCCATAGTCCTCCATCGACAGCACGAACATCCATCGCTTTTTGTCGGGGCGAAGCGGAACCGAACGGCCGATCCGATTCTCATACTCAGCCCGCTCCGTTTGCGTGATGATCAACTGCTCATTGAAGAATGATTGGCCGGGATGGCTTTCCGCGGTCTGAAGGTCGGCTGGATACAGATGAACGATGCCCCGCATCGTCTCGGCGACTTTTCCAAAATGCTCCGTCAGCCAGGCCTTTTGCGGTAGCGCATCGCCGAAGACCGACTCGTCCAAGTGTGACATCAGCCCCAGAAACGGATCGCTCGTGACAACCCGGCGACCCCTGCCGCGCAACTCGCTGACGAGAAAGCTCAGTGCTTCAACGCTGAAGAGATTGTTGACCCCGAACAGATATCCGGAGAACAAGAGCACCGCATCCGGCCGTTCGCGATCGACAATCGCCAACACCTCCCCGACCGACTGGTACGGGCTGGCCGACACCGGCAGATGTTCGCCATCCAGGGCGAAGAGATGCGGCGGCAACGCCACTGTCACGTCGAACGCCTGCCCCATCGTGAAATAGAGGGCACTGGAGAGTTCCCCGAAATCGTTGGTGACAACGAACAGGAGCTTCGGTCGTTTTGGCTCTGTTTCAACCATGAGCACCCTTCAGTAGTTCCTGTCTGATCATGCGGCAACCCTCCAGCAGGTTTTCCGGCCGAATCGTCGCTGCGGGAAGGATCCGGATGAATCGCCCGGCAAAGCTGACGAATACTCCGGTATTGTACAGATTGGCAATGATCGTCTGCACGTCCATCGACTCGGGCAATTCCATAATCCACATCGCTCCCTTGCCGCGGAGTGTAATTCCGTGCCCCTGCAGATCGCTGAGAGTCTCAATGATGATTCGCTCGATTGCCGAGACCATTGCCGGCAGATCGAGAAGCCGCATCTGCTTCAGCGTCGCGGCCACCGCCGCCGCCGCCAGTGGATTCCCAGCAAACGTGCTGCCTGGGAGCATCGCCGTGGTGATGGCGATATCCCGGCGAACGACGACGCCGGAGACCGGAAACCCGTTGCCCATCGCCTTGCCGATCAGCACGATGTCCGGCACCTCCGCAAGCTCAGAAAACAAGAATGGGCTTCCCGTCCGGTAAAACCCGGTGAGGATCTCATCGAACACGGTCAACGCCTCATGCTCCCGGCAGAGCCGGATGGCCGCCTCGAAGAACCGCGGCGAAGCCGTGTATCCGCCGCCCGTCGCCTGGATTGGCTCCACGAATACCGCCGAAACCGAGCCGCCTTTGAGCGTTTCTTCCAATCGCCGCAAGACCTCCTCTTCGGCATGATCGTGAACAAACGGCAGGCGATGCAGGCACGGCACGTTCAGCTCGTCCCGGTTGTCCCAGCCGAGATAGGCCGTCGCCATCGACCTCCCGTGCATGCTCCTCTCAAAGCCGACGACTCCGGTCCTCCCGGTGGCCGACCGCGCAACGCGGATGGCGAACTCCGCCGCCTCCATTCCAGTCGAATAAAAGCCGGCGACCGAATGCGAATCCGGGAAAAGAGTCTCCACCAATGATTTCGCCTCGGCCAAGAACCCCGCAGGCAGTCCCCCGGTGATCCACACCCGCTGCAACTGCTCGGCCACCGCCGTGGTGACCTGCGGATTGCAATGCCCCAGCCAGGTTGTCCCGTTGGCAGAAAACAAATCGACGACCTGACGACCATGCTCGTCAAAGAGAATGTCATTCTCCGCCTTGATGATGTGAGGCATTCGCAACGTCAGGAGCTCACCCGGATATTTCCAACAACAGCGCCTCCGCGATGCGCTCGGCTCCATCGGGAGTTCGATCAGAAACCATAGCACGAGCCGATCCGTCGCGTCCAGAATGCGGAAAATGTGGCCAACTGGCTTTGCGGGCCCGCCCGCGTACCACGGGTTTCAAACCCGTGTCTCCTCTTCGAAACACAAAGAAGGGTCTTAACCGCGGATGACGCGGATGATCCTCGTTGACGGATGAACGCTTCTCGGTCAGCGTTGGACGAGCATTGGGCTGGAAGTGACATCCCCGCTTTCTGACTGCCCGCATTGTCCGTCTTTGCACCTTTTTTGTTGTCCCGTACAATGCCGTGAAAAAGAGAGGTTTCCGATGGCGAATTATCGGGCCGTGATTCAGCGTGACGGCGTATGGTGGATAGGCTGGATTGAAGAAATTCCCGGCGTGAATTCCCAAGGCGCCACCCGTGAAGAGCTTCTGGAGAATCTCCGCTCTGCACTGGCGGAAGCTCTGGAAATGAATCGCGCTGATGCAATAGCGGCCGCCACCGGAGCATTCGAGGAAGCCAGTGTGTCCGCGTGAAGCGTCGCGATTTGATCGCACACCTTGGGCGCCACGGCTGCGTGCTGATTCGAGAGGGAGCCAAGCATTCCTGGTGGGGCAATCCGTCGAATCGTCGGCGCACTGCCGTCCCCCGGCACGGCGAGATTGGAGATATTCTTGCGAGGAAAATCTGCCGGGACTTGGGAATTGATCTGGTTTGAAGGCGGTTATTCGACCCACGGTACACTATGTCTTCCTTTGCAAAGGCTTGCGTTCATTATGCCCACCTCGAAAGCTGATCAACCGGCGGATGCGATCGATGCTCCTTTGGCGGAGTTTCATGCCTGGCTGGATGGGCTGTCCCGGCGCGATGAGCATTATTTGATTTCCAAGCCGCGGCGGTTTGCGCATGAGGAGACAGACTACGATGCGCAGTATCGCAATCAGCCGACCAATCGCCTTGTCGGCGAGGGGGTGGTAAATGTTTGCCGGCATTACCAGGGGGATCGAAGTTCGCCTGCCATTGAGATCGGTTGCGGCACCGGGCTGGCCTCGCTGGGGCTGGCCCTGGAGAAGGCTTATCCGTACGTTCTCCTGACCGATCCGTCACCGGCATTTCTCAACATCGCCAAGCACAAGCTGGGGCAGGCTGAGGCGCTTTCGGACCAAGTCGGATTTGGCGTTTTGATGGCGGAGGATCTCGAGCGGCTGCCGAGCGGAATGTTTTCGCTGATTATCCTCCGCTCGGTGCTGCATCACGTCATCGATATTCCCGCCTTCGTGAAGGAGGCGTCGCGCGTGCTCAAGCCGAGGGGGCTGATGGTCATGGAAGAACCGTGCCAGGAAGGGGCGGTGCTGATGGCCTCCATCGCGCAGTTTCTCCCGTTCGTGGTCACCTCGGCGGGGGAAACCTGGTCGGCGGAATCCCAGCGGCTGCTGCAACTTTTCCTCGACACGATGAAGTTTTATTGCCGGCGCGACATCGACAAATCCAAGGGGGAGGATAAACACCTTTTCCGCGTCGATGAGTTGTACGCGGTCGGCGATGCCGCGGGTTTTTCTGTCCACTTTGCCGCCAATCAGACTTTCTACAGCTGGACGAACCAGGCCCGGGCCGATCCGAAGCATGAATTGTTCTCCGATTTCATGGGCCGATATCTCCAATACTGCATGCGGTACGACGACGCGTTCATGGATCTATTCAACCGGCATCTTCGTCCGCACTGCGAGTGGATTGACGAACTCTCCAGGAAGGGGAACGGGCCGTATAGCCACGGGCTCTTCGTCTGGAAGAAGCGGTAGCTGATTCGAGATCGAGACGGTGCGGCTGGATTTGTGGCACGCTGTGGGTGCCGTTTAGCGGCTATCCCGAATGGATGCGGTTTGGGGTTTGAATGGCGTCCCTTCGGGACAGCCGCTAAACGGGACGTACGATTGTGTCACCACAAATTTGGCCATACCCGATTACCCGGCGAGTTGCGGGGCCTTCACGGATGTTCCATAAATCCATCTTCGAGCTTGCCCGGTGTCCGCAGCCACAATCTGGCTGGCGGCTTGGGCCCGCGGCTGGAGGCGGAGGGAAGTGGGGCGTTCCAGGCTTGGTTGCCGGTGACGGGAACCCAAAGAACCACTCCGCCGCGAGTGGTGAATGTCGTCAGCCGCACAACCGGGAGGTTCCACGTCACGGGATTCAGCGGGCCGAGCCGCGCGGTCAGATTGCTAAGGCCGATCATCCAGATTGTTGCCGCCGGGAGGGCGAGCAGCAGGATGCGCAGTAACAGCGGCGGGAACCGCGTTCGGCGGACACCGAGGCTCAGCGCGGCGGCGGCGGCGGTCCAGAACGCAAACTGCGCATACCGCGGATCGGGCCCGAGCTTGAACCAGAACCAAACGTCGGCCAAGACCGGCACGAAGATCAGCCAAGCCGCCCGTGTTGTCCCGCCGCGCTGGTCATCGGCGCTCTCTCGTCCGAAGCGCGGCCGGATCTTTCCCACGATGATGAGGATCAGACCCAAGCCCAACACGCCCAGGGGGAGTTGCACCTCCGGCAGATCATGCATTTGCCGCTTGATCCAGCCGCCAATCCATTGGGTTCCCTTCGTCTTTGCGGGTGAGGACATTGGCGTGCGCGCCCAGCTCAAGACCCAGTCTCTATCGAACGCCGCCGCTGATTCGGCGCGCCATGAGACAGGCAGAGAGATCGCGGTGCTGGGGAACAGCGGATATCCGCTGAGCACCGCGCCGCGGATGAGCCAGGGGAAGATCAGGGCCACGGAGAGCGCCGTGCCGGTCAGGAACAGTCTTCGACGTTCCCGCACCTCAGAGGCTGTTGAAGGTGATCGGTCCGCCGTCCAGAGCATCCATGCGGCGATTCCCCAGCCCCCCGCGGCAAAAACGGCCGTCGAGAGCTTGAGTGTCACCGTTGCCGCCAGCAGAAACATCGCCAGGGCCAGTCGCTGCGGAGGAACCCGCTCGACCAGCGCGCGAAACACGATGGCGATGGCTGCGAGACTGAGCGTGTTAGCCGGGAAATCGGTCGACATTCCGTTCACCGCATCGACCAGCCACGCCAGCAGGAGGACGATGAGGGTCGCCAGGAACCAGTCGGCGGTCGAGCGGCGGGGATCCCTCACCAGCCTGCACAGGGCGGAGAAAACCGAACCGGCCAGGGCGACCATCACCAGCCCGCTGAGCAGATGCTGCGACGCGCCATGCCAGGTGCCACGGTCCATGGCGGCGAAGAGCAGAAACGTCGAGCAGTTGAAGCCGAACCGCGGGTGAAGATTCGTCAGGCCGGGCACGATGGGGTAGGTCTCGGTCCAATGCACGGTGGGCGCGCCGTACAGACCGGTATCGTAATGCCAGCATGGCCCGGCAGCGTCGCGCGCGGTGAAGAGGGCGAAGCCGGCGAGAAGCAAAACCGCCGCCTTGTCTCGGGCGAGGTCGCCGACGAGGCGTGGTACCAGCCGCGCATGCAAACCCCATCCAGCCGCGGCGCAAGCCGACAGGAAGATTGCCGCCCAGAGGCCGATCCGAAAGAAAAGGTGCCAGATCTGCAGCAGGAGGATTGCCGCGCTCATCCCCGCCCAGAACAAGTCACTGATCGTGATGTCGTGCAGCCATCGGCCGGCCACGAGCGCGCCCAAGCCAAACAGGACAACGGAGATCACCGCCCAGGCCAGGAGAATGTGTCCCGCTGCCGCCATGCGTTGCTGCCGCCCTCGATCTCCCGGAGACCGGGGGATGCTACCGGATCGGTCTACCGGCACAAGCGCTTCGGATGGGCTTCTTGGTTATAATTCGGCCTTCCTCAAATGATCACACGGACAAACTCCAATTCCTCGTCCTTCGCCGCACTGGCCGAGCCGATCTACCGCGAGACTCCCGCCGAGCGCGTCACCGCGCCGCCTGATGGGGTAGTGGAATTGTCGATCGTGATGCCGTGTCTCAACGAAGCCGATACGGTCGGCGTTTGCGTGGAGAAGGCGATGCGCATTTTGCGCGAGCATCAGATTGCCGGCGAAGTGATCGTTGCCGACAACGGCAGTGAGGACGGTTCGCAGGAAATTGCCGCGCGGCTCGGAGCGCGCGTCGTGCAGGTCGCGGCCAAGGGGTACGGCCATGCGCTGATGGGCGGCATAGCCGCGGCCGGCGGGCGCTATGTTTTGATGGGGGACGCGGATGACAGCTACGATTTTCTCGAGACGCCCAAGTTCCTCGCCCGGCTGCGCGAGGGATATGACATGGTGCAGGGCTGCCGCCTCCCGAGCGGCGGGGGCACCGTTCGGCCCGGGGCGATGCCGTTTCTCCACCGGTGGTGGGGCAACCCCATGTTTTCCATCATGGCGTCGACCATGTTCCACGCGCCGATTCACGACATTTATTGCGGCATGCGTGGGTTCACCCGCTCGCTCTATGATCGCCTCGCCCTGCGCTGCACCGGGATGGAATTCGCGACGGAAATGATCATCAAGTCGAGCATCCATCGGGAAAACATCACCGAAGTTCCCATCACGCTCCACCCCGATGGCCGCAAGTCCCACGCCCCGCACCTCAAGACTTTCCGCGACGGCTGGCGCACCATGCGCTTCTATCTCATGTACAGTCCGCGCTGGCTGTTTCTGCTGCCGGGCCTGGCGTTGATGCTGCTGGGGACGCTCGGCTACGGCCTGGCGATTCCCGCGGTCCACGTGCATGGCATCACATTCGATGCGCATACTTTGCTGGTTTCCACATTGTTCCTGCTGATGGGCGCGCAGGCGGTCTGGTTTGCGGTTGCGGCGAAGGTCTTCGCGGTCAGTGAAGGGCTGCTGCCGGCCAATCCGAATTACGATCGGTTCTTTTCCGTCGCCACGCTGGAGCGCGGGCTGATTCTCGGGGCCTGCTCGTTCATCGTCGGCATCGGGTTGCTCCTGTGGGCCATCGCCCGCTGGGCGGAATCGGGATGGGGGCATCTCGATTATGCCTCGACCATGCGCATCGTTATCCCCGGCTTTGCGCTGGCGGCGCTGGGATTCCAGACGATCCTCTCGAGCTTCTTCGTCAGCATTCTGGGAATGAAACGCAAGTGAGCACGCCGAGTTCCACCCCGGAGCCCGCCGAGTTCGACGGCTTCGCCGCCGACTACGATGCCGCGCTCAACAAGGGAATCTCCCTGTCCGGCGAAGCCAAGGACTATTTCATCGAAGGGCGCATCGCCTGGCTCCGCCGCTGCCTGGACCGTCTGGGCATTGCCGTGCCCAATCCGCGGGTGATCGACTTCGGTTGCGGCACCGGCGCCGCATTTTCGACGCTTCGCCGTCGGCTGAGCGCAAGCGAAGTGATCGGCATCGACGTCTCCGCCGCCGAGCTTGAAATCGCCCGCCGGGAAAACCCCTGGGCACAGACGTATCAACCCGAAAACGCCCCACCCGACTTGTCGGCCGACATCGCCTATTCCAACGGGACGTTCCACCACATCCCACCCGCCGACCGCCCCGGCGTCGTCGCCCGGCTCTTCCGCCAACTCAAGCCCGGCGGTCTCTTCGCACTCTGGGAAAACAACCCCTGGAACCCCGGCACGCGGATGGTCATGCGGCGGATCCCCTTCGACCGCGACGCGATAGCGCTCTCGGCTCCCGAGACTCGCCGCCTCCTCCGCTCCGCCGGCTTCGAGGTGCTGCGCACCGATTTTATGTTCATTTTTCCCCGCCAGCTCGCGCCGCTGCGCTCGTTGGAACCCGCTCTGTCGCGTCTTCCGCTGGGCGCTCAATACCAGGTTCTGTGCCGGGTTCCTGCGGTTGGCACGGGATCCAGAGCACCTCCACTTGGAGTGTAGCGGCCGAATTGCGCGGAGCCGCGGATCTACATCCGCGGCTTCGATCGGCCCACGGTATACGTCAAGTGAAAACGCTCTAAATGCCCCCATGACTTAGCCGGAAAGAGAAAAGATGAGTCCTTACCCATTGCCGAGTATCGAATCGCTGGAGTCGCGCCGCCTGCTTTCGGCGGCATCCATCAGCGGGAGTGTCATCAGCGGGCTCGATCAAGTCGGGCTCGGGGGCCGCACCGTGTTTATCGACGCAAACCAGGATGGGCAGCTCGACGACGGAGAGATCAGCACCACGACCGATGCCTCGGGCAACTACGTCTTCAACAACCTCGCGGCAGGCGTATATCGAATCTCGCAGGTGCTGCCTGCCGGGGCGACTTCGGCGGATCCCGGCAGCGGTTTTCGCGATGTCACTGTCACGACTGGACAGGCCCTTGCCGGCGTCTCCTTTGCCGATCTCCCCGCTGAGGTCTCCAATGGGCCGGTACTCGATCCCGGATTTGTCAAAGACCTTCCTGCATCGGTGATCGGCGGAGCCAAAGGCACCGCGACCATCAAAATTACCAATGGCGGCAGCGCCACCGCAAGCGGCCCCGAAACCCTGACATTGCTGGCCTCCACCGCTGCAAACTTCTCTGTCAACAACGTCGTTGTGACCACCGTTCCACTTGGCACGCTCACACTCAAGCCGAACGCGGCCAAGACCGTGACCATCAAGTTCAACTATCCCACGAGTCTTCCTGCGGGGTCCTATTCCATGCTGGTGATACCCGACTCGTCGAATTCGGTTCCGCAGTCCGGGTTCAACAACGCGATCAGTAGTCCGGTGGATATCGCTCCGCCCTTCACACAACTGGCAGGCGGGCTTCCCGGCCGGCCTCCCCGTGCCCTGGAGGCGGGAAAGAAAGCATCGGTAGCAGTTGAAGCGAGCAATAGCGGCAACGAGTCGTTTACCGCACCCCTGACCATCAGCCTGTACGAATCGCCTGACGGGCTCCTGGACGGCGGCGACGTGTTGCTCGGGTCCGTGATCATTCCCCACAGCCGGCTCAAAGCCGGCGGACACGCTACTTACCATGTCGCCTTCAGGACCCCGTCAAACGTGGTGAGCGGGAATGAATTTCTCGACGCGGTCGTGAATGGCGCCGCTCCGGCGGCCAGTTCGTCGACCGTGGCTTTCAGTGCCGGCTAGCCAACGATTCACACGTTCTTGGGTTCTCAAACCACTTCCGACGGGGAACGACCGGTGAACACACTCCCTCTCCCGGTACTTCCGGGAGAGGGCGGGGGTGAGGGTGATTTGGAGCGTACGAAATCGTCCGTTATGCCGAAGAGGAGCCTTTGAAAGGTGAGGCTCTTTGTACGTTCGAGATCACCCTCACCCCAACCCTCTCCCAGATTACCGGGAGAGGGGGCAGTAATGAAACCGACCCTGAATGTGCAGCACGGCGCGGGAGATGGCGGTTCGGATTTTGTTCACCAATTTGACCGCAAAAAAATATTCGAAATTGGAGGGAAGATTCCCGTGCCGGATGGTATTCATCTGTGCAGACAGTGAAGAAGAGGCGGCATGGAAATGAGGGAATCAGCATGCGGATTTTTCAATGCGCGGTAGCGAAGCTCGTCTGTTTTTCGGCGGCGACGGTCATGTGCTGCGCCGCACCCGCGGTGGCAGCTGACAACAGGCCCTTTCGTCCTCCGGCGGTTCCGCTGATCACCAGCGATCCGTATCTGAGCATCTGGTCGGAGGCGGACCATCTCAACGACTCGGTCACCAGGCACTGGACGCATCATCCCCATCCGCTGGTAAGTCTCATCCGAATTGACGGGAAGAGCTACCGACTGATGGGCGACGATCCCAATGAGGTTGAACCCTTCCCGCAAACCAATGTGAGCGTGCTGCCGACGCGCAGCATCTATGAATTCGACGACGGCCACATTCACGTCACCATGACGTTCATGAGCGCGGCTCTTCCGCACGACCTGAATATTCTCAGCCGGCCGCTCAGCTATATCACATGGAGCGTGCGCAGCGTGGACAACGCGAAGCACGCCGTGTCGATCTACGACAGCACCAGTTCGCTCTTGACCGTGAACACGCCAAAACAGCAGGTCGATTGGCGGCATCAGACCGCCGGCGAACTAACCGCGTTGTGCACCGGCACCGTCGATCAGACCTATTTGACGCCCGCCGGCGATGATACTCGCATCGACTGGGGTTACGCCTACGTTGCCGCCCCGACGTCGCAGACGGCAGCCGCGATCGGAGCGGACACGACTCTC
>Ga0302326_10024592_pt1 | contig 12234 bp, 12 predicted proteins | sample Palsa_T0_3_FD_202264 | JGI IMG/M metagenome (GOLD analysis project Ga0302326, IMG submission 202264) | Peat permafrost microbial communities from Stordalen Mire near Abisko, Sweden - Palsa_T0_3 | ecosystem: Environmental > Terrestrial > Soil > Palsa > Peat permafrost | place: Sweden: Abisko...
CCCGAAATCGATGACTTTGACCACCTTCTCACCCTCTTCGTCGACCAGCATCAGATTCGCCGGCTTCAGGTCCCGGTGGACCAACTGCTGTTTCGCGGCTGCCGCAAGGGCTCGAGAAACCTGAATTGTGATTTCCAACGCTTCGACTGGAGTCAGCGGTCCCGTCCGCTTCATGTAGGCATCGACGGTTTCGCCGTCGATGAACTCCATCGCGTAGAAATAGCACTCGTGATCCGTCCCCAGGTGAAAGACGGAAGCAACGTTCTGATGACGAAGCGCAGCCGCAGCCCGAGCCTCACGCAGAAACCGCTGCCGGGCGACGTCGCTATCGAGGTAAGCGTTATTGATGACCTTCAAGGCGACCGGACAACGAAGGTTCGTGTCGAAAGCCTTATAGGTGATGCCCATGGCGCCTCTGCCTAATTCCCACAGAGCCCCATCGCCACGCCGTAGAACTTCGTAGTGCTGATAACGCTCAGCGTCCGCCATTTTAGTGAGCCCTTAGTAAAGCAGAGGGTGACGGAAGGCGCAACAGGAGAGAAACGGCACATCCTCTTCCCCACATTCTGGGCTTTCTTGACGCGACCTGAACTGCTGTCTCCTTCTCGATCAATTTCCAAGTTCAAACCGAACGGGCGCCGAGAATGCCTGACCATTCGGAGGCGGTGGCAATCTGGTAATTTTCTTGCCGGCTTCTCGAACCGAATCATCCACCACTGCGTTCCCGGAGCCTTCAATGATTTCGAATTCAGTGACCGTTCCATCCGGTTCCACCTTCAGTTTTACGGTGACCTCCAGCATTTTTCCGAGCGCCATCTCGCTGGTTGGCTGGTTCCAGGCTGCCTGAAATCGATTCGTGAGTATCCCGACGTACCCAGCCACGGCAGAATCTCCCGACCCGCTGCCTTCGGTATCTCCCGGCCCCGTCCCACCACCGCTATGTGAATGCAATTCCGGTTGAGACGACGCTTGCCCACGCGAATCCTTAATCCCGTTTTTGCCAGCTTCTCCCTGTTGAGCGGGCCGCCTTGGCGAAGGATTCGGCTTTTCCTTTTTTTCTGACTCTACCGGGGACGACTTCGGGTTCTCTTTCAGGTCGTCCTCGCTTTTTGGGGCGGATTTTGATGTTGCTGAACGCGCTGGTAACGGTTTGGGCGTCGGCTTCGAAGTCTGCTTTGGAGTCGGTTTAGAGGTCGCCTTTGGAGTGGGTCGGGGCGTCGGTTTCGGAGTCAGTTTAGGGGTTGGCTTGGGAGTCGGTTCGACCGTTGGGCGCGGCGTCGGAGTTGCCGGTGGCATAGGGATCGGACTGGGCAGCGAAATCGGTAGGTCAGATTGCTGGACTGCCGGCGTTGGCGTCACGGGGAGAGGCGGAACAGTCGGCTGCGGGGGTTCTTCTTGCTGGCTCGTTTCCGGTTGCGTTTCGGGTCGTGATTCCTCGCTCGGCGCCGTCACCGGCGCGTTGGTGGAGGCGGCTGCGGCCGCCGATTCCGCGGCCGCGGAATCACCGCCGAATGACCCGGGGTTCATCCAAACGACGGTGTCACTATTCTTCCTCGATTGGAATAGAGCCGCGAGCAGGAGTCCACCGAGCAGGACCAAGTGGACGAGTGCGATGGCGACAAAGGTTCTTTTGAAGCCTCCGTCCGGAATGTCACTGCGATCATCTGCCATTCCTCACGGCTCATCGGGACGCGTTAGGACGCCCACCTTCGTAATTCTGGCTCGCTGAAGGATATCCATCACGTCGATAAATTTCTGGATAGGCAATTCCTTGTGCGGACGCACGACAACTGCCGCATCCGGTTTGTCAGCATGGAGCGCCAATAGACGCGTTTCCAGAGTCGCCGGATCAACGATTTCGTTATTGATTCGCATGACATCATTCTTGTCGATCGAGATCGTCTGGACCCGGGATGGATCAACGGACTGGATTGCCTCGCCGCTGGTGGGCACGACAAGGTTCACGCTGTTCTCCATCAGTGGAGTCGTGATGATAAATATGATCAGCAGCACAAACGCAAGATCGAGTAGCGGAGTTACGTTGATCTCCGTGAGCGTTTGCAATGGGTGCCGATCGGAAAAACGACGCATGCTATCGATTGACGAGGATCGGCCGGGTCGAATGGTTCACGTACTTGTGCTCGAACTCCGAACAAAGCTCGGCCGCGAAATTGTCGTTCTGAACAATCAAGGAACGAATACTCGTCACCAGAAAGTTATACCCGAACATTGCCGGAATTGCGACGAGCAATCCGGTTACGGTAGTGATAAGGGCGCCCGAAACACCCGGCGCCATCGCCTGCAAATTCGCTGAGCCGGCAAGCGCCACGCCTGAGAATGTGTCCATTACACCCCAGACGGTTCCAAGCAGGCCGAGAAACGGCGCGCCGCTCACCGCGGTGGCGAGCAAGATCATCTGGGACTCGAGGCGCAATGCCGATTCGCCGACCGCTCTTTCCATGGCCGTGGTCACAACTCGCATTTGCGAAGGAGTGATCCGTTCAGCAATTTCCAAACGTGCCCAAAAAGTGTCGTCAACCTCCGTGGAACCGAGCAGATGAAATGCCAGCTCTTTGCATCCGGCTCGATAAATGGAGAAGAGCGGAGAACCATCAAAGCGCACTTTGGACTCGTAGATTTTCAGTGGCTGCCGATCTGACCGAAACAGATGTAGAAACCGGTCATTCTGCATCTTCGCCAACCGGACCACCTTCATCTTGGTGACCATGACGGACCAACTGAAGATCGACGCGATGAAGAGCGCTGCTAAGACCAGTTTTCCTTCAAAGGTCGCTTCCGTAAAAGCGTAGACCAGCCCCCCAGACTGAGTTGCTACCAAAGATGTCAACACCGGCACAGGATAGTATGTTTAGCGCGCGAAACGGTAAAGGCAATCTATAGGATGGCGGTTGCCGCCGATCCTTGAGATTCGCGGTTTTGGCCTTACAGGTATCTCGCCATGCCAAAATTCGCGTCTCAGCGCTTCTTGCCTGCGATCCTCGCGGCCGGATTGTTCGTTACGTCCTCTCTCGAAGCACAAAACAAGTACGATGTCCTGGCCCGGGTGGTTCAGCCGTACGGCGCGCTCTTTTATTCGAAAGCGACAAACAAAGCAATGCAAGCGGACGTCGTTCTGCGCGAAGGGCCACCCACCGCCACGGGAATTCTCAACCAGCCGCTTCGTGTCTTCCTGCAAATTCCGGACAAACTCCGGATTGAGACGCTTGATCCGCAAAATCGTGTTGTCTTCTGCCGCAACGGGCAAAGGGTGTGGGTTTACCCTCATGACTTGCTGGCCGGCATCGTTACAGCCGGGCGACGTCCCTCAAGACTAGACAGAATTCCGGATTTCCATATCCCTCTGAAGGATCAACAGATCGTCTGGATCCCTGCGCTGTTTCAGATTCTGCGGTTTGAATCCGCGTCAGATGCCGGAGGCGCACCAACATGGACCGTCGATTTTCAGCTCGCTCCAGAAGTTGCGCAGGCCATGAAGTGCGACGCCTGGACGGCAAGCGCGATCGTCAAACAGAGCGATTTCGAGGTGCGGCATCTTCGGATTGAGAGCAGCCGTTGGACTGGAGCACTCGACGTTCTGGCCTGCCGATTCGACAGATCGTTTCCCCCTCAAACCTGGGACCCTGGTCCCGACCTGGCAAACAAGGCGGCGCTTGTGCCACCGGAACTATTTGACTCTGCCTTGGAAAGAATAGCGGCGATTCCAATTCCCAGATGAGATCGGGTTTCATCGATAAGCTGATCGAGCGCATCCGGCGCGTTCAACCGGAAGAAGTGCAAAACTATCTCGTCCGGCTCGCGCGAGAGAAAGGTTTTCTGGAGCGGATATTCGACGCGCTGCAAGAGGGCGTCATTGTGACCGATATCCAAGGTAAGATCCAATTTATCAACGGTGCGGCTGCGCAGCTTTTCGGAGTTGAGCCGGAGGAGGCGTTGGGACGGCCGCTGGAGGAAAAACTTCGGGGACTTGACTGGATGTCGCTCCGATCGAACGAGACCACTGTGAGTCGAGATATTGAAGTCTTTTATCCGCAACACAGGTTCCTCAATTTTTATGTCGCGCCGCTGCTTTTGCACAAGGACGTCGAGAACTCGAACACAAGGCGCCAGGACCTCGTCGGGTACGCAATTATATTGCGCGATATCACCGAGGATCGACGGATGGCCGAACAGACAATCGAGAGCGAACGATTGTCCGCGTTAACGTTATTAGCCGCGGGCGTAGCGCACGAAATCGGTAACCCGCTCAACTCCCTGAACATCCACCTTCAGCTCATTGAACGGAGATTGCGCAAGGCGCCTTCGGAGCTGCGGAGCGACATCGGCGAGTTGCTCGCCACCGCGAAAAGCGAAATCCAAAGGCTGGACTCGATTGTCCATCAGTTCCTGCGAGCAATCCGACCGTCGACTCCACAGTTTGAAACTCATGATCTGAACGAGATTCTCGAGGAATCTGTCGCGTTCCTGCGACCGGAAATCCACGATCGCGACATCATTGTGGAACTGGATCTCGAACCGACTTTGCCGCGATTGCAGGTCGATCGGGACCAGATGAAGCAGGCCTTCTATAATGTGATCAAGAACGCGTTTCAGGCGATGAAGACCGGCGGGATCCTTCGTATTCGATCCTGGCAGAGCGAACTCTACGTTTCTGTTTCCTTCAATGATACAGGCGGCGGAATCTCACAAGAGCAGATGAGCAAACTGTATCAACCCTACATCACCACGAAGTCAGCCGGATCCGGATTAGGATTGCTGATCGTCCGCCGTATCGTTCGTGAACACGGCGGCGAGATCGAAATCGAGAGCAACGAAGGAAAGGGGGTGCGTGTGACCATCCATCTTCCGTTCGGAGACAAGCGCATCCGATTGTTGCAGGATCAAGCGGACAGTTAAAGAGCATGCGAGGCACGATCTTGATCGTAGACGACGAAAAACCCACAAGAGAGGGGCTGCGCCAGTCGCTTGAGGATGAGTTCGACGTTTACACGGCGAGCGACGTGGACGACGCCCTGAACGTTCTCGGTACCGAACATATCGACTTGGTCCTGACCGACTTGCGGCTGGGCGGGGAGGATGGGATGGCGCTGATTGAAAAGATCCTTCAGCGGCCACGGCCGCCTATTTGCATGCTGATGACCGCCTACGGTTCGATTGCCACCGCTGTCGAAGCAATGAAACGGGGCGCCTACGACTTTGTGGCCAAACCGGTAAACATCGACGAACTCGGGCTAAAGATCGGGCGCGCCATCAAGGGGCGCCAAACGGAGCAGGAAAATGTTCAGCTCCGGGAGCTGGTAGACAAACGTTTCGGTTTGGAAAGCCTCATCGGCGAATCCAGGGCGATGCATGAGATCTTCGACACCATTCGTCAGGTGGCTCCGAGCCGCGCCACGGTTCTCCTAGTTGGCGAAAGCGGGACCGGCAAAGAATTGATCGCTCGGGCGATCCATAATCTCAGCAACCGCACTAAGACGCGGTTTGTCGCGTTTAATTGCGCCGCGTTTGCGCCGCAGTTGATCGAAAGCGAACTTTTCGGTCATGAACGAGGGGCATTCACCGGAGCGGCGGAGCGACGCATCGGCAGATTCGAGCAAGCGGCAAGCGGCACGCTCTTTCTCGACGAGATCGGCGAAATTGATTCCAATATCCAGGTCAAGCTGTTGCGCGCGCTCGACCCGGGGGTCTTTGAACGTGTCGGCGGCAACCAAAGCATCCGCGCGGAAGTTCGTTTGATCGCGGCAACGAATCGGGATCTCGCTGCGCTCGTCCGCGAGGGAAAATTTCGGGAAGACCTGTATTACCGGCTCAATGTTGTCCAGATACGCGTCCCACCTCTTCGTGAACGCAAAGAAGATATTCCGTTGCTGGCCAATACGTTTCTGAAAGAAATCTGTGAGCGGGACGGGAAAGCGTTCCGGCCGTTGTCACCGGACGCGATGGAGGCTCTGCTGCGTTATGATTGGCCCGGAAACGTCCGGGAATTGAAGGGTGCGATTGATTCAGGCGTGACCTTGGCGACTGGAAATCAAATCACCGTCCGGGATCTGCCCGTGACGGTGCGTGGAGCATCGGAAGGTCTCTTTTCCCGCGAACGTGGAAATCAGGCTCTCGTCAATATCCACGACAACGAAACCCGTCTGATCATGCGCGCATTGGATGAAAGCGCCGGCAACCGTACCGAGGCAGCGAAAAAACTGGGGATCAGCCGACGCACATTGCACCGGCGATTAAAACAAATCCAACTGCCCGAATAGATTGGAAATCTCGCGAGCGGTTCGGCGTCAGTCCTCGGATGCGCAACGGATCTCATCGAGGTCATCGCACACTACGGAGGGCCGCGGAGCGACGTCAACTTTCGAGAAATACAGTCCGTTGTCGCAGAACGGGATTTCTGTTAGCTTCCGAACCGTGGCCCACTATTTGAGCGTTTTCGGAGTGGCGAACCGGCCGGAATTCAAAATCTTTGGCCTCCTCATTCCCTGGATCTTTGTGATTTCTGCCTTGGGCTTTCTGGCGGCCTGGCTCGTCGTGACGATCCTGGAGCGCACTGGCCTGTCACGGCATATCTGGCATCTGCCACTTTTCTTCCTCGCCTTGGTGATTTTGCTCACTAGCATCATCGGATTTGTCTGCTTTCCATGAAGGCACGTGTTTTAAATTTTTTGGTAACTCTGGTCATCGTGTGCCTGGCAGCGTGGTCTGCGTGGGTTCTTTATGAGCGCTACATCCAGAATCCATGGACGCGGGATTCCCAGGTCCGTGCAAATATCGTCGGAATTGCGCCACGCGTTTCCGGACCAATTATTCATGTCGCGGTTCACGACAATCAGCAGGTCAAGGTGGGCGACTTGTTGTTTGAAATCGACCCCACGGATTTCACTGCCCAGCTGAACGTTTCCGCCGGAGAGGTTCTGAACAGTGAAGCGACCTTGAAGCAGCGCCAACAGGATCTCGACCGGCAATCCGCGCTCTATAAAACTCATGTGGTTGCCGAACAGGATTTTCAAAATGCGCAGGACAACTTCTCGGCTGCACAGGCTCAGTTAGTCTCCGCAAAGGCAAATCTTGAGCTCGCCCGATTGAATCTCACTTACACAAAAGTTTTTGCTCCCGTGAATGGATACGTCACCAATATGAACACCAGCGAGGGCACTTATGTTACCGCCGGCCAGCAGTTGATCGCGCTTGTGGATGCTAGCTCGTTTTGGATTGCCGCTTACTTCAAGGAAACCCAGGTACCGCACATCCAAATCGGCCAGAAAGCCAACTTGGCTCTCATGGGTTCTAAACAGTCGTTTCAAGGAGTGGTACGAAGCATCGGCTGGGGTATCTACGTTCAGGACGGATCGGGCAGTGACGCAACGGGCTTGTTGCCCTCGATCAGCCAAACCGTGGATTGGGTTCGTCTTCCGCAACGATTCCCGGTCCGGATCGAACCGTCCGGTGTTCCACCCGTTCCTCTAAGGATCGGTCAAACTGTATCGGTGGCGTTGACCTCGGAGGTCGATCAGGCCGAAACACCCTCTCACAAAAGCGTCGTACAACCCTAGTGTCCTGTCCCCGCTTTGGTTCTTCAGCCCGGAGCAAACCGGGACGCGGTGACGCCCGATGAGACAACTTTAGCGTTACAAACCCAATACCGTTCCGACCGGAAGCGCGAAGCCGCGAACAAACTCCACCGCGCTCATCCTGCGTTTGCCTTCGAGCTGAACCTCCAGGAGCAGGAGTGCTCCTGCTCCGCAGGTAACCAGGACTCCACGATTTCCGATGCGCTGCACGGCCCCCGTTTGCCCAAATGCTCCGTGGACCGGCAATGCACGGTGGACCTTGAGATTCTTCACTGTATTCTCGGCGGTTCCTACGCGTGTGAAGGCGCCCGGCCACGGATTCATGGCGCGGATCAACCGATCCAGGTGCCAACAATCCTGCGACCAATCGATCCGGCCAGATTCCCGATCGAGTTTGGCCGCATAAGTCGCTTTTGATTCATCTTGCGGGATTCTGGGTGCTTTTTCAGAGAGAATAAGTTCAAACGCTGAAGCAAGTGCCTTCGGTCCGAGGGCTGCCAATCGATCGTGCAGCGACCCGCCGGTCTCTCGCCTGCGAATCGGGATCGAGCTTGTCAGCAGGATGTCCCCTGTATCCAGACCTTCGGCCATGTACATCACCGTCAGACCCGCGGTCCGATCACCTGCAAGGATCGCCGCTTGGATCGGCGCCGCACCCCGGTGCCTGGGCAATATCGATGCGTGCAGGTTGAGACACGCGAGGGTCGGCAGTTCAAGGAGTCTTTTCGGCAGGATCTGACCGTATGCCATGACCACGATAAGGTCCGGAGAAAGTCCCGCAATTCGGTCCAGTTCCTCGGTACGGCGTAATTTCGCCGGTTGGAGGATCGGCAAACCGAGTGTGCCGGCGAGTCTCTTTGGGGCCGGCAGGGACAAGGTCTGCGAGCGACCCGCAGGTTTGTCGGGTTGGGTCACCAGACCGACAAGAATTGCAGTCGAAGAGTCGGCAAGCCATCGGAGCGTCGGCAACCCGATCTCGCCGCTGCCCATGAATACGACGCGAGGCTTCAAGCGTTAAAGGCCATCACGGCATCATGCGTGCTCCAAATGACCCCGAGAACGTCCTGGAGAACCTTGACCGGCGGTTGCAGCGCGTCAATTTCCGTGACAACGCCAGAGTAAAAATCCAAAACAGGCATGGTCTCTTCCTCGTACGTGGCGAGCCGTTTCCGGATCACATCTTCGTTAGCGTCATCGAGCCGGTTGTCTTTGATCGCACGTTTTCGGAGACGACGAATCAACTCTTCGCGTTTCGTGCAGGAAAGATGAAACACCTGCTTCACGTCGATCAGTTTTTCCATCAATTTCGCTTGATTGACGTTTCTGGGGATCCCATCCAGCACCAGAGCGTCAATATCGGGCTTGAATTCTCCCTCAAGGACCTGCACCTCGATTTTTGTTCGCCAAAGCTCAACGGTCAGGTCATCCGGAACGAGCAACCCTTTACTGGAATAATCGATGAACTGTTGTCCCAACGCCGTTCGCAAGTCGAGCGAGCGAAAGACATCGCCGCAAGCGCAATGGTAAAATCGGGGCACAGTACCGAGAACTTTGCCCTGAGTCCCTTTGCCGCTGCCAGGCGCGCCCATAAGGAGAAATGTAATATAGCGGTTCATGCCGGGGGACGTTGTGAGCAAACAGAAGGAGCAGGGTCAGCGTGCACGTTCCGTTCACATACCAGGATTGAAATCGATCGCCATCGGTCCTCTTTTCGAGCGGTTTGAGCCTCCAGAGGAACCGCCCGGAAGGCAAGGGTTTTTTTCGAGGAACCAATGGCACCGCGAAAACCTTATGAACGCTTTGGCGTCTGAGATTTTCGGGCTGGCTTCTCGCCGACGCCATTGAAACCGTCGTTCCGTCGTTATCTGATTGGCATGCGATCGAGAGTAAGCTCTAGTAGGCGCGTGTTCAGCGTGACGGTGCTCGGGAGCGGGAGTGCAGGCAATTGCTCGTTAATTGCCACCAGCCAGTGCAGGCTTCTCGTCGACGCCGGGTTCAGTGCCCGGCAGATCACGCAACGACTTGAATCGGTCGGCGTGCGTCCGGAGAGTTTGGACGGGATCTTCATCACGCACGAACACAGTGATCATGTCGCCGGTCTGGAAGTTTTTGGTCGCCGATTCTGCGTGCCAATCTATGCGAATCCGCTCACCGCAGAAACGTTACGCCGGGGATCGCTAGCCGATTTTCCGAAATGGAACCTGTTCGCGACCGGCGCCGTTTTTTCGGTGAAAAATATTGAGATACAAAGCTTTTATGTGCCGCACGACGCGGTTGATCCGACGGCCTTCGTATTCACCGCGGATGAGGGCGCAATCGGGTTTCTGACCGACCTCGGCTACGCGCCGAAGCTGGCGCTCGAGCGCATCCGGCGAGTGGACACCCTGGTTGTCGAAACCAACCACGACGAGCGGATGCTGCAGGAAGACACCAAGCGCCCTTGGTCAGTTAAACAGCGAATACTCTCCAGGCACGGCCACCTCTCAAACGACGCTGCTGCGAAATTGGTTGCGACGATTGCAGGAGATCGACTTCGCCGCGTGGTCCTCGGGCACCTGAGCCGCGATTGCAACCGCGCGGATCTCGCACTAGGAGCAATGCGGCGTTTTGGGGTCGAGAGACTCGAGTTGTTTTGTGCCGAACAAAACAATGTCAGCCCCACGTTTGCGGTGTCTGGGCCGCCACCATCAACGGTGGGCGAGGAGATAAATCCAGTTCGCCGTCAGAGCGATAATAGCCAACGCGCCCAAGGCACGTTTGACCTTGGATGGCAGGTTCGCTAGCCGGAGCCGCGGAAGTCGGAAAAGCAGAACGGCGGCAGCGTACAAATTCACGAGAAGGGTTCCGCCATAACAGACAAAAATAAGAGGGTTGTGCCGCCAAGCCCCAACCAGGTCTCCGTGCGCGAATGCCATGGCGCACCGGGTCGCTCCGCACGTTGGGCAAGGGAGTCCGGTTAATCGGCGCACCCAGCAACCAGGCCACGGCATTCCGAGGTTCAGCCAGAGAAAGCAACTCGCCGCAAGTCCAGAGGAGACAACCAGAAAAAGAAACTCGAAGTCGGTCTCTTTCGGAGCGAGGGGCCGAACGAAAAGACCGAAGTTGCGGCTAAGCATTCGCATGGTGGACCGAAGCTACGACTGCGGCGATGATCGCAATGTATATGGCAATGAAGAACCCCATACAAACAAAGACGGGAAGTAGAACCGCCACAGCAGCTCGCCAACCCTCCGTCTTGTGCACCTTGGATAAACCGATGATTGTCGACACGACCCACCAAATGCTTGAGACAAGACCTCCAGCGCACGGCACGAGTGCGAAAATCAAGGTGCTGTACGAATAACAGATCACCCGGTAAGTGGCTTCGTAGCTCTTGGATGTTCCTTTGAAGAGCGCAAGGCAGAGGTGCGTGATTCCGGCGGTGACGAAGGTGAAACCGACGAGAAGCGGGATCAACACCACCATCGCCCCGACGTTCAACAGCGGGGGCAACCCCGCGCTAAGACCGGTCATCGAACTTGAAGTGTGGTGCGCCGATCCCGCGACGGCGGCAAAAACCCCAGATAAAAGCAGCTGGTAGATCAACGAGAAGAAAGCATAAATGACCACCATGGTCACATTGAACAGGAACGGCGATGCAAACCCACCACTCGTCTTCATTCGAGGGAAGCTGGCGTTTGGGTTAAAGAGCACTTCCTTCCAGGTTTGAGTCAGCCCCTTTATTAATCCCAACTCTTTTCGTTTTTCCCAGGCAGGACCATCCTCTGCGCCGTCAAAGGTCGCTAATGTAGCCTCAGCCAACGGGGGCGGGACCTCGGGCGATGAAGGAGAAATCGGAGCGAGGGGCGCGGGTTGCCCCTGGTGTAGCGGCATCTGCAAACCGGCGAATTCGGCGAGCGGTTTCCAGCTCTCCATACCTTCCTGCCAACCCAGATCCGTCGGGACATACTGACCCTGATTTAAGCCCCGCTGAACTTCTTCCACTGTGAATGTCCCAAGATTTTGACCCGCGCGGTTGATCCAGATCTTCATGACGCATCGCGCTGTAGATGAAAACAAGGGGATAGTCAAACCGCATCGGGAAAAATCACCGACCGTCGGCGAAGCGCCCGCTCTGCTCGTTACTAAGGCGGCGGCTCGCTTCAGGCTCGCCGATTCGCCGATACGTTGCTTCTCCGTGGCCTCCGTGCGAGCTTCTCCACTTCCAGGCTCTTGCGCGGGCCAGTTAAGGAGGTTTTGTACGCCAAACTTAGAGCACCCATCTCACGCAGGTTCCGCCGTTTTTCAGCAGGGAGAAGAACTCGCACGGAGGCCACGGAGTTCACGGAGGGTTGACGGATATAGAGCTTACGGATCGGCTACCCTCTTTTGGTTCAGCACAGCTTAAAGCCGGGTTCAAGCGAATGATCAATGGCTAGAAACTCCTCTATGTCTCCGTGACCTCCGTGAACTCCGTGCGAGCTTTTCTTCTTCCGGCCACTTGCACGGGCCAGTTGTGGAGGTTTTGTACCCCAATCTTGGCGCCCCCTTTTCGCGCCGGGTTCCGCCGTTTTTCAGCACGGAGAAAAAGTCGCACGGAGGCCACGGAGTTCACGGAGGGTTGACGGATATAGAGCTTACGGATCGGCTACCCTCTCTTGGTGCA
>Ga0302326_10024596_pt1 | contig 12233 bp, 10 predicted proteins | sample Palsa_T0_3_FD_202264 | JGI IMG/M metagenome (GOLD analysis project Ga0302326, IMG submission 202264) | Peat permafrost microbial communities from Stordalen Mire near Abisko, Sweden - Palsa_T0_3 | ecosystem: Environmental > Terrestrial > Soil > Palsa > Peat permafrost | place: Sweden: Abisko...
GGCTTCTTTGAGGTCGGCTCCGGCGCGGACTTCGCGGGTACGGGCGGCGATCAGATCGGTCTGCCGCTGCAGGACAAGGAACACGGTTGACGTCCCGGCCTGGAACTGGCGCTGCTCGCTGGCGTACTGTTGCTCGGCGTATTTTCGGGCTGTGACGGCTGCGTCGAGGCGATCGTCGGCGGAACTGGCGGTCTGCAGAGCGTTGCGCACGTCCTGCTCAACGGCCATTTCCACCTGCTGGCGCTGGGCTTTCAGGCGGCGGCCTTCGGCGGTGGACACCGCAAGCGCCGCGATCGCGGTGCGGTTTCGCAGCGGCACAGAAATCTGGACGCCTACCTGCGCGCTGGTGAAACTGCCGCTGGTGAGTTCGCTCAGGGATTGCCCGTAGCCTCCGACGAGGAACGGGGGCGCGCCGCTGGTGGTCGCGAACACAATGGGAGGCAGTCCATTCAGTGCGTTGAGGGTGTTGATTCCCGTCACGAAGGGGAGAAAGCTCGCGGTCAGGGGGTTGGCTCCGGCCACGAATTCACGCCCTGCCAGACCGACGGTGCTAAACGATGCCACGGCATCCACCTGAGGCTTGGTCTGCTCGCGGCTTAAACGGGCGTCAAGCTTGTTGGTCTCGATGGAGATCGCGGCTTGGGCAAGTTCAGGGCGTCCGGCGAGTGCGGCCTTGATGGCGTCGTCGAGGGGCGGGAGCGGTTTCGCGGGGTCTTCAACCGCCTGTGGAACCAGCGCCATGCCCCACATCAGATCGGTGCGGTCCGGGAGCATCAGGACCTTCAGAGCGTTTTCCGCAGTGGTGACGGCCTGCTGCGCGAGGAATACGGTTTGCTGGAAGGTGGCGATCTGGGTTTGCGTCGCCACTACGTCGACGGGGGCGAGAAGGCCCTGCTGCTCCTGACGGCGATTACTGGCATCCTGCTGCTCGGCCAGACGCACGGCTTCGATCTGGACTTCCAGATTGCGGTATGCGTAGTCGAGTTCCCAGTAAGCCTGGACCGCCTGGGTCACGATTTCGATCACGCGCTGGCGGAACTGCTCGTCGGTAAGGTTGAGGTTTTGTCTGGCCACGCCGATGCGGTGCCGGTTGTCGTCGTAGCGCATCCCGCGCCACAGGGGCTGGGTCAGGTTCAGATTGACCGACGTCGGAAACTGCGGATTCAGAGTGAGAAACGTGCTGTCGCTGGTTTGCCGGGCGGAGGAGAAATCGAGTTTGTAGGTGCCGCCCAGGATCGGGAAAGACCCGCTCAGCGAGGGATCGGCCAGGTATTGTTCCTGGGATACCTTGCCGTCGGAGGAACCTCCCAGCAGCGAGGTAACCGGGGCCACGCTGCGGGACCGGAACGCGTTCAGGCCCAGACGCGGATCGTAGACGCCGAGCGCGCCTTTGATGTTGTAAACCGCCTCTTCGCGGGCAATGCGCGAGATGACCAGATCGCGGTCGCTCTCAAGCACCCGCTGGATCACTTCGGGCAGACCGATATTGACAGTGCCCAGAACGCCAATTCGGGGCGGCACTTCGAGAGGCTTGGGCGGCGGCAACGGCGGCCCGTTAACTTGCCCGAACAATGGCAAGGCGAGAAAAAAAAGCGCCAGCTTCATGCGATCTCACGCTCCGGGGCTACTGCACTCGGAGCTGCAACTGCGGGGGACCGTCGCCCCGGCAGGAACCGCCCAAGCCGCCCGAAAGCACGGGCGATGCGATGGTAGATCGTGGATTCCTGGACATCTTCAAACACCGAATAAAACACGGGCACAGCAAGCAGCGTGAGCAGCAGACAGAGCGACTGTCCGCCTGCCACCAGCACGCCGATGGAGCGGTTCGTGGCCGCGCCGGTGCCGCTCGAAATAATCAGCGGGAGCATCCCCGCCACCAGCGCAATCGTCGTCATCAGAATGGGACGCAGGCGGTCACGGTTCGCCTGCACGATCGCTTCGTAGCGCGGAAGCCCGGAAGCGCGCAACCCGTTGGTGTGGTCGATCTGCAAAATCGCGTTTTTCTTCACGATGCCAAACAGGAGCAGCAGTCCGAGACCGGAGAAGATATTCACCGTCTGATGAAGCACCAGCAGCGACAGGATGCCAAAAGGAATCGCCAGCGGCAGCGTGAGCAGAATCGTGATGGGGTGAATGAACGATTCGAACTGGGCCGCCAGCACGATGTACATGAAGATGAACGTGAGCGAGAACGCCAGCAGAAAGTAATAACCCGCGCGGCCCAGTTCCTTGGAAGCGCCGGCAAGGCCGCTTTTATAGTCGGCATCCATATGCATCGCAGCGGCTGCTTCGTTGACGCCGGCGAGAATAGCCGCCTGGGAACCGCCGGGCAGCACGTTCGCGGTCAGGGTGACCTGCCTTTGCCGGTTGATGCGGTTGATGGCGGAGGGTCCGGACCCGGACTTAATATCGACCACTTCATCGAGGCCCACGGAGCCTCGCTTCGAAGACGGTACGGTCATCTCGCTCAGGCCTTCGGCGCTGGTACGGTACTGCTCCTGTGCGCGCACCCGGACGTCATACTGGTCGTCGCCCGCGTTAAAGGTGGAAGCCACCTGCCCGGCCACCAGCGTGTTGAGGGCCTGTTCGATATCCTGCACCGAAACTCCGAGATCGGCGGCGCGCGGACGGTTAATCGTCAGACGCACTTCGGGTTTGCCGCTGCGCAGAGTGGTGTCGGCATCGGTTGCGCCGGGAATCTGACTCATCTTCGTCATCAGAATGTCCGCGTATTTCTGCAACTGGTCTAGATCGGGTCCCTGGATGTAGTACTGGACATCGGCATTGCTTTGGTTACCGCCTACGCTCGAAACAATCTCCACGCCCGCATGAATTTCTTTCGGGTAGCGTTTCAGCAGAGCACGGGTCTTCTGCATCAGGGCTTCCTGCGAGTCGTTGCGCTGATCCAGATCGGTGAGCTTCACGTAAATGGAAGAAGTGTTGACGGATGCATCCGCGCCGCCGCCCGCGGTCATCAGGGTGTGTTCCACGCCCGGAAGCGCGCGAAGGTCTTTTGCGATGTTCTCCGTTAAGGCCGTGGTGGCAGCGAGGGAAGTCCCCTCGGGAGTGCGGACCAGAACGTTGTACTGCGACTGGTCGTCGGCAGGCAGGAAGTTCTTGCCCACGAACATGAACAGCGGGACGATGCTGGCGATGGTGAGGCCGCAGAAGCCCAGCATCCAACCGCGATGCGCCAGCGCCCACTTCAGCATGGCGGTATAGCGCACATCGATCGCATGGAAGAGGAATGACTGTTTCGATGAGTGCGGGTCGCCGTCCCCGGTAGCCGGACGCGGTTTGATGAACCGCGAAGACAGCATCGGCGTCAGCGTGAACGATACGAGCAGCGAGACTGCGATGGCGAACGCCGAGGTGAAGCCGAACGAGCTCATGAAGCGTCCGACGATACCGCCCATGAAACCCACCGGCAGGAACACTGCCAGCAGTGAAAGGGTGGTCGCCATCACGGCGAGCCCGATTTCCTTCGTGCCTTCCACCGCTGCCTGCATGGGCGGCATGCCCTTTTCTTCGATGAAGCGGAAGATGTTTTCGAGAACGATGATGGCGTCGTCAATCACGATCCCGACCATCAGTGTGAGCGCCAGCATGGTGATCTGGTTCAGCGTGAAGCCCATCGCGGCCATCAGTGCAAATGTCGAAATGATGGACGTCGGGATCGCGATGGCAGCGATCAGAGTAGTCCGCCAGTTGGCAAGGAACAGGAAAATGATTACGGAAGCGAAGATGCTGCCTTCCACCAGATGGTGCTTGATGGAATTGACCGCGGCTTCGATAAACACCGACTGATCGCCAATGATCTGCGTATGAATGTCTTTGGGCAGAGTGGCCTGAATTTCTTTCAGACGGTCTTTGATGTCGCGCGCGGTGGTGACGGTGTTTTCACCGGATTGTTTGGCAACCACCAGCGTCACGGAAGGAACGCCGTCGAGGCGGGATGAAGTCACCGGCTCGACGTAACTGTCCTCGGCGTAACCGATATCGCTGACCTTAACGACATAACCGTTGCGGTTGACGATGGCGATCTGGTTGAACTGCGCCGGATCCGTGATGCGGCCGGTGGTGCGGATGGTGAAGTCCTTCGCGCCTTCGCGGAGCGTGCCCGCGGGCAGTTCGAGGTTCTGCGAACGCAACGCCGCGAAGACATCGGTGATCGTCAGATTGAATGAACGCAGCTTGTTGGGATCGACCAGCACGTGGATTTCGCGCCGCGCGCCGCCGACGATCGTGACTTGCCCTACACCCTGCGCGTTTTCCAGCTTCTGTTTGATCAGCTTGTCGGCGATCATCGTCAGGTCGCGCATCGAACGCGGCGCGGAGACCGCGACCTGAAGGACGGGCGCTGCGTCGGGATCGAACTTCTGCACCACCGGCACCTTCGCGGACTGAGGCAGATCGTTTGTGATCAGGTTTACCTTGTTCTGCACTTCCTGCGCGGCCACATCGCCGTTCTTCGCCAGATCGAAAGTGATGATGCAGAGCGACTGGCCTTCAGACGAAATGGAACGGACTTCGTCCACCAGGCTGATGGTGTTCACCGTATCCTCGACCTTCTTTGAGATCTCCGTTTCAATCTCTTCGGGTGAAGCGCCGGGGTCGAGAATCAGAACCTGTACCGTGGGAATGTCGACCTTGGGGAACAGATCGACGCCCAGGCTGAAATAGGAAAACACGCCGACTACGACGAGCGAAAGAATCAGCATCGTCGCGAAAACCGGACGCTTTACGCAAAGCTGTGCAAGCGCGTGCATGGGTTATCTGGCTCCTGTTACAGGAACGCCGTCGAATAATTCAGCGCGGTTGCTGGTCGCCACCAGTTCGCCTGCCGCGACGCCGGAAAGGATGCGGATCGAGTCGCCTGCGGTCTCACCGGTGGAAACCACGCGGAGACGCGCCTTGCCATCCTGAATGACGAAAACCTGGTTTGAATCCGTAGTCTTGTCGCGAACCACGGCCTGCGCGGGAATGAAGATACCGGGAGCGCCGCCGGGCTGGCGCACACGCGCGGTAGCGAACATGCCGGGTTTCAGGGCGGCGTCCGGATTATCGAAACGGGCTTCCAGAATAAAGACGCGCGAATTCGGATCGACCGATTGATTCACGGCGCTGACTTTGCCAGGGAATTCGCGGTTCGGATAAGCGTCGACGCGGGCGATCACGGCATCGCCGAGATGAGCCATCGAAGCCCGCTGTTCGGGAGTTTCGAGATTGAGTTTTAAAGATCCGATCCGGACCACGGTGGCGATCTTGTTGGTGAGTGCAACGTATTCGCCGGCCGCAACCGGGCGCGCGGTGATGAAGCCGTCGAAAGGCGCGCGGATGGTGGTGTCGGCAACAGCCTTCTCAGCCTGTGAGAGCTGCGCCTTCATGCTGTCGAGCGAAGCCTGGGAGGTCGAGACCATTTCGTAACTCTGGCGCGCGGCGTTGGCTGCGGCTTCATATTGCTGGCGGGCGGCGTTAGCCTGAGCGTCGGCGGTTTCCTGCTGGGTGCGGGCCTTGTCCGAAGCGCTTTTTGAAACATCGCCTGTGGCCACCAGATTGGCGTAGCGCTGCGCGTCGGCCGCTGCGAGTTTTGCCTGCGCCTGCGCGGACTGATAATTTGCCTGCGCCGCGGCTACTTCGGGCACCTTAGTCGGGTCGAAAGCGCTGTCGCTCAGACCGATGCGGGACCGTGCCTGACGTACCGATGCGGTCGCTTCGGCATACTGCGCGCGGGCTTGTTCCAGTTTCAGTTCCGCATCGCGGTGGTCGAGTTCGCAGATTACCTGGCCCGTCTTGACATGATCGCCAACGTTCACTGGCGTGGAGATGACGCGTCCGGCCACTGGCGGCGCGATGTCGGACGATTCATCCGCCACGAACGAACCGGTTTCTTCAAAATCGGCGGGGACCTCGCGGGTGATTGCTGTTGCAGTCGATACGGAGACGGTTTTGGCGTCGGGCGCGTTGGCCTGTACGACAGCCTGTCTCGATCCGCATGCGAAGCTCATCAGAGCCGCAGCGACCACTGGAACGGATCTTTTTAACACGGGTTACTCCTCACGCCGCACATAAGAATGCGTACGAAATCGTCAATCATTTGTTCGTCGGTAAATTTGTCTTCGCCGAGATGGTACATGTATTTCTGCATTGCATAAAATTGCGCGACCCCCGCCACAGTGCAGATAATTGTTGAGGGATCGGTCGGGTAGAGCGCGCCCTCTTTCTGGCGCTGAGCGATGTATTCCTTGATGCGCAAGCCCACTTCCCGGGTCATCTGGTTGTGGTGCATCACCGCGATTTCGTGGCCTTCGAGCGCGGCGTAAACCATCAGGCGTTCAAAGCGCGGCTCGGTGCGGTGCATTTCGAGGATTTTCGTAACAATAAGCCGGAAAAGGCCCTGGTCGTCTCGGGCGTTCATGAATACTTCGGCTTCGGCGAACCATTTATCGATGCCGTGAGTCGAATTCTCGTAGTCGAGGATCGCGGTATAAAGGTCCTGCTTGGTGGTGAAATGGCGAAAGATGATTGCTTCGGTAACCCCTGCGGCGGCGGCGATCTCGCGCGTGGTTGTACCGGCGAAACCCTTCTTCGAAAACAGATCGATAGCGATCTCGAGGAGTTGGTGCCGACGATCTTCCCCTGACATCCGGGATTGTGCTGATTGATGCAAATGTCATTGTAAGTAAATACTTACTAACATGTCAATAATGGCTGTGACGCACATTTGTGCCTTCTGTGATATGCTTCGGTGTATGAGGACAACCATCGACATCAATGACACGCTGTTGCAGACGGCAAAAAAGCGCGCTGCAGATGAAAATGGCACTCTGCGGGAAGTGGTGGATCGCGCCCTCAGGCAATATCTCAGTGGGGGCGGCAACGTGAAGTTCAAGCTGAACTGGAAACCGCACAAGGGCGGGCATCTTCAGCCGGGCGTGGTGCTGGAAGACCGGGACAGCCTCTTTGATCTGATGGACGGACGGCGTTGATCGCGGTCGACACCAACATTCTTGTGTACGCGACGCGCCCTGAGGCGAAGCACCATTCCCAGGCGGTCCGGCTAATATCCCGGCTCGCGGAGCACTCAGACCCGTGGGCGATTCCGTGGCCCTGTATTTATGAGTATCTGCGTGTGGTGACACACCCGCGCGTCTTCTCGCCGCCGAGCGAATTATCGGAGGCACTGGAAAGCGTGGAACGCCTTCGTGAATCGCCATCGCTCGTCATGCTGGGTGAAAGTCCGGGGCACTTTCGAACGATGCTGCGAACCCTGCAGGATTCCGGCGCAAACGGAAATCTGGTCCATGACGCCCATATCGCGACGCTCTGCATCGAGCACGGGGTCTCGGAACTCTACACTATGGATCGCGATTTCTCCAGATTTACCGGTCTGAAGGTTACGAGGCCATTCTGATGTCTGTAAATCGCCGGCGTTTTATCGGAGCTTCTGCACTGGCCGGGTCGGTTGCATTTGCACCGCCCACCGTCGTCGCGGCCACACCGCCTCCCGAAGTCACCCGGATTCTCGCCCGCTACATCGTGAACGGGCACTTCGCCGATATCCCGGGACCGGTCCGGAAAGAAGCGGCGCGGACTCTGCTGAACTGGGTCGGATGCGCGCTCGGCGGGTCCCGAACTGACGCCGTTGGGATCGCGATCTCCGCGCTGTCGCCATTCTTCGGCGCCGCCCAGGCCACAGTGCTGGGACGCAAAGAACGCGTCGATGTTTTCAACGCCGCGCTGCTCAACGGCATTGCCTCTCATATCCTCGATTACGACGACACGCATCTGCGGACTGTGATTCATCCCGCCGGACCGGTGGTTTCGGCGATCCTGGCCTTGTCGGAATATCAACCCGTCTCCGGAAGCGACTTTCTCAACGCGATTGTGCTGGGCATCGAGACCGAATGCCGCATTGGCAATGCCGTCTATCCCGCGCATTACGATATCGGCTGGCACATCACGGGAACGGCAGGCGTATTCGGAGCCGCAGCTGCAGCCGGGAAGATCCTCGGCCTGTCCGAACAGCGGATGACCTGGGCTCTCAGCATCGCCGCAACGCAGCCGGTGGGGCTGCGGGAGATGTTTGGCAGTATGACGAAGAGCTTCCATCCCGGACGCGCTGCACAAAACGGACTGACCGCGGCGTTCCTTGCGTCGAAGAGCTTCACCAGTTCGGAGCAGGGAATCGAGGCGAAGTCCGGCTGGGCGAATGTCACGAGCACGGCGCGCAACTACGCGGAGATCACCGACAAACTGGGCCAGACATACGAAGTCAGCGTCAACACCTACAAGCCATTCGCGTGCGGGATCGTGATTCACCCAACCATCGACGGCTGCATTCAACTGCGCAACCAGTACAAGCTGACTGCCGATCAGATTCGCAGCATCGAGTTGCGGGTGCATCCTCTGGTGCTGGAACTGACGGGCAAGAAGACTCCGCAGTCCGGCCTCGAAGGCAAATTCAGCGTTTATCATGCCGCCGCAGTTGCGATTGTGGAAGGCGCAGCGGGAGAACAGCAGTTCACCGACCGCGCCGTGCGGAACCCGATAATCATGGCGCTGCGCGATCGCGTGAGTACAACGATCGATGCCTCAATCGCCGAAGACCAGGTCCGCATCAAAGTCACCCTCACCGACGGGCGCACCTTAGACAAATACATCGAACACGCCGTAGGCAGCGTGAAGAACCCTATGTCCGACGCCGATTTGGAGAGGAAGTTCGCCGGACTCGCCGACGGCGTTATCCCGGCTGATCAGGCGAAACGCGTGATGGAGTTGTGCTGGAGCATCGCATCGCTGCCGGAAGCGGGCGCTCTGGCGAAGGCTGCGGGCGCCTAAACGCAAATTTTCTCCTTGACATATTCCCATATGGGAATGTAATATCGGGTCATGGCAAGAGCGGGCACGACCTCCGATGCTTTCAACGCGGTTGCAGAGCCACGCCGGCGGGAGATTTTGAGCTATCTTGCCGGAGCCGAGCGGCCTGTCGGAGAGATTGTGTCCGCCCTCGGTCTGGAGCAGCCTTCCGTTTCGAAGCACCTGCGCGTGCTGCGCGATGTCGGGCTGGTCCGCATGCGGTGCCGGGGCCGCCAGAAGCTCTACCGAACCAACGCCGAAGCGATACGCCCTCTTCATGAGTGGGCGGGAACATTCGAGCGCTACTGGCAGCACCAGTTGAACCGGGTGAAAGAACGCGCGGAAGCGATGGTTCACCCTGACCCGAATACACCAGACCGGAATACAAAGGAGAAACGATGACTATTACCGAACGGACCCTTGAAGACCTGACCCTGACCATTAACCAGGAAATCCACGTCCAGGCACCCATGGATGCAACCTTTGCCGCTCTGCTTGAGCAACTGGGGCCTGGCAACGAGACACCAGACGGCAAATCTCTCAACATGAAAATCGAACCCTGGCCCGGTGGCCGCTGGTACCGCGACCTGGGCAACGGCAATGGCCATTTTTGGGCTCACGTCCAGGCGATCAAGCGGCCGACACTGCTTGAATTTGCCGGTCCGTTATTCGCCTCTTTCCCGTTCGTTTCCAATGTGCAATACAGGCTGAGTGAAGTCGCTGGCGGAACCCTGATTTCCTTCCGGCACACTGCGCTTGGCTTCTTTTCCGACGATCACCGGGCAGAAATGCCCAATGGCTGGAACTCGATGCACGAACGCGTTCGCAGGCACGCCGAGGCGGGCAGCAAGTAAGGAGAAACGAATGTGTCCCGTATGTCTGACCAGCGCAATGCTGATTGCCGGCAGCGTCACTCTTACCAGCGGCCTGGCGGCGATCGCGATCAGGATATCCGGCTTAAAGAACACCGCAGGCAATAACCCCTCGACAACCCCATCCAAAGGAGAATCACCATGGCCAGCAGCACGATAGAAGCAGTACACACAAACGTCGTTTCGCATGCCGAATGGCTTGCCGCCCGCGAGGAGTTTCTGGGCAAAGAGAAAGGGTTCACCCGCCTGCGCGACGAGTTGAGCCGCCAGCGCCGCACCCTTCCCTGGGAAAAGATCGAAAAGACGTACCACTTCGATTCGGCTCAGGGCAAGGTAACGCTGGGAGATCTTTTCGACGGACGCAGCCAGCTCGTTGTTTACCACTTCATGTTCGGTCCAGGCTGGCAGGAGGGCTGCCCGAGCTGTTCGTACCTGGCGGATCATTTCGACGGTCCTGCCATTCACCTCGCCAATCGCGATACCACGCTCGTGGTGGTTTCGCGCGCTCCGATCGCGGAGATCGAGGCCTTCAAGAAGCGCATGGGATGGAAGTTTCGGTGGGTCTCGTCGTTCGCCAGCGATTTCAATTTCGATTATCATGTTTCCTTCACTCCGGAGGATCGAACTCATGAGGAAAAGGCCGGTGGCAAGGTCTACTACAACTACGCCATGGACCAGTTCCCCAGCGACGAAGCTCCAGGCGTCAGCGTCTTCGCAAAGGATGCGGCGGGCGAAGTCTTTCACACCTATTCCAGTTATGCGCGGGGGCTGGATATTCTGGTCGGCGCGTATAACTTCCTCGATCTCGTGCCCAAGGGCCGCGATGAAGATGGACTCGCCTTCAGCATGTCCTGGGTGCGCCATCACGATCGCTATACGGAAGGCTACTTCGTCGATCCCGCCCGGACATACGAGCAGCCGAAGAGTTCCACCGGCTCCTGCTGCGGGCGATAGTCATTCGTAATCCGTGCCTGCGGGCTCCCCGATATACTGGAGCCACGGGCATCATGCAGAAAACGATAGCGCTCTTGGCTGTTTCCTTTGCTCTTCCGGCCGCGGCCCAGCACCCCGATTTCGAGGGCATCTGGAACTCTGCGACCGCTACTCCGCTTGAGCGTCCGGCGCAATTTAAAGACAAGCCGTTCTTCACGCCACAGGAAGCCGCGGACTGGGAACGCCGGGCCGCCACCCGACGCGAGGACCCCAAGCCGGAAGCGGCGTCGAAAGGCTTCGCCAGCTACAACGCTCTGTTCTACGAAACCGGACTGACGGTGCTGAAGACTCTCCGGACATCCATCATCACCGATCCGCCGGACGGAAAGATTCCAGCGCTGACGCCAGCCGCTGCGGCGGCAAAGAACAGGCGTGCGGAGTCGCTCCGACGTCCGCAAAGCGCGACAGACCTCGGTCTTCAGGACCAGTGTCTGGTGTTCCCCACGGCTGTGGCGCCGATGATCCCGTACATTTACAACAGCAATTACCGGATCGTTCAGACCGAGCACGAAATCATGATGAACGCCGAAATGATTCACGATACGAGAATCATCCGGCTCGACGGACGGCCTCACCTTTCGCCCGGTGTGCGCCTCTGGCTTGGTGATTCCGTCGGGCACTGGGAAGGCGGAACGCTGGTGGTGGACACCACGAACTTCAACGATGGCGACGGCTTCTTCGGCGATGCCGGCGGAATGTTCGGGTCCGACAGGAATCTGCACGTCGTGGAACACTTCAGTCGCCCCGACGCGAATACGATCCTATACCGGTTTGAAGTGGACGATCCCACTGCTTTTACACGACCGTGGAAAGGTGAACTGACGTGGACGCGAACGGATGGCCCGATTTTCGAATACGCATGCCACGAGGGGAACTACGCACTGACGGATCTGCTGGATGGCGCACGCGCCCTCGACCGCGCGGAATCCGCCGCGAAGAAACAATAACGGGGCTGGACAACTCGGGCCGAGGAGGGCAGACTGCGAAGTTAGACCGTGCATCTACTGGGAGCCGCGAGACACGCCACCGTCAGCGCAATGAACGGCAGGAATACAAGTGGAAGACCCAGCAGCGCCCATTTGCCATTACGCCGGTCGAACACTATACAGGCCGCCGCCGACAGGACCCAGGTGACCACTGCTCCACTCCAATGCTCGCTCAAATGTTCGCCCCTGTCTGAACTCCAATCACTAGCGCCAGCATCAGCGAAAATGCAAGCAGCGCGGTACGGACGGCACGCACGAGGTAAAAATCAACCCTTCTTCGCCCGCTTCTTTATGCTGGCAACTATATTATTACCCTAATTTTGGCTCAGCGTCACTTAGGCTTAACCTCATCCGGGACCTGCTTCAGCAACGTCGGATAAACCCAGCCTGCCGGTAACACGCGGTCCGGATCGGGACGCACGCTGAGGTAATCCACATGGTCGGTGATCTGGCTCCAGCCGTGGGCGACGCCAGTGGGGATGATGATGATGTCGCCTGTTTGCACTTTGCGGCTGTAAGCGCC
>Ga0302326_10024600_pt1 | contig 12232 bp, 7 predicted proteins | sample Palsa_T0_3_FD_202264 | JGI IMG/M metagenome (GOLD analysis project Ga0302326, IMG submission 202264) | Peat permafrost microbial communities from Stordalen Mire near Abisko, Sweden - Palsa_T0_3 | ecosystem: Environmental > Terrestrial > Soil > Palsa > Peat permafrost | place: Sweden: Abisko...
CAACGAGGCAGAAAACGGCGGCGTTGGCGCCGATCCCGATGGCTAACACCATCACTGCGGTGGCCGCGAATGCAGGCGCTTGCCGCAATCTTCGAACCTCCGAACGAAAGTCGTGAGCGAAATGCACAGTATGTACCTACCTTTCCGAAGGAGGGAGCCCAATCGCGACGGTCAAGAATAACGGGCGATGCCGGTAAGGGGCACTGAAAACATTCGAACGCAGCCCGGGCGGGTGGTCTAAAACGAAAATTGATGTTCGCATTCCAGACAGTTGGACGTAACTAAGTCCTGCTTCCGGTAGTTGCACTTTCAGCCACCCTCTCGACAAATACGGCCAAACTCTTGCGTTACCACTAACCGTAACCGTCGGTCGCGTGTTTAAGTCTACAGAACGATGCGGACTCTTCTGGCCGACCTGCGATACGGATTTCAACTGCTGCGGCAATCGCCGGGATTTACGACGATTGCGGTCCTCGCGCTGGCCCTGGGGATCAGCGCCAATACGGCCATTGTTCAAATAACCAGCGTTCGGAATTCAGTAGAGTTCAAGAAGCGAGTTCGCCGCCGTTAGGGCGGCACGACGTCCCAAAGCCATTTCGGCCATTTTCTCTTACATAACGGCCACAGACAAGAACACGCCACACCCGAATGGAATTCGGCCACACACGCGGTCTGCAAGATCGCAGAATTCAGGCGGGTTCTGCTGGCAAGCCAGTTGCTCTTCTTTACTCGCATGAACTACCATTTTCTTCCGGCCCTTTTATTTGCTCTAACATTAGACGCAGCGCATCTGGTATATCAAACTAAGCTTCCGGCGAGCCTGGTCGCTTCGGATGGGGCTGGAAACGCCTACCTGCTGAATGATTCGACGCTTACGAAGCTTGACCCCAACGGCCACGTAATCTATTCGACAACCGTCCCGGAGCCGGGCAGTACGTTCGGAATGGCGGTAGACGCCGCTGGAAATGTCATATACGTGGGCTCCACGAACCTGGATTCCTTACCGACGACTCCGTCCGTCTTTCAACCCGCGCGCAGTCCAGGCGTCTGCATTAGCGGCGATCGAGCCGCGCAACCTTATCCCTGTCCGGATGCTTTTATTGTCAAGATCGGCCCGAACGGTACGCTTGCCTGGGCGAGTTACTTAGGCGGACTGAATATCGATCAAGCGAACGGTGTGGCTGTCGACTCTACCGGCAATATCTACGTCACGGGTTTCACTGAATCCAGCGATTTTCCCGCGCTGAATGCTTTTCAGCCGCAGTTCGGTGGAGCGTCCGACGCGTTTGTTACCAAGATCAGCGCCGACGGGTATCGAATTCTATATTCCAGTTATCTCGGCGGGAACGGTAACGATGTGGGCAGCGGCATCGCCGTCGACGCCGCGGGTAACGCATATGTAGTAGGCCAGAACCAGGGAAGCGTGGGAACGCTGGCAGGTGCAGGATTTGCGACGCCCTGTTTCGCCACGGCCATCAACGCCTTTTTGATTCAAGTGAGCCCTGAAGGGACTTTGGGATTCGGCGGATGTCTGGGACCGAACTCACTGGGATCCCAGGGAACCTCCGTTACCACAGACGCCGCCGGCAACATTTACGTTGGCGGCCAGACCAATAATGCTTCCTTTCCTGTTACCCCCGGCGCTTACCAAGACCTTTCGCCATCGGCTTACTACGATTTCATATTGAAAGTTGCGCCCGGCGGTTCGGCGCTCACGTACTCCGCACTATTTCCGGGAGCTCCCTTCGGCATCGCTAGCCTGGCGGTGGATTCTACCGGGGCCGTCTACGCGGCTGGTGGCACTACCGCTGCTCTCCAAATGGCCGGCCCCGCCATTCAGCCTTGTCTCGGTACGGGATTTCTGCTCAAGCTGAACCCTCGGGGATCGGCGCCGCTCTACTCCTCTTTCGCCGATATCTATGGCTTCGCACTGTCGCCCAACGGATCCGTGATTCTGGCCGCGGCGAACGTGCAGGAACTTACGGCTCTCGAGGTGCCGGCGGATTCGTTTCTCACACCCGACTGCGTCCTCAACTCGGCGAGTCTGTTGAGCCATGTCGCTTACGGACAGCCGGGAATCTCACCGGGCGAGATCGTAGCCCTCAAGGGCACGGGACTGGGCCCCGCAGTGCCCCCGAATCCGATCGCCACCGGCGGCATTCTGGGCGACGCCCTGGGAGGCACGCAGGTCCTCTTCGACGGTCTGCCCGCTCCGCTCCTATACGTCCAGGACCAACAGATCAATGTAGTGGCGCCGTACGAACTGGCAGGAAAGACCTCGACCACAATTCAGGTGCAGTATCAAGGGCAATTGACGACTCCGGTCACGATTCCCGTTTCCGTGACGAGCGCCGCGGTCTTTGAAAATCCGGACGGCACCCCGATCGCCTTAAACCAGGACTCTTCGCAAAATTCTCAGTCTAATCCGATCTCTCGAGGGGGCTTCCTGACCCTGTACATGACCGGCGCCGGGCAGACCTGGCCTCCGAGCGTGGATGGCCAGGTCTGGCAGACGATCGGTGGCCTCGCCGCGCCAGCCTCGGCGCAACTGACCACATTCGGAACCTTCGGAGAGGTTACAGCTAACTTAACCTTGTACTATGCGGGTCCGGTTCCTACGCTGGTGTCAGGCGTGCAGCAGTGGAATGTCGACATTCCCGCTAGTTTGCCTGCATCATTCGTCACACCGCAATTCGGTCCAGCCAGCGTCGTCACCCTGCAGATCGGCGCGCAACAAGTGGGTGTTTTGGTCTACGTGCAATAGGCCTAACTCTGATTTGGCCGAACACGAAGAATAACTGTCCTTTCTCGGCCTCTGAAGTTGTGTTAGTTTCCAAGTCACATGCCGAATGCTCAGGATGTTTCCGTGAGCGGGTTCTGCATGCAGGTGAATCATGAATAGAGGCGCTGATTGGGTAGAACAGACCCTGAACGATTTGCGCTATGCTTTGCGCAGTTTTCGGAATAACAAGGCATTTGCCGGGGTAGCCTTGCTGACTCTGGCGCTGGGCATCGGCGCGAACACCGCTATCTTTTCTATCATCGATGTCGTGCTGCTCCACCCGCTGGCGTATCCCGACTCCGACCGGCTGGTGGCGCTCAGCGCCAGCAATTTTGGGTCGGGAGTCACGATCGTTTCCTTCCGGAAGCTCGAATATCTGCAGGGCAGCACACAGACTCTGGAGCAAGTGGCCGCTTACTACGCCCTCAACCTAAATCTGACCTTCCGCGGAGAACCCGTCGTGGCCAACGGAGTGCACGCCTCTCGCGAGCTGTTGCTCATGCTTGGCGCTGCTCCACTGCGCGGGCGCACCTTCCTGCCTGAAGAGGACCGGCCCGGCGGCCGGGATGTCGCCCTCATCAGCGACTCGTTCTGGCGGAATCACCTTAGCGGCGATCCCGAGATCGTGGGAAAGTCAATCACCATCGACGGCCACAATACTACTGTCATCGGGGTTCTGCCCGAGTGCTTCCGGTTTCCGTTTTTGACGCCGGAACCCGATGTCTGGCTACCGCGCATTCTCGAACATCCCGCCTACAGCATTGAACGTATCCAGGCCGGCGCGGCATATCTCGTTCTGGTAGGTAAGATTCGCCGGGGACGAACCTTGGAGGGCGTGCGCGCGGAGGTAGACACGATCTGCTCGAATTTCCGGCAATCATTCCCAAACCTACCGGATGCCGCGGCCGGGATCTCGGTGGACCGGCTTGAGGAGTTTTTGTCGGCCAATGTTCGCGGAGCCCTTCTGGCCGTGGCTGGTGCGGTGGGTTTTGTCCTGCTGATCGCTTGCGTGAATGTGGCAAACCTTCTGATGGCCCGCGCAACCAGTCGTGCGAAGGAAATGGGAGTGCGCCGCGCATTGGGAGCAGGACTAGGGCGATTGGCCCGCCAATTTCTTGCGGAAACGCTGCTACTTTCATTTCTCGGTGGTGCGCTCGGCGTCGCGATAGCGGCCCTCTCTCTGCCATTGTTGCTTCGAACCCTCACTCCGGGCGCGATTCCGCTCTCCGATCTGGTTCATTTGGATGTCCGTGCCCTCTTATTCGCGTTCCTCCTATGTTGCTTTACCGGTGTATTGTTTGGCGCGGCGCCGGCTTGGCAGGCTGCCAGAACCGACCTGAGTGAGAAGCTGAAACAGAGCGCTCGCGGATCCACCGGCGGCGGCGGTTGGATGCGTAAGGTTCTGGTGGTCTCCGAGGTTTCCTTGACTCTTCTGCTGATGAGCGGCGCCGGTTTGCTGATCGAAAGCATGGTGGCATTGACGAATGTCAATCCGGGATTCGTCGCTCAGGACCTGACTGCGTTTCCATTTTCTTTGCCCGCCGCGCGGTATGCCAACGCCAGCGACCGAGTCGAGCTTTACCGCAGGCTCATCGAGGAAGTGAGGGTGCTGCCCGGAATCCAATCGGCCTCGCTTGTGAGCCATGTCCCGTTCAATGGGGCCTTCCGATTCATGCACATATGTCCCGAAGGAGCCGTCTGCGCTGGTTTGGGCAACGACCCGATCGTGATGTGGCTCCAGGTCAGTCCCGATTATTTCCAAACGATGCGCTTGAAGCTCATCGACGGACGCCCTTTTGACGAACGGGACCGGGCCGGCTCGCCGCCGGTGGTGATTATCGGCACGACCATCGCGGACCGCTACTTCGCGGGAACCAATCCCATCGGACGCCACATTGTGGTCTCGCGTGACAAGCTTGCGATGGAAATCGTCGGGGTGGCCGCCGATATCAAGTTCACCGCATTGAATGCACCCAATGCCGAAACGATTCTGGTTCCTTATACACAGAATCCCTGGCCCTCCATGAACCTGCTGGTGCGGTCGAGCGCGCGAGCACCCGTCTCGGAAGTGCGCCGAATTGTCTCCCGCCTGGATACCGAGCTGCCGGTGTCCAACGTACAAGGAATGGACACCCTGGTTTCCGGATCGCTGGCTCAACCGCGTCTGCTGGCCGGGCTGGTGGGGGCGTTCGCATTAGCTGGGCTGTCTCTTGCGGCAATCGGGATCTACGGCGTGATGGCTTATCTTGTAAGCCAGCGCTCCCCGGAAATTGCCATACGTGTGGCCCTCGGGGCGCAGAGGTGGATGGTCTTTCGATTGGTAGTCGGCGAGGGATTGAAGCTGGTAGCTGTCGGAATTGGCGCGGGCTTGCTCCTGTCGGTCGCCCTGGGGCGTCTCATCGCGACTCTGCTGTTTGGGACGAGGCCGAATGATGGGATTACATTTATCGCGGTGAGCGGGGTTTTGATGCTTGTGGCTTTCGGCGCCTGTTATTTTCCGGCACGGCGCGCCATGGATTTGGACCCGGTGCAGTCCCTTCGGAATACCTAGACCAGCGCCGATTGAAACGGCAATCGTCCCTTCGCCGGGGACGACACGTTCAGCGCGCGTCTGCGATGCACCGCCAAGTGCTCCACTATTCGTGACGTAGCGCGGTCAGGGGATCGACGAGCATAGCCCGCCGCGCAGGAAGATAGCACGCTGTCAGTGCCACCAACACCAGGAGAACGGTGACGGCGGCGAGAGTGACCGGGTCGCTTGGCCTGACGCCGTAGAGCATGTTGCCAAGCAAGCGGGTGACTAACAGCGATGCCGCGACTCCGATCGAAGCGCCAATCGCCGTGAGCGTCACGCCGTGGCGGACCACACCGCGCAAAACCCCCGCAGCCGGCGCGCCCAAAGCCAGGCGTATGCCGATTTCGCGCGTGGCGTTGGTCACCTCGTAGGCCAGCAGACCGTACAGGCCGATCGACGCCAGCAGCAGAGATAGCAAGCCGAACAGGCTCGACAGGCGGGCAAGCAGCCGTTCCTGAAACAGCATCGTCTCGATCTGCTGGGTCTGTGTCTCGAGGTTCACGATCGGCAGATCGGGATTGGCCTGATGCACAGTTTCGCGCACGGCCGCCGAGAGCGAAAGCGGGTCGCCCGCCGTGCGGAGTTCGAAGGCGCCGGCATCGCCGCTCGGCACGTACATGGTGGGGTGGACCTCGCGCCGCAGGTCGTTGTACCTGGCGTCCCGCGCCACGCCGACAATCGTCCACCCGGCAGTCTCTTCGGTATCCGGATCACCGCTCATAGCAGGGCTGTTCGTGCCGAACGTCTGGCCCAGCGGATTCTCGCCGGCGAAGTAAGACTTCACGAACGATTCGTTCACCACAGTCGGAGTCACCAACCGCGCCTGGGCCTTCGGATCGGATTCCACCTGGCTGCCGATCGCGAAGTCCGTTGAGTTGAACGTCCGGCCTGCGGCGAGGGGAATCTTCATGGTATCGAGAAAGTCGGGACCGATCGGCAGATAATCGACCTGTGTGAGAGTCTGGCGCGGTGTGCCGCCGATGTGAACCGAGGTCTCTGAAAGATTGCCGCTCAACAGAGTCGATTCGGAGTAGCTGACGGAGAGCACGCCGGGAAGCGCGCGAAATCGATTCTGGAGATCGCCAAAAAACTGCGCCAGCCGGTCGCCCTTGAAACCTGTAAGAGTGGCGTCGACGGAAAACGTAAGCAACTTCTCGGAGGCGAATCCCGGGTCTATACTTCTCAAATTCTGCAACGTGTGCACCAGCAAACCCGCGCCCATTAAGACGACCATAGTCAGCGCCACTTGCGCCACCACCAGCAGGTTCCCTGACCGAAAGCGGCTGGCCCGCCCGTGACTGCGACTCATGCTGGACTTGAGCGTAGGAGTGAGATCGACACGCATCGATTTGAGCGCCGGGGCGAGTCCGAACAGGACGCCGGTGAGCAATGAGATGACGATGGTGAACCCCAGCACGCGCCAATCGAGATCGGCGGAAATCGCCGTGGGGCGCCCCGTGCTACTGGCGGCGAAGGCCAGTAGTGCTCGCGAACTCCAGTAAGCTAAAGCGACACCGAGCCCTGCTCCCGCCAAAGCCAGGGTAATGCTTTCCGTAAGCAATTGACGGACGAGTCTGCCGCGCGCCACGCCCAGAGCCTGGCGAATCGCGATTTCACGCCGGCGCGCTCCCGCCCGCGCCAATTGCAGGCCCGCTATATTAGCGCAGCCTATTGCCAGTACGATGGCAACTGACATCATGAGCGCGTACAGCATGCCGGACATCTGCCGTCGAATGCCGCTTAATGCGGTCTGAGCGGGAAGCAAAGCGATCGCTGGTGCATCCTCCGGCGAGGCCATAGGCTTCGCCGCGTGGATCAGTTCGTTGGCGAACAGCGCGGTCAACTGGTTTTGCGCTGCCTTCATGGAAACACCCGGCTTTAGTCGGCCCAACGCGACGATCCACCAAGCGCCCGCGTCCTCCTGCGACGGCGTCCATCGCGAACTCAAATATCGCCGCTGTTGCATTGGAACCGACATGTCGCGTACGGTCCCCGGCGTCAAGTAAGCGAAGCTTTCCTCCGCCACGCCGACGATCGTGAAGGGCAGTCCGTTGAGGCGCAGCGTCGTTCCCACGGCCGAACGATCGCCGCCGAATTCACGCATCCAATATCGATATTGCAGAACAACCACCGCGGACGCACCGGGCAAGTCATCGGCCGGAGCGAGCACGCGGCCTAGCGCCGGACCTACCCCGAGCGTCTGGAAGTAATCTCCCGAGACATATTGCCCGTTCGCCCGATGGGGTTCTCCCCTGCCGCTGACCGTAAGTTGGCCGCCGTTCGCAAACTCAGCAATGCCCGAAAATAACCCGAGCTTGCGCACCTCCGCCAGGAAGGGCTTGGAGAGGGAGCATCCCCGCGGGCGCACAAACTCCGGTTCCAGCCGGCTAATATCCTTGCCGAGATTCGAGTCGCAATCGCCGTAGGATCTGGAATTGTGAAATTTGGGTTGATTCCGGGCGCTCCATTGAAGGAGCATCAGGTTTCGCGGGTCGCGCACCGGCAGCGATTTCACCATTACCGCGTTCATAATGCTGAAAATCGCCGTGTTAGCCCCGATGCAGAGCGCCAGCGTCAACACCGCCACGGCGGTAAAGCCCGGGCTCTTCTTGAGGATACGCAATCCATATAGCATGTCGTGGCGCAGATCTGTGAAGGCGGTGAAGTTGCCTCGCCGCCCGTAGTCCCGGTCCTCTGCGGCGTCTTGCAATATGGTCATTCCCAATTTCTTTCCCCTGTGCGATTCTTCCAATTGATGAGCCAACCGGTTCCAATCATCGATTTGTTCTTCGGCCGTCCCCCGCGCTGCTGCTTCGCTGAGCCCGCAGCGGAGCGCATCGGAATACGCGTCTTCCAGTTGGCGCGCCACCTCTTCTACGATTTCGGCCTCTCGCTCGGGACGAAAGCCGTGTAGTCGTAAATGGCGCCGCACATAAGAATGCCAATCAGGCATGTTCCGGCCTCACGATGCGGTTGACAGTAGCCACGAACTCGTCCCAGGAGCTGCGTTGTTCCCTCAGAAAATTTCGGCCCATTGGCGTCAGACGGTAGCATCGCCGCCGGCGCTCGCCGCTCTTTTCCAGCCATCGGCCGGCGATCAGGCCGCGATCCTCCAGCCGGAAAAGGATGGGATACAGCGAGCCGATACGAAAGCGAATCTGGCCGTGAGAGCGCTCTTCAATCAGCTTGCCGATGTCATACCCATGGCGCGGACGGCCTTCCAGCAGCGTGAGAACCAGCAATTCGGCGCTGCCCTTGCTGAGGTCGCGATTAAACATACTGCACCGAATTATACTTGTGAGAAGTATATCAGTCAATACCTTCGGGTCCGTGGGAGAATCACATCGCACGAATCGGAGAGGGATTGCGGATGCCCCGAAGGACAACGGCGGCGTACTTAACGTTTTCCGCCGGAAAGCCACGCAGCGGCCGCGAGACACAGAGTAATCGCTACCGAAAAGACGATCGGAACCCAAAGAAATAGCACCAACTCAGGTACGCGACCCCCACAAAGCAAGCTACGAAGTTCCAGGCGCTGACGCGCATAGCTGCGGGGGTCCCTGCCGGAAGACTTCCGAATTGCCAGGCAACGATGGCAGCGAACACCATGAGCATCGTCACGAATAACCCGAAGCCAACGAAGAAGTGGTAATAGCTGCGGTCGAACCCGCCTACATGGAAGTGAATGGTCTTCATGGACTCCACTACGGAATCTACACGCCAATCGGGGTCGATTTGACGGAAACCCGATGTATGGCCGGCGGCGAAGAGCAGCGGAAGAATCTACGCGATCCGATAGAGCATCGAAGCCTTCATGATTCTTGCAACAATAACACGAGTTCCGCGACCTAGCGGTGCGGTGATGAGCTGAGTGGCCTCTATTTTTCGGCCACAGATACAGCAGAATCGGCCACGCCATTTCGCGCACCTGCCATGCAGTCGCGGATCTCCAAAGTCGCGTCTCAGTCGGCGTTACCAAACGTAGGCCCCGGCCGTCTGAGTTTTATGCTCGCCGACTTTGGATATGCCGTCCGCACCCTCCGGGCGAGTCCCGCCTTCGCGGCCGCTTCGGTGCTCACCCTGGCGTTGGGAATCGGCGCCAGCACGGCCATTTTCAGCGTCGCCGATGCGGTGTTGCTGCGTCCCTTGCCATATAAAGATCCGGGACGGCTGGTCTACGCTTGTACCGATCTGCGCAAGCGCAATGTATCCGATTACCTCTGGTCAACGGCCGATCTCGTCGATTTACGCGAGCACGCTTCGTCCACCCTGGAAGATGCCGCCGGAGTGAATACCCAACGTATTGTCATTCAACACGAAGACGGCAGACCCGAAGAAGTCGCGCAGGCCGTGGTCACCACCAATCTTTTCCGCATGCTGGGAGCGCGCGTGGTGCTGGGCCGCGATTTCATTGAGAGCGATGCCATGCCGCAGCCCGCGGGGCCCGACGGCCAACCGCCAGCGCCGAATCAGCAGTTGCCCCAATACGGCATCATCAGCTATGCGTATTTTCAACGCGCGTTCGGCGGCAATCCGGCGAGCCTGGGAAAGCCGATCGCTAAAGGAGGAGCTATTGTCATCGGCGTGCTCGAACCAAGCGCCGAACTTCTCTTCCGTCCGGATAAGAACATCGAACCGAAACCGGACCTCTGGCTGGCGCAGCGTACCACTCCTGGCGAGCCGCGCATCGTGCTCCGTTGGCGGGTCATAGCACGCTTGCGTGCCGGCACGACGCTGGCGCGAGCGCAAGCACAGGCAGACGCGGTGGCGGCGGAGAGCCGCCGGCTGGAGCCGACCTATCAAGGAGCCGATCTCCATTTCCGCCTCGAACCGATGGGAGTGTATCTGTCGTCTCAGGCTCGCCCGGCAATTTTGGCTTTATTGGGCGCCGCGGTCTTTCTCCTGCTGATCGCCTGCTCGAACGTCGCCAACCTATTTCTGGTGCGGACGTCGTTGCGCAGTCGCGACCTCGCCGTGCGCACGGCGATGGGCGCCAGTTGGTGGCGGCTCACGCGGCAGATGCTCGCGGAAGCTTTGCTCCTGGGCACCGCCGCATCGGTTTTGGGATTCGCGGTAGCATGGGCCGGCCTGCGTAACCTGCTGGCGATCGCACCCGCCAATCTGCCGCGTCGCGACCTCATCACCATGGATCCGGCGACTCTCGCTTTCAGCATCGCTGCGGGATTCGGCGCGGCGCTGGTTTTCGCCCTGGCGCCCGCGTGGCGCGCTGCCCGGCCCAATTGCGCCCAGGTCCTGAGGGCGAGCGGACGCAACAGCGGTCTGGCGGGCGGATCGCTGGCGAGGAACCTGATGATCGTCTCTGAAGTCGCGCTTTGCTTCGTCCTTCTGTTGGGCTCGGGCTTGATGGTGCGCAGCTTCCTCGCTCTTTCCCGCACCGATCCCGGCTTCGATCCGCGGCATGTCTGGACCTTGCGCGTCAACGGGGGCAGGCAAGGGGTGCGTCCCGAAGAGAACGCTGCCATCGTGCGGCAGATTCACGACGCGCTGGCTGCGATTCCGGGCGTGGAGGCGGTTACCGCCGCGAACGTCCTGCCGCTTACCGGAAACTACTTCCCCTATCGATGGGGCACCGCGGAAGCGGAGCACGACGAAAGCCGGTATCAGGCCTTCGATGTGGAGACCGTATTGCCGGGCTACTTTGCGACCATGCACACGCCGATCGTGGCAGGCCGGGAGTTCGACGAGTCGGACAATCACCCAGGCCTGAACCGCATCATTGTGGATGACGTGCTGGCCGCCAAAGCATTTCCTCACGGCAACGCAGTGGGCCAGCGGATCCTCAGCCGATTTCGCACCGTCCGCCCCGAATGGTATGAGATCATCGGGGTGGCCGCACATCAGCATCTGACCTCGCTCGCCGAGATCGGACGCGAACAGGGCTACCTTGCGGACGGTTTTTGGGGCCATCAGTTCGTGGCCGATTGGGCCCTCCGCACACGCGGCGACCCGGCTGGGTATGCCGTCGCCGCGCGCGCGGCATTGGCGCACCTGGACCGCACGCTTCTGGTCACGGGCCAGGCGACGATGGACGATGTGATAGCGCGCTCGCAGACTAATACGCGGTTCTCCCTGGAACTCATCTCTTCCTTCGCCGCGATCGCCGCGTTGCTCGCCGGAGTGGGACTCTATGGCGTGCTCTCGACAGTAGTTCGCCGGCGTACCGCTGAAATTGGCGTCCGCGTGGCGCTGGGGGCATCGCCCTCCGGAATTTTCAGGCAAATGATCGGATACGGGCTACGCCTGAGCGCGGGAGGGATCATCGCCGGTTTGGGCGCGGCTTTCGTGCTGACACGCGCGATGACATCCATGCTGGTCGGCATCAGTCCAACCGACCCGCTTACCTTCGCGACGATGAGCATCTTCTTCTTATTGATTGCGGTGCTCGCCGCGTTTATTCCTGCCCGTCGCGCCGCCTTTCTCGATCCCAACTCCGCCCTCCGCGGAGAATGACGGCGCCCTGCTGGCGGAATATGACGAAGAATTGTTCTTTCCTCCCGTAGGCCCACAGTTAGCCTATTACTAATTGAGGTTCTTTCGCGATGAGCGATTCAGCGGAAATTCAGCCGAAGTAAGCTGCGCTGCCCTAACCACGGCCTTCCGCGCTCCGTCCAAACCCTATGCGACAGCTCTGGCAAGACCTGCGATACTCCGTCCGAACTCTGTCGAAGAGTCCCGGCTTCCTGGCGGTGGCGGTGCTCACGCTGGCACTGGGAATCGGCGCCAACACAGCGATTTTCGCGGTAGTGAACGCGGTGATTTTACAATCGCTCCCGGTCGCCCACCCCGAGCAACTCGCGCTGCTCACCGATCCCGACGAGGCCGCGACCAACGTGGAAACCACCCAGTATGGCGAG
>Ga0302326_10024601_pt1 | contig 12232 bp, 8 predicted proteins | sample Palsa_T0_3_FD_202264 | JGI IMG/M metagenome (GOLD analysis project Ga0302326, IMG submission 202264) | Peat permafrost microbial communities from Stordalen Mire near Abisko, Sweden - Palsa_T0_3 | ecosystem: Environmental > Terrestrial > Soil > Palsa > Peat permafrost | place: Sweden: Abisko...
TCGTCCAGATCTTCCAGCATGCCCACCACCGGCATACGGCCCACGAATTCAGGAATCAGGCCAAACTTGATCAAGTCTTCCGGCTGGATTTCGCTCAGCAGTTCGAAGTTGCGCTTGCGCGCGACAACGGCGTCTTCCTTTTCCGCCTCTTCGCCACCACGGAAGCCGAGCGACTTCTTCCCGACGCGCCTGCCGATGATCTTCTCCAAGCCCACGAATGCTCCGCCGCAGATGAAGAGAATGTTGGTGGTGTCGACGGGAGTGAATTCCTGGTGAGGATGCTTGCGTCCGCCCTGCGGGGGAACATTGGCGACGGTGCCTTCCAAAATTTTCAGCAGCGCCTGCTGCACGCCTTCGCCGGAAACATCGCGAGTAATGGACGGATTCTCGTCCTTGCGCCCGATCTTGTCGATTTCATCGATGTAGATGATGCCGGTCTGGGCGCGGCTCACATCGCCCTCCGCGGCTTGCAACAGTTTAAGGATAATATTCTCCACATCCTCGCCCACGTAGCCGGCTTCGGTCAGCGTGGTGGCATCGACGATCGCGAAGGGCACGTCGAGCATGCGCGCCAGCGTCTGCGCCAGCAGCGTCTTTCCGGTTCCCGTGGGGCCGATGAGCAGTATGTTCGACTTGCTCAGTTCGATGCCGTCGCCGGCCGCCTTCTGCCGGTTCATGAAGATCCGCTTGTAGTGGTTGTAAACCGCCACCGCCAGCTTCTTCTTGGTCTGCTCCTGCCCGATGACATATTCATCCAGGAAGGTCTTGACCTCCTGCGGCTTGGGCAATTGATTGGGTGCGGCAGTTTGGGGAGTAGCCGTGCGGTCGTCTTCTAGAATGGAGTTGCATACCGCCACGCACTCATCGCAAATATACGCGCGGGGATAATCGCTGGGCGACGAGATGAGTTTGGCTACTGCATCCTGCGACTTGTGGCAGAACGAACAGCGCAAAATCTCCTCGGACCCCGACTTGTTTTTCACTCGGCTGTACTCCTTGTTGTTATCCTGACCAAGCGTTCTTTGCGCAGCGAAGGATCTGGGCGAGCCCCGTGAAGCAGCCTGCCCCGACCGCGCCGAACAGCCGCGCTCTTTCGGACGCAACACTCGCGCGTGTGGCTCGCTTCCATATCCGAAGGCCGATCATACCGCTTTCGAGGTCTTATAGATGATATCGTCTATGATTCCATATTCCTTGGCCTGCTGCGCGTTCATGATGAAGTCGCGCTCCACGTCCTTTTCCACTTTATCGAGCTTCTGCCCGCTATGCTTGGAGAGTAACTGGTTTGTAATCTCGCGCATACGCAGGATTTCACGCGCATGGATGTCAATGTCAGTGGCCTGGCCCGACAACCCTCCCATGGAGGGCTGGTGGATGAGAATGCGCGAATTCGGCAACGCCAGCCGCTTTTTGGGCTCTCCCGCGGCCAAAAGTAAAGCAGCCATCGACGCCGCCTGGCCTACGCACAAAGTCATGACATCATTCTTCACATATTGCATAGTGTCATAAATGGCCATGCCCGCGGTAATCGAGCCGCCCGGCGAGTTGACATAGAGCTGAATGTCTTTCTCCGGATCTTCCTGCGCCAAGAACAGCATCTGCGCAATCACCAGATTGGCGATGTTGTCGTCAATCGGCGTGCCTATAAAAATAATGTTATCGCGGAGCAGCCGGGAATAAATGTCGTAGGCGCGTTCGCCCCGCCCGGTTTGCTCGATGACCATCGGTACCAGCATCATTTGCGGATCTGTGCGTTTCATTGTCTACCGGACCTGTCACCGGACCTGCCACACTCCGCCCGAACCATCGCTGGCATTCTCGGGGAGAGTCGAAAGTGGTCCACGGGTTCATCGAGTGACTGCATCGAAATGACTACGCGGACTGGTGATAAAGAAATTCGAGGGTCTTCTCGCTGCGGATTCTAATCCGGATTCTATCGAGGCCCCCATCCTCTGTCAAACGGACTCGCACCGCTTCAGACGTTTGTTTTGACTGTCGCGCCAGAGCTTCCACCTCCCGGTTCACTTCCTCATCTTGGACCTCGATTTTCTCCAGCTCCGCGATACGCTCCAGCAATAAAGAAGACTTAACATCGTGCACCGCCTGTTCCCGCTGGCCAGCCCGAAGCCGCGGCAAGTCCATCTTCTTCAGGTCTTCCATCTTCATGCCTTGCGCGGCCAGAGCCCGCAGGCCGCGCTCCAGGCGCAAATCGATTTGCCGGTCGACCAAAGACTCCGGCACTTCGAATTCATTGCGCTTGACCAGTTCCGCAACCAGTTGGTCTTTCGCCTCACGCTCGGCGTGGTGGCGCTTTTCGGCTTCCATGTTTTCGCGGATCTGCTTGCGAACCTGCTCCAGGCTGGTAAACTCGCCCAACTCCTTGGCGAAGTCATCATTCAGCTCCGGCAGGCTCTTCTGCTTGATGCCATTCACCTTCACCGTGTACACAAAAGTCTTGCCCGCCAAACGCTTGTCGGCGGTGTCTTCGGGATAACTCACGTCAAACGTTCGCTCGTCCCCGGACGAAGCGCCGGTAAGGTTCTGGCTAAACTGCGGCACGGTATTCTTGCCGCCAATTTCAATCAGCACCTCGTCCATGTGTACGGGATTGGCTTTGGCGTCCGCAACATCCTTACCATCTTTGGGCTTTCCGTCCATGGAAGCCTGGGCAAAGTCGCCTTCGACCAGCGCTCGTCCCTCCACGGCCGTGTAGGTGGCATGTTGCTCGCGCACGCTGGTGAGCGCCTGTTCGACTTCCTCGTCGGTAACGACAATCTCCGGCTTGTTGGGGCGCAGATCTTTATAGCCTTCGACCTGAATCTCGGGCAGCACTTCGAACGTGGCTTTGAAGGTCAGCGGCTCTCCGTAATGCATGTGCAGATCGGTAACTCGCGGCTGCGAAACTGGAATCAGACCTTGTTTTTCAGCTTCCCGGCGGAAATATTTCGGGACCAAGGCCTCGACCACATCATTCTTCAGCCCATCGCCAAACCGCTGCTTAATGATGGAAGCCGGCACATGCCCAGCCCGAAAGCCCGGTAGCCGCGCACTCTTCTGATAGCGCTGAATCTGCAACTCAGTCTCGCGCGCAACCTCCGCGGCCGGAATCTCAACCGAAATCTCCCGCTTAACATCTTTCTTATTAGCTTCTGTCTTAGTCGCGTCAGTCCTGGTTCGGTCGGGCTTGGCCGCGTCGGTAGTTTCAGTGGGGCTCACATTCCGCCTTTCACCGCCGTTCGATCGAGGCTCCGTCGGGCAAACGGAACCACCCCGAATTCATACGGCGTTAACTTGAGTGTAAAGACAGAAGGAGGCAGCGTCAAACGGGAGAGGGGAGTACTGTTCGGGAAAAATTCGGCTACACCGCCGCCCCACCACCAGCCCCCGCCGGTTTTGCGCTTTGGCCTGCCCCGCCCGCCCGGCCGCGGGGCTGCGGACACGCTATATCGTGTTACGATATATATATATAATCGCGGAGAAAAGGACTTATTCGCAGGGTGCCCGTGGCGGAAGGTGACATCTCGGGCTCGTCTACGAGCGGGGGAGTCCCGATCGATACTTCATTCGAACCGACGTTGGAGTTGGCTCGTTCTCCCCGGCCGGTTCAACCTACCTGAATGTTGGATCACCACACGCTCGCCGAAGTCTACCGGATGCAGCATCGCCTCATCGACATGTCCGGCGGCATGCCCGGCGTGCGCGACAAGGGCGCGGTTGAGGCCGGCGTTTTTCGTCCGCAAATCGGCTACTACAGCTCGCTCGAAGAAGAGGCCGCCGCGCTGCTGGAGTCGCTCGCCAACAACCGCGGCTTCCTCGACGGCAACAAGCGCGGGCCTAATGGAGCGCCACGAATTCCGCTTCGGCAAGATCCTCGATTGGATCCGCCAGCGCACCAAAGCCCGCGACCTACGGGATTAACCGAGAATTCATACGACAGTAACCTCTCTGTAATAATCGCCGGCGGATACTCCCGAGGGGGATTTATATGAAGCCAAACAGGCTGGTACTAGCGGGTTTTGCTGTGGCGGTAACGCTGGCGTCGTCAATTCTTGGAACGGCGGCTGATTCGAGCCAGGTGGGTTCGGGGAAGATCAAGCATGTGCTGCTGTTGAGCGTTGACGGCATGCACGCGGTAGATTTCTACAACTGCTCGCATGGGGTTGCGGGCGTGAACGGCGGCGATCCCTACTGCCCGAACATGGCGGCGTTGAGCCAGACCGGGATCAATTATGTGAACACGGAGTCGTCGAAGCCCTCGGACTCGTTTCCGGGAATGGCGGCGCTGGCTTCCGGTGGTACGCCGAAATCGACCGGCCTTTATTACGACGTAGCGTATGACCGGTCGCTCGATGCGCCGGAAAAGACAACCGGCACCGGCTTGGCTGGGGGAACGTGCATTCCCTACGGAATACCGGCCGGCACTACGACTGACAACGACCAGGGCGTTGACCTGGACGATACCCTACTGAATGGTGGCGCCCCGGGAGCGGGCCTGACCGAGGGCGGCATTGCCTCGCTTGATCCGAAGAAGATGGTGCGCGATCCGCAGACCGGTTGCGCCCCGGTGTATCCTTGGAATTTCATCCGGGTCAACACGGCATTTGGTGTGATCCATGCGGCGGGTGGATATACGGCGTGGATCGACAAGCACCCATCCTATTCAATGGTGGGTGGGCCCGGCGGTAAGGGCCTAGATGACTATTATTCACCCGAGGTCGACTCGACTGTGGTGCCGTTGCCCGGCGTAAAGACGTTGGCGGGCGCTTCCTGCGATCCCATTCGCGACCCCACCCCAGTTGGCACAGCAGCGTGGAATGCCAGCTTCGAAAACATCCAGTGCTATGACGCAATCAAGGTGTACGCCTTGTTGAACCAGATTGCCGGCAAGACACACTCCGGGAAGCCGGCGGTTGTCCCCGCCGTCTTTGGCATGAACTTCCAATCCGTGTACGTCGGACAGTCGGTAAACGAAGCGGGGGTGGCAGTGGGCGGTTACCAGAACGCGGCGGCTTGGCCCAGTCCTCAGTTGCGGGGGGAGATCGCATACGTCGACGTCGCGATCGGCGAGATCGTCGGCGCTCTCCAGAGGGCTGGCGTCTATGAGAACACGCTGGTGATCATCACGGCCAAGCATGGCGACTCACCCATTGACCCGACCCGCTATGTGGCTGACGGCACAGGCACGCCAGCGACGGTGCTGGCGAAAGCCGGTCTCATCCCCTATTCGGAGTCGCCGCTGAACCCCACAGGCATTGGCGCAACTGAAGATGACGTGTCGGTGCTTTGGCTGAAAAAGGGCGCGGGCGTGAATGAGGCTGTAGATCTGCTCGAAAAGAACGCGGCATCGATCGGACTAGGGGAGATCTACTACGGGCCTAGCCTGGCGCTTAACTACAACGAGGGCGGTCTTGACCCGGGTGAGGATTCGCGGTCGCCAGACATCATTGTGACGCCGAACGTGGGCGTGACCTACTCAGGCAACACGGCGATGATCGGCGACCACGGCGGATTCGCGCATGACGATACCAATGTCATTTTGCTGGTAGCGAATCCGCGCTTTAAGGCACAGACGGTCGCGGCTGTGGCGACAACCCGGCAGGTCGCGCCGACCATCGTGAACGCGTTGGGTCTGAAACCCAACTTGCTGGACGCGGTGAAAATCGAAGGTACGCCGGTGTTGCCCGAGGTTGCGGCTCAGCTGGCAAAGTAATAAATAGTCGTTCGCAGGACAAGAGGGGCCGGGCAAGCGGCCCTTCTTGTAGTTTTGTGACGGGTCGATTCTGCGGCGCGAATCCCGCTTTGCCCAAATAATGAATGAAATCGGCCAGCGTGGCCAGCCCGCGCTCTGGCAGCCTTTTCGATTGTAGTTGCTACCTGAGTACTCTTTTCCGGCTGTTCCCAATCGCCCGCCTAAGGTGCTTTCCGATAAACCGACGAGGATCGAAACCACACTTCAAACAGTTTGCCGGGATCGAGTTCAACCGCGGGTCCGGTTCCGGATCGTCTATTTGATCCACTTGCACGCTGCAGCGCGTAGTTTGCTCCCCCGACGGTGAATCCCGTCAGCAAAACCGTGACGTGTCCGTTGTTCACTGTCCCAGATCCAGCCAGCTCTGTACCCTGATCAAGCTGGTTCGTGTTCGCAAGGGTAACCGCCTGGAGCAGAGATCCGCGGAACGTAAAGCTCCCATCTGGCTTGCGGCTGATGACGGTCACGCGAATCCACAATCGGACTCCAGCCTCAAACTCGAGTTGAGGAGCGAGTCGAGGAGAATGCTCTTCGGCGGCTGGTGCAGCGACCTTCGCCGTGGGGGCCGGTGGAGCGGGGGTCGGTGGAGCGGGGGTCGGAGGAGCAGGGGTCGTTGCCGCGGGGGCCTGTGCAGCCCTGCTCCCTGCAGGAACTGATTTCCCCCCACTCCCCGAGCCAGCTAGCGCGCCCGATCCCGGAGTCGATTCTTGTTCTTTCCCATTCGGGGACGGTGCTGGCACTGCGGCACTGGGTTTTGCGGCCATCGGCGCCGTAGGCCGCCTACTTGCGTCCGGATGCCACAGCGCGACACCCCCTCCCGTCGGGCCGGTTGGAGAGTGCAGTCGCTTCAACACGAACACCGCAACTGCCAGCACAAACACTAAGAAAATAAGCCCCAATATATTTTGCCTGGTGCTCATTCAAAGCCTCCGGTGCTGTCCGCTGCCGCCTCAAGATGGCGCAATTGCTGGTACCGTCCCCCACGCAAAGACTAAAAGACTAAATGAGCGAAGCGCAGCTTAGCTCAGAATCTTGGGATGCTCTGCTAGATCGTCTTCGCCCTTACCGAGACCCTTGGGAGACTGGAACTCGAAGTCTAATACAATGATGGTAGACGCCTGCCAGACCTAGCGTCTAAGAGACGCAATAATCGAGGTTGACATGACGAGCGCCATCAGAAGAAGCGAAAGCGCGCTTCCGGGCAAGTCCCAAGAAACTCCAACCCCTAGTCCAACCATCCTCACTAAGAAGGGGAAACAGGAAGGCCCGCCTCTCCCTGTGATCAATAACTTCAAGTAAACATGTGAACACTCACCATCCTCACTGGCTAACCATTCTCAACCGCGATGTGATTGTCTGCGCTCGCTGCCCGCGGCTGGTCGCCTATCGCGAACAAGTGGCCCGCGAGAAGCGCCGGGCTTACCGGGGCTGCGACTACTGGGGCAAGCCTGTGCCCGGGTTCGGCGATCCCGAGGCGCGGGTGCTGATCATGGGACTGGCTCCCGGCGCGCACGGCTCCAACCGTACTGGACGCCCCTTCACTGGCGATGCGTCCGGCAGGTTCATGTTCCCAGTGCTGTTCGAAACCGGATTCGCCAGCCAGCCCGATGCTACCGATAGGAACGATGGGCTCCAACTGAATGATCTGTACATCACTGCCGCGGTCCGCTGCGCTCCACCCGACAACAAGCCCACGCCGCAGGAACTCGCGGAGTGTTCATATTTTCTCGACCGCGAGATGGCAGGCCTAGAGAAAGTAAAGGTCGTGGTCGCGCTGGGCAAGATTGGCTTTGATGCCTATCTGAATTACCTGAAACGCGCAAACTTACTGCTCAACAAACAGCGCTACCTCTTCAAACATGGCGCCAGTTACCGGTTACCCGACGGTAAGGTGTTACTGGCGTCCTACCATCCTTCGAATCAGAATACGCAAACCGGAAAGCTTACGCGAGACATGTTTATGCAGATATTTAAGGAGGCGGCAAGACTTGCCGGTGCGTAAGTTGAGGCGCCCGCCAGGCGGCACGCTGCCCCATCGCATGGGTCACGATCGAGAAACACACGAACCGGGGCGGCACCGTTTGTGCGGCTGGTTGACTTGCGTCGTGCGAGTCGCCCTCGATCCTACAGCGCTAAAACTTCAACCTGCAATCGGGAACTGTTCCACCGGAGCGTGTGAGTTGAATGTTCCGATTCGAACTTTTGTGTCGGCAATCGCGTAAGCATGGTTATGTACGGATACTCCTCGCTCATGAAAAGAGGCAAAACGGTTAAGAAGCGTCGTAAGGCAACCCGCCAGAAGAAGGCGATCAGCCCGAGTGCTTCGGCCTCAGAGCCGAAGCGGCGCTTTTCGGTTCCGGAGAATATGGAGTGGTACCGGCCGATCAAAAAAGCCGGTCACGTTGCGTCTGGACGCCGATGTGATTGCCTGGTGCAAGGAATCCGGACGCGGCTACCAGACGCGGATCAATCGGGCGCTGCGGAAAATGATGAAGGATGAGATAAAAGAAGAGAAGAAAGAATCCGGGGAGTGAACTGAACCCGGTTTTCGGTGACGCGGTGCGCGAGCGGGTCGCCCGCGCGCACGACTCGCCCGCGCCGATATGCTACTTCAACCGCTTGCAGAGAGATGTCGCTTGCAGGGTATGCAGGAACAGCAGGTTTCTCCACTCCGTTCGGAGTGACAGTGTGGAATGGGTTTCGAGCAGTTGTGAGCGAGCCGCTCTAGAAGCCAACCACGACCGGTTCCGGTTCCAGGCGGACGCCCCAGATTTCTTCCACGCGATGCTGGATCTGTTCTTTCAGAGTAAGAACATCGGCGGCTGTGGCTCCGCCGCGATTGACGATCGCGAGCGCGTGTTTGGTGGAAATGCCAACCCGCCCAAAGCCAAATCCTTTGGAGAAGCCGGACCGCTCGACCAGCCAGGCTGCCGAAACTTTCTTGCGGGTTTCGAGTGCGGGATAGCTGGGCAGAGTTAATCCTCGTGCGGCGGCCCGTCGCTTCAGATCTTCGTGGCGTTCTTCGGAGAGCATAGGATTCTTGAAGAAGGAGCCTGCGCTCAGGCAATCCGGGTCTCCCGGAGTGAGGAGCATGCCTTTGCACGCGCGGATATGGCGCACAGCCTCGCGCGTCTCGGCGAGATCCGGCGGCGTTTCGCGGCCCTCGAAGTGCCGCTTGAGGTCGGCATAGGTGATGCGCGGATTGCCCCCGGGAGTGAGGGCGTAGGTGACGCGGAGAACGATGAATCGTCCGCGCTCGCTGGTATTGAAGATGCTAGCCCGGTAGCTGAACCCGCAGGCTTCAGGGCAAAGTTCGCGCACTTGACCATCTTTGTCTCGCAAGTCGAGAACCTGCACTGAGACGATGGTTTCGGCCACTTCCTGTCCGTAGGCGCCGACGTTCTGCACGGGCGTGCCGCCTACGCTTCCCGGAATTCCGCTCAGGCACTCGACTCCCGCGCAGCGAGCCATCACCGTGTGAGAGACGAACTTGTCCCAGGACTCGCCGGCGCCCGCGTCGAAAAGAATTTTGCCGTCATCGTGGCCGCTGCGCTGGACTTGGTTAATGCCGTGAATCGCGATTTTCAGCACCAGGCCCGGCCAACCGGTATCGGCGACCACCAGGTTGCTGCCGCCGCCTAGAACGAAAAGAGGCAGGTCGCGCGAGCACGCGAATGCCACGGCCTCCTGCACTTCCCCGGCATTTTTGGCCTCGACGAAATACTTCGCGGGGCCTCCGATTTTGATGGTGGTTAGCGGCGCGAGCGGAATGTTTTCGAGCAGAAGCACAACTTAGTTCAAATATACACACGGCGGGAAGCGGCCGCACGGGTCTCGAGGTTACGAGAGTACAACAGGCAACTGCACTTGATCATCACGACGGAGAACAGCAGGTCTCTCCACTCCGCTTAACGCTCCGATCGGAGGAGTAAGCTCTGGTCGGGATGACAACTCGCGGCGGGGACAGTCTGTGATCTGGTCCAAATCGTCAAAGCCAGAAAGGCCCGCAGGAAATCAGATCCTCGTCGGCGCGAACACGAAAGCCATTGCACCTGAAAATGATCTGCATGGCGACGTTGTCCGTCAACATTTCTGCGGACAGCTGGCGGGCAAGAGTCCGTGCAGCAAGCGTTCTTAAAGGTTGCTATAGTTGCCGCATCATGCATCGCCCTTCGGAAGCGCGCCCGTGGCGATTCCCTTTTTTGCTGAAGATAGCGCTATTTCTCCTTTGGTTGATGGGGCCGACCTGGCTGCATTCAGAGACCATTTCGGGAACAATCCAGGATCCATCGGGCGCTGTCATTGCCGGGGCGCGGATTGAGATCGCCGGGGGAGACTTGGTGAAGCCAATCTTGCTGTCGTCGGACGGGCTGGGCAAATTCGCGTCTCCCGATCTGAAACCCGGAACGTATTCGCTGCGGGTGACAAGGGAAGGTTTCGAGCCACTGGTCAAGGTAGTGAATTTGCCGGGAACTGTCCAACTGCAACTGACGCTCAGCATTGCCAAACAGCAGGCGATCATCTCAGTTCCCGGAAAGAGTCTAGCGTTTGCCAATTCCGACCCGATCTACCGGCAACTCCGCGACATCGGCCTGGGCCAAACGTTTCGCTTCGACAATTTCACTTTGACTTGGGACACCGCAATTTTCCAGTTTCAGAAAGGGACACTGACGATATTGAGTCCGGTGAATGGAGTTGTAACCGGTGCGATCTTCATCGGGGAAGGACATTTCAATCTAAAGCCTGTGATCCCTCTCGATGCCGCCGAACTAAGCCGGCGTATCGGAGCAGCCGAGGTCAACGAAGACTTTACCGAGGCGGTCTTCCGATTCACCGGGGAAGCTCGCTTGAGGTTCCTTCCCGGATTGGGGGATCGAACCGAACCATCCTCCGAGGCGGCCGCTGCCCTCAACCACTGGAGGGAACGGATGCGGCAGCGCCGCGAGCAAGCTGCGGGTTTTACGCAGTATCTGTTGCAGGGCGAAACCATGGACAACGTGGACGCCGACGTTCTGGCTGCAGTCTACAATGCGGCGCATCCAGAATTCTTTAATGCTTACCTCCGCGGCAAGAAACATAAAGATCTCCGTTTCTTCGTAAGGGCTCGGGTGGGAGCGCTGCCCCAGCTCGATTCGCCGGAGGAGGTCGCTTTGATCAACTTCGATCCCGAAGGAATGGAAGATGGCGTCTGGTATCTGGCTCATTTGAAGTCCGAATACTCGAATCGCACCGCGAGTTCCGGTGAGGATCGCCGCCTGTTTGCCACGCGGCGTTACAAAATCGAGACCGTCATTGCCAAGAACGGGCAGCTGTTCAGCAGCGCTACCATCAGCTTCGAGCCGCTGGTCGCTGGGGAGAGAGTGCTGAAGTTTGGCTTGTTGCCGAATCTCCGCGTCACGCGAGTCACCGACGAGCAGGGACAGGATCTTTATTTCATTCAGGAGAGCCGCAAGGAGGACGGTTCGTTTTACGCCATCCTTCCGCAGGCGCCGCCGCTCGGCCGGGAACAGTCCATCAATGTCGAGTATGCGGGCGACAAGGTTTTGGAAGAAGCTGGAGAAGGAAGTTTCTACGTCGGCGCTCGCACCTCGTGGTATCCCAATCTGAATGGATTTGGCGAGCGGGCTCAATATGATCTTACCTTCAAGGTCCCGAGGAAATACAAGGTCATCAGCGTTGGGCAGCTGAAGGGAGAGTCGATTGAGCAGGACCTCGCCGTCAGCCACTGGATCACCCCCACCCCGGTGGCAGTGGCCGGATTCAACTACGGTGAATACACGAGACTCGACATCCCGGATGCGATCACGGGATACAAGATTTCAGGCTACTATCTGAGCCAATTGCCCAACAACCTGCGCGGGAGCCGAGCGCTCGAGTCCCTGGCGCCCCGCGGCATGACGAAGTACGCCCTCGAACAAACTCGCGCTCAGTTGCAGTTGTGCACTTTCTACTTCGGCAAGAGTCCTTACGAAGAAATCTACATCACAGAACAGCCGAATTTTAATTTTGGGCAATCCTGGCCCAACCTGGTTTACCTTCCGATCTCTGCCTACACCGATTCGACACAGAGATGGATGCTCTTTGGACAGATCAACAGCAGATTCACCGGCTTCGTCGAGGAGGTGACGCCTCACGAAGTTTCCCACCAATGGTGGGGCCACGGTGTGGGCTGGGCGTCCTACCACGACCAGTGGTTGTCGGAGGGCTTTGCCGAGTTCTCCGCCGGGCTGTTTCTGCAGCAGGCCGTGGGAGGAGACTGGCGGAAGGACTACATCGATTTTTGGGAGCGCCTGCGTCAGCGTCTTCTGGAGAAGAACAGTTTTGGCGTAGCTCCGAACGACGCCGGCCCGCTCTGGATGGGACTGCGTCTGATTTCTCCTCGCACCGAGAATGCCTACCAAAATGTGACCTATCCCAAGGGCGCCTACGTGCTGCAAATGCTGCGTTCGATGATGTACGACCCTGACGACAAGGACTAGGCAT
>Ga0302326_10024602_pt1 | contig 12231 bp, 11 predicted proteins | sample Palsa_T0_3_FD_202264 | JGI IMG/M metagenome (GOLD analysis project Ga0302326, IMG submission 202264) | Peat permafrost microbial communities from Stordalen Mire near Abisko, Sweden - Palsa_T0_3 | ecosystem: Environmental > Terrestrial > Soil > Palsa > Peat permafrost | place: Sweden: Abisko...
GGCCGCGGCGGCAGGGCAGCTCCCGCTCGTCGTCGCCTTGGACGGCGTGACCGACCCACGCAACCTCGGGGCCGTGGCGCGATCGGCTGCGGCGTTCGGCGGGCACGGCCTGCTCATCCCGTCGCGGCGCAGTGCCAGCGTGACAGCGGGAGCGTGGAAGGCCTCCGCCGGGGCGCTCGCCCGCGTACCGGTCGCCCGGGCGTCCAATCTCGTCCAGGCCCTCGGCGCCTACCAGGGGGCGGGGATCTTCGTGGCCGGGCTGGATGCGGCCGGCGACGTCACGGTCGCCGACCTGCCCGTCGCGGACGCGCCGCTCGCCCTGGTCGTCGGCTCTGAGGGCCGGGGGCTTTCCCGGCTGGTCGCCGAGCGCTGCGACGTGATCGCCCGGATCGCGATGGAGGACACCACCGAGTCGCTCAACGCCGGGGTCGCGGCCGGGATCGCCCTCTACGAGATCTCCCGGCAGCGCGCGGCCGCCAGCCAGGCGGGAAACGCGCGACGCAGGATCGGCTAGCATGGCCGCTGCCCGGCCGGTGTAGCGCAGTTGGCAGAGCAGCCGTTTTGTAAACGGGCGGGTCAGCCGCGCTAGCCCGGCCTTTGACCTGCGAGGACGCATCCGGAAAAACAACCCCGGCCGCAGGCAAGGGCACATATTCGGCGAGATCAAGCGTTCAGAACCCGTGCTCGAAGATGGTCCAGCGGCTTGTCCGGCGAGCTGAACCGGACGATGCCGGAGAGATCCGGCCGCCTTTCCTGAGGGGCGCGTTCATCACCGGCGCCGGGAGGCGGGCGTTCATTCGGGCGTACCGTTTAGCCCCCCATCACCGGACTATTTTGCGGACCAGGTAGATGACACGGTGCTCCCGCAGACCCGCGATACTTCGTGCTGGTAATCCCGAGTGTCCGCTGGCCGACCCCCTAACGGACACCCCGCCGCATGGCACGATGACCTGATGGCAGACGCGGACGCCATGGGCGAGGACCACACCAGCTTCATCCAGTTCGAGGGCATGCCCGTGCTGAGCCGAGCGGCCCTCCCGCTGCACGCCGCCGCGATCGCCAGCAGCATCGAGGACGGCCAGGCCCGTTTCGTGAACGACGACTACCTCAACGCGATAGCGGCCGAGACCACGACGGCGGCCCTGGAGCTGGAGGCGGCGGGCATGTGGGAGAGGCGGGACGGCGGCTACCTCATCGTCGCTGACGAGATGGTCAAGATAGCCGTCGACTTCCACGAGCGAACCGACCGCCCGGAGGCCGAGTGCGCCCAGCGCGGCGAGCATCTTCCCTCCGGAGGCGGCCGCGAGTCCGGCGGCTGGGTGATCTGAGGGCATTGCGGCATTCCGTTCGAGCGTCCCGACGGCGGCCCCGTCGCGCTTCCCGGCGGCGGGCCGCTCAGCCCCGACCCCCGCCAGGAGGAATCGTGATCACCCGCCGACTCAGCCTGACCTAGCCGCGAGGTAACCCACTTCCACGTTTGCGGAACGACCGTCAGGCCCTGTAGCGGACAGGCCGCGCCGGTCGCGCGACCCGCTCTCCCGCTACCTGGCCGTAATCCTAATCGTTGTTTTTTCGCTGGATGAGGCATCTGACGCCAATTGCATCAGATGCGAACTCGCGACAGTCCGCTATCAGGCATCGTCGGCGACGCAGAATCTACGGCGCAGCCGAGCATACGGGAGTCCGAGACGCCCCGCCGACGAGTCTCGCAATGCAGGTCAGCGACATGCCGATTACGTCGCGTCATCCAGCATGACCTGGAGTGATGCTGCTAAGGTCGCGTCCGATGCGAAATTCTCGCATCCGTTGCGGCTGCTTTCTGGGGGGATTGTGGTGGATTTGCGGGGGCTTGCGCCGGGCGCGGGGCGGCTGCACCTGGCCGAGGGCGTGCCGCTGCTGCGGCCGGACGAGCAGGTGTTCACGGCCATGCTGGACGGGTGGCGGAACCAGCAGCTGGCGCGGAACCTGGCCCGCTCGACCGTGGAGGGCCGGGAGAACACGGTGAAGGCGTTCGCCGACTACGTGAGCGCCTACCCGTGGGCGTGGACGCCGGCGATGGTGGACGAGTGGCTCGGCGACCTGCGGTCGCTGCGCGACCTGAAGCGCACCAGGATCCGCTCGTACTCCGAGGCGGTGCGGGCGTTCTGCCGCTTCGCCACTGATCCCCTTTACGGCTGGGCGGAGACCTGCGAGGAGCGGTTCGGCACGCACCCGGTCCAGGTAGTCCACGAGTGGAACACCGCAGTGCACGTCCAGGACAACGAGTCCGATCCGGGGAAGCGGGCGTTCACCAAGGCCGAGCTGCATGCCTTCTTCGCCCACTGCGACGACCAGGTCGCCCGGACCCGGGCCTTCGGCCGCAAGGGGTGGCTGCCCGCGTTCCGCGACGCCACCTTGTTCAAGACCGCCTATGCCTACGGGCTGCGGCGCAACGAGACGCGGATGCTGGACGCCGCGGACTTCGGCCGCAACCCGCACGGGGACGAGTTCGGCGAGTTCGGCCTGTGCCGGGTCCGGTTCGGCAAGGCCAAGAAAGGGTCGCCGCCCAAGCGGCGCAGCGTGCTGACCGTGTTCGGGTGGGCCCCGGACATCCTGGAGGAGTGGTTCACCGAGGTCCGCCCGCTGTTCGGCGCCGACGACAACCCGGCCGCCTGGCCTTCTGAGCGCGGCCCGCGAGTCGGCTGCCAGCGGCTCAACTCCCGGTTCATCGCCTACCGGCAGGCCCTGGGCCTGGACGACGGGGTCGACTTCCATTCGCTAAGACGCGCCTACGTCACCCATCTCATCGAGGACGGCTGGGACCCGCGCTTCGTCCAGGAGCAGGTCGGCCATGAGCATGCCAGCACGACCTCGATTTACACGTGCGTGTCCTCGGACTTCCGCACCCGCACCCTGCGGCGGCACCTGGACGCCGCCGTCGCCGCCGCCCTCCAGGCCGAGAGGCAGGCGTGAAGCGCAAGGTCGGATACTCCTGGCACCTGCGCGATGTGATGGCCCGGCACCGGATCTTCACCGCGACCGAACTGGTGCCCATGCTGCACGACCGCGGCATCGACCTGTCCGCCTCCCAGGTCCACCGCCTGGTCTCCGGCACCCCGGAGCGGCTGTCGCTGCAGGTGCTGTCGGCTCTCTGCGACATCCTCGCCTGCACCCCGGCCGACCTAGTGGCCACTACCGCCGAGAACGCCGGCGTCCGCAAGACCGCCACCGGCGACTTGCCCGCCCCGGCCCCATCCGCCAAGTTGCGGCCCCGCCCGGCCCGGATCCTGCCAGAAGAATGAGCCGTTCCTACGCCACCGATGAGCAGTACGAGCGCTGGTACATCGGCGAGTGCTGCCGCTGCGGTCGCCGCAAGAACAAGGCGGGCAGCTGGCCCGACGGGCACGTCTGCCGGACCTGCGTGGACCGCGCCCTGCGGACCCGGGGAACCTGCCCCGGCTGCGGCCAGGAACGGGCGCTTCCCGGCCGTCGTCCCGGCGACGGTGCGGCGGTCTGCACCGACTGCGCCGGGTTCTCTCAGTCCTTCAGGTGCGCACGCTGCAGCTTCGAGGGCAAGCTGCACGGCGGCAGGCTCTGCACCCGCTGCACCCTCGCCGACCGGCTCGCCGAGCTCCTGGACGACGGCGGCGGCAGGATCCGCCCCGAGCTCGTGCCGCTGGCCGACTCCCTGCTCGCCATGGACAACCCGCTGTCCGGCCTGACCTGGCTCTACACGCGCAAGGGCCGCGACGGGTCCCCCGAGGACCTAATGCGGCGCCTGGGCCGCGGGGAGACCGAGCTGACCCACGAGGCATTCAACGGCCTCCAGCCTTGGCGGGTCGCCTCCCACCTGCGGGACCTCCTGATGGCCTGCGGCGTCCTCCCCGCCATCGACAAGCAGGTCTGCGCGTTCGAGCGGTGGCTCGCCGGCCACCTCGCCACCATCACCGATGACGGCCATGCGCGGCTCATCCGCCGCTTCGCCACCTGGGAGATCCTGCCGCGGCTCCGCGCCAGCGCGGAGAAGAAGCCAATCAGCCCGTCCGCACGCCGTCACGCCGACGACCAGGTCAAGCACGCCACCGCCTTCCTCCAGTGGCTCTCCGAACGCGGCCTCGCCTTGCGCGACTGCCGCCAGGCCGATATCGACGCCTGGCACGCCGAGAGCAACGAGCATGCCCGCAACACCACCCGGGCCTTCCTGCAGTGGTGCATGACCGGCAAGCTGACCAGGCACTTGCAGCTGCCCCCAGTGGTGACCGGTCACGCGGCACCGCTTCCTGACCACGAGCGCGTGAGCCAGCTCGGCCGCATCCTGACCGACCACGACCTGCCGCTCCGGACCCGTGCCGCAGCGGCCATCGTCCTGCTCTACGCTCAGCCGCTCAGCCGCATCGTGCGCCTCACCCTCGACGACGTGATCCGCGACGGCGACCAGGTCCTCCTCCGGCTCGGCGAGCCGCCGAGCCCGGTTCCCGGGCCGGTCGCCGACCTCCTGCTCAGCTGGATCGGCAGCCGGAACAACATGAACACTGCGACGAACCGCAACTCGGCCCTGCTGTTTCCTGGCCGCCGCGCAGGCCAGCCGGTGCGCCCCGACTACCTCGCCACGCTGCTCAACGACATCGGCATCCCTACGACCGCCGGGCGGACGTCAGCGATCCGCCAGCACGTCATGGAGATGCCCTCGCCCGTCGTGGCCGACGCCCTCAGCTACCACCCGAACACCACCGCCAGGCTGGCCGCCCAGGCCGCCGGAACCTTCAGCCGCTACGCACCCGGAGACCACGCGCGCCCGTCACCTGGCCGGAAGCCGGGCGAAGGAGAATCATGACCGCCTCGTCACTGCCGGCCGCGCTCCGCGCCGGCGCCGAAGGCCTCTACGCGCTCGAAGCCGCCACCGGGCTGATCATCGCCCACGGCACCTGGCTCGCCCGCGAAGACTTCGCATGCTTCATCCACCACGGCACCGGGACGGCGGCGATCGACTGGGATGCCGCTATCGGCGCGCTAGACGCCGGCAGGCTTCCCAGCTCCGGAGGGGAACGCAGAATGCTCCGACTGGCAGCCAGCCTCGCCGACCAGGCACCCGTCAGCCTAGGCGACGCCGTCACCGGCATCGACGACCGCAACGTCGCCCTCCTGGTCAAGGCGATCCGCCACGCCTCCGGACAACGCCAGTTCCACCTGGCACCACTCACCAGATCGCAGGACGCACACTGAACTTGGCATGGGCTGACCGGCCGTCAACGCAGCCGGAACCTCTCTTACCAGGTACTTGACCGGCGACCTGACTTGGCTCAAGTTAGTGCGCACCCGGATCGTGGCGGACCGGGACCCGCCGTCCATCGTGAAGCATAGAGTTGCCCGCCGTGACGGACTTCATCTCCATCCCGTTCTACGACCTGTTCCACGAGAACGGGCACGTCCCGAAGATCCGCGGGAACCTGCCCTCGCTCCTGGCCGGGGTGCGGCGGAGCATCCTGGAAGTCGGCGCGGGAACGGGTCTGATAACCACATCGCTGGCCGACTGGATACCTGCTGAGATCTTCGCGCTGGAACCTTCGGCCGGAATGCGCGGAGTGCTGCTGTCACGGCTGAGTTCGCGTCCGGAGCTGCTCAACCGGGTGACCGTGCTCTCCTGCGACGCGCTGAGCGTGAAACTGGACGAACCGGTCGAAGCCGCAGTGATGATCAACGTGATGTATGCCCTGGAGCCGGACTACCGCAAGCGGCTCTGGCCGATACTCGCGGCCTCGCTGGAAACCACCGGCCTGCTGGTCCTCACCTGGCGTGATGGCGGCCCGCCGGCACCTCGTCCACTCCAGGAACTCGAATCGCGTCAGGTGGGCCGGCACACGTACACGGTTCTGTCGGAGATTCTTGACTCGGACGGGGAGGCCTGCCGCGCTCGCTACCTCTACCGGATCACCGAAGGCGACAAGGTCATCAGCGAAGAAGAGATCACCGGCTACTCCTACCACCCGGCATGGAACGTGCTCCAGCGTGAACTGGCGGCCGCGGGCTTCACCCAGGCCGAAGGGACCGAAGGACTCCTCGCCTGGCGGCGCGCCTAAGACCGGGAGAATACGCGACAGTTGAATACGCGATCTCACCAGTAGACCCCTACCGGGCCAGGTCGGGCACGGCGGTGGTGGCCAGGTGGGGGGCGGCTAGTCCATAGCCAGCATGCTGCCGGCCACGGCCTCGACGACGGGCCACCGGAACAGCGGCCGCAGCAGCGCCCCAGCGGCGTTCGCGGCACGTTCGGGCAGCAGCGTGCCCCGTGCCCGGAGCGTGAACAGTGGTCTGGCCTTCGGCAGGGCAGCCGGGGCGCCCCCAGCGGCGACGATGCCAAGAGGCAGCAGCTTGGCGGTAATCAGGTAGCCGACCTGCTCGGCGGTCAGGGACCGGCCGAGGTCGGCGCTGACCAGCCCGGCGATGGCGGCCGGGTCGCGGGAGCCGTCGATCCGGCAGGTCACCCGGTACAGCAGCGCCGACATCTGGATGACCTGGCCGTCGGGCCGCCGCACCAGCGACGGGGGCTGGCTGTAGCCGGAGCCCTGGTACTCGCCGAGCAGCTCGACCCCGGCGGCCAGCCGGGGCACCTCAACGGGCCCGGGCGCATCCGCCGGGGGCAGCGCGGGTGCCGTACTCCCGGTGATCACGTGCCCTGCGACTGCGGTCACGGGTCTGTTCCTCCCCTCGCATGCACCAGGACGTCAGGAATGGGTGCTGGCCGCACGGCCCGCCCGGCCGCAAGCAGGGGGCCGCCCCGAAGGATCAGGGCGGCCCCCTTGACTGCCGTGCATTACCCCCCTTGGCTGATGCACGGCAGGTCAGCGGTGCGAACCGGGAAGGTGCTACAGCACCTACAGGGCGACGGTGTTGCCGTTCAGATCGCCATCGCCGCTCCGGGACTGCCCGGCATTTCTGTGGCGCCGGGCCACGGACCTGTTGTGCGCTCCTTGGCGTACACTTTGTATGGTGACCAACGTACAGTTTACAGAACCTCAAGGCAAGGTCCCATTCACGACTGAAGCTCATTGGGCGGAGACGGCTGGGCTTGGCTATGACGGCGCATGCGGTTGGGGGCGAGGGGGATCTTCCGGAAGAGCGGCCGCGCTCGGCCGCCGCGGCGCCGGAGCCCGCACTCAACCCGCTGCAGCGGCTGATCCAGCAGCGGATGCGCGAGCGGGACTGGTCCTACGGTGAGGTCGCCCGCCGCGGCGAGGTGCCCCGGTCCACCGTCTACACCCTCGCCATAACACGGAACCTGGCCCGGCCGCCGCGCCCGGCCACGCTCGACGGGCTCGCCAAAGGCCTCGACGTGCCGGTCTCCGCGGTCCGCGCCGCCGCAGCCCAGTCCACCGGGCTGCACTACTACGACGAGGCCCCGGCCGAGCGGGAAAACGCTGGCGACCAGGAAAGGGATCTCCTGATCGCCAGCATCGACGAGCTGACGGCCGAAGACCGGCGTCACGTGGCCGCGCTCGTCGAATCGCTGCGGAACAGGGCTTCGCCGGAGGTCAGCGGACCGTTATCCCCGTCCCCGGGGCCGTGGGTCTCCGCAGTCCCGGGCGGTGCGCCCCACCCGGGGCCCGGGTGGGGCGGGGGCTGGCCGGGGCGGAGGCCCCGGCCTAACCCTGCGAGGATCTTTCTCCCACGCCATCTTTTCCCTACTTCATCGGCATGCTGGCGGGCAGCCCGAGCTGGCCGGCCAGTTCCTCGTACGGATCCTCCGGCAGCACCAGGCGGGCAACCCGCAAGATCTCCTTTGGATCTTCACCGGGAGGCCGCAGCACGTAGACCGTGTCGTCACGCTTGCTGCACGTCACGACAAGCCGGTCATAGTCGGCCAGGACGATGCGGGCCTTGCCCGCGCCGGGCCGCGACCCTGTGCCCAGCTCCGGCCCAGCGCCGGCCGGGGCAGGCGGGAGAGCCTGGGCCGCGGCCCGCTGCCGCCGGCGGCGGGCAATCAGCACCGGCTCGGTGAGGAAGGCCGACAGGATGAGCAGGCCAACGGCCACCAGCATGATCTTCAGCCACTGCGGCATGCCCGTGGCGGTCGGCGCTGCTTTTGTCACCGGCCGGGGATGATGCCCGGTGCCCGCCGGGCCAGACGGTGGTGGGACCGGGTGCCGCCGGGGGGCCGGGCCCGGCGCGGGCGGTGACGGGGCCGCCGGGCGCGGGACCGTCAGCACGGTGCCCGGGCGGATAGCGTTCGGGTCGGGGCCGACGGCGGCCCGGTTGGCCGCGTACAGGGCCGGCCAGCCGCCGCGCACGGCGAGCCCGGCCGCGATCCCGGACAGGGTGTCCCCGGCCGCGACGGTGCAGCGGACGGGCGCCGCCAAGCCGGGCAGCACGACAACGGTGCCGGAGTGGATGACGTTGGGGTCGGGGCCGATGGCAGCCCGGTTGGCCGCGTACAGGGCCGGCCAGCCGCCGCGCACGGCGAACCTGGCGGCGATGCCGGACAATGTGCCGCCGGGCTGCACGACATATCGGGTGGTGGGGCTCGCCGCGGTCACCGGGGCCGCGGCGACGCTCAACGTGCTGGTGCTGGTGCTGGTGCTGGTGCTGGTGAGGATGACCTCAGTACTTCTTGTCGTGCGGGTGTTCGCCTGGGCCGGATGAACGGATCCCTTCATCCCGGCCGTCATCAAGATGATCGACGGAACGCTCCAGGCGAGCACGACGCACGCGGACTTCGTCCACGCATGCATAGTGCTGTCACTTTCCTTCCAAAGAATCAGCGCCGAACGCTGCTGGTCCGGACGCCAAAGGCACGAACCGGTCAGGAAGGAAAGGACTTAAGCGGGTGGCACCTCCGGCAGATAGGAGCGCCAGATCGGCTTCGCGGCGGCACGACGCACCAGCCGCAGCAAGACCAGAGTGTGGTGCGTAGTCAGAGCATCACCGCTGCCCTGTATTCCGCCCCCACTGTGCCCGCCAGAACCGTCGCCAGAACCGCCCGCAGGGCCGCTGCCGCCGTTTCCGCCGCCGCCGGCCGCCGGCAGCCGGGGAAGCGCCGGCGACATCGGCGCACCGCCGCCACCTGCCCCTGGCGCCGACGGCGAAGACAAGGCCGAGACGGCCGGGCTCACCGTGGCGGTGACCGGGGCCACCGTGGCGGTGACGGCCGAGACGGCCGGGCTCACCGTGGCGGTGACCGGGGCCACCGTGGCGGTGACGGCCGAGACGGCCGGGGTCACCGTGGCGGTGACCGGGGCCACCGTGGCGGTGACGGCCGAGACGGCCGGGGTCACCGTGGCGGTGACCGGGGCCACCGTGCTGGTGACGGCCGAGACGACCGGGCCCACCGTGCTGGTGACCGGGGCCACCGTGGCGATGACGGGAGCCACCGTGCTGGTGACGGCCGAGACGGCCGGGCCCACCGTGCCAGTGACGGGGGCCACCGTGGCGGTGACCGGGGCCACCGTGCTGGTGACGGCCGAGACGGCCGGGCTCACCGTGGCGGTGACGGGGGCCACCGTGGCGGTGACCGGGGCCACCGTCGCGGTGGGAGCGGCGGAGGTGATCGGGGCCGGGGCTGTGGTGGCCAATGCCGCGGCCGTCGTGGCCGGGGCCGTGGTGGAGCTGGTGCCCGACGGCTTGGTGGCGGGGGCCAGCGCGCCGGTGGCGTCCAAGGTGAGCGGGGCCGCGGCCGTGGTGGCCGGAGCTGCGGTGGCCGGTGCCGCGGCCGTGACTGGGACCACCGTGCCGGTGACGGGGGCCAGCGCGCCGGTGGCGGCGGAGGTGAGCGGGGCCGGGGCCGTGGTGGCCGGGGCCGGGGCGGAGCTGGTGCCCGACGGCTTGGTCGACGCCGTGGTGGCCGGAGCGGAGGTAGCCGGGGCCGTGGCCGTGGTGGCCGGAGCCGGGGTGGAGCTGGTGCCCGACGGCTTGGTGGCCGGAGCGGTGGCGGAGGTGGGCGGGGCCGTGGCCGGGGCCGGGGCCGTGGTGGAGCTGGTGCCCGACGCCGTGGTGGCCGGAGCGGTGGCGGAGGTGGCCGTGGTGGCCGGGGCCGGGGTGGAGCTGGTGCCCGACGGCTTGGTGGCCGGAGCGGTGGCGGAGGTGGCCGTGGCCGTGGCCGTGGTGGCCGGAGCCGTGGTGGAGCTGGTGCCCGACGGCGTGGTGGCCGGTGCCGTGGTGGCCGGGGCCGCGGCCGAGCTGGCCGGTGCCGAGCTGGCCGGTGCCGCGGCCGTGGTGGCCGGTGCCGCAGCCGTGGTAGCCGGAGCGGTGGCGGAGGTGGCCGACGCCGTGGTGGAGCTGGTGCCCGACGGCTCGGTGGCCGGAGCGGTGGCCGGAGCTAAGGTGGGCGGTGCCGCGGCCGAGCTCACCGATGTGACGGCCGATTGTGGCGAGGTCGCTGCGTGCGCCTGCCGGGAGAACACCAGCAAGACGGCCAGTATCCCGGCAGCCAAGATCGCGACTTGCACCGCTCGGCGAGCGATGTGCCGCAAAATCGCCTGGGACACCAGCAGCTCCCGTTCCGTCGGGAGAGACAGACCTGACCGTCCGTTCCGCCTGAATAGACAGACTTGACCGCCGTTCCCCCATTTCTGGGAGCGAAACCTGTGCGCATGGGACTTATTTGGGTAGTCGCCGCGATGTGGGCAGTATCCGGTGCTCAGGCGCAGGCTGGACTCCTCCCCCGCTCGCCCGCCCGCCGCAGACGTGCAGCTGAGGGAGGGAAGCCGGGAGCCGGTTAAGAAGCGGGCGAGTAGTTGGGGTCAGGCTCGAGGAACGTGTCGAGGATCCCGGTAAATGCGAGGGCAGCCAGCGACCAGACGGCCGGCTTGCCATCGATACCGGGCCCGGGGCAGCGGGGAGCTGATCAGCTGCTCCAGGTCGAGATTGGGGTGCTGATGTGTGCGGGACCCGGGGTTGCCGCGCTGCGCATCGGCGAGGATCTGCCGCAGGGCCAGTCCTTCCACCAGAGCGGCCGCGGCGGCGGCGACGTGGGTGTAACTGTAGGCGGGGCTCCGTAGCCGCAGGCCGAGCCCGTCGGCCATGAGCTGGTAAAACTCCGCCATTCTGGTAATGAATGCGGCCTGTGAGCCGCCGAGCGCTGCTCCGATTCGTGCACGTGCCTGGTCGTCCCGGGCCGAACGGGCGGTGGCGACCAGCGCGATGTAGATCTGCCATTCCCGCGAGGTGACGATGGCCCGGAAGTACCGCAGGACGGCCTGCCGGGCGGCTTCCAGGTCCAGGGCAACCGTGCGGCGGCCCCCGGGCGTGCCGCGCATCTGCTCGTGATCGGCGGCGACCTTCAGGGCCAGGTCGATCGTGTCCTGGTCGAAGGCGGCGGCACCGAACCAGTCCGGCATTCTTCGGCGTCATGTACTACTGCGGCTCCGGCCCGAGGAAGCAGTCATGCTCTGCACGGGGGACCTGCGACTGCCTGCGGACAAAAACGAGTGGGGGGAGATACACCTCACCGCCGCCGCTCCTGACGCCGGTACCCGATGGACCGATTCTGGCGCCGACCGGGACCGGCGTGGACTCAAGCACCGCGGCGAAGGCGAGATACGGGCCGTCCCGATCCCGCCTCCCCAGGTACGGCTGTTCCGTTCTCACCTGGACGCGTACGGCGCATCTCCGGATGGTCATGTATTCCGTGGCGTCAAGGGTGGCTTGCTCGCGACGATCACCCATCGACGGGTGTGGAAGCGGGCTCGTGAGACTGCGTTGGATGCACACGAGTGCGCGTCCCTGCTGGGGCGCCGGCCGTACGACCTGCGTCACGCATGCTTGTCTACTTGGCTCAATGGGGGAGTGGCGCCCGCTCAGGTTGCCGAGTGGGCAGGGCACAGCGTTGAAGTCCTGCTACGCACCTTCGCCCCGCTGTCTCGATGGCCAGCACGACATCGCCAAGCGGAGGATCATGGAAGCCCTCGATGACCCGGCGCCCGACGGCGGTAAGCCCGAGTGCGGCCAGGCTGACGGCGACATGCGAGCCAGCGACGGCCGGGCTGCCGGTGGAGGCGAGGAAGGTCGAGGCGAAAATGGCATTGGTGCCATCCAGCGCTGTCCGGTAACGGAGAAACAGCAGGTCAGTGAACGGTTTGCGCAGGCCGGCGTGGGGATCGGCTAGCATGCTCGGGACCACCCGCCGGTGTAGCTCAGTTGGCAGAGCAGCCGTCTTGTAAACGGCAGGTCAGCGGTTCGAATCCGCTCACCGGCTCCCAAATCCCAATCCCAGGTCAGATGGGGTCAGTACCTTGCCTCCGCCTTAGTCCGTGGAACGAA
>Ga0302326_10024603_pt1 | contig 12231 bp, 12 predicted proteins | sample Palsa_T0_3_FD_202264 | JGI IMG/M metagenome (GOLD analysis project Ga0302326, IMG submission 202264) | Peat permafrost microbial communities from Stordalen Mire near Abisko, Sweden - Palsa_T0_3 | ecosystem: Environmental > Terrestrial > Soil > Palsa > Peat permafrost | place: Sweden: Abisko...
TCTCACGCGCGTAATCGGCACGGTGGAACGCATCGTGTTTTTGAAGCAGGCCGGAGTCCATCGCCCCACCGCGGTGCTGACGGTGCGCGGGGTGGATTTGGAAGTCGTGTTTCCGAATCCGGTGCTATTGACGGCTTCGAATCTCTACCTGCGCGCCAACCCCGCCAAGCTTACGGCCGATCCTTACGGCATGGGCTGGCTCTTTCAGGGAGTGCAGTTGCCCGGCCAGCCGCCAGTGACTTCCGGGCTGATCCGCGGCGATGCGATCGTGCCATGGATCGAACGGGAAATTGGCCGCATGTCGGCTTTTCTCGGGGAGTGCTGGAATGCACGGCACGGCGCGCGATTGATGAACGACGGCGGCGTGTTCGGCCCGGATGTGCTGCAGCAGCTTAGCCGCGAGGAAACGCTGCGCCTGTTTCACGAATTCTTTTGGGGTTTGCGAGTGTGACTATGTTTCGAGAACATCGCGGGAAAATCCTGTTTGTGGCGGGCATGCTGGCGGCCTTGGGCGTAGGCTGGCGCGGCTTTCCGGTAGCGCTCGACCGGCGCGTGCCGCAGCCGGTGGACTTCAGCCATAAGATCCACGCCGATAAAGCCGGGGCCAAATGCGAGGACTGCCACGGGCTGCGCGACGATGGCACCTTTGCGGGCGTGCCGGCGCTGGACAAATGCACAGGCTGCCACGCGCAGGCCATGGGCACGTCCGCGCAGGAGAAGCGGTTCATCGACGGTTACGTGACACCCAACCGCGAGGTTGCGTGGCAGATTTATTCCCGGCAACCGCAGAACGTGTATTTCTCGCACGCCTTCCACGTGAAGCTGGCGCATTTGCAGTGCAGCGCGTGCCACGGCGCCGAAGGCCAGGGCGACACGCTGCCGCCCGCGCGCGTGGACCGCATCAGCGGCTACAGCGGGTCGCCGCATTTTCAAAATATGGATGCCTGCGAGGACTGTCATCGCCAGCGCGGCGCGGCCAACAGTTGCCTGGCCTGCCACAAGTGAGGACTGTATGGGATTCACGCGACGCGATCTACTGAAATTCACGGGCGGTTCGGCCGCGGGCCTGGCGTTCACGCCGGTACCGTGGAGACTGCTGCGCGATTCCGCGTTGGTATCGGAGAATTGGCCCGGTGTTCCACAGCCGGCGCAGGGCGAAATCCGCACGCGATACACCACGTGCACGCTCTGTCCGGCGGCGTGCGGCGTGCGCGCGCGGTGCGTGGGCGATCAGCCGGTGAGCCTGGCGGGTGTGCCTGGGCATCCTGCCAGCCACGCCGCACTGTGCACGGTGGGGCTGGTGGGGCATCATCTGCCGTTTTGCGGCGGGCGCGCGACGCGGGCTTTGGCCAACGGCCGGGCTGTGGCGATCGAGCAGGTTCTGGCGCGCGTGAGCGCGGCCATCGCGCAATGCGGGCCGGACGAATCGGTGGCCATCCTGGATGCGCGGCCGGGGCGCGCGGCGTCGCAGGTCTACCGGCGCTTTCTGGCGGGGCTCGACAACGGGATCTACTGCGCGCCGCCCGAGGCACAGCCGTACGGCCCGTTCGGTATCGATCTGGAAAACACGCGCGCCATTCTCAGCTTTGGCGTGCCGGTGCTGGATGGTTGGCTCAGCCCTGGGCGGGTGCTGGCGAATCGCAGCCACTTCCAGTTGATTCAGGTGGAGGCGGATTATTCGCGCACCGCATCGCTCGCCGATTTGTGGGTGCCGGTGGCGGCGGGTGACGCAGCGTTCGCCGCTGCCGTCGCGCACGCGCTGCGCGGTTCTGGCGAGGACGCGCACGCCGCCGATGTGGCGCGCATTTTGGGTGCGAACCAGCCGGCCATCGCGATCGGGGGCGGGGCGGGGAATTTGAATGCGATTCTGGACAGTGTCGGGCGGCCCGGAGGGTTCTTGCGCCGCCGCGATTATGCGCCTGCCACGGACTTGGCCGCGGTGCCGGATCATTCCATCCAGGTGCTGTTGGCGGAAGAGTCTGCGCTGCCCTGGAGTCTGCTGGAGCGCAAGTTGGCCACGCGGAATGCGGTGGTGGTGGCGCTTACGCCGTGGCTCGACGGCTACGCGCGGCATGCCGATTACGTGATTCCGGCGCCACTGTATCTGGAGTCGCTGGACGAAGTGGCCACGCCCGCAGGCTCGACCGCCGCCGGTTTCAGCCTGTCGCCGGCTTTGGTCGCCGCGCCGGTCGGGGTGATGGCACCCGCCGATTTCATCTTGCGGCTGGCCCACGATGCCACCTCTTATGCGGATGTTTTGAAGCAGCGGGTCGCAGCGCTGAAGAAAGACGGACGCGGCACGGTGTTCACGTACTCCGATGCGAAATCGACGCGCGTGCAAGACATCGCTTCCACCAGCGACCTTTGGAAGACGCTGCTGGGCGGCGCGGCGTGGGTCGACGATCCCGTGCCGCAGGTATCCACCGGCTTCCCGATTCCCGCGGCCGAGACCGGAGACCCGCCGCTGCACAGCTCTCCTCTGATGAGCAAGTTGGAGCGGGAGTCCGGACTGCGGCCGGCCAGGAGGTACGCGATATGAGCGCGACTCAAACCAAGCCGGCGCGCTATGGCATGGCGATCGACCTGGACCGCTGCACGGGATGCGGCGCGTGCATGATCGGGTGCGCGGTGGAAAACAACGTTCCCCCCGCGCGGCCGGAAGCCACCCCGCGCACGGGCATCACGTGGATGCGGGTCTATCAGATTTCCAACGGCGCGCCGTTTCCGGATCGGCGCGCGGCGTTTATCCCGATTCTTTGCCAGCAGTGCGGGAACGAAACGCCCTGTGCCGCTGTTTGTCCGCAGGAGGCCGTGGAGGTGGACCCAGCGACGGGCATCGTAGACCAGATGCCGCAGCGCTGCCTGGGCTGCCGCTACTGCATGGCGGCGTGTCCGTACCATGCGCGCTACTTCAACTGGTGGGATCCGCAGTGGCCGCCCGGCATGGAGAGGACGCTCAATCCGGATGTGGCCACGCGCATGCGCGGCGTGGTGGAGAAGTGCAATTTCTGCCATGGTCGCCTGCACGCGGCCCGCACGCACGCGGCCACGGAAGGGCGCCGCGATTTGCTCCCCGGCGAATATGTGCCGGCTTGCGCGGAAGCTTGCCCGGCGGAGGCCATCGTGTTCGGCGACCTGAACGATGCCGCCAGCGAGGTTGCCAAACTGGCGCGCGACGGCCACTCGTTCCGCATACTCGAACGGCTGGGAACCGACTCCAAGATTTATTACCGGACCGCACGGGCGTGGGTGCGCGCGGCGGCAGAGGAGCCCGCGGCCCGAAAGGAGAATGATCGTGGATAGCCATCTCATGCCGCGCGGGGTCCGACGTTGCCCGCTGGCTCAGTTCCTGCTCTGGATTCTGCCTTGGTGCGCGCTGCTGGCGTTCGGCCTCTACGGTGCCGGCCTTTGCCTGGTGAAGGGTCTGAACCAAACCAACATGGATAACCGCTTCGCGTTTGGTTTGTGGATCTTCCTGGATCTCACGGCGATCGCCCTGGGAGCTGGCGCGTTCTTCACCGGCTTCCTGCTTTACATTCTGAAGAAGAGCGAGCTGAAAGCCGTGATTAACAGCGCGGTGGTTATCGGCTTCATCTGTTATAGCGGCGCGGTGGCGGCTTTGCTGGTGGATGTAGGACAGCCTCTGCGTTTCTGGTTTACCTTCTGGCACCCCAATGTCCACTCCATGCTGACCGAAATTACTTTCTGTATTACTTGCTATCTGACGGTCTTATGCATCGAGTATGTGCCTATTGTCTTGAAGAACCGCAAGCTGCGGCAGATACCTTCGTTCCTGGTTTTCGAATTTGAGCTGCATAAGTCGATGCCGGTGCTGGCGGGTGTGGGCACGTTCCTTTCGTTCTTCCATCAAGGCTCGCTCGGCGGATTGTATGGCGTGCTGCGGGGCCGGCCTTTCGCTTTTCGGGAAGGCTTCGCCATCTGGCCGTCCACATTTTTTCTGTTCCTCCTGTCGGCGGCGGCGGCCGGTCCGGCATTCATCCTGCTGACTACCTGGGTGGTTTCGAAGATCAGCGGCAAGCAGTTGGTGCGGGCCGCGGTACTGCCGCTATTGGGGCGCATCTCGGGCGTGTTGCTGATCCCTTACGTGCTGCTGAAATCGGTGGATACGCTGGTGTGGATCGACCGCACAGCGCCGGCGCGCGGCTTCGCGGCACACCAATTCTTCATCTGGAAACCATTCGGCGCGTGGATGCTGTTTGCCGAGATCCTGTTGTTTGGGTTGTTGCCCGCGCTGATCCTGCTGCGGCGGCATCTGCGCCAGAGCACGGGCTGGCTGGTTTCCGCGGCCGTTCTGGTGTGCCTGGGAGTGACTCTGAACCGCTTCGTACTGACATTGCAGACGCTGTCGCTGCCCACGCTGCCCTTCGATGCGTTCCTGACTTACATGCCAAGCTGGCAGGAAACAGCCACTTTTCTGGCTGTAGTGGCCTACGGCGTTCTCATTTACTCTTTCTCATTCCGGTATCTGACATTGTTCCCTGAAGAGAAGGATCTGCCCCAGCCGGTAAGGAGCCATGAAACAGAGCGAGTAGTTATGGAGCCTGTATGTTAGGTCATGTCGTGTTTCTCGGTATCTTCTATATCGTGCTGTTAGTCATAGTGGGAACTTTGTCTGCGTCGGTTTTTCGAGCCGCGCGGGATTTCCGGGAGCATCGCGAGGAAGCCACCTGCTGGCAGGCCACGTTCCCGGATCTGCCCGCCCGCGAGCGGGTTTGCCGCCACGTGTTCACCGGGGAATTCAAACACCGCATCTGCGACCAGGCCTTCGATTGCCGCCAGTGCCAACAGCACGCCGCACTGGTTGCCAAGCGGCCGGCAGACGCCGCGGCGCAGGTGGACCGCTACTATCACCGCGGCCACGCCTGGGCGCAACCCGAGCCGGATGGAACGGTGACCATCGGCCTGGACCCACTGGGCGCGGCTCTGGTGGCGCATCCCGACAGCATCGAGTTGCCGGCGGTCGGCTCGCACATTCAGGTGAACGGCGCGGCATGGCATTTACACAAACGCGGCGCGGACGTGCGGATCTTGTCGCCGGTGGATGGCGAGGTGGTCGCCACGGGCGGTCCGGAAGAACGTTGGTTTCTTAAGGTGAAACCCGACGGCGGAAAGTTGGATGCGCGACATCTGTTGCGCGGCGCGGAGATCCGGCCGTGGATGACTCGGGAGATGGAGCGGTTGCATTCCGCTCTTGCGCCCGCCGGCCAGGCGCCCACTATGGCCGATGGCGGTGTGATGGTGGACGATATTGCCGCGGGCTACCCGGAGGCCGATTGGGAGTCCATTTGCGGGGAGATCTTCTTACAGGCGTAAAGAAGAGATCGGCCACGACTGAGCACGAATAAGAAACAGCCGGGCTATTTCAGGATGACGCCGCCGGACGCGGCCGGTCGAGCTTCACCTTGATATCGCTCGCTGAGCCGGACAGATACACGGATCGACACGGATTCGGGCCGCGATCATCTTCTCTGTCTCTTCCATGGACTACTGCGCAATGCGGAGTACATGAGCAATCGCGCGCTGTTCCGGGCGGGGCGGAAGTGTGCTGGGTATCTCTTTAATCCGAAGGAGAGCGAACTTGGGTTTGGGAGGTCTTTGTCGTGCGGCGGCGGATTTCCGCCCGACCTTCAGGCGCGTTTCCGGGCGATGCTCTTGCCCGTGCTCGCTGCAAGTGTTACTGTTCGGGCATGAGTTCCACGCAAGTCAGTTGACTTGTAAATGCGCGCCGCGAGGTCGTGTATCGCGTGCTTTTCGATGCGCGCGCAGCCGCAATGTGGAGGTGCCCGCGGGCATGACGTGCCAGGTACATGAGTTTGACGCCCGCGAAGGCGGATCGATCCGGATCTCACGCACCTACGACACGTTGGCTAGGGCCGGCAGGACGACCCCCCGCACCGACACGTACCACGGCCGTTTCGTGAAGCCCGTACCGAACGAGCAGATTGTCGAAGCTCCCCGACGCCAAGAGTGGCGTCGCGTACGCGAGATAAAATCCCGCTGCGGGCAGAATTGCCCGCCCCACGGTACAAAAAGTATGTGGCATTGCGCTGAGAGCGCGCGCCACGCCGGCACGAAATGGCCAAACTCCAGAGGCGGGTTTTGCTCGCCTCTCGCCCGGCGTTTTCCGGAGACCTTCAAGCGTTCGTAACACTCTCGTGGTATCCGTAGCCGACCAGTCGGCGTTATCCAGAAAACACTCCATCTCGTGATGTATCAGGTTCCGGAATCGCGCAAACTACCAATAAGAAAACAGGCCTCTCTAAGCTTTGAAAGGACTTCGCATGACGCATTTTGACAAGATTCCGTACGCCGGAAAGGGAATATTTGGGCTGCTATTGGCTGTTCAGAGTTTTGGACAGACCGCTCCGCACACCGTTGTTTCCGCCAGCAGTTCGCACCTCGCGACGGCAGGTGCGGGCGCCGACGACAAAACGATTCGTACTTTCCGCGTCAGCGTTCCGCAAGAGGCGCTCGACGACCTCCGCCGGCGCCTGGCGACGACGCGCTGGCCGGACCAGGAGACGGTCACCGACCAATCGCAGGGCGTGCAACTGGCGACGATGAAGGAACTGGTGCGCTACTGGCAGACCGATTACGACTGGCGAAAGGCGGAAGCGAGGCTCAACGCCCTGCCGCAGTTCATGACGACGATCGACGGCGTGGATATCCACTTCATCCACGTCCGCTCTCGTTATCCGAACGCCATGCCGCTGATCATGACGCACGGCTGGCCGGGGTCGATTTTCGAATTGCTCAACGTAATCGATCCCCTGACCGATCCCACAGCGCATGGAGGGCGTGCGGAGGACGCATTCGATATGGTCGTCCCCTCGATGCCGGGCTACGGGTTTTCGGGCAAGCCGGCCACGACCGGCTGGAGTCCCGTCCGCATAGCGCGCGCGTGGGACACGTTGATGAAGCGCCTGGGTTACACCCGTTATGTGGCGCAAGGCGGCGATTTTGGCGCGAGAGTCTCAGAGGCGCTGGCGCGGCAAGCGCCGGAGGGCCTGTTGGGCATCCACATGAACCTGCTCTTGAACATCCCACCGGAAATCTCGCGCGCGGTCGGCGCAGGCGACCCGGCGCCTGCTGGACTGTCCGAGAAGGAAAAGGCTGCCTATGAGCAACGGAAAGCCCTTGCTTTTGCCTATCTCATCGAACAGTCGACGCGCCCACAGACCATAGGCTACAGCCTGGCGGAGTCACCGTCCGGCCTGGCCGCCTGGATGATTGACCACGACCCGCACAGTTACCAGCAAATCGCACACGCCTTTGAAGGGCACCCCGAAGGCAGCCTTACACGAGACCAGATCCTCGACGACATCACGCTTTACTGGGTGACCAACACCGGCGCCTCCGCCGCTCGGCTCTACTGGGAGAGCGCGCGGGTCGTCTACAAGGGGCAAGTCTCCGTTCCTACGGGATTCACGGTCTTCCCGGGCGAGCTCTGGCGCGCGCCGCGGAGCTGGGTAGAGAGAACCTACCCGAACCTCATCTACTTCAACGAGGTCGACAAGGGCGGCCACTTCGCCGCGTGGGAACAGCCGGAGCTCTTTGCGGCCGAAGTCCGCGCGGCGTTCCGATCGCTCCGCTGATCGTGGCGGGCGGCCACTCCTGCTCTGAACACTGATTCGATTTGAACTAGGAACATATGAAACGGATCGCTTTCTTGCCGGCGGTTGCAACACTGGCCGGCGTTTTCGCCTTCACGGCGCCCGCATCCGGGCCCGCCGATGCAGAGGCCGCACCGATCTTCGTGACCCAAATTCCCCCCGGATACCGGGACTGGAGGTTGATCTCAGTGGCCCACGAAGAAGGCCGCCTCAACGATATCCGCGCCATTCTGGGCAACCATAAGGCGATCAAGGCTTATCGGGAAGGGAAGCTTCCGTTCCCGGACGGCGCCATCATTGCCCGGTTAGCTTGGAGTTACGACCCGTCGGAGGAAAACAACAAGGTCTTTGGGCAACTCCAGTCTTTCGTGGCCGGGCTGCCAAAGAACGGGGTTCAGTTCATGATCAAGGACTCAAAAAAATACGCGTCGACGGGCGGCTGGGGGTTCGCTCAATTCGACGACGGCAAACTCGCCGGCGAGGCAGTGCTCAAGACCTGCTTTCCCTGCCACCAGGCTATCCAAGGTCGCGACTTTGTCTTCACCCGTTACGCACCTTGATATTTGAGAAGTCACATTAGAAAGGGATAAGACTATGATCACACGCAGATCAATCAAGGCTTCCGTCCTCTCACGCCGGGCCATGCTCCTCAACAGCGTAGCGATGGCAACCCTTGCCGCGTTGTCGCCGGTTACGGCTGCCGACCAGCCCGATACGGTGCAGGGCTCGGCTGCGGACGCCATCCGTCCATTCCATATCAACATGAGCCTCCCTGGCATAGACCAGGAAACGGCCCAGTCCCTGGTGGAAGCTGCGAGTCGTTTGTGCCCGTACTCGTTGGCGACAAGCGGCAACATCGACGCGAAGTACAACGTGATCGCATCTGAAGCCGCGGATCGCGTCAGGGAATCACAATATGCCTGAAGCAGACTTCAATAGCCGCCGGAGGTTCTTACGCAACGCGGCGGTGGCGATCGCCGCCACGGGACTTTGCGGGGTCGTCGCGATTGCATCGGGAATGGGAGACGAAGGACGAATGCCCGATTTAGATGGCGCAGTGGCATGGCTCAATTCCGCTCCGTTGAGCAGCAAGGCGCTGCGCGGGAAAGTGGTGCTGGTCAACTTCTGGACATATTCGTGCATTAACAGCCTGCGCGAGCTGCCGTACATGAAAGCCTGGGCTGCAAAATACAAAGATGCCGGCCTGGTGGTGATCGGCGTCCATGCACCGGAGTTCGGTTTCGAGAAAGATCCGGCAAACGTGAAGACTGCCGTGTCTGACCTGAAGGTCGCGTACCCCATCCCGATCGACAGCGACCATTCGATCTGGCGGGCCTTCCGCAACGAATACTGGCCGGCGGACTACTTCGTCGACGCAAAGGGACGAATTCGTTACCACCACTTCGGCGAGGGCGAGTATGTCAAGTCCGAGCGCGTTATCCAGGCGCTTCTTAGGGAAAATGGAGCCACTGGCCTGGACGAGAGCACGGTACGTATCGCGGCTGACGGGGCCGAGGCGCCACCGAGCGAAGATGTGCGATCGCCAGAAACCTACGCCGGTTCAGCGCGCACGGAGAAATTCGCGTCGCCGGAGCGGATGTCGCCTGACTCACGAAAAACCTACAGCCTGCCGGAGAGGCCCGCATTAAATCAGTGGGGACTTGGCGGATCGTGGAAGGCCGGCGCCGAGAGTGACATACTCGAAGTGGCGCCCGGCAAGATTGCGTTCCGGTTCCATGCGCGCGACCTGCATATGGTCCTGGGCCCGGCGAGAAACGGGGCTCCCGTTCGCTTCAAGGTAAAGCTGAATGGCGCCGCGCCCGGCGACGGTCATGGATCCGATTCCGGCGCAGACGGCGCGGGCGAGATTCGACAGCCGCGGATGTATCAGCTCATCCGGCAGAAGGGGCCGATCGAAGATGCGACCTTTGAGATTGAATTCCTCGATCCGGGCGTGGAGGTCTTCTCGTTCACGTTTGGCTAATACATGGATGCTTCAGTTCAGAAAAAGGAGAGTGAAAATGAAACAGAGTATGTCGATCGGGGTCGTGTATCTCTCTGCGGCCACACGACCCAGGGGGCAGGCATGAGCACCACCGAAACCCTAAGTGAGGACGCGACCAGGGACGCCGGCGTCGCGAGAGTCGATACAAAGCTTGAGATAGTCGTCATCCCCGTCTCGGATATCGACCGAGCGAAGGAGTTCTACGGGAGGCTCGGGTGGCGGCTCGACGCCGACTACGACAACGGCGCCGACTTCCGCGTGATCCAGTTCACGCCTCCGGGCTCGGGTTGCTCGGTCATCTTCGGCAAGTCACGGCGGCGGCGCCCGGCTCTACCCAGGGCTTGTACCTGATCGTCTCCGACATCAAGGCCGCCCGCGAAGAGTTGCTTGGCCGCGGGGTCGCGATCAGCGAGGCGTTCCACGACGCCGGCGGCGTGTATGCCGGCCCGGACCAGCCTTACCTGTTTGGGCGGCTCCGGGTCAGCGGTCCGGATCCCGAGCGTCGCAGCTACCGCACGTTCGCCTCGTTCAGCGATCCCGACGGTAACGGCTGGCTGCTGCAGGGGATCACGACCCGGCTTCCCGGGCGCATCGACTCTGCCGCGACTTCATTCAGTTCCGCAAGCGACCTGGCAAGCGCGCTCAAACGTGCGGCGGCCGCCCACGGCGAGCACGAGAAACGCGCCGGGCAGCGCGACGAGAACTGGCCCGACTGGTACGCCGCGCACATGGTGGCGGAGCAGTCCGGCGGAAGACGACAGCAGTGAGTTTAGACAGTTGCGATGGCGGATTATTCGTGTCATCCGGGCCCTGGAGCGGGTCGCTGTGGGCACGCTAGAGCGCAATGCCACATACTTTTCGCACCGTGGGGCGGGCAATTTTGCCCGCAGCCGGCTTTCAGCCGGCTTGGGCCGCCTGAAAGGCGGCTGCGGCCATGATTGGCCGCCCCACGGTGAACTCAGCATCGCATCTCTGTCAAAACGTAAACCCCGCCCTGCCGTCTGCCCTACCACTCTTACTCGTGGCGCAAGGCGGCTATGGGGTCGAGCCGGGCGGCCTTCATGGCCGGCCACAAGCCGAAGAACAGACCGATGCTGGTGGCCACGGTGAAACCGGCGACCACCGACCACAGCGGGACGGTAGAGGGCAAGCTGGGCACGAGGGTGCGGATCGTCAAGCTCAGCAGCCAGCCCGCCGCGATGCCGATGAGGCCGCCGGAGGCGGTCAGGGTCATGGCTTCGAGCAGAAACTGCCAGGTGATGTCGCGGCGGCGAGCGCCGACGGCCTTACGCACGCCGATCTCGCGGGTCCGCTCCGTCACCGAAACCAGCATGATGTTCATCACGCCGATGCCGCCCACCAGCAAACCGATCGACGAGATCACCACCATCACCAGGCCCACCGTGCCGATGACCTGCCGGAACTGGCCGATGACCGACTCGGCGCTCGAGACCCCGAAGTTGTCGGGATCGGACGGCTTCACGTGGCGGCGGCGGCGAAGGATTTCGGTTACCTCGCCCTTGGCCTGATCCATTTTTCCCGGCTCCACCAGCACGCAGATGAAGTTGTCCTTGGCCTCGGGATAAGTCTTCTTGAAGCTGTTGTAAGGGATCAGGATGGCCTTATCGTTCTGGTCGTCGCCCAGGAACGATTTGAACTTGGTGAGGGTGCCGACGACTTCCAGGCTGTGGCCATCGACCAGGATGACCTTGCCTATGGGATCTTCGTTGTGGAAGAACCTTTCGCGCACGCCATTGCCGATCACGGCTACATCGCGGCGGTGCAGGTCCTCGGCTTCCGTAAAAAAGCGGCCTACGTCCAGGGTGGCGTTGATCAGCCGCAGATGGTCCGCGGTGACGCCGACGAAGAGCGCGTCGGTCATGTCCTGGCCCTTGTACCGGGCGGTGACGGGTGGCAGGCCGAAGTCGGTCATTTCGCGGAACAGTTCCACGGAGACGGTTTCGGTGGAAGCGGACTGCTCCTTGATGGCCATGGCGTCGTCGTAGCTGAGGGGTTTGCGCAGCCGCTCCTCGCGCGTCATTTGGTGAGGAGCGCCGAGCTGCAGCTTATAGACCCACAAAGTGCGGGTTCCGAATTGTTCGGCCACGTCCACCAGTTGTTTGTCCAATCCGGCCATGATGGACGTCACGGCGATGACGGTGGTGGTGCCGATCAGCACTCCGAGGATGGTCAGGAACGAGCGGAACTTGTGAGTGCGCAGCGTATCGAGCGCCAGCAGCAGACTCTCGCGCACGTGGTGGGGATAGGCTTGCATAGATTTCTCAATTCTCCGTTCGCAGCGCCACGACGGGGTCGAGGCGGGCGGCTTTACTGGCGGGATAAATGCCGAAGAACAGGCCCACGCCAGTGGAAAGGGACACGCCCACGATCACGGCGCTGACCGGCACCGCGGCGGTAAAAAAAATGTTGACCACCCGGGCGATCAGAGTGGCGAGCAGCACGCCCGTGACGCCGCCGATGCAGGACATTACTCCCGATTCGATAACGAACTGCCACAGGATGTCGCGCCGGCGGGCGCCCATCGACTTGCGCACGCCGATCTCGTGAGTGCGCTCGGTGACGCTGGCCAGC